>JAANMU010002228.1_pt1 | contig 15051 bp, 11 predicted proteins | sample 7279701 | NCBI WGS metagenome assembly JAANMU01 (sample SAMN14094539, study PRJNA606508) | bioreactor metagenome | isolation source: A lab-scale SPAN reactor treating ammonium-rich wastewater day 57 | place: Ireland: Galway | collected 2017-03-13 | reverse complement strand
ATGGGAGATTTCCCTGGTATCCGTTTCGCCTCTGCGCCAGCGAAGCCAGGTTTGGAAGGCTTCTTCGGTGAGCAGGTTGGTGCGTTTGAACCCCTGGCTGAGGGCAAAGTTGAAGGCCCCTTTCCCTGCCAGAAGAACATGCGGCGTTGCCTCCATGACCCGGCGTGCCACTGAAATGGGATTCTCGATCTCCTCCAGGGCTGCCACTGCACCCACCCGCCCGTTGCAGGCATCCATGATGCAGGCATCCAGCTGTACTACCCCTTCCGCATTCGGGCGCCCTCCCAGGCCGACCGAGTGAACACTCGGATCCGATTCAGTGACTCGCACTCCCCCTTCTGCGGCATCGAGGGCGCTTCCTCCCGAGGAAAGAATTTCCCAGGCGGCCTGATTGGCAGCCAGCCCGTGTTTCCAGGTGCTGATAACGATTGGTTCCATTTTCTTTGGTGATCCGGTTGCCTGACTTGTTTGGGATTATGGCATAAAGGAAGGATGCAGGCGGAGGTGCAGCCTTTTTTTCGCAATCGCTGGAAGGTGCTCCATCTTGCCGGAAATTGAACTAAAGTTGATCCGATGCCGAAAGTGCTCCACCTCTACAAGGATGTATTTCCTCCGACTTATGGGGGTATTGAAATCGTGCTGGGGAAGCTGGCGGTCTGCCAGGCTCGCCGCGGCTGGGATGTTTCTCTGGCTGTTTCGGGGCCGGTCGATGAAGAATGGGGCCGGACTCATCAGATCAAAGTCATAGAGGTAGGGGAGATGGGGCGACTTCTTTCCAACCCGTTGTCTCCCGGATTCCTGAAAGTCCTTCGTGAGCAGGACTATGATATCCTGCACCTGCACCTGCCCTGCCCGACTGTGGTTCTCGCCACTCTGATGGCTGGAAAGAAACAAGCCCCCTGGGTGGTTTCCTACCAGAGCGACATTGTGCGCCAGAAGATCACCGGGGCGATGTATGCTCCCTTTCAGAGGCGTTTTTTCAGCCAGGTTTCACGCATCTTCGTTTCCTCGCAGAACCTCCTGAACACTTCCAGGGCGCTTAAAGGTTTTGAGGATCGCTGCCAGATAGTCCCGCTCGGAATATCTCCGGAGGAACCCGGCGAGCAGGATCGTGCCGAGGCAGAGGAAGTGCGAGCACGGTATCAAGGGAAGCCAATCATTCTGTTCATCGGGCGGTTCCGCTGGTACAAGGGGCTGCCGGTCCTGATCGAGGCGATGAACCATATCGATGCAGTGCTGCTGGTGGTTGGATCGGGAACTCCCAGCCAGGAACGCACTCTGCGCAAACAGGCTGCCGGTTTGCGTTACCCGGAGAGAGTCCAGTTTCTGGGAAGCATTCGGCGCCTGGAGCCATTGTTTGCCGCTGCCGATGTCTTCTGTCTTCCTTCGACACATCGTGCCGAAGCCTTTGGTTATGTCCTGCTGGAGGCATTCAGGGCCGGAGTTCCGGCGGTGACAACTGAGCTGGGAACTGGCACATCCTATGTCAATCAGGATGGTGTTACCGGGTTTGTCGTGAAACCGAATGATCCGAATCTGCTGTCAGGCGCCATCTGCCGGATGCTGGCCGATTCTGATTTTCGTGCCCGTTTTGGCCGCAATGCGCGACGCCGGGCGCTGATGGAATTTGGCCTGGATAAAATGGTGGATTCCATCCTCGAGGGATACAGCGAATGTCTTGAGGGAAAGGTTTAAGCCGGCCGGATCAGGGTGTTTTCTGATCCATGTGGAAGGCTTCGGTCAGCATGACCAACCCACCCGGCTGATCGGGCTTGATGTCGAACATGTGGTAGACCTTTGTCCCCCAGGCCTTCTGGTTCGGACTGCCCTCCACGGCCTTTTTATAGGCTTCGAAATCATCACATTCGAGAAATGCAAACAGAGTACCATCCTCCGCCAGATAAATGGCGTAGTTGTTCACCCCCAGCCTGCGGTATTCATCGATCAGAGGGTGGTCCACATTTTCATGGATTTTCAGATACTCTTCACGGTACTCGGGTTTGATTTTCATCGTGAAACCCACACGAGCCATGGCATTCTCCTTGTCATTTAATGCCCTTATGGGCCAATCAAACCAGAATGGTCAAAGGGAACTCAGCCAGAACGGACTGGGCGGAAGAATCAGGCGTCTTCAGATTGGTCGATTTTTTTCTTGTCGTCCTCTTCATCTTTATCGAGGGAACGCAAGCCATTCTTGAACTCACGAATCCCTGTTCCCAGAGAACGCCCCAGTTCGGGGATGCGTGATGCCCCGAAAAGAAGCACCATCACCAGCAGAATGATGAGGATTTCATAATGATTGACTCCAAACATAACAGCCACCCACTCCTTTTAGAAAAGGCTTGTTCCAGGGGGTCCTGGATTGTGCCGTGTCCTTCTCTTAATGTTAACCCGAGGGATTGGAGGTTTGCAATCCGTAAAAGAAACGGTTACTGTCGGCAAAAAGTAACCGTTTTTCTCTATTGAAGTTCGGTTTGCCTACTCCCATCAAGGATTTCAGGTCATGTTTCACATTTATATGAATCAAGGGCTGAGGCCCTTTATCCGGCTGCTTGTGCTTGCCTTTCTCTCCACCTGTATGACAGCACCCTCCAGCGGCGGAGGGCAGGTGTGGGATCCCTGGTCTTTTCGGGATGGTTCGCTGGTGGTTTCTGAGCAGAAGGACCAGATTTTCTTTTCTTTCCCTTATGTCCCGCTTCTGGATTCAATTCCGGCATGGGTTCCAGCCTTCCCCCGGCATTATCTTCAGGCCCAGGAGCCGGTGCTTCCCTGGAATGGCCTGGGTGGCATTCTTCAAATCGGATTTATTGAAGACTCCTCAGGCCTGGTGGTGCTGGGAAAAAATTCGATATCCAGTCCGGAAAGAACCCCTGTCTCCTTTTCAGGGCGGATTTCCCGGGGCCAGGCAGATGGAACTCTCGAGTGGTTCATCAATCCGGATGAAAAGGGGGTTCGCTTCCAGTATGTCAATTCCGGCACCTCCGAGGTGACTCTCGGGTTATCCCTTCATCCATTCATGCAGGCCCAGATCTGGGCAACCCCGGGAAAAAAGGAACGTCACGATTATGGAATTCAACAGCTGCGGTGGGCTGACAGCCAGCAGGCATTCCTGGCGGTGTGTGGTTCGCCGATCGATGCCACCTGTTCACCGGTCTCCGCATTGTGGGTCGGGGATTCGACTTCCACCGGAATGAACCGGGCGGCCATTCAGTCCTCGACTGGGAGCGCGGGCCAGCTGCTGAAGATCAAGGTGCCACCCCAGGGGGCCATACGATTCGGGTTCCTCCACGCAGACAATGCCAGCCAGATGGAAGCAGCCTTAAAGCAGGTTCGATCTCAGCCCCTCACACCCGTCCAGGTGGATCAGCTCTGGAAGAACTGGTTTCAGGATTGCTGCCAGAAGATTCAGGAAACCATCGGGGCCAAGCTGGAAAACATCCCGGGGGGCGAGAAGAAACTGCTGGAAAACAACCTGATTCAAACCCGCCAGCTTTTTCTTTCCAATGGTGGGTTGCTGAGCGAACCAATTACTCCCGAGCGGTTCAATCTTTCACTTCCCCATCAGACTGTGGCGCTCAAGCACTGGCGGGCACTGGGGCTGGAGATCCCCTCGCCGGAGCGCTGGGGAGAGCTGATCCGTTACAACCGGATGCACAACCGTTCGATCGATATCCCATTGCTCAAAGAAGGGGGATTGCCGAAGATTCTTCAGCAGGGACGGATCCTCATGGCATCCCCGGATCCCCTCCAGCCACCAACCAAAGACGAATTCGATACGCTCCTCGGTTATGTCATCGCCGGAGGGCATCTGACACTGGTGGATGGATTCTCAGGTTTTGAACAGCACGATGGCTGGTGGAAAAAAGAGGGGGCCGCGGACCTGGCAGATTACGCCATCCGCAAGCTGGATGTGCCAGTCGACCCCGCAAGCCGGAAAGTTCTGGATGGCGGCAGCCAGGCTGCGGGATGTTCTCCCTACCTCGATGGTTCCTCCGAACTGGCTGTGGCTGCCGAACCAACCGAGCGACGGACAGTCAGTATTACAACACCACAAGCGGGAGGGTACCTTTTGATCAGCCCGGCAAAAGTCAGCCCGATGTCCCGGATGTCCCTGTATGGGGTAGCCATCCGGAGTTCAAACCTGATCCCTTTTCATGCTGAAGAAAATAATTATCTGGTGGAATCGAATGGATCTCAGCCCATTCAAAATTTTATGGGTGAAATTCCCGGGGCAGGATTGACCGGTTCAGCTTACAGGATATACCGCCTTCCACAAGATGGGACCTCCACCTGTTCAGTCGATGTGGAGGGCAGCTGGCGCATTAGCTGGGCAGACCAGGTCCCTGAGAAGGACTGGATTCTTCGTAAGAAAGCCTTCCAGACCTGGTACAAGAGTGAGCTGCTTGAAGTTCCGGTTTCCCGTCTCTGCCATCCGGTGGTTTACAGTGGAACCTATACCTGCCGGGTTTTCGATATCACCGGGACAGAACAAAGCCCGATCCTGTTCTACAAGGTTGGGCTGGGAACATTCATGTGGATCGGCCTGCCGAGAGAAGCCATCCTGCTGGGGAGTGATACCGGCAGCGATGCACAGAATTCTCTGCGCCAGGATCCGGCATACGATCTGGTCCGTATGAGCCTGGCATTTCATGATCCGAAACGGGCCGGGGCGGAGCGTGCCAGCCAGCCGCCACTATCGGGCTGGGGGACACACTGGAGCTGGGGGACAGAGGGGGATCCGAACCCTGTGTGGGCCTGGTTCGCATGGTGGCCGATCGAGCAGCTCGGCTGGGGGCATGACATGATGTCCTCCTGGGTGCGTGAAGATTTTCTGGCCTCGATGGATTATGGCCGTTCCGAAGGCCTCGAACTGCCCCATCACTCCCTGTTCACCACTCCTGACCGCCAGAGGGTTGAGTTTGCGACCCAGGCTTTTCTTTTCGCTTTCAACAGGGGAATGGCGAGGGTTGCCGGGCAGACCAGCCAGACCTGGCTGCTCGATAATTCCAAGCGCCAGTCTCAGATGATCCAGGCCGATGTGACTTCGGTCCTGCCGGCAACCGGCACGGCTCCTGTTTTCGCCAGGCGGATCGAGGGATTGACGGCGGGTGAGGAAGATTCTCCCAAAGAGTTGCTTCCCGATCTGGCCTGGGCGGTATCTGAAATTCCTACCCGGGACTTCCCGGGTGGGGAGGACTGGAAAAACCGCTGCCTGTCCGCACTGGTGGATCACCCGGCGGTGCTGGCGGACCCCGCGAGTTCAGCGGTGATTGCGACCTGCTGCCCGGCAGACAAGCGGGGAAAACTTCTGGAATCGGTGTTGCCGAAGAGTGGTGAAGGGATGCAGCTGATCGGATCCCCTGGGAAATCCTTTGATGTGTCGGCCGCTGTTCCAGCCTTGCATGCCCTGCTGCTGAAGTCGGCTGGAAAATGAGGGTGGAGCCGATCCTCAGGATCTGACCCTGAGCCACACCCGGCTCCCGATGGCAGCTCCGGATTTGTCCGCAGCGCTCCCCATCGAGATGGACAGCTCAAGCCGGTCATAACCACCCGGCACAGCGCAGGGTTTCCCTGCGGCGACTTCCGAGTACGTTCTGCGCAAGGGCCATTCCGAGCCATCTTCCAGCACAGCCACTCCTTGTGAGGTCTCCATGGCTGGAAAGATATGGCTGGTGGTCAGATTGGTCACCAGGTTGCCGAAACGGTCGATGTAAACAATTTCTCCCTCGATGCCATTTTCTGTTGCAGCCGGTTCCGGGAAAACAATTCGAATCGGGTCGGAGATTTCAGGTCCGAACCCATCCAGGTCACAGCCCTGTGCGAGATGGGCAGCGGCCGGAGCGAAGATATCCCGTCCATGGAAAGTCGCCGACACCCACTTCAGGCGATAATGGGGGTTCTCGATGGACAGAACCAGAGCGCCTTCGAGAATCGGTGACAGCACCCCATTATCGGGGCCGATGAAATAATGCTCTTTTGAACATACCAGCAGGCCACGGCGGTCCGAGCCGACACCGGGGTCCACCACTACGACATGGATGCTCTGTCTGGGAAAGAATCGGTATGAAGCTCCCAGCAGGAAAGCAGCCGAGCGGATATTCTGGGGGGGGATGTCATGGCTGATATCCACAACACGAGCTTCCGGGGCGATTCCGGCGATCACCCCTTTCATAACCCCGACAAAGCCATCCTGCAGGCCAAAATCTGTCAGGAGGGTAATGATTCGGGGAGGACATTTTTCATTCGGCATGGCTCTCTTCCAGCACCAGGGAACCCCGGCGGGGATCAAAACGCAAGGCGAGACGGCCTTCCAGCACCGAAAGCAGCACTTTCCCCGCTAAATCATAGCGCCAGCCCTTCAACAAGGGCACGCCATTCAGCTTGTTTTGGCGGTAACCGGATAACAGGGCACGCAGTTCCTGGCTGTTCGCCAACACCGAAGGGGCCACTCGCGCTTCTTCCGCCTGAATCTGGAGAACCGCCGAAAGAAGCTTGAACACGGCATCATCATCCTCATCGGGGCGGGGGCGAGTGCTGATGGGAACTTCGACTGGATCGGTTTCAGCCCGTGCCAGGCCCTCCTGGATTGCAGCGAGGATGTCGATCCCGCAACGCTGGATTTCATTGGCATGAAGGCCGCGCTGGCGTTTGATGTCTTCAAAACTGGTTGGCGCCGATTTGGCGATTGACAGGAGCACATGGTCCTGAACAACCCGATTGGGCGGATGATTCCTCTTGCGTGCCTCGATCTCGCGCCAGTGAGCCAGGGATCGCAGCACAGACAGACTCTGGGCATCGAGGCCGCTGCGCCCTTTGATTCTCAGGAAGCATTTTTCCGGTGGATGTTTCCGGAAGGTTTCCGGATCGCTCAGGTGGGAGCATTCTTCATAGACCCACTGTTCCCGTCCGGAGGATTTCAGTTTTTTCCCAAGAACCTCGCGGAGCTCGATCAGGTACTGAACATCGGCCTCGGCATAGCGAATCTGTTCAGGGCGCAGGGGCCTTCGGGACCAGTCCGAAAAGGTTTCACCTTTGGGAACTTTTCGCCCCAGCAGCTGGTAAACCAGGCGGCTGTATCCGCACTGAGAGCCATACCCCAGCAAAGATGCGACAATCTGGGTATCGAAAACCGGCCGTGGCAGGCGCCCGGATTCCTGGAGGATCAATTCCATATCCTGAACCCCGGAATGGACCACCTTTTCGGTTTCCTCGTCACACAGCAGCTGCCACAGAGGTTCGAGGTCCGGGATGGTCTGGCAGTCGATCGTCACAATCTCCCCATCGGCGAGGATCTGCATGATTTCAAGCCGCGGGAAATAAGTCCGCTCACGGACAAATTCAGAATCGAACGCCAGAATGGGAGTTCCCCGATGGCGTGCGCAGAATTCCTGCAGCAGATCGACTGTGTCGATAAACATCAGGAGGGCCTTGAAACCAGCAGGGCTGGAAAACTAATTTTCATCAGACATAAGCCGGGGCGATTCCCTCGGCTTTAAACAGTTTATCCCGCACCGCTTCCACCGATCGGCCGGAGGTCCGGCAGCCATGCACATACATCGAAACGGCATCCGGCAGCACCTTGGGCGAACGGACATCATAGGCCTCGATATTTTCTCCAAGAGTCCTGCCGGTGGCGGTGATGCAGCTGGTGTTGAGCAGCCCGGGCTTGCCGCGCAGGATCGAACCCAGGATGGTGTGGATTCCGCCGGCGCGATGGACATCCTGGACATGGAAAATGCGCCCTTCCGGAGTCGAGCTGGGCGCGACTTTGCAGATATTCGGTGTTTTCTGGGAAAGCTCATTGATGCGCCCGATGTCGTACTCGATGCCGGCTTCACGCGCAATCGCCAGGATATGCAGCAGTGTGTTGGTGGATCCTCCCATGGCCATGTCCAGCACCATGGAATTATCGAAGGCTTCCCGGGTGCAGATATCCCGCGCTTTGATATTCTTTTCAATCAGCACCATGATCTGTCTGGCGGCGCGTTCATAAAGCCTGAGCCGTTCATCGCTGGTGGCGAGAATGGTGCCATTTCCCGGCAATGCCAGGCCGAGAGCTTCATTGAGGCAATTCATCGAATTGGCGGTGAACATGCCGGAACAGGAGCCGCAGGTCGGGCAGGCATGGGATTCGATGTCGAACAGCTCTTCATCATTGATCTCACCGATTTCCTTCTGGCCGACTGCATAGAAGGCATCCACCAGGTCGATCTGTTTTTTGGGTTTCTGCCCCGGCAGAGGAAGATCACGCTCCCTGCCTGCAGACCGGTCATCGATTTCACCCGCCTCCATCGGCCCGCCGGAGACGAACACGGTGGGGATGTTGCAGCGCATTGTGCCCATCATCATCCCAGGCACGATTTTATCGCAGTTGGGGATGCAGATCATCGCATCGAAGCAGTGGGCATGAATCATGGTTTCGATGGCATCTGCAATCAATTCGCGGGAGGGCAGGGAGTACTTCATGCCATTGTGCCCCATGGCGATGCCATCATCGACACCGATGGTGTTGAAAATGAAAGGCACTCCGCCGGCCCGGCGGACCGCCTGCTTGACGAAGTCTCCCACAGCATTGAGGTGAACATGCCCGGGAACAATGTCCACATAGGAGTTGGCGATGGCTATAAAGGGTTTATCCCAGTCATCCTCACGGACTCCTGTGGCGCGTAAGAGGCTTCGATGGGGTGCGCGTTCCACCCCCCGCTTGATCTGATCCGAGCGCATGTGCGGACCTCCTTGATGATGGACAAGAGTATGCTTCTTTTATCGTTTTCCGGGAAGATCCGGGATTTCCCCAGGCCGAAAACCCGATCGATTTTCCTTTATCAGGCAAGAAAAGGACTGGATTTCAATCGGCCTCAGGGGGAAAACCAGATTTCCACCTCCGGGCAGCTTCGGACTGCAATCCCCGCTGTCACAGTGGAGGGATCCCGCACCAGCTGGTCATGGATATCCTGTTTTGCGGGGCCGGAAACCAGGAAGATGACCCGCTGGCACATCGCCAGGACATCCGCTGAAACAGAAATGCGATGAGGCGGCAGGGGGCGCTCGACAGCCAGAGCATGCTTCCCATGGCTGCGTTCTACATCTTCGGGGGAGAAAAGGGATGCGGTGTGGCCATCTTCACCTAATCCCAGCAGAGCCAGTGGAAGCTGCCCTCCCTCAGCCAGGAAATTTCGAATGCGCTGGTCATACCGCCTGGCGGCTTCTTCGAGGCTGTATTCGGTCTGGACTGCCAGAAGTTTCTGGTCCGGCAGCTGGATCGCCCGGATCATGGGGAGCAGATTGGCCAGATTGCTGCCGGGTGAGTCCACAGGGACATGCCGTTCATCCGAAAGCAGGAGATGCAGACCGGGTGAAATTATTGGCGGGTTGTCGGCGATATGTGTATAAACCGCCAAAGGTGTGGTTCCACCGGGGAGGATAATTCCATAAGGGCCATCCTTGTTCTCCCGGGAAAAAGAGTCCTTGAGCAGACCGGCAGTTGCATCGATCAGGCTGCTGGATGAATTCAATGTGCGGGATTCGATTTTCATTTGATGGGGTCCATTAGAGCTCGGAGGTGATTCCATATCTTTCCGCCAGGGCTTTGACCCGTTCCGGGCCTTTGCTTCCAAAGGGATAGAATTCGGGTTCCATCTGTTCCTGTTCGATGGATTTCAGCAGGGGAGTGAAAATATCCCAGGCGGCAGCCAGCTCGTCAGAACGGATAAACAGGCTTTCATCCCCCTCGAGAACATCCAGCAGCAGGCATTCATAGGCATCCGGGATATCTTCATTGAATGCGGCATCGTAACGCAGGTTCAGGCGGGTCTGCTCCAGTTTCATCTCGAGGCCAGGCTTTTTGTTCATGATCTCGAGCGTGATGGCTTCATCCGGCTGGACTCGAATGACCAGCTCATTGCGGGGAAAGAATTCGATGGAATGCCCATACAGGTTCCCGGGGACCTCACGGAAACGAATCCGGATTTCGGTCATCCGGTCATCCAGCCCTTTTCCTGCCTGAATGAGAAAGGGAATCCCATCCCAGCGCCGATTGTGAAGGTGGAGCACAGCCGCAGCATAAGTGGGGGTTTTCGACCCAGGCGGGACTGACTCCTCGGTTCGATAGGCTGGATGATGCACCCCTTTCCAGGTCCCCTCGATATATTGTCCGAGGACCACATCCTGCTCCACGACCGGGGCCAGGCTTCTGAGGAGTTTGACCTTTTCATCGCGGATATCTTTCGAAGAAAGACTGACCGGCTGCTCCATGGCGATCAAGGCCAGGATCTGCAGCAGGTGGTTCTGCATGACATCCCGGATGATGCCATACGAATCGAAATACCCCCCGCGCCCTTCCAGGCCGATGTTTTCCTTCCAGGAAATGATGACATGGTCGATATAGGAGCGATTCCATACAGGGTCGAAAAACAGGTTGGCGAAGCGCAGCACCAGCAGGTTCTGGATGACTTCTTTCCCCAGATAATGATCGATGCGGTAGGTCTGTTCCTCCGAAAAGACCTTGGCCATTTCGCGAACCAGCTCATCCGAAGAGTTCCGGTCGGAACCGAAAGGTTTCTCAATCACCACACGGGACCAGCTGGGTTCGTGAGCACCGCCGACCAGGCCGGCATTCCGCAGGGAGTGGGCCACTTCGAGGAAAATAAAGGGAGGAATGGCCATGTAGTACATCCGGTGAGTGGGCACTCCGCCTTCCAGATTCTTCAATTCCCTGCGCACATGATTGAAGGATTCCGGATCGTCATACTGCCCGCTGATATAAAAACAACGGGACAGGAACTCGCTCATCTTTTCGGCGCAGGACTGGCCGGGGGCATATCGGCAGGTGAGGTGCTCCATGATCTTGTTGCGGAAATCTTCATGTGACATCCAGCTTCTGGCGAACCCCACAACCTGGAACTGCCGGGGCAGATGCTTCTGGCAGAACAGGGCGAACAGAGCCGGAATGACCTTTTTACGCGCCAGATCCCCGGAGGCCCCGATAATCAGCAATGTCACCGGCTGGTCATCCGCTTTCAGGGAGTTTTTCAATTCATCAGTCATTTCGATCGATCCTTTGAAGAAATGATCCCGGCTCTTCCCGGGTTTGGCAACCTCCCCACTGGATTCGTTTCACCCGAATGAGCAATGTGGAATTAAGGAAAAAGATTGATTATAATTCGCCATTCAATGGCAATCTGTTTTTTGCTGGTGGGGTATGGAGGCCGGATCATGTTACAGGGCAGCAAGGGTTGGGTGTGGACTGCAGCCGTCTTTCTTCTGGTGGTGAATTTTCCTTCTCAGTCACAACAGGTATCCACGGATCACACATTAATGGATCCACTCTACTCTGCAGAGATGGATGAGGGGGCGATGGATAGCGCGGCTCTGCCCGAGCCATTGCAGGTTGCAACAGGAAAAGGAAGTGGTGGGGGAACCCCCAAAGGGGAAAAGAAAGCCCCCAAAAAGATCGAACTGACCGGAGTATGGCGGCTGAGATATGAAGCCAAAGAAAACTTCGACCTGATCTATGACCGTCCTTCGGTCGATCCCGGAGTGGCGGACAATGATGATGATTTCCTGCTGAGCCGTTTGCGGTTATTCCTTGACCTGCGTCCGAATGAATACATTCAGGCGCACTTCACTTTTCAGGATGCACGTGAGTTCGGTTCGGATCTGATTAACCATGACCAGCTGGATAGATCTTCACGAAATACCTTCAAGAATCAGATGGATATCTATGAGGGATATCTGAAGCTCAAGCTGGGGGAATGTCCATTGTGGCTGCAGCTGGGGCGCCAGGAGCTGGTCTATGGCGACAGCCGCCTGCTTGGCAACAATATGTGGGGGAACACGGGCAGAAGCTATGATGCCGCACGCCTGCTCTATGAGAAAGAAGATGTCAAGATCGACCTGTTCGTGGGGAACCGTGTCCTGGTGGATTCCAATGCCTGGGATGAGCCGGATCACCATGACAACCTGATGGGTGCCTATGCCACGATCAAAAATCTCCCTCAGGGGCTGCAGGACATCTTTCTGATCTATCGGGACAACAACCCTGCCATGCTCGAAGAATATACCCTGGGGACCCGCATTGTCGGGGATGAAGGGCCAGTCGACTGGAACTTCGAGGGCGTGTATCAGTGGGGCACCGCAACGGATAAGGTTGTTCCGAACCGCAAAGGCGAGGTTCTCGACCAGGAGGCCTGGGCGGCCCATGCCGAATTGGGATACACCTGGAAAACACAGCCACTCAAGCCGCGGCTCGGGGTGGAGTACAACTTCGCATCCGGCGATGACGACCCACTGGACAGCTCCAACAACACATTTGATCAGCTCTTTCCAACCAACCATGTCCCCTGGGGCATCATGGATTTCATTGGATGGAAGAATATGCACAGCATCGGTTCCAGGCTTTCCTGGGCGCAAACCAGGAATCTCAAGATCACGACTGAATGGCATGCCTTCTGGCTCGATGAAGAACAGAACGATGCGTGGTATGATTCAACCGGAAGGGTTTTCCGGAATGCCGCCGGCAAGGATGTTTCCAGTTTTCTCGGGCATGAGTTTAACCTCTTCGCCACTTACAAAGTTTCCGAGAAGCTGGAGATGGAAGCTGGTTATGGCCACTACTTTGCCGGCCAGTATGCCGCTGATACCGCCCCCATTGGTGCAGGATCAGACGATGCGGATTTTGTTTACCTCATGACCACCTACAAGTTCTGAGCCGGCCCGGCCGTGCCGCTCCTGTTCAGTGGAACGATGGGTGTTTGGTTGAGCGGCAGTAGTCCCGGATCCACTCAAGGCTTTTGATGGCCTCCGGACCGCAGGCCATCGGGATTTCATCGGATATTCCTAGAACCAGCCCGGGTGAAAAAAGCTTCACGACTTTTTCCACACAAGCCTGAATGTCTTCGAGAGTGAAGGGTGGCAGGAACAGCACTGCCGGGATGCCATCCAGCAGGATTTTATCTCCGAGATTTTCCTTGATCTGTTCCAGAGTGACATCGCCCATCGGGGCAGCGGTGAGGGCCTCGATGCCATCGAAGGGGAGGTGCCTGAGGTATTTCAGAATCGCCTTCAGGCTGCCATCGAAATGGGCATGGGTGAACTTCCCTCCTTTGCGGAGCTGTTCAGCGCGCTTCTGGTAGAAGGGGATATGATAGGTTTCGAAGAAGCGTGGAGAAAGCAACTGGGCATCGATATTTTCACCGAAATTCAGCACATTCGGGCCGGAAGCCTCACTCAGCTGCGAGAAGAGTGGGTCATAAGAGGCATCGATCGCTTTGATCACGGATTCAAACTGGCCAGGGTCTTCCATCAGGGCGATGGCGAACTGCTCAAACTTCATCCAGTCCAGGGCCAGGGACTGGTAAGGGCTGCGCGGCAGGAAAAATTGAGGCTCCCCGAGATCTCCCAGATAAGCGGCCCCTTTTTCAAAGTTGTCCTGGTTGTATGAAAACAGGGTGTTTTCATACAACCACTGGAGCTTGCGCAGATCTTCGGGGCCATGAACCGGAAAATCGACAATCCGGCAGCCGGCCTCGCCAGCGGCCTGGAAACGAGTCACCAATTCCCCATAGGGAGTGTCGAAGACCTGCATGCCTCCCCGGGCATCAGCGGCAGAATGAATTTTGACCCTGCGGCTGAAGGACCGTTGAACCGGATCGGGCTGGCCGGTGAAATACTGAATATAGCGCATGGAAAGGCCGAGATGTTTGTAGACATCGCGCATCTCCAGTCCGGCCATCGCCGGAGGAAAAGTTCCTTTGCGGATCGAAAGGTCAACCCATGGCTCGATGCGGGGCTGAAACAGCACATGGGGGATGGGTTGTCCCTGGAAAATCTTGAGATTCATCTCACGGCAGGTCATGGCAGCACTCATGGATGGAACCCCTTTCCTGGCTTTGGCGGATATTATTCCAGTTGCCGATTCAAACGCAGGATCACTTCTCTCTGATCCAGTGTTTCGATTGATACTCGTTTATTGCGGGATTTCGATCCTCCCTGGATATCAAGGTGTGATACCGGAATATCCAGGGCTTCGGAGAGCAGGCGGAGCAATTCCGAATTGGCACGCCCCCCTTCGGGTGGAGCATGGAGTGCCACCTGCCAGATCCCGCTCTCACAACCGAGAATGCAGCTCCGGCTCGATCGTGGCTTCACCCGCACTTCAATGAGTGTGGACATTGCTGGTCGATCAATGATCTCGCTCAGGCGCTGGCCGGGCGGGAATCCATGGAGAGAAGATCCGCACTCCAGGGAGCCATCCGGCGGGTTTCGGAAAGAAGATACTCCCGGATCTCTTCAGGTTCGTTCATGGCCAAAGCCTTTTCAGCAATGCCGACAGCCTCTTCGTAAGATATCGAACGGATCAGGCGTTTGATGCCCGGGATGGCGATCGGGCTCATCGACAGCTCATCCACCATCAGGCCGACCAGGATCAATGTAAACTCGATCGATCCCGCCATCTCTCCGCACACACTGACTTTTTTTCCGGCCTGGTGGGCGATGGACACTACATTGCGAATCAGCCGCAGAACCCCCGGGTGGAGGGGGTCATACAGGTATGCGGTCCGTTCATTCCCACGATCTGTTGCGAGGGTGTACTGGATCAGGTCATTGGTTCCGATCGAGAAAAAATCAGCCAAGGGCAGCAACCCATCCATGACCAATGCCGCCGATGGGACTTCAATCATCGTGCCGACCTGAATCTGATCGTTGATCTCGACCCCTTCGGCGCGCAGCTGGTCGCGGACCTGATTGAATGCAGCGCAGGCTAGCTTCATTTCGCGCACCTCGGAGATCATTGGAAACATGATCGACAAGTTGCCATAGATGCTGGCGCGGAGCATGGCCCGCAATTGGGTGTGGAAGATCTCCGGTTGTTCGAGGCTGAAGCGGATGGCGCGCCAGCCCATGAAAGGGTTGCGTTCTTTTGGCATGCTGATCGAGGAGGGAAACTTATCTCCTCCGATATCCAGAGTCCGGATGATCACAGGATCGGAAGCCGATTCCTCCACCACTTTGCGGTAGGCCAGAAATTGTTCATCTTCGGTCGGGAGATCC
>JAANMU010002227.1_pt1 | contig 15057 bp, 16 predicted proteins | sample 7279701 | NCBI WGS metagenome assembly JAANMU01 (sample SAMN14094539, study PRJNA606508) | bioreactor metagenome | isolation source: A lab-scale SPAN reactor treating ammonium-rich wastewater day 57 | place: Ireland: Galway | collected 2017-03-13 | reverse complement strand
TATTTTAAGGTGACTTATGTTTGATAAACAGGTTTATATTGATAGAAGAAACGAGTTAAAGAATAAATTTAAAAACGGAATTTTGTTTTTCCCTGGTAATGATGAAGCAACAATGAACTATGCCGGCAATACCTATAAGTTCAGACAAGACAGCTCTTTTCTTTATTACTTTGGAATTGATATCCCGGGGATAACCGGACTGATTGATCTTGATGATAACAAAGAATATTTATTTGGTTATGAGTTTACAGTTGAAGATACTATTTGGATGGGACCTCAGCCAAAACTTGCAGAACTTGCCGGACTAACAGGGATAGAGTATTCAAAACCAGTTGATGAGTTGAAAAAATTCTTAAAATCAAAAAAGAAAAAACAATCCAAAATCCATTTTCTGCCGCCTTACAGAGCTGAACAAATTCTTAAACTATCTATCTTTTACCCAAATATCGGCGCGTCCGCCACTTACACCGTGTCCGAGTTTCCATTTAGGTTCAAGTTCGATATTTTTTGGATTGTAGCCTTTTTCAAAAAGTCTGTGTACACACTCAAACACAACAAAATTTTCGCTTGAAGAAAAATTACAAGTTTGACGCTCATTAATTTTTAAAGCTTTTATCTTCTGGATAAATAAGTTCTTCTTTTTTGAAATCGGCTTTAAGTTTGAAGCCATCGAACTGTTTTGTGTAAACTTGCTCGATTTCCGTAAAACCTAATTTTACGAGAAGATTATGAAAATTTTCTTTTGTTATCATTTGATTTTTTCTTTGAACCTATTTGGATTTTAATGCACAAAGCCCGTTGCCGATTAAATTTGTATTTGAGCAGATTTACAATCAATCAACAGACGGGCTATGATAAAGCAGTATTTTTACAATCAGTTACATTATCCTTTTATATGAATAATAAGTAAAACATAATTACAGTAAAATTGCGGCAGTTAAAGCAATTTGCCTATGCGCCGATTTTTTGCTTTGCGTCCATCATTTTTCTGTGGTCGTTCAGGAAACTTTCCACGCCTGCATCGGTAAGCGGATGTTTAAGCGATTGCATCAGCACTTTGTATGGAACTGTTGCAATATCGGCACCGGCTTTTGCACATTCGATAATATGAAGCGGATTACGAATAGAAGCCGCAATAACGAGCGATTCCAAGGCTTGTGCCTCCCAAATTTCGCATACTTCACGCGCCGCTTGTATGCCGTCGGCCGAAATATCGTCCAAACGTCCAAGGAATATGCTCACATAAGTTGCGCCTGCATTATTGGCGGCGAGGGCCTGCGTAGGAGTGAAAATAAGAGTTACGTTTGTGGGAACTTCTTGTCGCGAAAGTTCTTTTACGGCTGCAAGTCCGGCGGGAATCATAGGAATTTTAATCGTGGCATCGGGAAACCACGTAAGAATATCGTCTGCCTCGCGCAACATTCCGTCGGTGTCGGTGGAAATAACTTCGACGGAAAGATGCCCGCCTACGCTTTCGTAAATTTCGAGGATTCGGCTGCGTGCATCTACCGTAGGGTCTTCTTTTGCAAGAAGTGAAGGATTGGTTGTAACGCCGCTGATAATGCCGAGCGATGCAACATGGCGAATTTCTTGAATATTCGCGCTGTCGAGATACAGTTCCATTTTAATCCTTAATAAGTTGATTGTGCTTGAATTTTACGACAAAAATAGTAAATTTAGCCGGAGAGAGGTTGGAAACGCAGAAAGATGAAGCCGGAAACATATTGTGTCCCGTATGGAATACTGCAAAAAAGAAAAGGTACCTTTTTCTACCGATATTTTGCGCCTATGGTACAATAATTTTTTACTTGTGCCGGCAAGGTACATCATGCCTGCCGTTTTTTCCTACGTTGCAATTATTTACCGTCCGCTTCTGTTTTTTTTATGTCGGGAGAGGAGTGCCCGGCTATACGGGCAATTTACTTATGTTGCCGCAAGCACAATCATCGTCCGTATTTCTTTGCAAACGTAAAAAGGCATTTGAAACAAAATCGTTATATGTTGCAGATATTGCGCCGATGCAGTTTGTTGCGGATTAACCCAAACGAAATGAATTTAACTGAATATAGCGGAACACATTACTCAAAAAGCGGCAAAAATTTTCGCGGAGATATTCGATATTGTCTTAATCCTTCTTCGCGGCGCCCTTTAGTTCTTGTAATTCACGGATTTACGGCGTTTGGGCGTTGGGGCTTTTTCCCTTATTTAGGCCGTCGGCTTGCCGAGTCGGGCGCAATATCGGCAGCTATGGAATTTTCGTTTAACGATTATGACAATGCGGGAGAGAGTATTGTTAGCCACGGGCTTTTTGCATCTTATACCGTAGGTCATGAACTTGCCGATATTTCGACGGCTGTTTCGGCGTTGCGCGAAATGCAATTTCCCGCATGGAACGGCAAAATTTACCTGCTTGGACATTCGCGCGGCGGCGGCGAGGCAATTCTGACCGCGGCGGCAGATAGTGCAATAGACAAAGTTGCGGCTTGGGCATGTATTTCTGTTTTCGATAGATTTACTGCAAGGCAAAAACGTCTATGGCGCGAAACGGGATTTTTTCGTATAGCAGGCAGCGAAACGGACAAAATGCCTCTCGGTATGAATATTGCGTATCTTGACGATGCGGAGCGTCCCGAGCGCGATTTACTTGCGGCAGCCTCAAAAATGCGGGCCGAATTATTGTTGATACATGGTGCGCAAGATATAACGGTGCCGCCAAGCGAAGCAAAAAAAATCAGTGCGGTAAAATCGGACTCTCAATTGGAAATTATTCCTAATGCCGGTCATACTTTCGGTATTTCGCACCCGTTCCGCGGAACAACGTCGGCATTGGAAGCGGCAATTGACGCAACGTTAAAATTTTTCACTCTTCAAGATTGACGTGAACAGTATTTTTTCAAAAATAGTTTTATGCGGCGCGGCCGTTGTGCTGCTGGCCGGTTGCGAGCTTTTTGTTTTCGGCACTAAACGATCGCCGATAATCGAGATCAGCCAAAAAAGTTCTCTTGGGGCTGTATTGCTTTTCAAGGCTGAGCTCGACAGCAATAATACTATGGCGGCAACCGAAATTTTAGCCGGTAAAGACGGGCGCAAACTTCTTGCTATTGAAAAGCGCGATATGGTTGATGAAATTGCCCGAATTGGCAGACTTATCTCCAAAAAACCCATTACCCGGCTTTTCGCCGACACGCTTACGCCCGATAAACATTCAGTCTTACTCGAGCTTAATTACTTGAAGAAAATGACTTTCAGTACGTTGCGCATCAACAGTGCCTGGTACATTACGGATATACAAGAATAGATAACCGTAATATCCTTGTTCTAAAATTGAAAGCCCCGAATGCACGTATTGGCAAGCGGGGCATTTTTATGGCTGAAAATGGCAATTCCACTTAATCTTCGGGTGTTGGCCCTTCGGTCGGTATTATGGTGGAATCCCCTTTTTGAGGTATTCTATACTCGATGGAATTTTGCTTTTTGATTGCCTTTGCATCTATTCTTTTCATTGCAGGAGCATTCCCGGTTGCAGATGGCGGTTCTAATATTACGGATTTTATTTCCGGTAAAATTTCCGTATTCTTGGTGCGCATAACTTCTTGTCGCATAGGAGCTTTTGTGCTTTCTCCCGAATGAATCGCCACTATTGTTCCGCCTGCCGCCAAGCCGGATATTACTATTGCGGCGGCAATTTTTTTCCAAACTTTTGGTGCGGCGGTTTGCGGCGGTGCTACGCGATTCATTACCTTCTCTGCGAAATCGGGCGGTGCTTCGGCTTCCGACAGTGATTTCAGCATAATTTTCAAGAAAACGCCTTGTTCGAATTCTTCCGGCGTTATGTGGTTTTCGGTAGCGGCAGTGCCGTCGGGAGCAGCCTTTCCTAACGGCTTTGCCGGCCCGGTATCGCCGATTACGGATATTGCGGATGCTCGGCCAAGCTCTGCCCGCAATGCTTCTCTATCCGCTTCTGCGATATGTTTTATTTGATTGAGAAAATTGTCTTTTTCCATAGTTCCTGCCGTATTACGCGGCGTATTTTGTAAAATACCGTTACCGCTCTCGATTACAGTAAAAATTCGGTGTAAATATCGGCGAGAAGCTTTTTCAATAATTTACGGGCACGGTTTATGCGTGAGCGAACAGTTCCCAACTCGGTTTCCGTAATATCGGCTATATCCTCGTAGCTGTACTCTTTAATATCGCGCAGGATAACGGCTTCGCGCAGTACGGGCGGCAACTTCATAAGCGCGATTTGTATTTGCTGCGAAAGCTCGGTTCGGTCTACCCGTGCGTCCGGCATATATTCTATCGAAGCTGTTTCCATTGAGTATAATTCGTCGTCCGATTCATTGTCGTATTCCGGTAAAGGCTCTAAACGTCTATGTCGGCGTAATTCTGTTCTTGCCAGATTAGCGGCTATAGTAAACAAGTAATTGAGCAATCGTGCAGACGGTAGAATCGAGTCGGCACGGCCATAAAACCTCACGAATGTTTCTTGCGCTATCTCGGCGGCTTCGTCGTAATCACCTATAAAACGATAAGCTAATCCCATTACCGCATTTTGATATTTGCGCGTAATCGTAACGAACGCTTCAATACTGCCGTTCTTGAATTCGTTTATCAGTTCTTCGTCATCTTTCATGGCCGCTTTCAGATGCTGTTCTTCGTATATAATACTTCGTTCGCACAAAAAAGTTCATTTTTTGCGAAAAAAAAAGAGCAAACACCGTTTGCCCGTTTGATAACTCCATAATAATCATATTATTAGGCGTTGTGAAAAAATCATAGGTTTACCCGCGCTCCGGCCAAGAAATGCAAGAAATAAGGATTGATATTGCTTCCGTCTATTTGAATAACGCCCTTTGAGAACAGAATTTCTCCGAAAATAGAAGTTCGGTCGCGCTGAATAGGCCAGTCTAATCCAAGCCCGATATTATAGCCGTAACTGCTATCGGTATGTTCGCCGAGTTCGGTAAGCGTAGCCGACTCCGTAAGCGATGCCGCCAACTTTTGGCGATAAACAGAAATGTAATTTATGCCGCCCGCGATATATGCAGACGGTTCGCGGGGATTGTATTGAAAACGGTATTGCCCCTCAAGCGTAATTTCTGTTTGTCGGAAAGTAAAATCACTTTCTGTATGAATTTTAGGACTAATGCTGTCAGGGTGAATTGCAATATTGCCGGCCGCCGTTTCATCATGCGGGATGCCGCTGTATCGCACGTTTGCAATTAAGGAAATTCCGCGTCCGAAGCGCAAGCCCAAGCCGCCTCCGAGTGAAATTCCTGCACGATAAGCGTAATCTAAATTTCGTGGTGCAATCAAACCGGCCTCTGCCTGAAAAACAAACGTTTTCAATTTCGGCCAAGCGGCTTCCTGCGCCTGCGCCGCAATTATTGTCATTGCACAAAATACGAAAATTAAGAATTTCATAAGCTTATCCGGCTAAAGTAAATACGGCATTGCAACTAATTTACAAAATAAACATATAATATAGGTCGGAATTTCACATTCTTTCGCCGTTTTCGTCGAAAAAATACAATGCGTCTGGACGTATCGAGAAATTGACTGTTTTGCCGATTTGCGGTAAATATGATTGTTCGGTACGGCAACAAATTACCGACGATTTCGGTGAAGCTCGAAAATACAGTAAAGTTTCATGCCCTAAAAATTCCGTTGCGATAATCTCACCCCATATTGGCACACCCTGTACGGTAATATATGTAAGATGTTCAGGTCTTATTCCGAGCGTAGCCTTTGCACCTGCAACAAGTGATTTTTTGAAGGAATATTGCAGAGCATTAAGCGGTATTATTATGCCATTTTGTTCGCAAAACAATAATCCCTCCGTGCTGTCTTCTATAAATCCGCGAATAAAATTCATAGACGGATTGCCGATAAATCCCGCCGTAAATTCATTTGCGGGACTTCCGTAGATTTCACGCGGTGTGCCGATTTGTTGCAATTTTCCGTCACGCAGAACTGCTATGCGATTGCCTATGGTCATTGCCTCGGTTTGGTCATGCGTCACGTAAATTCCCGTAGAGCCGACGTTTTTTTGCAAGCGGGTTATTTCAAGGCGCATTTGCGAGCGTAATTTTGCGTCCAAATTCGATAGCGGCTCATCGAAAAGGAAAACGCGCGGCCGTCGGGATATAGCCCGCCCGAGTGCTACACGCTGACGCTGTCCGCCTGAAAGTTCTTTTGGCTTACGGTGCATCAGAGAGCCGAGCTCAAGCATATTGGCTACTTCTTTAACACGGGCTTCTACGGTATTCTTTGGAATATCGCGGCGCATCGTCAACGGAAAAGCAATGTTTTCGGCAACGGTTAAGTGCGGATAAAGAGCATAATTCTGAAATACCATTCCGACATCGCGGTCTTTTGCACCTATATTGTTCATTACTTGACCGTCGAATTTCAGCGTTCCCTCCGAAATATCTTCAAGCCCGGCTATCATACGCAGTAAAGTGCTTTTTCCGCAACCGGAAGGGCCTACAATCGTTAGAAATTCGCCCGGTTCAATGCAAAACGACACGCCGCGAACTGCTTCTACGCCCGAAGTGTAGCGTTTGACTATATTTTCAAGGGAAATAGCGGTCATTTAATCCTTTTCTTCCGGAATAATATCAAGCGGAACTTCAAAGTTTTTTTCGGGAACGGCAGCGTTATCGCGTATGGAAACTGCTCGTGTGGTAGAAATAATACCGTCGGCATTAATTTCGCTTCGCAATACTATGTTGTTCCAAACCAAGTATTTGCCGTGTATATTGGCGCGCTCGTTATGCATTACGTATACGTCGCATATTTTGCCTAAATACTCCTCTGGTTCATTACGAATAAGTCCGAGTGATTTCATCAGTTTAGGTGTAAGTGCGGAAAAGTCGGGACGGTCCGATTTTGCGTTTTTGTTCCGCATTTGTATGCCGACTCGATATTCAAGGTTCAGCAAATACAAAGTGTCGCCTCTGTGAATTTCGAGAGTATGAGCTTGCTCGTAATTAGAGCCTTGCTTGATGTATAACTTTGTTTCGAGGGCTTCCCTTGTTCCAAAATCATCGAAACACATTGCCACAAAAGACTTCTGTCCGTCGGCATCGTTTTCGAACGTAATGATGGCCGATTTAATCGTATATCGCCGTGCGGCCGAGTCCGCAACTTTTACTTGAGGCATCTCGGCTGCATTTTGCGCAACGCTTTCGTGCAGGACACAGAATACGCAAAGTGCGGCTATGATTGAGCATGGCAGAAAACGTTTCATAACAATCCGGCGATTATTTTACTGCATTTGGGCCGCTATTGCGGTTATGTTTATTATATCCGACACCGAACAACCGCGCGATAAATCGCAATATGGTTTGGCCAAGCCTTGAACTATCGGGCCTAAGGCTTGCGCACCGGCTAAACGTTCCGTAAGTTTATAGGCTATGTTTCCGGCGTTCAGGTCCGGAAAAATAAGTACGTTTGCCTTGCCCTTCAGCGGTGAATCCGGTGATTTGCGTTGTGCTATTTCGGGAACGATAGCGGCATCTGCCTGCAATTCGCCATCGGCCGTAATTTCGGGGTGTCTTTCAAGGAAAATATCCGTCGCACGGCGCATTTTTACAGCCGACGTATGTTTGGCACTTCCTTTTGTAGAAAACGACAAAAATGCAACGCGAGGAGTGCTGCCCGTAATTTTTCCGAAATTTTCGGCGGTTGCGGCCGCTATATCGGCTAACTGCTCGGCAGTCGGTTCAGGTGTTACACCGCAATCGGCATAAGCCATAAGTTGCCCGTCGGCAAGTAACATCAGGAAATAACTTGATACAGTTTCACGGTTCGGGCATAATCCTACTGTTGTAATTGCTGCTCGTAACACGTTGCCGGTGGTAGAGTAAGAGCCGGCAACGCAACAGTCCGTTTCGCCGCCGTCCAGCATCATTCCGGCAAAATAAAGAGGGTCGAGCATTGTTTTGCGTGATTCGTCGAGCGAAATGCCTTTATAGCGGCGTTTTTCCTCGAAAGCAGAAACATATTCGTCAAATCGTTCCGAAGCCACGGGCTCGACTATTTGTAAATTATCAATGGCAACTCCTTCATTTTCGGAGAGTTCTTTTATTTGCTTCGTGTTGCCTATAAGTACCGGATGCGCTATATTCCTTGCTGAAAGCTCGGCCGCTGCCCGTAATGTGCGCCCGTCGGCCGCATCTGGAAAAGCAACGCGAGCATTGCGCAATGCGGCGGCAGATATGAGTTTTTGCAGAAAATCCGACATATATTTACTTTGGGATAATTCGGTAACTTATTCTAATAATTAGAGCGAAGTATCCGCAGTTGAACAACCGAAAAAGTTATCAGTATTGCCATAACTACAAATGACAGCGCGGCAGCATAGCCCATACTGTCGGTATTGTCGAGTGCGCTCGTGAATATCATATAGACCAAAGAACTTGTTGAATTTAGCGGGCCGCCTTTGGTCATTACGTATATTTCTACGAATATCTGAAACGATTTAATCGTGTTGATAACCACCACAAATGCCAATGTAGGACGTAGCAAAGGTAGCGTTATTCTACGGAACTGTTGCCGGCCGTTTGCGCCCGACAAAGCGGCTGCTTCGTACAAATCACGCGGAATAGCCTCCAAACCTGCCAAAAACAATACCATATAATATCCGGCAGAAATCCACACATCCATTCCCATAATTGCGGCAAGAGCCGTGGAAGGCTCTAGAAGAAAGCCGCGAGCCGATTCGGGCAAGCCGCAAAATCGAAACAACTGATTTACGTAACCGTCGCGTGCGTATAGATTTATGAAGATGAGAGAAATTACTACCAAAGATGTTACCGACGGTGTGAAAAATGCGGCACGAAAGAAAGACGGGAATTTTACCTTTTGAGAGCGCAACATAACCGCCAATGCAAGTGCCAGAGCGGTTGTAACGGGCACGGTGCCGAAAGTAAAAATCGCAGTGTTTTTTAACGATTGCCAGAAAAGTGCGTCGCTGAATACAGCCTCATAATTTGCAAGTCCTACGGGCTGCATAACGTTTGCCAGAGTATTTACTTTCGATATGCTTAGTATAGCGGCATATACGAACGGATACAGCCAAAAAACGCAGAATGTAATTATCCACGGAAGAAGCAAGAGAAAAGTTTGGGTGTGTTGTGGGCGCGGCATATCAATAACCCAATTCCGAGAGATATTTCAGCAACTGCTCTGCATAAAGGTTAACTGTTTCGCCATACCACATACCGGGCGGAATCATCAGAAGCGAGCCGTAAGTCGAACTTTCAGTTACGGAAATAGGCGAGTCGGCTAATCGCGTTTCCTCTTCGGGGCGAAATTCATTGTCGGAGTCGTGCACCATTATCGTGCAGCCCAATGGCAATACAGACTTTTCTTCGACGGGTGCTTGCTGAAATCCGAACAGCATAAAAGGTATTCGTATTTTTACAATGTAGCCCGACGAGCGCGGTGCCGCGCTAATTTTTACTTGCGAAAGTGCGGCACGCTGTTGCGGCTCCATATCGTCGGTAGTAACTATATCGAATTGCGGACGCTTTTCGAGAAAATCGCCCGGGCGAACTATAATTCCGTATAATCCCGAGTCCGGCACGATTTGTTGCGATATCTGCTCTTGTTTGCGAGATATTTTCCGGCGTTTACGACGCTTGTCGTTGGCGGCCGCGCCTGTTGCGGAAGTATCGGGAGGATTGGAATTAAACCAAAATTCGATATAATCTGCGGTACATGTGTCGCAACGGCCTGCGATATATTCGTCGTCGCGCACGTTTACTGTCATATAAAGGAATTGGTCGTCGTAGGCAGCACGGGCAGAAAAAGAGCAATCTTCCGGGCCGTTCCAATAATATGCGCCGCTAAGCACATAGTCAATCGAGGCAATATCGGCGTTTGCCGTATAGCCTCGATAGATTTGCCGCCCACGTGAATAGCCGGCCAAAGTAAAGTATTTTTTTGCGGAATATACGTCGCCGCTGCCTATGGGCAAGGTTTTCTCGCTTGCTTCGAGCGTAGAATAGTTCCGGTAAGTTTCACGTGTGATATTGCCGTCGCGTTCGGTTATGAATTCGTCTGTTTGCATCAAATCCCCGCCTTTATAGCGGTAGCCGCGCACTATCCAATTAAATTGCTTTTTTTTCTCGGTAACAAAACAGCCCGTATCGCGAATAACAACGCCCGCTTCGAGCGGTAATTCTACATAAGGAACTGTTAATTGCCGTACTTTTTTTAAGTAGCCTTCTTCGTCTGCAAACAAAAAAACCTGCATTACGCGCCGTTTATCCCCGAGTAGCCGCACGGCAAAAGCAAGGTCGTTGAATCCGTCACCCGAAAAATCGCCTACATCCCAGCTCCATATACGAAAATCGCTTCCCTGCGGTAATTCGTTTTTTACGTCCTCTATGAGCTCATTGGCAAAATACGGCTCAAGCTTCGCCGAAAATTCTGCAAAAGTAGAACCTGTCTGAGCGGCAATTCGGCCGGCAAACAATGCGGTTGCGATAAACGAAAAGATAAGAAAGCGCGGCATGTAGATAATGTAGCGATGAACTTTTCGGCAAAATTATTCAGAATTTTGCTTATTGCCGAATTGAATGTTGAAAGAATAGGACAAACCTGCTTATTGCAAATAACGGCTTGATTGTAAAACGCTTTTTAACGCAGCGCAACAATACTGCAAAACGAGAAAACTGCTTTTTAATTGCGCCGAAACGTTTTTTACCAAACGAAAGTATGCCTGAAGGTTTAGGAAAATATCGTATTTTGGCGAAAAATATATTCTTTCCGCGCAATAACATTCTTCTTGCGCGATAACGCTGCGCAAGCGTTATCGAACATAAATACTACAATGTCGCAACGCTACATTACTCTATTGCTTGATTTGTTGGAAGACGGCAATCCCGACAGTCGGCGTACCAAAGCCGAAGAATTATGGCGCGGGATTTTGAACGAAAAGATGTCGCCATTAACCATAGACAATCGGGCGTATTTTTTCTATTACGGCAGGGCAGAATCTGTCAGTTTGGCCGGCGATTGGACTTATTGGCAGCCCGGTGCATATTTAAATCGTGTGGAGCATACCGATTTATTCTATGCCATTCAAGAATTTGACATAGCGGCCCGCTTGCAATATAAAATGATAGTAAACGGCGAATGGCAGCTTGACGAGGCCAATCCGCGCTCGACAGTAGAAGGATTCGGGGTAAATTCGGAATTTTTGATGCCGGGCTACGTTGATAATTCATGGCTTGTGCCGCAGGGCAAGCGTCCGCAGAAAGGGCATATCGAGCGTTTGATGACACCGTCTGTATCGGGCTATCGTCCGCACGAATTATTTCTATACGTGCCAAACGAGCATTATCGCCGGCAGACGGAGGATCTGCCGCTGTTGCTTATGCACGACGGCGCGGAGTCTTTGCGCATAGGGCGTTTTCACGAAATAATAGATAATTTGCTTGCAGGCGGCAAAATAGAGCCGTTCGCGGCGGCATTCCTTACGCCCGGTGACCGAATTTCCGAATATGCTTTAGATGCACGATACCCTGATTATTGCGCCCATGAGGTATTGCCTTTTGCAGTATCATGCTTTGCGGAACGCAATATAATCATCGCAGGCGAAGCAAAAAATCATAGCGTAGGCGGTGCGTCGCTCGGCGGGTTGTTAGCCACAAAAACCGCTCTGGAATTTCCCGATTCTTTTGGTGTTGCCATTGCGCAATCACCTTCGTATTGGTGGAATCAGGGTGAAATTTTCCGCTCGCGCTATCTGAAAAATGCTCCCAATATCAAGTTTATTCTGCAAACCGGAACAGTTTGCGATGCACAACGCCTGACGCAGTTAATGCATTTGCGATTGAACGGGCTTGGGGCTACGGCGCATTACAGTGAATTTCCGCAAGGGCATACTTGGGGTAATTGGCGTTCCAATTTTGCGGAAGCATTGATGAATTGGAAGCCTACGGCCGCTAAACTTGCAGCGTAAAGGATAATTCGTCTTTTTTTTGAACTGATTCGATTCAACACTCAGGAGAAAATGTTATGGATAATCGCCCCTTTGTATTGTGTATCGCAGGTGCGTTGTTCGGGCGGCCGTTTATGCTCGAAGCCAAACGTTTGGGATGGCGCGTGCATTTGCTCACCGAAGAGAAATATCTGAAAGAAGCGTGGCCGCGCGACCAAATTGACGAGATTTTTGCAGTTCCCGACTTGTATGACGAGAAAGTCGTGAAAAATGTAGTTTGCTATCTGTCGCGAAACAATAAATACGAGAAAATTATCGGACTCGGAGAATTTGACATAGAAGTGGCGGCCGCTCTGCGCGAGCATACGCGAATAGGCGGAATGGGCGAAACAACTGCGCGCTATTTCCGCGATAAACTTGCCATGCGCATGAAAACCCAAGAGGACGGCATACTTGTTCCCGAATTTACACGCATTCTCAATCATGCCGAAGTGCGCGATTATATGCATCGAGTTGCCGCGCCGTGGGTGCTGAAGCCGCGTATGGGAGCAGCCTCGGCAAAAGTGCAGAAAATGTTTCACCCCGAAGAAGTATGGGCGAAAATTGACGAGCTCGGCGACAAGCAAAGCGGATATTTGCTTGAAAAATATATTCCGGGCGACGCTTATCACGTAGATTCATTGGTGTCGGAAAATAAAGTGGTGTATGCGTCGGCCTCCAAATACGGCATGACAATGCTCGATTTGAACACAAGCGGCGGCATCTTTACATCGCGTATGCTGAAAAAAGGAAGTGGCGACGAAAAAGCATTGCAAGCAATAAACAAAGAAGTTACAAGGAGTTTGGGTATGCTTCGCGGCACTATGCACAACGAATACATCAAAAGCCGCGAAGACGGCCGATTCTATTTCCTTGAAGCAAGCGCACGGGTGGGAGGCGCACGAATCCCCGATATTATCTGGCATGCCACGGGAATATGTCTTTGGCATGAATGGGCAAAAATAGAATTGCTTCCCAAAGACCAAACATATAAGCCGCCCGTTCCGCGCAAGGAATACGGAGGTGGTATATTTACGCTGTCAAGGCAGGAAGATCCCGATTTATCGGGCTATAATGACCCCGAAGTGAAATGGATACAAAAGAAAAAGCATTATGCCGGTTTGATACTTTCTTCGCCCGATGCAGACAGGACCGAAGAATTACTCGTGAATTATTATCCGCGCTTTGCCGAAGATTTTATGGCGCATGTTCCTCTGAAATAAGAGATTGACGCATCTGAAACTAACTATATGGCGAATTGAAGCCGTGCCGCTTAAAATTGCACTGCGCTTTTATTCGCCGTATTTTTTTTGTTGCAAGGTTGTTCGCTACGGCTCTTTTGCACACGCATAATTCAAGGTATCTATGTATTGCACATTACACGAGATCAGCATTAGTTTTTCTCTGCGCATCCGCGCCTCTGCGAGAAAGTATTATGTATTGCATTACTAGATTAGCCCGACGATAAAAAAACGCGGCTTTCAAGCCAAAGTCAAAAATCCAATTTTACCGCATTTATTCAAAAAGAGGAAATACCCGGCAAGTTTGTAATTTTGCCGTTGCAAACAGATAATTTACCTGCAAAGTTTCCAATTTTCATATATTTTTAATTCCCGAATGATGTCAGAAGATTTGCTTGGCAAGGAAATACGTTGTTTGGACAAAGGCTTTGTCCGATTGGTGGATTATATGGGCAGCGATGATGCAATTGTGCAGGCAGCGCGTGTTTCTTATGGCTCGGGCACAAAAAAAGTGCATGAAGACCGTGGTTTGATTCGCTATTTGATGCGCCACAGCCACACAACGCCGTTTGAAATGGTTGAGTTTAAATTCCATGTTAAACTGCCGATTTTTGTGGCGCGGCAATGGATTCGCCATCGTACCGCAAATGTGAATGAGTATAGCGGCCGCTATTCGGAAATGAAAGACGAGTTCTACGTTCCGTCGCCGCAGGATATACGTCCGCAAAGCACATCGAACAGGCAAGGACGCTCGGACGAGGCTATGCCGTCCGAAGAAGCAATGCGTCTGTCGGCATCTATGGAAAATTCGCAATCCAAACTTTACGATGAATATCAGCATTACCTTGAAAGCGGCGTGGCGCGTGAAATCGCACGAATAAATCTGCCGTTAAGCAATTATACTGAATGGTATTGGAAAATAGATTTGCACAACCTTTTCCATTTCCTTCGCCTGCGAATAGACGAGCATGCGCAGTATGAAATTCGCGTTTATGGTGAAGCCATAGCCTCCATTGTCAAACAAATCGTTCCTATGGCTTGGGAAGCATTTGAGGATTATTCTTTGGGTGCAATGCGTTTCTCACGTCTTGAAATTATGGCATTGGCAGAATTATTGGGCAATGTAAGCATTGATGCGGAAAAACTTGCCGCTATCGGCTTGAAAGGACGTGAACAGAAAGAATTTTTGGAAAAAATCGAAAATATTATACCGAACAAATAAATAATACGGTTAATATTTTCAATAAAAAATACAGTAAAAAATATACGGAATGAAATATACGTATCGCCGTGTTTTCGTTGTTTTTTTATCGTTCCGTAAATGAAAAATGCCGTGCCGGCAGGCACGGCATTTTTTTTATTCTGATTTCCTACCGATACTTAATCTCTTCGGGATTGTTTTGATAAATGAATTGCGGCGTTTTTTCTATTCACGTTTAGTTCCTTTGGGGATTTTGAAAAAAATAAATGTGCCGTAGGAACAACATATCGGTAGAAACGAAAAAAACGAAAAAATCCGTCCCATCGGGACGGAATATTGGTAGAAAAAAATAATCGAAAAAACAATCGAAAAAAATAATTGTGCCGTTAGGTGCGAAATACATACAATCTATTTCCCGACAGATAAAATAAAAATTCGTCGGGATTTTTCTTTTTATTTGGCCATTTGCCTGAATTTCCATATTTTACAAACGCTTAACTGTATTTTTTCACGTCCGACGAAAAAATCATGCGAAGCCCGAAGCCCGAAGCCCGAAGCCCGAAGCCCGAAGCCCGAAGCCCGAAGCCCGAAGCCCGAAGCCCGAAGCCCGAAGCCCG
>JAANMU010002216.1_pt1 | contig 15130 bp, 8 predicted proteins | sample 7279701 | NCBI WGS metagenome assembly JAANMU01 (sample SAMN14094539, study PRJNA606508) | bioreactor metagenome | isolation source: A lab-scale SPAN reactor treating ammonium-rich wastewater day 57 | place: Ireland: Galway | collected 2017-03-13 | reverse complement strand
CCCGTTCATCAACTGAATAACAAGGGAAATAACCACAAAAGGCCCAATTCCCACCATATCTATCATGTTCAGGGCTGTAGCCTGCGTCAGACCAATCTTACGGTCAAGCTGTACTGCGTTGCGGCCGTCGGTTTCTTGTTGCAGCATTATAGAAAATTATACGGAATTTTTTACGATTACTGTTTATCGAGGCGTATCGGTCTATACGAAAATTAGTTCAGAACTTGACAAATGTAAAAAAACGGGATGAAATATCATCTTTGTGCACCGCTCGACATTGTACATTTGAGGCCGTTTTATCTGTTACATTTATACCCTGTCGACAAAAATACGCGCTTGAATCAAAATGTGCCGAAATATAGCGGTTCCGGTGCAACAGGATGCTGCCAATTTTGACTTTGCCGACCAACGAGAAAGGCCTTGTTCCTGTTTCGGATACGAATTTCATAAGAAAAAAATACATTGTATTGTAACCAATATCAGTCGGAAGGATTGTTAAAGTTAAGTTGCCGGCGACACATTGCGCTTCGCTTTGAAATATTCGGCTCTTTACATTTTTTCAACCATCAGGAGTTATGCGATGACTTCCTTTTATTTATCACTCCGGCGCAAATTTTGGCCGGCTTTTCTCATTATCATATTCGGTGCTTCGGCGGCTATGGCCGGCGTTCCCGGCAAACCTTTGGAATTTGCCGCTTCGATGATATCAAATAGCCCGCCAACCGTAAAACTAACTTGGAAAGCGAATAATGACGGATACGAGGCTCTCGGTTATCGCGTGTACGCCGCTGAGGGACAAACAGAAGATTTGTCCAAATTCAGAATGATATTGGAAACAAAGGAAAAAAACGCGACTTTTTCGGATAGAAGAGGTATTTGGACGTTCTTTGTCCGCGCATACAACTCCGACGGCGAAAGCGAACGCACGCCGATAAAGGTTGTCAACTTCGAAAAAGAACAGCCGAGAATGAAGTTTTTGACATCGCCAAAGACAACGGCAGGCATAAATCAGGTGTATGTGTATGAGGCGCAAGCGCAATATGGCGACAGCCACGAGAATATCCGCTATAAAATTATTACCGGCCCCGACAGCATATCAATCGGCGGGGAAACCGGACGGCTCGTATGGTGGACAGCAGGCAGCCCGGGCAAATATTTGGTTGTCATACGTGCATATCTCGAATCTAATCCCGATATTTACGTAGACCAGGAATGGAAAATAATCATAGGCGAGGAAGATGCTCTGCGCTTTACCACAACGCCGCCGCGCGAAGGCAAAATAGGAGAAAAATGGGTGTATGAGGCACGTGCAAAATACTTTACAGAGCCTAATTCCATCATAAATTACTCTATTGTAGAAGGCCCCGACGGCATGGAAATTGACACTCGAACCGGCCGAATTACATGGACTCCGCAAAGGGACGGCATTTTTACTGTCGTTATACGTGCTCGCGTGGACGGCAAGCCGGATATGAAAGTCGACCAAAAATTTGAGATAATAATCGGCAATGCGGCCGGAATAAGATTTGCAACCCAGCCGAACAGCAAGACCTGCATTGACAAAGAATATGTTTATATGCCGATAGTTGTTAATGCCAACAAAGAAACTATCAAAGAGAATATCGTCTTTTCTTTGTTGCAACCTCCGCACGGCATGACCATAAACGAAAAAACGGGGTCTATCCGCTGGACACCAAGCACGGAAGGCAAATACTACGTTATATTGATGGCTGTGGTAACGTCAAAAGGTACAAGTGCCACGATTAAACAACAATGGATAGTGGACGTTCAGTCGGCGGGTTGCGAAGACAGACCGAGAACGTGTGCCGTAATTATGGGTAAAATTTCCGATAAAGACGGAAATCTTATTCAAAGAGGGTGGGCAGCTGCCGTTCGTACCGACAAAGGCGACGGACTTTATAAAGGTGAGATAAACAACGGAAAATATGCCATTCATGTTTCCGAAGGAACATTTGCCGTGAATGTAGGCGGCGAGGATATTGTTCCCCAATGGTATCAAGATGCTGAAACAATCAAAAACGCGATGAGAATACCGGTAAAATGCTATGACACCATAGTTGCCGACATTACGGTTCAACGTCACGAACCTCCGAAAGTTTATACGGTTTCCGGCAAAGTTACGAATGTGGGCGGACAAGGCATTCCGGCGATGGTTAGTTTTATCGTGAGAGAGAAAAACGGTGTGTACAACAAAGAAAAGTCCATGCAATTCATGGCACAAACCGACAGAGAGGGAGCATATTCGATAAAACTGCCGGGTAATTTTGTTTATGTTGCCTCTGCCGCTTCTGTTTCGGATAAATATATCAGAATATTTTTCGATAATACGCCTAATCCGCAAGAGGCCGCTTTAATTAAACTTGAAGCAAATCGCGAGATAAATTTTGTTCTGCCTGAAAGGCCGACATTCAACAACGGATTCTCCGGCCGGCTTACCAATCAAGACGGTGGTGTGGTTATAGGCAAGGCGATAGCAATTCGCATTGCGCAACCGGGCGTTTCCTATCGGTCAGAATATCTCAGTGCGGCAACCGAAACCGATAATGACGGTAACTTTATACTGACAAATCTTTTGCCGGGTAAATACGTTCTTTTGGGTGTGCCGGCAACGCGCGATTGGGCACCGGGATTCTATCGCGAACATGCCTTGGCGGTTATGAATTGGAAAGAAGCATCGAAAATTGAAGTAGGCGAAACTATGCTGTCGCAAACTTTCATCGTACAACTACACAAAGTCGGCGGCAAACGCGGTGCCGGACGTATTCATGGAATTGTACGATCCGGTAAGGGCGCGATAAAAGGCGATAATGCACAAGGCGCCGAACCGCTTGCCGGTGCTTTGATTGTGGCTTATGACGAAAATGAGCTTATCTCCGATTATGCTTTCAGTGCGGACGACGGGTCTTATGATTTGGTGGAAACAGGTGCGGGAACATTTACCGTCGCACTTGGCAAACCTAATTACGAAGGTGCAACATTTACAACCGCCATTGATTATTCTTTGAATCCGGTATCCGATGGGAACGACATGACGCTGACACCTGCGTCGCCGGCCGGAGTTTATGAAAATGCGGCTATGTTCGGTGCCGTAATTTATCCTAATCCAGCAAGCGGTGTGGCGGCATTACGCTTCGACGGCATGGCCGGAAATTGCACGATTAGCATTGTGAATGCGGTGGGAGCAATACTGCAATCATTTGCAGTACCTACGGTTGCAGGTGAAAATAATTTCGCGCTGGATTTGGGTAATATCGAGTCCGGTGTTTATTTTGTCCGCGTTTCTAACGGAACGGCTGTTTTCGCCATGCCGATAACGATTGCACGATAATCGTTACCGTGTAATTATAGTCGCCGTTTAGACGGCAAGCCGCCCGCCAATATAAATATTTTGGCGGGCGTTTATTTTTTAATTCTGCGTTTGTATTTTTGCGACAATAGGTAGCCTTGGCAACTATTGGCACAGTCTTGATTTTTACGAAAAACGTCTTGATAATACGGTTATTTCTTGTAGCTTTTGCAACGAGTATCGTGCTTGCATTATGGTCGTGCAATTCGGTGCATATTCCCATCTCTGTTCCTTGCATAGTCTTACCGCAGGAATTCAGCCGTATTATCGGCGATTCTTTGCAGGCGCACGGCTATTCAGCGGATTCGGCAGGCATTGGATATGTGCGTTCTTATCGCTGGTTCAATGACGGCACAAGCGTTCGCAAGGTAATGGTAGTGCTTAACTGCGATACTTCGGCAAAACGCGCCGATATGACTGTTGTTACCACTATTCTTTTTCGCGGCTCGGAAACTACGGTCAATTATACGGAAATTACGGGTTTTCCGGCCGCATTCCGCAGAGATTTTTATCCTTTGCTCGCTTCGTTGCGTGCGTATTGCTCCGCAACGCTTCCGGTGAAAAAAAAACGCAAACGCACTATGCATTAGTCCTGATTTCAAGTATTTTTGCAGAGAATTGTTTCAATAATTTATTGGTTGAGGCACTAATGATTGACCGCATTGTTCAGAATTTGGGCGATAAAGCCGATTATTTGCTGAATCATGTCAGCAAAACCATCAACAAAAGCGATATTGCACTGCCGTCGCCTAATACGGTAAATGATATATTTGCCCATTCCGACCGCAATAACCGCGTATTAAGGAATTTGCAATGGATATTAAATTCGGGGCGGCTTGCCGGAACGGGCTATGTTTCTATTTTACCGGTTGACCAAGGTATAGAACATTCCGCAGGAGCAAGTTTTGCCAAAAATCCGGCTTATTTCGACCCCGAAAATATTGTAAAATTGGCTGTTGAGGGAGGTTGCAATGCCGTTGCATCTACTTATGGAGTATTAGGGCTTACAGCACGCAAATATGCTCACAAAATACCGTTTGTAGTTAAGATAAATCACAATGAATTATTGACTTATCCGAATAAATTTGACCAGATTCTGTTTGGGACCATACGTGAAGCCTATGATATGGGCGCAGCAGCCGTAGGTGCAACAATTTACTTCGGTTCTGCCGAAAGCGGCAGGCAAATCGTGGAAGTTTCGCAGGCATTTGCACAAGCGCATGATCTTGGTATGGCCACCATACTTTGGTGTTATATTCGCAATTCGGCGTTCAAAGCAGATAAAGATTATCATGTTTCGGCCGATTTAACCGGACAGGCTAATCATATAGGTGTAACCATCGAAGCCGACATCATCAAGCAAAAATTGCCCGAAAATAATGGCGGTTACGCAGCTCTTAATATGGGCGGCTCATCTTACGGAAAATTTGACAAGCGTATTTATACCGAACTTTCGTCCGACCACCCGATAGACCTTTGCCGCTATCAAGTGGCAAATTGCTATATGGGAAAAATCGGCCTGATAAATTCCGGCGGCGCATCGGGTGCGAACGACTTTGCAGAAGCTACGGCTACGGCTGCCATAAACAAACGTGCCGGCGGCATGGGGCTTATTTCCGGCCGAAAAGCGTTCCAACGCCCGATGAAGGAAGGCGTTGAGTTGCTTAATACTATTCAAGACGTTTATCTGTGCAACGACGTAACGATAGCTTGAAAGCATCGGAAACAGAACGATTCTACATTCAAAAGCCGCCAACTCGCGCACAATGGCGGCTTTTTCATTTATTGACAATTTAATGCCTGCTTGTAGGTTCATAAGAACAAGATTTTCGTTCGTAAAACAATACGGCGTTTCTCTTTTGCGTCTTAGGCAAAATTTTTTTGAAATTTCAGAGAGGAGCGTCGCTTGATGCGCCAAGATAAAATAGCCGGTGAAGGTCTTACTTTTGACGATTTATTGCTTATACCCGCCTATTCCGAAGTGTTACCACGAGAAACTTCGCTTGCTACAAAACTTACCCGTTCTATTAGTCTGAATATTCCCGTGCTTTCCGCCGCTATGGACACCGTAACAGAAGCGGAAATGGCTATTGCTCTTGCGCGAGAAGGCGGCTTGGGGGTTATTCACAAGAATTTATCCGCAGAGCGGCAGGCGGAGGAAGTTGATAAAGTAAAGCGTTCGGAAAGCGGAATGATACGCAATCCGATAATTCTTCGAGGCAACGATGCGGTGGCCGATGCCTTGCTGTTGATGAATAAATATCGCATTTCAGGCTTTCCTGTAGTAGATGAGTCTGGCAAACTTATCGGCGTTGTAACAAATCGCGATTTACGGTTTCAAACCGACGGCAAAATGCCGATATTTGATGTAATGACACGTGAAAATCTTATTACCGCACCCGAAGGCACTACGCTGGAGCAAGCCGAAGAAATTTTACAACAGTACAGAATCGAAAAACTGCCGGTGGTAGACGGTACAGGCAAGTTAAGCGGCTTGATTACATTCAAAGACATTCAGAAGAAAAAGAAACACCCGCGTGCTGCCAAAGACGATGTGGGACGATTGCTTGCGGGGGCAGCAGTAGGAATTTCGGCAGATACCCCCGAGCGTGTGGCGGCCTTGGCATCGGCAGGAGTAGATGTGGTTTTTGTGGATACGGCGCATGGGCATACTCTCGGCGTAATGAATATGGTTAAAACGCTCAAAAAGCAATTTGGTAATTTGCAAATAGTTGTCGGGAATATTGCCACAGCCGACGCTGCAAGAGCACTGATAGATTGCGGTGCGGACGGACTGAAAGTAGGAATCGGGCCGGGTAGTATTTGTACTACTCGCGTAGTGGCAGGCGTTGGTGCGCCTCAAATAACCGCAATAATGCAGGTTGCATCGATTGCCTCCGCAGAAGGCATCCCGATTATTGCCGACGGTGGAATTAAACAAACAGGTGATATAGCAAAAGCGATAGCCGCAGGTGCAGACACCGTGATGGCGGGCGGATTGCTTGCCGGCCACGAAGAAAGCCCGGGCGAGAAAATTCTGTTTGAAGGACGCGCCTATAAAATGTACCGCGGCATGGGGTCGCTCGGAGCGATGCACCAAGGTTCAGCCGACCGCTATTTCCAAGATGTGGAAGACGAAATAGCAAAGCTTGTGCCCGAAGGTATCGAGGGGCGCGTTCCGTTCAAAGGCAATGTAAGCGACACTATTTACCAACTGTGCGGAGGACTTCGTGCGGCGATGGGCTATTGCGGTTGCCGAACCGTGCAAGATATGAAAGAGCGGGCGCAATTTATAAGAATGACTTCCGCGGGGTTGCGCGAATCGCATCCGCATGATGTGATAATTACAAAAACTTCGCCCAATTATTTCTCTTAAGCTCCGAAAATTATATAGAAAGCAAATAGGAAAAATGAAAAAAATGTCTCAAATTCCGACAGCGGAAAAAGTTGCCGAATCGCGGTTTACGGCTATACGCAGTGAATTTCACGCTAATAAAATTGACGCACTTTACGTTAATCATTTGCCTTCGATACGATACCTTACAGGATTTTCCGGCTCTAATGCCACTTTGATTATTGGCATGGAAAAAGCGTGGTTTTTTACCGATGACCGCTATACCGAGCAGATTAAAACCGAATTATTCGGCGTAAAAGGTCTAAGTGCTCACATAGAACGCGACCCGATTGGCTTTCTTCGCAACAATAATTCATTTGCCGATATTCGCTCGCTTGGCTTTGACCCTTCGCGCCTGACGGTTGCCGCGCTTGCTTCATTGCGCAAAAATCTTCGCGGAATATCAATGAAGCGTATTTCCGGCATAGTAGAAAAGCAAACCATTAAGAAAGCACCGCATGAGGCTGCGCTGATACGAAAAGCAGCCGAAATTCAATATCTTGTTTTTCAGGAAATTCTACCGCTGATAAAACCCGGAGTAAGGGAATGTGACCTTGCGGCCGAAATAGCCTATCGCGGGCGCAGACTTGGCGCGGAGAAGGAAGCATTCGATATTATTGCCATTGCAGGCGAACATAGTGCTTGGGTGCATGGGCGGGCGGGGGAACGTACTGTAAATCTCGGAGATATGATAACTTTAGATTTCGGATTTTATTATCAAGGGTTTGCCTCCGACATTACGCGAACGGTTGCTTGCGGTAATCCAAGCGATGAAGCACGAAAAATTTATAACATTGTAAAGCAAGCGCACGACGAGTCGCTTGCCGCCGCAAAAGCCGGAATAGTTGCGGCCGAACTTGACGGCATAGCACGCAAAATAATAGCCGAGGCCGGATATGGCGACTACTTCCAACATTCGCTGGGGCATGGGCTCGGTATAGAAGTCCATGAACAACCCGCTATCTCATTTCGCAATACAAAGAGTGTAATTCCCGAAGGAGCAGTAATTACTATCGAACCCGGGATTTATTTACCCGGTAAATTCGGCATTCGTATTGAAGACGATGCTTGGATTTCCGCCGACGGTTGCGAAATTCTTTCTTACGGCTCAACTGAATTGATTGTGTTGTAAAAGTCAATAAAATCAACTGCAAATCTAAGATTAGTATTGATTTATTTCCGTATTACGCTTAACCTGCGTACAGAGCCGTCGGGCGTGGAAACAGTTGCTATGTATGCACCGGCCGCCATGTTGCTAAGCTCTATAATCTGCGAAAAAGTGCCGGCAGGCGATTCTATCTGCAATGTTTTCACGGCTCTGCCGGCTGCATCGGCAATAGAAATTAAAACTGTGCCGGCAATAGAAACATGGCCGGACAGACGAACATCGCCGTCGGCCGGATTAGGCGAAAATTCCCAGTTGCGTACGTTTTGCTCGGTAACGCCTACCGCTGTAATAGTAATATCGCCCGAGAATGCGGTACAGCCGTTATCATCGGTGATTTTTACCTTGAAAACGGAGCCTGCGTCATTTTGCGTAAGAACGATTATTTGCTTGGTTGCGCCGTTTATAGGCGTGCCGTTTTTGTACCATTGATAAGAACGCGCGCCGATAGTGCCTAGAGTGTCGCGATACTTATACAAATGGACTTTTACGACCGGTGGAAATGCTTTGAGCTCCAAAGGCGCACTAACGGAAGAGCAACCTTCCGAGTTACTTACGGTTACGACATACATTCCCGGTGTTTTTACGGTTATGCGGCGTGTAGTGTCGCCGGTTGACCAATGATATTGGGCAAATCCAAGCCCGGCATCGAGAGTTATTGAGTCGTCGGGACATATACCGAAAGGTTTATTTGCCGTTATTGTGGGAGTTCGCATTTGGCTGACCGTAACGATAACAGGTTCCGAGCCGCCTTTACAACCGTTTGCATCGGCTACCACTACCTGATAAGAGCCGCTTTTCTTTACGACGATTTTTTGCGATGTTCCGCCGTCAGACCAAGAATATGAGGGATAATTGCCGTTCGCCTGTAGAATTACGCTGTCGCCTTCGCAAAAATCTGTTTTTCCGAAAATGCTAACACTTACTTGTACGGCACCACAATTCGAAAGGTCGGTTTCCCACATTCCGCGTCCGAAAGTTCCTGCGCGAAGTTTTTTGCCGGCTTTATAAATATCCAACCAATTAACGATAACATTGGGCAATCCGTCTCCATATTGAACCCACGCTTTTGAGTTTGTATCGCGGGTGAATACGCCCAAATCCGTTCCTGCATACAATCTGTCGGGCGAATCCGGCTGATAAATAATGCAATTTGTCGGAATAGCCGGAAGTCCGTAAGAAATATCTTTGAATGTTTTGCCGCCGTCGGAAGTTTCAAACGCTTTTTGCTGTGAATATCCGGAATAAACAATCCAGAATTTTTCAGGATTGTTCGGATGAAAAGCAACGTGTTTAATTGCCGAGCCGGACGGTGAAGTCATTTTTTCCCAAGATATTCCGCCGTCCTCTGTTTTGTAAATGCGCGAAGCATTACCGGCTATTATTATATCGGGATTTGACGGTGCTGTTGCAATATAGCTCAAGGTTGCGCCGCCGCCGGGTAAATCGCCGAGTTTTGACCATTGCAAACCGCCGTTAGTAGTTTTCCACACGTTTTGATAGCCGGCAAATAGAATTTTAGGATTTGTAGGGTGAAAAATATATGGCGTAACCCAACTGCCGTTTTCAGCTGTAATATTCTCGTTTATTGTGCCGGAAAAATTTTGCCCGCCGTCTACCGAGCGTTTAATTGCGCCGTTTTGGAACGATACGAACATATTAAGCGGATTTAAGTAGTCAATTAAGCAATTCATTCCGTCACCGCCGTTTACTTCGCTCCATTTATCGGCCGAAAGTAAGCTTGTACCGTTATCTTGTGCGCCGCCGAGAATAGTTCCGGCATCTTGTTGTGAACCGGAAATTCGATAGAATTGCATTATTCCCATGCCGTTGCTTAAATTCACCCAAGTTTTTTGATTTACCGACTTAAATACGCCTCCGTCGGTTGCGGCATACATTTCATCGTCGTTGTAGCCGGCCGTTATTCCGTGAATATCGGCATGAACATAAGGAGTGCCGGCCTGCCCGAACCAATGCGAGGCTATAGTCCAAGTTGAGCCGCCGTTTGTGGATTTCCATATATTTATTCCGCCTACATATACGGTATTTGACTTGTTGTTCGAGGCGGCTACGCATAGGTCATACCAGCCCTGCTGATTATCGGTATCGAAGCCGTTCAGGTCGCGCCCTATAATATTGGGTGCGGTTGCAGTAAGTTGCCAGGTTTCCCCGCTGTTGGTAGAGCGGTAAAATCCACCGAAATCCCATGAACCTCTACGAGCTGTAACAATGTATATGTACTCAGGATTGGCATAAGTAACAGCTATCGCCATGCGCCCTATGTTTTCCGGAATGGACGCGGCCAAAGATTTCCATGTTTCGCCACCGTCGGTAGAGCGATAAACTATGTTGCCGCCGCATGAATACATAATGTTCGGCTCCTCCGGTTTGTACTCCATATCGCGGTACGCACCGGCTGCTTTTTGCGTCCAAGTCGTTCCACCGTCGGTTGTCTTGAATATACCGTTGTCCGTTGCCGCCATAAGAGTATTGGCAATTTCGGGATGATGCAACAGGCGGTAAATTCTTCGTTGAGCCGTAGTGTTGTATTGCAATCCGGTGGACTGCCATGTTTCGCCGCCGTCAACAGATTTTAGCACGCCGGCACTGTAAGCAATAGGCTGGTCGTATCCGCCCGGCCCGTCGCCGTCGCCGGTAGCAAGGTATACTATATTCGGGTTAGCCGGTACTAATGCTATATCGGTAACGCCGAGAGTTGGTAATCTGTCGGTTGTGTTACGCCAAGTCTTGCCTGCATCGGTTGATTTCCACGCACCGCCGCCGGCAGTTGCCGCCCACATAAGATTGGGAAAATCGGGCAGAATAGTGACATTATTTACACGCCCTGCACCGCCTGTTCCGCTTGCAGGTATGACTATTGGGCCTATTTCATGCCATTTTTGTTCGGCAGTTATTCCAAGATTCGATTCCGCTTTGCGCTTTCGGGCTTCGAGTTTTCGGCTTTCGCGCAAAAGTATATCGGGTTGCGGTAATTCGCCGCTTGGATAAAGACGGTCTTCCCAGAACCATTCCCAACGCTTATATTGATTGTATCCGCCCTCGATTTCGCCATTTTCACGTTTTTCGGCCGACTCAATCTTGCCGCGCCAATACTCCGAGGCCGCGCGCTGTATTTCGTAAAAATCGGGTTGCTTCTGTTTACTGTAGTTTGTTTGCGCAAAAGAGCAAAAGACACTTGCCGCAAATGTAACGGCTACGGCTGTTATCGGCAACAAAGAAAAACTGTTTTTCATAAGGTGGTCTGTTTGTAAATTTAATCAAATCAACGGATAATCGTAGATTTTTCACCTTGTTATGTCATATTCTGATAGGCAGAACTACAACCGGTATACCTTCAAAATAAAGGCGGCGTTGTACCGCAAAAACCGTAAAGTTATGTAGCCAGCGTGTAAGAATTGATTCTTTCGGAAAAACAACTTGCCCGCCGAAGAAGATAGAATGAGGATATTTTTGTACGATTTGCGGTGCAATTTTGCCGACAACTTCAACTACATCTGTGCCGAAATCGCAAAAAGCCTCTGCACTGTATCCGTTGTTGTGCATAAAGTTAACGTATTTTGCAGATTCTTTCTCGGTAAATTGTCTGAGCGAATCCACCTCTTCGGCACCCTTAAAGTTGCCTGCATCAAGAATACCTACCTGTACAAATACGAAATTCTTGAAAGTTCCATCGAAAGTTCGCATTACGGTAAAAAGCGTATGCAACCCAAGCCCGCTGAAACTGTTAACGAGAAATACGGCTGTCTTGGCTTTTGTGTCGGGTTGCGGAGGATTCTCGGATTTTTCGGTCAGCGAAGCGTCTACGGCCGTAAGCACAAGGTCATCTAAGCGTCGCAACATTTTTCCGGTATAAATGTAATGCCGTTTGAACAGAATGACCAATGAAACCAATCCGCCCGTAAGCAGTATCGTAACCCAGCCGCCTTCGGTGAATTTGATTATTACCACCGATGCCAAAATGAACGAAGTAAGAAAAAGACCAATGCCGTTTATGGTGATTTTACGCTTCCACTGCGGAAACGACGAGCGCACTTGCAACCAATGCCGCACCATTCCTAATTGAGAAAGGCTGAAAGTAATGAATACATTTATCGAGTACATTACCACTAATACACGGATATTACCGCCGGTTAAAAGCAGTATAGCGGCAGCTACAGCACCGATTATCAAAACGCCGTTCTGTGTTACAAGGCGGTCGCTCAACGTTGCAAATCGCGTGGGGAACCAACGGTCAACAGCCATATTGGATAGTATTTGCGGCCCGCCGAGAAATCCGGTTTGTGCCGCCACAAACAGCAGGACTGCTTCGGAAGTCAAAATTACAGTAACGAAAATATATGCTGTCGAGCTATCGAGTCCGGAGAAAAGTTTCTCGAACAATATTGCATTAAGTGTTTTGCCTTCTGCGTGTTGCACGTGCATAAGCGAATATGAAACCATCAGACCGACAGCCATAAATGCAAGCGACCACGACATATAGCGCATAGTCTTTTTGCCGGTTTGTACGCGCGGTTCTCGCAGTATCGGCAGTGCATTGCTGACAGCTTCTATGCCCGTGTAGGTTCCCGCACCCATACTGTAGGCGCGAAGAATAAGCACAAAAGCACCAAATCCTCCAAGTGCAGAAGTTGCTTTTGAAATATCCATTCCCGTTTTTGTGGCAACGGCCGGAAGATCGGCTAAATGAGAGCCTAAAATATAGACGATTACACCAAAATGCACAATGACAAACAGTAGAAAAACAGGCAACAGAACCGTAACGGACTCCTTAACACCGCGCAAATTCAGCAATATCAATACAGCGATTCCGACAGTTGCGGACACTAATTTATAACTAATCCATTCCGGCGGAAGAAAACTGAATATGGCATCAATACCGCTTGTAACAGATAATGTAATCGTAAGAATATAGTCAATAATCAGGGCGCAGCCCGACACCATACCTATATTGGGCGATAGCAATTTGCTTGCTACCAGATAACCGCCTCCGCCTGCCGGAAACAGTTCGATAATTTGCGAATAACTCGCGCTTACGATGAAAATTGTAATTGCAGTACCGAGTGCAACGAACATCATTAGGAACGGATATTCGTGCAAAGCGCGGAATGCTTCCTCCGGTCCGTAGCACGACGACGACAACCCGTCTGCGCCCAGTCCAATCCACGCAAAAAATGCCGCAAGCGTCAGCTGATGAAAAACAGACTTATCGGTTACATTGCGTCCTTTCCCGATAACGATGTTTTTTAGAGATTGAAAAAAGTTTACCATTAGAGGCAAATTAAAGTGAGCGAACGTGAATATTTACTTGCAAACGTAAGAAAATCGTGCGGAATAAGCGGCTGTTTAGAACTTAAAACTTGTTCCGAACGAAATTACGAACGGATACAGCATTCTTAATTTTGTTACGTCGCCAAATTCTATGGCCGGTGCTGGAAATTTGAAGTAGTTAAGCGATTGCTTCAGCCAATTGAGGAAATTGTAACTATCGGGCAGAAGCTCTGCAAGGTTATAGTCTAATGCAATGGAAAAGCGCGGTTCACCCTTAAATTCTCCGGTAATTTCATCGTAGCGTAAATTCCGAACCGCATAACCGACTGCAAGATTGAGCCAGCGCGGCCATTTCCATGAATCGGGCGTTAAATTGTGCATATTTGCCGAAAGCCACATAGTCCAACTGCTGTAATCGTCAATAAACATCATTGCTTCCTTGCGCGGCTTTTCATCGTACCAACGGGCGGGAAAATACGTTGCTTTCGGTGTGAAATTCTGTAAAAACGGAATATAATGCTGAGACATATAATAAATAAACCCGGCTGCATCTGCATAAAAATCTGACGGTGAAAAGCCCCAGTTTTTTCCGAAGCCGTCCATTATTTCCACATAAGTCTGATAAAGCAAACCCATAACTCCACCAAGAATATACGCTGTATTGTAACTGAATCCCGCACCTACCAATACTTCGGTTGAACCGTATCCGGCGAAGTAAGCCCCAAAAAAATGACCGAATTTATCGGCGAAATAATCTTGATTTATATCCTCAAAAAAGCGAAATTCTCTTTTGTCGTTCCACAGCGTATTCATCTGGTATATATGGAGACTTGCAAGTATACCGAAATAAGAAGCTCCTACGGCTGCGGCAGCCCAAGGCTTGATTTTATTTACTCGCTTCGGAAGCGAATTGTCAATGGTGTAGCGTTGTGTGCCTGCAATTGTGTATTCAGATAGCGGGATATAAATTGAAGAATCTATATTGACTGAATCAATTGCAGATTGTTTAGTATATCGATTATCAATATATTGAAAATTCTGTAATGTGTTTTTTGCAGCAGAGATAGCCTCGTTTTTATTTTCTATTGCATTGTCTTCGATTATACAATCGCTTGTAATTATTTGTTCTGAATTGCAATAGTCAAAATCATGCTCGAAATTGATACTGTCTTTAGATATTAGATTTTCCGAAATTGTATCGTTAATCTGCTCGCCTTCTGATATTGGAATACCCGCGATGGCTTCACCGGCAAGAAGTTTTACATTACCTAAAAGACACGCTGAAATCAGCACGAGAACACGGAGTATAGAACCTGCTTTCAAAGTTAAATTACTTTTTAGTTTATACAAAAAAAGAACGGACTGCACTCAATTTTGTAAATGCAGTCCGCTTTGACTTCAATTATTATTCATCTGTTTTAGCCTACACGCTCTATCAAATCTACTATTCGATTGGAATAGCCCCATTCGTTATCGTACCAGCCGACAACTTTTACGAAATTACCGCTTGACATAGTCGAAAGTGAATCGAAAATGCAGGAATGAGCATTGCCTACAATATCAGCCGAAACTATCGGATCGTCGCAATATTCGAGTATGCCTTTAAGTGCGCCGTCTGCTGCGGCACGGAAAGCATCGTTTATTTCTTGCTTCGACGCTTCACGTGAAAGAATAGCAGTAAAATCGGTTATCGAGCCGTCAGGAATGGGAACTCGCAACGCAAAGCCGTCTAATTTTCCTTTCATCGAGGGCATAACTTCCGCTACTGCTTTTGCCGCACCGGTGGTTGTGGGAATAATGCTTGCGGCGGCAGCCCGCGCACGGCGCAAATCCTTATGCGGCAAGTCGAGTATTCTCTGGTCGTTTGTATAGGCATGAACCGTAGTCATATAGCCGCGTTCAACGCCAAAAGTAT
>JAANMU010002215.1_pt1 | contig 15143 bp, 13 predicted proteins | sample 7279701 | NCBI WGS metagenome assembly JAANMU01 (sample SAMN14094539, study PRJNA606508) | bioreactor metagenome | isolation source: A lab-scale SPAN reactor treating ammonium-rich wastewater day 57 | place: Ireland: Galway | collected 2017-03-13 | reverse complement strand
GAGCCACTGTCAAATGAAACCTGTCCATCGGCTACCTCCCAACGAACAGGCTAGCCGATTCGACGCACCTGTCAAATTATTTTTGGTGACCCACTTAGGTGACGATCGTCTGGTTGGGCGGGATGATGACTCGCTATGAGATCGCTCGACCGGTCGGCACGTTTGAACAACTGAAAGACTTTCGAAGACTCGCGGAGCGAATCCGGCAGCTCCACGGTGAAGGACTGCACCTTACGCAGATCGCCGCCCAGCTCAACGACGAGGGATTCGTTCCTCCGCGCCGCCGCGGCGCCTTCACCGAGAGCGGGATCGCAACGTTAGTGCGCGAGCTGGGGCTGGTGGGAGAGTTGTTCCGGGATGAGCTCCTGGACCAGGATGAATGGTGGATTCCTGACTTAGCTCGCAAGCTAGGCGTCATAGCGCCAAAGGTCCATTACTGGGTGAAGCAGGGATGGGTCCATGCGCGTCGCACTCCCTCCGGAAAACACTGGATCGTCTGGGCGGATCAAGATGAACTCCGACGACTCCGGCAGTTGGCCAAGCGTAAACGCTCTTGGACTGCCGCCCGACATCCCGATCTGGTGATTCCCAAAGAGCGCCCGCTACACTAGTACTACAGCGCTAAGTTGATCTTGGTGCCGCAGGTGGAATCGGCGAAACTGTGGGCGTCCGGAGGACCGGCTCATAACCGTTCACAGGAGGATTGGCATGGATGCTGCGGAAATTCGTCGCTTGAAACCGAAGCTGCTCAAGTACCTGGAAGACTACCGGGATTGTTTTGGCCGTTCCGACACCCGCAAACATTTGCAGACGTATGTGGAGGGCCAGTTGTCCAAGCTGGATCGCAAGAGCGTGGAACCCATCGCGCTGGCCGCTGGCGTGGCGCCTCGAACCTTGCAGCAGTTTCTCAATTCTCTGGAATGGGACCAAGAGCAGTTGATCGATACGGTGCACTGGCGCGTGGCGCGACAGCATACCAGCGATCGCTCGATCGGTTTGATCGATGAGACGTCGTGCCCCAAGAAGGGCGACAAGACGCCGGGTGTGCAGCGGCAGTGGTGCGGCGCCACGGGCAAGCAAGACAACTGCGTGACCACGGTGCACTTGGGCTACGCCGCGGACGACTTTCATTGCCTGCTCTCCAGCGAACTGTTTCTGCCAGAAAGCTGGGCCAAAGATCGCGCGCGATGCCGCGCCGCCCAGATTCCCGACGAGATCGAGTATCGACCGAAATGGCGGATCGCGCTTGAGTTGCTGGACCGCGCTTTGGCCAACGGCGTGTCGTTTCGTTACCTGACCTTCGACGAAGGGTATGGCGGAAAGCCCGAGTTTTTGCGGGAATTGGCAGCCCGCAGCCAAAGTTACGTAGCGGAAGTCCCCCGCAGCTTCACCGGTTGGTTGCAGGCGCCGTATGTCACTCATCAGCCTTATCGTCGGCATGGCCGGGGACGCGGGCGTGCCGTGCCACGGCTGGGGGCGGGCAGCGCACCCGCGCAGAGCGTCGAACATCATCTCCTGCACACGCCGGCCCTGCGAGATCAGGCCTGGAAGCGCTGGCGGATCAAAGACACCCAGAAAGGACCAATCGTGTGGGAGACCAAGCACGTGCAGCTGATGCCCAAGGGGGAGGACGGCCTGCCGGCGGCGCCGCTGCACCTGATCGTGGCCCGTAATGTGCGCGACGTGCTGGAAGTGAAGTTCTTCGTGAGCAATGCGCCGCCGGAGACAGCGCTCGCGGAGCTGTTGCACGTGGCCTTCTCGCGGTGGCGCATCGAGCGTTGCTTTGAAGACCAGAAGACGGAATTGGGATTCGATCACTTCGAGGGGCGTTCCTACCTGGGACTCAAACGTCATCAAGCGATTACCGCCGCCAGCCATTTGTTTCTGTCCGAGGTTCAGCAACAATTGCGGGGGGAAAAACGCGGAGCTGACCATTTGCCAGATGCGCACCGCGATGTCGGCGCTGGTGCGGTCCTGGGGACTGGGCCGCACCGCCGCGCGGTTAATCCTCGACGCCGCAGCCGCCGAGATCCGCTACACGCAGCGACGCAACGCGCTGGCGCGACGAAGTCATACGCGAACCAGTTGTAAGAAACTCGCCGCATTATGCATTCGCCTCAAGGGCTTACCTCGCTGCGGCTGGAGCAAAAGTTAGCGCTGTAGTACTAGTTGGTGGTCCGTCCATTGCAACTCTCGCGCGGCGCCGCGCGAGATTCCTAAAACGTCCGCAAGACAGGGGTATTGTGATACCAACTTCAAGCGGCTTGAGGAAGGAGTAGTCCGCTTTCCCGCTTCGGGCGATCCCCACGCCGCGTGCGTGCAGGTCTCGGCCGAAGAGTTGGCGTTGCTCTTGTGGGGCATCGATCCGGGCAGCGTGCGGAGCCGGAAACGCTAGGCGCCTCCCGCCGCAAAAAATTCCTAAAAACTGGCCGTCGCGGGAAAAGAATTGCCTCTGCCCATCGAGTCTCTGGGCATGAGCCAGGATTCGCCCTCCGCTGCTCTTGCTTCGCTGCCAGACGACCCGGAGCTCCTCAAGCCGCTCGTGGCGCAGCTCGTGGAGGAGTTGCGCAAACGCGACGGCCGGATTGAGCAACTGGAGCATCGCCTGGAGCTGTTGCTGCGGCGGCTCTACGGCCGCCAGAGCGAGCGGCTGGACCCGCGCCAGCAGACGCTCTTTGCCAGCCCGGCGGAGGACCTGGAGCCGATGGCGCCTCCCGCGCCGCCGGCCACCCCTTCCGCGCCGGCTTTCCCGACCTCGCGCTCGGGCCACGGCCGACGCCGCATCCCCGATGCGTTGCGGCGGGTGGAGGTGGTGCATGACCTCAGCCCGGCGGAGAAGGAAGCCCTGGGAGGCGGAGCGAACTTGGTGCTCATCGGCCGCGAAGTCACCGAACAGCTCGAGTGGGAGCCTTCCTGCTTGTACGTGATCCGGCACGTGCAGTTGACCTACGCCCGCCGCAACCAGCTTCTGGAGAGCGGCCTGGCGCCGGCCGAGCAGAACGTGGTCACGGCGGCCAAGCCGCCGCAGATGTTTCCCGAATGCGGCCTCAACATTCCTTTCACCATCGAGAACTACGCCTACCCCGACCGCTTCGGTCGCGAAACGGTGACCTGGATTCGGACCTTCCAGAGCCGCCGGCGACGCCGCTTCGACGCGTATATGATTTACAGCGAGAGTCGCGGCTGCATCGTGGATTACCTCGGCTCGCACCAACATCTGGCCGTCGATTTGGAGCTTGCGGTGGATGAGCGGGGCGGAATCGGCATCCGCTCGGGAGCACCGCGATTCTACGAAGGTTCGATCGTCTTCTCCTTCCCGCTGTTCTTCTCCGGGATCGCCGATGTTTGCGAGTGGTATGATGACGACGCGGAAAAGTTCCGCATCCAGGTGGAAGTATCCAACCGCACCTGGGGACGCCTGTTCGGCTATCGCGGGTCGTTCGACGTAGCCTGACGGCAGACGGAACACAATGGAGTCCGCCAGCACGTCCGGCCGAGGCGGGAAGAGAGACGGGAGTAGCGCGATGCCGCGCGTCCGAACGCGCCGTCGACATGGCGAAGCGAACGACCTGCAAAGCGCCCCTACAACTCCCCGGGCGCCAGCGGTTCGGACCAGTCGTCGCCGAGTTCCTCAGACGGCACGTCCCTGCGGAATTTCCAGTACGGCAGGGCGGGAGGGCGCATCATGCGGCGCAGCCAGCCGCGATTCTCGGGAGGCAGGGAAAACGCAATCACCGCCTCCAGGTCGCGAATCATCAGCGGATTGTCGCCGTAGTACGAATGCCCGATAAGGCTGGTGTCGATGGGGGAGACGTCAACCGAATCGAGCCCGTCGCAAATGACCATGTGCTCGCCAGACAGCCCGGCCCGCGTGGAGCCGTGCACTCTGGTCGAGGCCTTGAGCGCCTGGTCGGATGACGACGCGTACAACGTCACGTGCTCCGCCAGCCTGGTGAGAACCGGTGCGTAACGGTTTCGGAACTCGTCCGCATCCACGTCGGGCGCCGCCAGAATCACCTGGCCGAATTTGGCCGGCGGAGGATCGTGCATCGCCATGTGCTCCAGCGCCTGCGTCAAGGCGCGGTTGCCCATGCTGTGGGCAATCAGATGGAGATGCTTCACCTGGGTTTGCTGCGCGATTCGCGCGAGGAAGTCCTCCAGTTGCAGCACGGTCCAGGAGATATTCGCTTCATCGACCGTGTACTGGGCCAAACCTCCGCTGGATGGCCAACTGTAGCAGATCGCGGCGCCGTCGAAACGCAGGTCATACGCCATCTGCGCGGTGCGTTTGACCGCATCTTCGAAGCCGATGTTGTAGCCGTGAACGAAGACCAAAGCCTCGGAATTGAAGGAGGCCTCCACGTCGGCTTTCAGTTCGCGGAAGAACTCCTCGTCGGGCAAACGATGGATGCGGTGCAGGACGACGTGCCTCTTAGGATCTTCGCGAAACTCCAACCGCAAGACAGAAGGCGCCTCCACAAAACCGACCCGGTGATCGGGCGGGATGCTTACCTCGCACGTTCCCAGCTCGAGGACCGGCCGGCCCGCAGCCAGATGCCGCTGTTGGCCGTAGGTTCGGTCGCCCCACGCGGCCGCCCGCCGCAACTGCTGCACCTCAATCACGGCCGAATGCGTGTAATAGACGCCGGCGCCAAGTGCGGCGCAGGCAAGCGCAATGAATGTGACTCGAAAAGGACGACGCGAGACGCGGACCGCCCAAACCGCCATCACCACCGAGGCGCCGAGCGCAATCAAGGCGGGAAGAAATAGCCGACCACTCCGGGGAGCATCGCCGGGCGCCCGATCGGTCGCATAAAAGACGCGCATCAAGTGATAGTCGTTCTCGGTCAACACGCGGTAGGCATGCACTTCGGGCGGGGCGGCGTCTTCGCCCGGCGACGGCGCCGAATACTTCGGCCGACCTTCGGCTTGGGGCGCTTCGGTTGTTTCTGACGGCGGCGGCGCCGCGGAAGGCCGGGGCGCGGAGGCTTTGCTGCACCCCTGGCACAACAGCAGCACGACAACCGCGGCGATCAACGCGGCGATCAACGCGGCGGCGCGCAGCGCCATCTTCCCTTGCGGCGTTAACCTGTCTCTTGGCCACGGAGTACACATCGCCCGGACTCCCGAAAATCCCTGGATGCTCGAAACGCATCAGCCGTGCCAACGCGGATCGTTATTGCAGATTGGGGCATACCGCTGCGATTTGGGAAGACGACACGGTATCGGCTGTGCGAAATCGCACGCTCTGCGCCCCAGTGCGCGATTCCCGCACGCTGGTTGCCTTACGCTCCGATCGCTTCCAGCTCCGCGGCGCCTCCTGCGGCGCGGCTTTCGAGATTGTAGTATTCGTAGATTGTCGCAGGGAGCCGCGCGCTCCGGGTATTGCGCGGAGTGCGCCGCAGGCTGACTCGCTGAACAGCTTGGACACAAAGGAGGTTAACGCGATGGGCCTGTCTCAAAATGCGCTGGCCGTTTTGCGAGCTCGCTATCTGCGGCGGGACGGGGATACTGGTGAGCTGAGCGAAACTCCCGAAGAGATGTTCCGCCAGGCGGCTCGCGCCGTTGCCCGGGCGGAGGAGAGTTTCTGCGGTGACGCGGGAGATTGGGGAGACCAGTACCTTGAAGCCGTGACATCGCTGGACGTGCTCCCCAACACCCCAGGGCAATCGCATTTAATGTTGCTGGCGTAAGTATTGCGAGTGCTGGTCGCCGGTCAAGCCAATCGCGTGGGCGGTGGGCGAAAGCAGCCTTGGGCATGGAGGACGGGTTGTGGCAATTACCAAAGCGCCGGCAATTTTTACCTGCTTTGAAGACCTGCCCGATCCACGAGCCGATCGCGGCAAGCAGCACGTCCTGCTGGAGATGATCGTGATGGCGTTGTGTGCGGCCATCTGCGGCGCGGAAGGCTGGACCGATGTGGAGCGGTTTGCCAAGGCCAAGCACGAATGGTTCCGCAAGTTCTTGCGGTTGGAGAACGGCGTGCCCTCGCACGACACCTTTGGCCGGGTGTTTGGCCTGCTCGACACCGAGCAGTTCTATACGTGCTTGCAGCAGTGACTGGAGGATCTGGTGTTGTCCTTGAAGGGTCACGGCGTGGCCATCGACGGCAAGGCGCTCCGCAGCTCTTTTGATCGAGCCACGGGCAAAGCCGCCTTGCATGTGGTCAGCGCCGGGGCGGGCGGCTTGCGGATCTGTCTGGGGCAGGTCGCGGTGGAAGAGAAGTCTAACGAGATCACCGCCGTGCCGAAGCTCTTGGAGTTCCTGGAATTGACCGGAGCCGTAGTCACGTTGGACGCCATGCACTGTCAGAAGGAGACCGCCGCCAAGATCCGTCAGAAAGGCGCCGACTACGTGCTCTTGGTCAAAGGCAATCAACCCTCGCTGCCTGAGTACCTGTTGAACTTGTTTCTGGACTAGGGAGAGCGCGACTATCAGGTTCCGGGCTTGAAGCAACATCGCGCCACCGAGCGCAACCGCGGGCGCGATGAACAGCGGGAATGCTTCGTGATCGCCGCGCCCAAGGAGCTGCGCGCGCAGGGCCAATGGCAGGATCTCCCAAGCGTGGGCATGATCGTCCACGCGCGCGAAGTGAAAGGCCAAGGAAGCGATGAGGTGGCGTTCTTCATCAGCAGTCTGCCGCCGCAGGCGAAGCGGCTCGCCGGCTATGTGCGCGGCCATGGGAGCATCGAGAACGCGCTGCACTGCTCCCTGGATGTAACTTTTTCCGAAGACCAGCAGCCGTCTGCGCAAGGACAATGCCCCGAAATCGCCGCGGTTTTTCGTCGTCTGGCGCTGTCGCTGTTGAAGCGGGACACTTCCCTAAAAAGTAGTCTTCGCGGAAAACGTCTTCAGGCCAATTGGAATAACGAAATCCTTGAGAATATCCTCTGCCAAGAACACTGACTTTTTGATGCGATTGCCCTGGCGACCTGGGCGACCGTCAAGCAAACCGACGCCGTGGGCGCTGTCGCCCCGACAATAACTTTGCACGCACCGCAGATCGAAACCAATCTCCATGTGCCGCAGTCGCCGCCGCTTCCGCATGCCGCGCCTGCCGTGAAGCGGCCGGGCAAGCGTTCGCGGCCGAGACGGGGACGCCGCGCATGGATCGCCGCCGGCGGAGCATTGGCCGCGCTCGTCCTGCTGGCCGACATTACCATTGCGATCAGGAACAAAGACGGGACCGAAACAACCATCCACGCCCCCGGAGGCGCCACCGTCCAGGTGACCCAGGATGGGAAGACCGTGGCGACGATCCCCAAACCGGGTAATGCCCGTTCGACGCCCAAGCCGAGACTGCTCGACGGACCGCAGGTTTCCAAAACGCGCAAACGCTGCTCCGCGAAGCCGCACCGCAGACCGGCCCATCGAAGACATCGACTAGGTGGTCCCCGTCGCCCAGCCCCCCCCGGGCAGGCTATGCGAATGAGCAACCCGATTGACCTCGTTCGTCGCCCAACATATAAGTCGGTATTGATGATACCCTCGATGCAAGAGGAGAACGAACGATGCCGATGCCTGGTATGGACAACGCATTTCGAACCACGAGGCGCGAGGCGTTACAGATTGGCGCCGGCCTGTTCGGGTTGAACCTGCCGGCCTTTCTGCAGTCAGCCTGCGCCGCCGGCAGCACCAGGTCGGAGATGTCGTGCATCTTCCTGTTCCTGGCAGGCGGGCCAAGCCAGTACGAAACGTTCGACCCCAAGCCGGATGCGCCGGCCGAGATCCGCGGGTTGTGGAAGCCCACGCCGACGAGCGTGCCAGGAACTTTCATCTGTGAAAAGCTGCCGTTGATGGCGCGCCGCATGGACAAGGTGGCGGTCGTTCGTTCCTGGCAGGGCAAGAACGGGTCGCACGATCTCGGCTCACAGCATGCCGCCAGCGGTTTTCTGCCGACGCGGGGAGGGCAATACTTCCCCAACTTCGGCTGTCTGGTCTCGGCCTTGTATGGCAATAGGGTCCCAGGCATCCCGGCCCATTTTGGTTTGCCGGTTGCGGCGCGCTACACGAATCCGCCGGGGTACCTGGGCGCCGCATACAACGCATTCAACATCGAAGGAGATCCCAACGCCCCGCAGCTTGAACTGAGCAAGCTCAGTCAATCTACGGCCCGGTTCGAGGACCGACAGGCCATGCTGACGCAACTGGAGAATCTTGCGCGGCTGGCCGAACTCGATTATGCCCCCTTTGAGGCTCATGACAAGTTTGGCCAGGAGGCCCTGGCGTTGCTCACCAGCGGCGTCATGCAGCGGGCCATGAACCTGAGCGAGGAGCCCCTGGCGCTGCGCGAGCGGTACGGCCTGAACATCTACGGCCAGCGCGTGCTGCTGGCCCGCCGGCTGATCGAAGCCGGAGCTCGCTTTGTGACGATCAACCATGCCGTGCAAGGTGGGCTATTCGGCAACGGCGCCACGAATGGCACGTGGGATAACCACCACCTGTTGTTCGACTCGATGTCTTCCTTCGCCCGACCGCCGGCCAATCTTCCCAGTGGCTACAAATGGCACAGCTACGATGGTCCCGGCAATTTGCCGCAGCTTGATATGTCGCTCTCCACACTGCTGGACGATCTCGAGGAGCGCGGGCTCCTTGATACCACGCTGGTGGTGGTGATGGGCGAGTTCGGCCGCACGCCGCGGATTAACAAGGACGGCGGCCGCGACCATTACCCCAATGCAGGCAATGTTCTTTTTGCGGGCGGGCGGATCCAACGCGGCGTTGTAATTGGCGCGACCGATCGCAACGGCGCTGCGCCCGCCACGCGTCCCTGGGGTCCGGGGGACATTGCCGCCTCAATCTATCATGGCTTGGGGATCGATCCTTATCGCACTTACTTCCCGCGCCTGCCGCGGCCTACCCCCATCGCCGACGGGCAAGTTATTGACGGCCTGTTCGGGTGATCACACTTCACCAGTCGAAACAAGCTGGCGCGGTGCTGGCGGCGCCGCCGTAGGACCGACGGATCGGGCCCGATTGGCTTAAGCTCCATTGACCTCGACCGAGGACCGATCAGGTCGGGATTGATGACCCAAGATGAAGCACCGCGCGCCACGACCGGAGGTACCTGTGAAACTGGCGATTCGTTCCTGTGTTCCGCGCCTACCCCTCGCGACGGCGAGCGTGCTTGTTTGCCTGTGTACGATGGGGGATCGTGAGATTCGCGCCGCGGAGCCGCCTCGTTCGCCGGACGAGGCGCGCAAGCGGAAAGCGAGCCTCGAAACAATCCTGCGGTTACTACCGCCCGACCGCACCAGCAACGGTCGTGTGTCGTTTCTCGACGAAACATTCCGGGATTGGCAATCGCGGACCGGAGAATTACCTCCCGATTTCGACCAGATGCCTTCCATCCCTTTCCTGCCGGACCCGCTGGTGATCGAAGAGGGCACGAAGAACGTGCCGGTGACCACGATGGAACAATGGCAGGAAAAACGAGCCTGGCTGCGGCGCCAATTGGAGCATTACATCACGGGGACGCGCCCGCCGGAGCCGGATAACCTCAAGGCGACGGTCCTCAGCGAGAAAAAGGACGGAGAAGTCACGCTCCGCATGATTGAGTTGACTTTTGGACCGGAGAACCGCGCCACGCTAACCGTCGAGTTGATGATTCCGCCGGGAGCGGGTCCTTTTCCCGTGTTCCTCACGCAGTGGACCCATCGTGAATGGGCCCAGGTCGCCGTGCGGCGCGGATACATCGGGTGCGTCTATGCCGGAGCAGATAACCGAGACGATACCGAAAAGTACTCGGAGATCTGGGCCGGGAAGTACGACTTCACGCGGCTGATGCGCCGGGCGTACGGTGCGTCGCGGGCCGTCGATTACCTCTATACGCTGCCCGTGGTCGACAAAGACAAGATCGGCATCACGGGCCACTCCCGCAACGGCAAGCTATCGCTCATCGCCGCCGCCTTCGACGAGCGGATCACCGCCTGCATTCCCAGCAGCGGAGGGACCGGCGCGGAAATGCCCTGGCGCTACTGCTCGATCAACTACGACATCGAGGACATCGCCCTGCTGGGCTGCGGGCAACCCAGTTGGTTGCACCCGCGATTGCGGTTCTTTATCGGCCGGGAACACAAGCTGCCCGTGGATCAGAATTCTTTCATGGCCCTGATCGCCCCGCGTGGGTTGATGCTCAGCACGGCAATCACCGAGGGCGCCAGCAATCCGTGGGGCATGGAACAGGCGTATCACGCGAGCCGAAAAATTTATGACTTCCTGGGCGCCGGCGATCGCGTGGCCGTTCGTTCACGCTACGGGAATCACGGCGTAAGCGCGCGGGACATGGAAGACTACATCGACTTCTTCGACTATGTCTTCGGTCGCACCAACCGGAAGCCCGAGAATCGCCTGAACTTTCCCTACTCGTTCGATCAATGGCGCAAGCTGAGCGGAGAACAGATCGATCCGCAAGACTATCCAGTCAAGGGAATCGAAGATCTGCAGATCGACGCCGTGACCCGCGGCAAGATTATGACCGCGGCCAACTGGCAACGTAAGCGGGCCGATATCCAAAAAACGCTGCGTTGGGCGCTGGGCGACGAACCGCCGGGCGTGACGAATCCGGGCCCCAAGCAGTTTCAAAGCGGGGGTCGCGGCGAGAACAGTTTTGGTTCGTTCCTCGTCCGCCCGCAGGGGACCAAGGAAATGGGCGTGGCAGCCATTGCCCCCTACAACGGCTTTGGCGATCAGTTGTTTGGCTATCTCTACTATCCCATCAACGAACAAGGCTCTCTGAAAAGCGACAAGACGCCGGTAGTCATTTACCTGCACGAATTTGATTATTCGAAGGGTTTCAACTCGTACCATCAGGTCGACAGCCTGTTCCAGAACATCGTGGCTCAAGGGTATGCCGTCTTCGCCTTCGACATGCTGGGATTTGGCAATCGAATCGAGGAGGCCACGCGGTTCTACGACCGCTATCCTCATTGGTCCAAGATGGGCAAGATGGTGGTTGACGTGCGCGGCGCGGTCGATTCGTTGCGCAACATGGAGGGCCTCGATCCGGATCGGATCTTCGTGGCCGGGTATTCGCTGGGCGCCAAGGTTGGCTTGTATGCCGCCGCGTTGGACGAGCGAATTGCCGGTGTCGTTGCCGTCGCCGGCTTTACGCCCCTGCGGTTAAGCGCGGCGGAGAAGGGTATCGAGGGAATCCGGGTGTATTCCCATCTACACGGCCTGTTGCCGCGCTTGGGTTTCTTTGTCGGCAGCGAGACACGGGTCCCTTACGATTATCACGAAGTCCTGGCGTGCATCGCTCCCCGGCCGGTCCTGGTCATCGCGCCGGCCATGGACAAAGACGCGGTTGCCGGCGATGTGGGGCGTTGTGTCGACCAGGCTAAAGAGATTTATGGTCTCTACGGCGAAGCTCCGCGTCTGCAACTTTCCGTTCCCAACGATTACAATCGGTTTTCCAACGAGATGCGCGAAACAGCTTACCAATGGCTGCGGGAGCAAAAGGCAGAAGGCCAGCAATAGTCTTCGTTTGGAAACCCAAATGCGTTCGCGAGGGCCGGCTGCTGCCCAGAACGGCCCTTCGCGAACGCATACAAGTTACCATGAGCGAACACAGGCCATCGAACCAACCACCGAGTGATCCATGAAATCAACCGTACTCAATCGCCGCCAGTTTGTGGCTGCAGCGACAGCGACTGCATTCGCTGGCACGCTCCTCCGTCCGGGTTTGTCCGCGGCCCTCGCCGCCAACTCGGCGATTCGAGAGACCGACCATTTCTGGTTTCGCCTGGCGCCTGAGGGCCCTTACATCGACTCGCAGCGCGACAACAAAGCCTTCGGGTTCGATGATGCGAAGATCTATTTGTCCGAAGACAACGCCCAGAGCTGGGCCTGTAGCCTGCCGTTTCCCGACGCAGCCAGGATCACGTTCAGTTGCCTGCTCAAGAATGGCAATGTACTGTTCGCCACCAACGAAAAGCTGTTTTTGAGCAGCGACAATCTTCGCAGCTATCGCGAAATCATCGTCAAGAATCCCGACGGCAGCGACTACCGACCTCACACGGCCAAAAACCCCGAGCAGCCCGGCTGGTACTTCCATCCGCTGGACGGCATTCATACTTGGGACATCGACGGCTCCGAGATGCTCGTGTGGGGCAACTACTGCAACGTGCTGGGTGGTCCCGTGCCCGTCAACATTTATTACTCCACCGATGGCGGCGAAACCGTCAAACTGGCCTACTCCTTCGGACGCAATCCCAAGTTCCAGGAGAAGGAGACTCCGCCTGAATCGTATCTCGGCGATCCCAACAATCCGGTCATTTGCCGCCACATTCACGCCGTGGTTTACAACCCGGCCGAGCGGGCCTTCTATGCCTGCACCGGAGACATCAATCGCGGCTTCGGCAATGAATGCCATTGGCTGCGCGGCGTGTACGATGCGCGGGCCGATCGCTGGGACTGGCAGGTGCTTGTTTCCGTGAACTCCAATTCGCGATACAAGTCCGGCGGCATCAATTTCGTCGACGGGCAACTCTACTGGGCGGCCGATGCCAACGGCCCACGGCAGCCCGCGGAAAAATACGATCGCGGCATCTTTCGCTGCCACCCGGCTGATTTGGCCGACCCGGCGAAGCATACGCAGCTCTTCGATGCCGAGTTCGAAATGGCGAACATGATTATTGAGGACGGCGTCATCCTGGCCGGGCATTGCGCTCCCGCGTCAACGTTCAAAACGGGCATCGCCTACTCTCCGGACATGGGCAAGACCTGGGCAGAATACGACCTCGCCGAGCTTGGCCCGCGATCTCCCGTCCGCTTTCACCCCAAGAACGCCGACGGCTGGTTCCGCGTCGACCTTCGTAAAGGCTGGATCGAACGCGCCGACGTTTTGTTTATTAAACCAAAGCGATAAATGTTCTCGCTGCGCGGGGGCTGAGTCTTGATTACGATACTGCGCAAGCACGTCTCTTTGCGCGACTTGTTGCCACCTAACTGTTCGGACTGGAGATCCTACCAACCTAGCGCTTGCAAATTCGGCTGCCCGGCGCCACCGCTTTCAAATGCCGTCAACAGCCCGAGGCATCGGCCGTCCAGCCGACTTTCGAGGTTGCTTTCCACTGGTCCACAGGCATCGAGTTGACGTTGAGCAGTGAGCGGAACAATTCCGCATCACCGCGTTCCAGCTCTCGGAACGTGGAGGGCAAGGGAGCGTCCCGCCGGGGCGGGGTTTCTTGGGTTCGCCACGTCCACGATTCCCCGCGAACACACGACGTCCTTGCCGTCGCCTCCGATGATTTGCCATATTGGTGAACTACCTAGCCGTCGGAACCACGCAATCTACCTGACCATGCTAATCCTTCCCCAGCCCGACCAAGTGCCGGGGTCCGCCACCTTATTCAGGAGATCCAAGGATGACAAGTTTCGGACGACTGGCTCTGGCGACCACCGCTCTCGTCGTTGCATTCGGACGCTTCGCTCCGCGGGCTGACGCCCAAAACGTGCTGGACGCGGCGGCGGCCAATCAGGAAAGGCGCCGAGGCAAGGTCGTCACGGTCGAGTTTGTAGTCAAGCACGCTTATCCTCTGATTCCCGGCGAGAAATTTCGGTTGCTCTCTGAGAGCTTTGCCGCAGAGAAGAACCAGATGTTCGTGGTGCAGTTCGATACCGAAGCGGGATTGAAGCGGCTGGGCGTCGCCAAGCCGGAACGCCCTTTCCGGGACAAGGACAAATATTTCGACCTGCTCGAAGAGCACTTCGACGGGAAGCTGATTCGGGCCACTGGGGTCGTGCAGGAGATGCTGCACAGCAGCACCGCCCAAACGAGCCTCGGAATCGTCGTGGACGATCCCCAGGCCATTGAGGTCTTTCCGTTTCCCAGCGACGTTCCGCCACTGCTGGGCGAGGCGATCGTGGCCGATGTCAGAGAAAACGACGACCAAGTAGTGGTCGCCTTGACGATCCCGCAAGTCCGTTGGCAACTCGTCGGCGAGTTCCGCCCCAAGGAGGACTGGCCTGAGTTGCGATCGACCACGACGGCGGTCGCCCTCAACCTCCGCTTGGGCGGCCCAACACAGTGGCAGCCTCAGATGCGGACACGTATTTATTCAAGTCGAGACGGCAAGGCGTTGAGCAAAACGCAAATCATCGAGCGGTTGACCAAGCGGACCCCGGTTCTTGTCTCCGTCTCCGGCAAGCCGGTGGACCCTTACTATCTGCAACTCATGCGTGAGGACGTTTTGATCGTGAAGTTGGGAGGAGACGCGTTCGCACCGCAGCCCCAATTGCTACCGGCGGAGTCGGTCGAGCCAGCTCCAGCGAGGAAGGCTGACAAGCGGCCCCCTCTGATGCAAACGCCGGTCAAGCCGACCGAGTCCGCCGGTGATGAGGCGAACAATCCCGACGGCCGCTGCGGATAACCGGCCTGACTCCACCCGCATCGGCAGGGTTGTGCTCGATCTTCGGAGGCAAGGCCTTGAATGTTTGGCCAAGAGAGCAGTGGCCGCCTGGCGTCGCCTCCCTGCGGGAGCAGGTCCGAGATCGAGAGCCGGACGAAGCACTTCGCAGGACCATGTCCTCGCTGGTCATCCAGTCGAAGAACCCGTGGAAGAGTCGACGGATGCATAACTAACAAGTCGACACCGCAGGGCCAATTCTTCCTGTCGCCAGCGACCCGGGAAGCGATCGAAGGGGCGTGGACTAGGGACCGTGAAACGGAGCAGGGTTGGGAGGCGGAATCTACGACTACGCTTGCGGACGGCCCCCATCAGGTCATCGGGACCCGGCGGCTTCGGACCCAGACGGCACGACGGGTTTTCAGAAGACGGCCGCACGCCGCCATCCGATAGGCCGCGAGTGGAACTCGTTTGCGAGTTTTGCTGGTCTACATATCTCATTGTACGCCTGAGCACTTAGCCCGAATACCGCCTTTTCTACAGAGCAGGTGCGAACTGGTTGTTGTGTGCGGTCTTGGGGACGTCCCCCGAACTCGCCGCCCTCGGCCAGGCTGCGGCGAGCAGCAAGCGGGTTGGTCATCGGCCGGGGCGTGTCGAGCCGCGCGTCAACAAGCGGCGGCCCAAGCTGATCGCGTTGATGACCAAACCAAGACGCGACTACCGGATCGAACTGGGAACGGCCGGCTGACCTTAAGTCCTTGCCCGCCAACCGGCAGTGCCATTCGTTCCTGACAC
>JAANMU010002212.1_pt1 | contig 15158 bp, 17 predicted proteins | sample 7279701 | NCBI WGS metagenome assembly JAANMU01 (sample SAMN14094539, study PRJNA606508) | bioreactor metagenome | isolation source: A lab-scale SPAN reactor treating ammonium-rich wastewater day 57 | place: Ireland: Galway | collected 2017-03-13 | reverse complement strand
CCTTCTGCGAGCGGCCTAACCCGCAAAAAAGGATACCATGTACTGTCGGTTACTTCTTACTCAAAAGTACACCCTACGCCGCTGTCGGCTCGGAGGTATTCTTGAAAACCTGAGGTCTCGGTACGGGCTTCGCCCTGCTCGACCACCGGTTCGATCTAAAATAAGGAGCAACCATGAGCAATTACGATATCAAAGACATCAACCAGGCTGAAGGCGGACGCCGCCGCATTGACTGGGCGGAACGCGAGATGCCTGTCCTGCGCGCCATCCGCGAACGATTCAAAAAGGAAAAGCCGCTCAAGGGCTTGCGCTTGTCGGCTTGCCTGCACGTGACCACCGAAACCGCCAACCTGATGCGGACATTACAGGAAGGCGGCGCGGACGTCGTTCTCACCGCCTCCAATCCGCTTTCGACGCAGGACGACGTGGCGGCGGCGCTGGTGAACCAATACGAGATTCCCACGTTCGCGATCAAAGGCGAGGACAACGTCACGTATTACAAGCACATCCGCGCCGCGCTCGAACACAAGCCGCACATGACCATGGACGACGGCGCGGATTTGGTCTCGTCGCTGTTCTTCATCGAGATGGGACGCTTCGAAAGACTCGAGCCGTCCCTTTCTTCATGGGCAAAGGGACTTTCCGACGCGGGGCGCAGCGAGCTGCTCAAGGGCGTCATCGGCGGCACCGAGGAGACCACCACCGGCGTCATCCGCCTCAAGGCGATGGAAAAGGACAAGGTCTTGAAGTTCCCGGTCATCGCGGTCAACGACGCGCAGACCAAGCACTTCTTCGACAACCGCTATGGCACGGGTCAATCCACCATTGACGGGATCATCCGCGCGACAAACGTCCTGCTGGCTGGGAAAATTTTCGTGGTGGCAGGTTACGGGTGGTGCGGACGCGGTCTCGCATCCCGCGCGCGGGGCATGGGCGCGCACGTCGTCATCACCGAGGTGGATCCGCTCAAGGCGTTGGAAGCGGTCATGGACGGGTATCAGGTCATGACGATGCTCGATGCGGCGAAGATCGGCGACATCTTCTGCACGGTCACGGGCGACATCAACGTAATTGACGGCGTTCACTTCGAGGCGATGAAGGACGGCGCGATCGTCGCCAATTCCGGTCACTTCAACGTGGAGATCAATATTCCCGCTTTGAAGAAGATGAGCCAGGGCGATCCGAACCTCGTCCGCCCGTTCGTGGATCAGTACACGACGAAGGACGGACGCAAGATCAACATCCTCGGCGAGGGACGACTCATCAACCTCGCCTCCGCCGAAGGGCATCCTGCCTCCGTCATGGACATGTCCTTCGCCAACCAGGCATTGTCCGCCGAATACATGGCGAAGAACGCCGACAGACTGGAGAAGAAGGTCTACTCCGTCCCTGAGGAAATTGACAAGGAAATCGCCCGCCTGAAACTCGAAGCCATGGGCGTGAAGATTGACGTCCTCACCGGCGAGCAGTTGAAGTATTTGAGTTCGTGGGAGGAGGGGACGTAAGTCAGTGATCGGTGAGCAGTGATCAGTGATCGGTGAGCAGTGAACAGTGATCAGTGATCCAGTGAGACCTCGGAGTTTTTTCAAAACTCCGAGGTCTTTTATTTGAACACCCCACGCTTTTGAAGCGTCTCCAAATACACCGCCTGCTTCTTCCCGATCAATTTGCTCAGGCGGGGAGCCTCGAAGATGAGTTGCTTGATCTTCCGCAACGGATACACCACACATTCATGACCCTCTTTCAAATCCTCATACACGACCAGACAGACCCACGCATCCGGCATATCGAGGATCGGATCGCGGCGTTTGGGGGAGTCCTGGAACGTCCAGGAGAGGTCGTAGCGATTGGCGGCGGAACGTCGTTGGGTTTTGACTGCCACTTCCAAATCATTGATCTTCAAATCCGCATCCCATGACTTTTGTTTGCCGGTATAGATCGTGTAATCCGGTCCGACGACCGTGCAATCGCGTTTCTCGAAGACAAGCCGCACCGCCTCTTCGCCCAACTTGCTGACGAAGTGATCGTCACGGATCTTTTCCACCACAGACTGGTTGCTGTCGCGATAATTGACCGTGGATGTGACCGCCTCGGCAAAAGTCCGGGCGCGCTCCACTGCTTCGGCTGGAAGATAAACGATCTGCGGTTCGCGAAAAGTTGCCATTGTATTTGGAAATGTCACCCTGAGCGGTAGCGAAGGGTCTCCACCATGAAAATGCTAGACTCTTCGGTCGCAACGAGCGCTCCCTCAGAGTGACATGGTGAAATTCAATTAACCGCCGCTTTTGAGGTAAATGCCGGTCGGGTCGAGTTCTTCGCGCAGGATGCGCAGTTCGCTTTCGGTGACGGGATCAGTTGTCCCGACGCGCGAAGCGGTTTTCAAATCCCAGCCGGTGTTCGCCTTTGCTTCCTCCACCGTCTTGCCGGGATGCAACGCAGTGAGGATCATCTCGCCGGTTTCATCCGGTTCCATGATGCCGATGTCCGTCACGACCGCCAGCATCCCGCCGCCGCGCAGACCGGCTTTTTCGCGGTCGCCTTTGCCTGAGATAAATCCAGCCGAAGTCATAAACTCGACCTTTTCGGGGAAGCGCCGCTTTTGATGGGGGGTCATAATGTAACAACGGTTCGCCCACGCCGCGATCTCCTGCGAACCGCCGGAGCCGGGCAGGCGCACTTTGGGATGATCGTATCCGCCGATCACCGTCGCGTTGATGTTGCCATATTTATCAATCTGCGCGCCGCCCATGAAACCCACGTCCACGTTGCCGCGTTGGAGATAGTTCGCGAAGATGTCGTACATGCTCACCACCGAAAGCGACCCGCTCACGAGCGTTGGGTCGCCAATCGAAAGCGGCAGGCGCGCCGGCTCCGCGCCGATCACGCCCGCTTCGTAGATCATCACCAGGTTGGGGGCGTGCGTCCGTTTGGCGAGATTGCACGCCAGGTTGGGTTGACCGACGCCGACGAACACCGTGTCGCCATCGCGCAGCAGGCGCGCGGCGTTGACGATCATCAGTTCGGCGGAGGAATATGTGGTCCCGTTCATAACTCTCCTTCGGCGTTTGAGAACGCCTTCTACGCTTTCCGGTGTAGCGGACGTTCTCTAACGTCCGCTAAAAATGACCGCAAGATTTCAAAGACTTCCTGAGGACGTTCCAATGGAAGAATGTGCGTGGATTTTTCCAACGCTTCGACCCGCGCCTTGGGCTGTTTCCGCTTCACAAGCCTTGCCGCATCTTCGAGAAATGTGTCCGTCTCCGCGCCGCGCAGGAAGAGGGTCGGCACTTCAAGTTTTGGGAGGTCGCGCCAGATGTCGAAGTCGCGCAGACCGGTGAAATAGATGCGCGCCTCCCATTCGGGCGAATAGACCAATTCGTAACCGTTCGCCGTCTTCCGCGTGATCCCTTCGATGTAAAGTCGCAAATGCTCATCGCTCATGTATCTGAATACATCGCGCATTCGGTATCCGCGAAAGACAGTATCCAGATCGTCGAAGGTTCTCCGCCGTTTCCTTGCACCGGATATCATGGGATGCACTTTATATCCCAAGCCGATTGCACGGAAGAAATTCCACCAAATGAGGCGGCCCGGCATAAACAATACAGGGTCAATCAACACCAATGCGCGGAATTTCTGCGGGTCGCGCAGCGCGGCGCGTAACGTCACAATGCCTCCGAGGGAATGACCGACCCCGATGACTTTCTTCGCGCTGACATCGTGCCCGAGCGGTGCCGGAGCCGAACGTTCGTTGTGAGGCGCAGTCGAAGCGCGGGCAAGGAATCGAAGCAAATCGTCTGAAAGCGGATGCCAGCTCTGAATCTCTTCCGGTTTTGCATCCCCCCATAGCGGACGGAGGTACATCCCAAAGATGTGATATTCGGTTTTCAAAAGTTCAAGCAACGGCTTGTAACACTCAGGCGGGTAACCGTTGGCGTGAAGAAAATGTAATGGTTGACCATCACCACCAAGATCGAAATGCGGAATGCTCATCACGTATTTACTTGTTTACCTGTATACCTGCGTACTCAATACCGCCCGTAATTGATCGGTTCGCTCATGCGCTGTGGAACTTTCAGCCGTTCGTGCGTATCGCTTCCAAGCCTTTGCCAGTATTCCTCGCGATCCTTCAAGCCATACACCCACTCGTCGAGCCACGCCTTCACGCTCTCGACCGATTCGCTGACCCTGTCCCACGCGAGATAGAACTCGTTATCGCGGTCGTAATGTCCCTGCGCGTAACTGGGATGGCACGCAAACGGGACGTGACACACCGCGCTGACCACGATTCCCGGAATCATCGTGCGGTTCGGGTCGGACCTGATGACTGATTCGTCCACGATTTCCTCCGCGGTGACGATGACCTTCTGCGCGGCGAAGGCGGCTTCCTTCTGTTCGCCGATGATGCCCCACAGGTGCGCGTTGCCGTTCTCGTCCGCGCGTTGGGCGTGGACGATTGCCACATCGGGATTGAGCGCAGGCACGACGATCACATCCCTGCCGCCGTACGGATCGGGGATGCGCTTGATGTTCGGGTTGACGCGTTCGAGGTCGGTCGCGCCGGTCTGGTTCATGGGGAGGAAGGGCAGTCCTGACGCGCCCGCCTGCAAGCGCGTAATCATGCCGAAATGGGAGTATTCCTCCCATTCGAGTTTTCCCTGCTCGATGAAGGCGCGCACGATGCGCAGCGACCCGACGCCGGGATTGCCCATGTACGAGAAGATGACCTTCCTCGCGCATCCCGCCGCGACCATCTGGTCGTAGATCAGGTCCGGGGTGGCGCGGGCGAGCGTGAGATCCTTTTTATTCTGGCGGATGATCTCGTGCCCCGCCGCGAACGGAATGAGGTGCGTAAACCCCGCCGCGTAGACGATGTCGCCGTCGCTGACGTATTTCGAGACGGCTTCGGAAAGCGAAGTCAGTTTGGTCATTTCTTTTTTTCTTCTCCGGTTTTTGGTTTCAATCTTTTGAAAATGCCGAACCTCCCGCTGAGGCGCGCGGCTTTCCTGTATTGGGCGCGGAACAGGAAACCCACGATCAGGAGGATCATGCTCCAGCAAAAAAAGCCGAACACGGGTTTCGCCTCGGCTTCGGACATGAGGAAGAAAACCAATAGCGTCAGCCCGACGAGCAGAAAGAAGGTGCCGATGCGGTATAGAATTTCCTTGCGGTCGTATCCGGGTTCGCTCATGATTGATCTGTTGGACCTGGCGGGTCTTGAAAACCTGTTGGAGAGTGTCTGAAAACAAAATCAGGGAGGCTGGTGTGCGGATTTCCTCGCCGAAAACAATATCCTGCGGAATGGATAGAACACGGGACTGTCCGGCATGGCGGCGCGCATCTTTTTGCGAACGGATTTCACGAACTCATCCTTGTATTTGCCGAGCCGTTCGAAATATGGAACGAGCGCCGTGCCGGAGATCCAATCCACCACCGCGTCCGCGTTTTCGAGGACGTGCGGATAAATCTTTTCGAACACGACGATGTCTTCGGCGCCGCAATCGAACAGGATGCGCGCATAGTTCTCGATTGTCAGCACGGGCGAATAACGTTGAAAGCCCTGAAGGATGAATTTGAACATGTCCTCTTCGGCGGTCTCGCGGTAGATCTGGTGTGAAATGTGGTTGTGATTGGAGGGAACCTGCACGGCGATCTGTCCGTTGGGGTTAAGTTTGTCGAAGAGATGGGGGATCAATTCCGCGTGATTCTCGCTCCATTGTAACGCGGCGTTGCTGAAGATCAGGTCCCACTCACCCGTCAGCGTGGATTGGTCTCCTTGTTTGAAGATCAGGCCCGGGGTCGCGAACGAAGCGGCTTTGTCCAGCATTTGCGGGGATGAGTCGAGTCCCGTCACGCGGCTGTTCGGTAGTTTATCCGCCAGTTGACGCGTCAGTTCGCCGGTGCCGCATCCGAGGTCAACGACCTCGAGGTTTGCGCGCACGTCCACGAGCGCGAGCAGGTCGTGGAACGGAGCGGATCGTTCGGATTGGAATTTGTGATAAAGGTCGGGATTCCAGGGCATGATCCAACCATGTCATTGCGAGCCCGCAGGGCGAAGCAATCCCTTCGCATGGTTGGAGATTGCTTCGCCGCTACGCGGCTCGCAATGACATTACAAAAAGCCCTCCCTTTTCAGGAAGGGCTGTGAATCTATTTGCGTTTGGCAGCCTTCCCGGTTGCCTTCTTCGTAACTTTCTTGACCGCTTTCCTGGGTGCGACTTTCTTCGCAATCTTTTTCACAGGAGCAGGCTTGATCAATGTTTGGATCTGTTCGTGCATGTAGAGTTGGACGTAGTAATAACCGCCGCCGTTCTTGCCGCTTGCGCCGGAGCCTTTCCATCCGCCGAAGGGTTGGAAGCCGGGCCACGCGCCGGTGGTGGCGCCCTGCGGACGATTGGCATAAGTGACGCCCGCCTCGATGTTATCGAAGAACCATTTGGTCTCCTTGAGCGAACCGTAGAAGCCCGCCGTGAGACCGTAGTTCACGCTGTTGGCGATCTTCATCGCTTCGTCGAGGCTGCTCACCTTGCCGATCGTCGTGATGGGGAGGAACATTTCGTACTGCCAAAGGCGATGATCGTAGGGCAGGTCGGTGACGAGGGTGGGCTCACAGAAATAGCCCTTGTCGTACATGCCGCCGGTCTTCACGTGTCCGCCGGTCAGGAAGTTTCCGCCCGCCTGGTTGATCTCCTCGTTGAAGTTCTTGAAGTCGTTGTAGGAGCTGTTGTTGATGACCGGTCCGAGGTAGGTGGCGCGTTCGGTCGGGTCGCCGATGGCGAGTTTCTCGGTCTTCTCCTTGAGTTTGGCGAGCAACGCATCGTAGACAGGTTCTTCCACAATGACGCGCGAGGCGGCGGAGCATTTCTGTCCCTGCAAGCCGAACGCCGAGCGGACGATGCCGGTGGAGGCGTCTTCGAGGTCCGCGTTGCGCGAAACGATGGCGGGATTCTTTCCGCCGAGTTCCAGCACGATGGGTCGGACGTAGTTGCGGTTGGCGAAATCGCGGAACATCTTCATGCCCACGTCGAACGAGCCGGTGAAGGTCGCGCCGTCCACTTCGGGGCTGTCCACGAGCGCCTGCCCGAGCGTGGAGCCGGGACCCGTGACAAAGTTGACCACGCCATCCGGGAAACCCGCGTCGCGTAAACACTCGGCATAGAGTCGGACGATCCAGGCGGTATCGGTTGCCGGCTTGATGACGACCGTATTTCCCGCCACGAGCGCCGCGCCGGTGGGTCCTCCCGTCAACGCGAAGGGGAAGTTGAACGGGGAGACGATCAGCCACACGCCGTAAGGCTTGAGAACGGACATGTTCGTCGCGTCGTAGCCGACGAGCGGATCCTTGCCCATCGGTTTGATGAAGCCGTCGTTCTCCTCCATCATCTGCGCCGACCAATACATCAGGTCGGCGGTTTCCTGCACGTCGCCGAGCGATTCCATGCGGTTCTTGCCGACCTCCAGCGCCATTGCCGCGCCGAGTTCGAAGATGCGCTTTTCGATCAAAGCCGACGCCTTGCGCACCAACTGGACGCGCTTTTGCCAGGGTGTGCGGCTCCAGGCAGGGGATGCCTTGCGCGCCGCGTCAATCGCCATTTTCGCGTGCGAAGCGTTGCCCTTCTGCATCACCGCAAGCGTCCAGTCCGTGTTCACCGGTGAGCGGTCCTCGAACTTTTCGTCTGCAAAGACCTCCTTGCCGTCAATGATCATCCCGTATTCCCGGCCGAGATTTTGCTTGAGTTTGGCGACCGCCTTGTCGAAGCCGGTGTGCAGTTCCTCGGGCGGGTTGAACATTGTGGCGTACGTGAGTTTGAAAGCCATGCTTCCTCCTGGGGGGTAGTTAGATAGTTTGTTGGTTGAGTAGTTTCGTAGTTTTGGCGGGCGGTCATTCGATTGCCAAACTGCGGAACGATTGAACTAAGCAGAGTATAGTCCAGGATTTCACGCCCGTCAAAGATAAGCATCGGGATTCGGTGTGACGAACATCCGTTAATATTTGGGTAAGGATTTCATGTTACAACGGGTCTTGTATCCAAACCTTAAAAGGAATTAGATGATGCCCGACGCTTTAGTGAAAACCCGCTTCATTCCAACCCTCAGCCTGATCGCTGTACTATTGGCTTCGTGCGCCCCCGCGGCTTTGACCGCAGCCCCGGGCGCGGATCAGCCCTCCATGCAGGAACCAGCCGCCCCCTTCGTCGTGGAACCGAGCGCGACGCCCTTTGTAAGCGCGGCAACCGAGTCGCCACCGGAGGCCGCGGCTTCCACGCCTCTTCCCGTCGCCACCTCCCGTGGACCGGACCTCGAAGCCACCGACCCGGGCGCGGTCAGCCTGGCTTCGGGCGGATTGCAGTTCGTGGAATTCTTCCGCTTCACCTGAAGTACCTGCCGCGCCATGGCGCCCATGGTTCATGGGCTCGAAGCAAAGTATTTTGGAAGGATCAAATTCGTTTATCTGGACGCGGACGACCCGAACACCCTCGATTTCCAGCGCGCGCTGGGTTTCTACTACCAGCCCGAAGTCTACCTGCTGGATGGGAACGGCGGCGTCCTGAAAAAATGGGTGGGGTACACGACAGAACAGGAATTCGAGGAAGTGTTCGCGCAGTATTTGGAGTAGGGGCAAAGGAGCAGCCGCCGTACGGCGGCTGTTCTCTTTTTACTTACCCGATCTGCAAAATCCTGTAACAAAGCGAATCGCTGTGCGGTCCGATCGGCTCGTCGTAGACGAACATCGCCAGTTCCCTGGCCGTGTAGCGCAGGTCAATTCGCTGGGTGGAAATGACGCTGTGATATTTGCGGCAGATGTCCATGAGTTGCCCGCACATCATCACGGTCATGTGGAAGCGATAGGCGTCTCCGTCGTAGTCCGCGGCTGTGTCGCCAAAGCGCAGGTTCAGGTCACGGTTGAGGCGGTTGTGCAATCCCCGCAGGAGGTCGGTTTCTTCCACGTCTATCCACAGAACGCCGTATTCCATGCCGTCGAAGAACGCAGGCACGGCTTGGATTTCGCCAAGGGACACGTCAACGGGCTGGATGGAGTTCGCGAACTCTTCCATGTACCCTTCGAGAGCGGGGAGGTCCGAAACCGGGAAAGGCTGTTTGAGCGAAATGTGCGGGGGCAGGGAGGCGTGACGCGTTCCGGTGCGGTATTTCTGATGGATCTCCCACGATAATTTCCGCACCACGTTGTGGACTTCCGGGTTTGCGAGCAGGACGAAAGTTGCCTTCATTTGCCACCGCCATACAAAATCTATCCCGCGAGGAACTAAAATTGTAAAAGTCGCTTTTCGGTCACGTGGCTTCCAAGTTTGATGAGATTGTAGGCAATCTGGGCAAAGCCTTCACTGCCCTTGTCGGCTGGCGCGACATCGTTTATCGTCGCCTGGACGCCAAGGATACAACCGTCTTTGTGGACCAGCACGTGACCCGGGCTTTCTTCGGATATGGGTTTGGACACAATGCCTGCCAGCCCATCCCAACCTTTGGCGGATAATCTAACCAGGTCTCCAACCTCCAGATTTTTTTCTGACATGCTGACGCTTTCCTCTTCGAGTGACGGAAAAAGATTCCTGTATTCAGTATAGCACGTCTGTCAAGTGATTTTATCGCTCCGGCGTTTCTGTTTTATAATCTGCTTTGCTGCCGTACAAACCTCTCGTAAAAACCCTAAAGGTCTTTCCTGTAAATTGGGGTTTTGCGAAGGGAAAGGAGACCTTTAGGGTTTCTATATACGGTAGAGAATAATCTGCCGCAATTCTACGCCTCAGAAAAGAGCGATGCCCGATTCCCCCCTCGTTGTCGAAAATTCAGGCTGGGTTGTGGTTGGCAGCCGGGTGGATGCCCGTCGAGAGTTCGAAGTTCGTTCTTGTTGTGCGGTAAAATAAGAGACGCATACAAATTCAACGTCAAAAGGAGAATCGAAAATGAACGAGTATTTCAAGGTTGGTACCCGAACGATCGTCGCCACCGGCCTGGGCGCGGCCATCTTCACGTTGCTATTCATGTATGTCAAGGTTCCCTCTCCCGTTCCTGAAACCAGTTTCCAGACCGCCTACGGGCTGGGCGCTTTCTTCGCCGCGCTGTTCGGACCGATCGCGGGCGCGTTGATCGCCTTCATCGGTCATGCCCTCAGCGACGCCGTTCAATATGGCTCTCCGTGGTGGAGCTGGGTCATTGCCAGCGGCGTTGCCGGTTTCGTCTTTGGGTTCGCCTTCAAGCGCACAAGCGTCGAAGAGGGCGAATTCAAATCCAGGGACATCGTCACCTTCAACGTGATCCAGATTATCGGCAACGCCATCGCATGGATCGTGGTCGCTCCGGTGTTGGATATTCTCATCTATCAGGAACCGGTAAACCTGGTCTTCACCCAGGGCGTGACCGCCGCGATCATGAACGCCATCAGCGTGGGCGTGATCGGAACGCTTTTACTGATCGCCTATGCCGCGACCCGCACGAAGAAAGGCAGTTTGAGCAAGGCTTAGGCTTTCGTTTGCTTTCACTTCGCCGCGTCATACAAGTCGTCGCACAAGGCTGTTGACCCCCAACAGCCTTGTGTTATGAACCTGACAAATTCGCGTTTATGGACAAACAGGCAATTATCGAATTCCGGGATTTTTCATTTCAATACTTCAGTCAATCCGAGCCGACCCTACACGATATCAATCTGAAGATTTACCGGGGGGAAAAGATATTGATCGTTGGTCCCAGTGGAAGCGGCAAAAGCACGCTCGGGCATTGTCTCAATGGGCTGATTCCATTTTCCTATAAGGGGGAGATTCGGGGCAGTTTGAAGATCAACGGGGTGGAAACCAAAGAGCAAAGCATTTTCAAATTATCGAAGGCGATCGGCACAGTGTTGCAGGACGCCGATGGGCAATTCGTAGGCTTGACCGTTGGCGAAGATATTGCCTTTGCGCTTGAAAACGATAACGTCCCCACCGTGAAGATGCGGGAACGGGTGAAAAAAGTGGCGGCAATGGTGGGCATGGAGGACCTGCTGAATTCGTCGCCGTTTGAGTTGTCGGGCGGGCAAAAACAACGCACCTCGCTCGCTGGCGTAATGATTGACGACGTGGACATCCTGCTTTTCGACGAACCGCTCGCGAACCTGGACCCCGCCACCGGCAAAGCCGCCATCGAAATCATTGACGATATTCACAGGCAATCGCATAAGACGATCGTCATCATCGAACATCGCCTGGAAGACGTGTTGCACCGGGGCATTGACCGCGTCCTCATGATCAACGACGGCAGGATCGTCGCCGACATGAATCCTCACGAACTTGTCGCCTCCACGATCCTGACCGAGAATGGAATTCGCGAGCCGCTGTACGTCACCGCTCTGAAATACGCAGGCGTCAAAGTCACCAGCGGGATGCAGCCGGGACACATTACCACGTTGAATGCCGAACTATCCCGGGACGCGCTGACCGCATGGCACGATTCCATCCAAGCCGACAATCGCCAAAACGCCAATCCATCCATTTTGAAAATGGAAAACGTCTCTTTTTCGTACGATGGCGTGCGTCCAATTTTGGATGACATTAATTTCGATATCCGTGAAGGCGAAATGATTTCGATCGTTGGCAGGAACGGCGCGGGGAAATCCACCCTGGCAAAGTTGTTATGCGGATTTGAAAGGGAGGACCGGGGCGCCATCCTTTACAAGGGGGGGAACATCAGAAACAGGACGATCAAGGAACGCGCCGAGATCATCGGATTGGTGATGCAAAACCCCAATCAGATGATTTCCAAGCCGTTGATCTACGACGAAGTCGCGTTGGGTCTGCGCCTGCGAAATGTCCCTGAGGAGCAGATCGCGAAACGGGTGGAAAAAGCGCTCAAGGTTTGCGGGCTGTCTCCCTTCAGGAGCTGGCCCATCTCCGCGTTGAGTTACGGACAAAAAAAGCGCGTGACCATCGCGTCCATTCTGGTTCTCGACCCGAAGATTCTCATCCTCGACGAACCGACCGCCGGGCAGGATTATCGCCATTACACCGAGATCATGGAATTTTTGGTGGAAGTGAACAAATTGGGCGTGACCGTCATCATGATCACCCACGACATGCACTTGATGCTGGAATATACGCCGCGCGCGATCGTCCTGGCAGGCGGAAGAAAGATCGCGGACGCGCCCGCTTCCGTGGTGCTTACCGATTCGTCCATCGTCGAAGAGGCGAACCTGAAGGTGACGTCGTTGTTTAATCTCGCTCAGATGGCAGGCATCAAGGACGGCGCGCATTTCGTCCAGGGATTCATTGATTACGAAAGGCGGACGAAGAACCGATGAACGCGAAAATGAAGCTCTTTTCGTACAATACAGTGGATTCGCCCATTCACAGGCTTTCCGGTTTGACGAAGTTGGTCTGCTTTTTGCTGTTGACCTTCGCGGTAATGTTTTCCTACGACATCCGCGTTATCCTCGCGGTGATGGTCTTTTCCGTCGCCGTTCTGCGGCTTTCGAGGATTCGATTTTCCCAGATTCGTTTGATGATCCTCTACGTTCTCATATTCGTGATTACCAACGCCGTGATCTCCTTCTTCTTCTCCCCGGAACAGGGCGTGAAGATTTACGGCACGCGGCACGACATTGCCAATTTATACGGGGACTACAAATTGACGTGGGAGCAGCTCTTTTACCAGGCGACAAAATTCTTCAAATACTTTTCGGTCATCCCGCTTGGAATCATCTTTTTGCTGACGACCAACCCCAGCGAGTTCGCTTCGTCGTTGAACGGCATCCGCGTCAATTACAAAGCCGCGTTCGCCGTCTCCCTGACGTTGCGTTACTTTCCCGACGTGCAGCGCGATTATCACGATATCAGCCAGGCGCAACAAGCGCGCGGACTGGAGCTTTCGCGCAAGGCAAAATTTGCCGACCGATTCAAGAACTCCCTGCTTATCGTCATACCGCTGATCTTTTCCTCCCTCGACAGGGTGGAACTCATCAGCAACGCGATGGATCTGCGCGGCTTTGGCAAGAGCAGGACCCGCACCTGGTACACGTCCAAAAAACTCACGAGCGCAGATCACGTCGCCCTGGTGGTCTCGACGTTGATCCTCATTGCCACCGTTTACGTGTCGGTGTTCGTAAACCATAGCCGCTTCTACAACCCGTTCATCTAGCAGGCTCTTGAATCAAAAGCGACGCCTCGCGCGTCGCTTTTTTCATTACTTCCGGTGAAGTTTACGCTGGTGTTCGGGGTAAATCTCTCCCGCCTCGATGGCGACCTGTAGATGATTCTCCTGCGGCGAGAAGGTGCAGGTGGCATAGTCGGTGAAGGCGCAGGGCGGACTGTATGCCTTGTTGAAGTCAATGAACACCTTGCCGTCTTCGTGCGCGTCGGTGTAGTGATACCGTCCCGAAGGATAGGTCGCGCGACCGTTGGTCAGGTCCATGAACTGGATCCACAGGCGATGATCGGGCAGTTCGCTGACGACCAGTTCGTGGGTGCGCCCGTTCAACTCGAAGGCGACGTAGCCCTCCATGCGTTCGTCGAGGATGGCGCCGAGGATGTCGGGCATTTTCACCACGCGCGGGGCGTCGTAGCGGGTGTAAGTGGCGGGGATGCGAAATTCCTCTTCGACCGGGAACCATTCGCGGGTCGGGAAGGTGAAGCGTTCCTCCCTGGCGTTATCCCACAGGCGGATCCCAACCCCCTTCGAGCGTCGCAGGACGACCATGCGCATCTCGTTGAACGTGATGAAACTCGGCACGTCCTCCTGGTCCGCGTCCAGTAGGGCGGTTTTCGTCGCCATGCCGTTGACCTCGACCGGCAGATCGGACTCGACGTCGAGCGTCACGTTGTTGCCGTCGAATTCGAAAACGCCGAGGCGTTTCGGCGCGCGGGCGGGAAGCCGAATGTCGCAATCGGGATCCGAACCGATGGCGTTCTCACCCTTGCGAAGCCAGAACAAACCCGCCAGCGCCAGCCAGCCGTTTTCGCGGCGCAGGTTGGTGTCCATTTCCTTCCGCCATTTCTCTATAGCATCCACGTACTCTTTGTTTGCCATGAAAAGAATTATATCCTTTTGATCGAATTGGAGGTTTGCAATTTTGTTACCGTTCCCCGCCTGAGGAGGTCTGGGGCGAAGGCATTATCCCCGATACATTTCCCCCGCCTCCACGCGGAAAGGCAGTGTGTTCTGCGGCGGCGCGAAGATGCAGGTGGCGTATTCCGTAAAGGCGCAGGGCGGACTGTAGGCGTGGTTGAAATCCAAAGCGACCCGTCCGTTCTTCACCGGTTCGGTATAACAGTACCTGGTTGGAGGATAGGATTCCCTTTTGCTGGTCTCGTCCCGGAACTTGATGAAGAGTTTGCCGCTCTTCGTTTCGCTTGCGTCGAGTTTATAGGTCGTCCCCTCGAACCGAAAAGAGACGTACCCGTCAATGCGGTCCTCGACCATTTCGCCGAATGTATCGGGATGCTCCATGGTGTGGGAGTTCTTATAACGCGTATACCGCGCAGGGAAGCGGAAATGCTTATTGATGGGGAACCATTTCAGGGGCGGGATCGAGAAGCGCTGCGGTCGTTCGTTATCCCAAATGCGGATGGCGCGTTTCCCCGCGTGTTCGTGGACGACCATTCGCAGCGTCTCGTTCCACGTGAGGAAACCGGGCTTCGGGTCATTGCTGGACCTCAGGACTGCCTTCTTTGCCAACCGGGCGTTGACCTTCACCTGCACTCCCTCCGCCGCCGTGAAGCGGACGGTATCGCCCCTGAGTTCAGCCACGCCGATAAACGTGGGCGCGCGCTCCGGCAAAACGACCTCGCACATTGGGTTCGAACCGATCAGGTTCCTGCCCTCGTTCAGCCAGTACAAACCGGCCAGCGCCAGCCAGCCATTCTCGCGGACGAGTTCGTCGTACTTCATCGCCCGCCATTGGAGGATTTCCTCTTCGTATTCCCGGTCTTTTTTGGTTGCCATGCGGGTAATTATACCGTACCGAAAAATGCCCCACGAACCGGCTTCCGTCCTGTCCGCGAGGCACTCTCTACTTTCCACTGTCTACTTTCCACTTTCCACTTTCTACTTTCCACTTTCTACTTTCTACTTTCTACTCGGCTTTTGCAGCACATTAACAACTGAATAACCAAATTGCCAATCCAATCCAGCGGCGCGATAATCAAGCTGGAGGTGAGGCATGTATCCTTTGG
>JAANMU010002210.1_pt1 | contig 15177 bp, 15 predicted proteins | sample 7279701 | NCBI WGS metagenome assembly JAANMU01 (sample SAMN14094539, study PRJNA606508) | bioreactor metagenome | isolation source: A lab-scale SPAN reactor treating ammonium-rich wastewater day 57 | place: Ireland: Galway | collected 2017-03-13 | reverse complement strand
GTAGGTTGCAAAACTGGTGGGCATTTGTTCCTCCTTTTCGTTCCTTGGGGGTGGGCTGCGAGTCTCGGTGGGGTGGGATTTGCCGAGCCTCGAAGCTTACCGGGTCTCAGTAATCCCGGGGCCGGCCGCCCCGACCCGGGATGCTGCGATGGACCTTCTGGTGTGGCGTCAGTCTCAGCAGTAGACCACCTTCCTTCGATTTGTTGTGCCCGGCGGGAGCCGGCCCGCTGAAAAGTCCTCTACCCTCTACAGGTCACCGAGAGGGGCATTTTGATCAAAAAATCGCCCCTCTCGGCAAAAATATTTTCTCGGGCCTACTCATGGCCCACGTCCACGCTCACCAAGCGAGCCTTCACCTGGCTGCCATTGACCCACACGAACATCTCCCCGCGCGGCTCGAGCCGCACCCGGATGTCCAGCCCCCCCTGCTCGACACCGTCAAGGAAGCCGCGGGCATGGTTGTGGTGGAGGAACAGCTTGGAGCGGTGCAACGGGGTGTGGCGGGGCTGAGCCGGGCTGGATGGGGCCGAGCGGGGCCAGAGCAGGTCGGCCACCTGGCGGTCGGTCAGGAACTCGCCGTCTCGCTGGCTGCGGGCCGACAGCAGCCCGAAGTGGAGGTGAGGCACCCGGTTGCCGATGCCGCTCCAACCCAGAACCTCCCCGGCCCGCACCGGTCTGGGCTGGCCCCGATCAGGCACCTGGTGCGCAACCCGCGTCAGGTGGGTGTACCAGGCGTAACGCACGGTCAGGCCATGGGCCCGGAAGGGCCGTGCCAGCCTGAGCAGGATGCTGTTGGGTCCCTGAAAGCCGGGGATGTCAGGATTGGTGTCTTCAATCCAGGGGGTGTGGCCCGGCTCGCTGTAGACCAGCTCGCCGTCGGCGCAGGCCACGCAGACGGTGCCCACCGGAACCAGAATGTCCAGGCCGGTGTCGCCGGGATACCCTCCATCGTTCTTCTCTCGGGTCGAGCCCGGAATGGGGTTGAGGATCATGGCTGGTCTTTCTCGCGCTTGGAACGGCTGCGCCGGACCGGCTTTGAGGCTGCGTGGAGCTTGATCAAGCGGCTCAGCCGGGAGGTGTCCACGCCCAGCCGGCGCAGGGTCCGTTGCCCGTTGCGCAGCACCGACATGCCCTCGGTGAAGAGCAGGAAGCCCTCCAGGCCGGTGGCCAGCAGCACGCCGACCGGCAGAAGCTCCAGCGCGTCGGAACGCCGAAACAACCAGGCGGCCGAGAGCAGCGTGAAGTAAATGGCCGCCTTCACGCAGGCATAGGATAGCCGCCGGCAGCGAAACTTCCCCCGCAGCAGGGCATCCAGGCTGCCCAGCAGCGTGTCCAGGAGAAACAGGCCGAAGAGAATCTGGACCGGGGCCCGGTCCAGAGGGCCCAGGCAGACCTCCAGCGTGGCCACCAACCAGGCGCCAAACCACTTCCACTGGGGTTGAGCCACCACCAGCTTGGCGCTGCGCAGAAGGTAATCAGGCAGGCTCACAATCGCGACACTCCCTCTCGGTCAGGTGAGCGGATGGTCCGCTCCTACCCTGTACAGTTCATCGAGAGGGGTTTTTGATCAAAAATCTCCCTGGCAGGTGAGAAATTTTCCGGAGAGATGGCTCGATGCCCTGGTTTTCCCTACTGTTTCCGGGCGTTGCATGGAGTAGAATGAGCATGAATTGCGTCTGAGCAGGGGGGAGTCAACCTCCGGGAGCCTGTCGGCGTCATGCAAGGGAGTCGGTGAGGAGGTAGCAAGCCCATGGCGCGCCGTCGACCCCGACGGAGGGGACCGGTTACGTGGAGCAACCGGCTGAATCGAGGCCAAACTCTCGAAAGCCTTCGAGAGGAAGATGGGGGAAGCGGCAGGCATGCCCTCCATTCCCCCCTTTGAGAACCCATTCAGTGATTTCGACTCGCGCTTTCGCCTGCGCGCGCACAATCAAACCGGCCCTTTCCGTCACGGGCCGCAGGCCTATCCCACCCCGGAAGACGAGTGGGTCGAGCACCTGGACCTCAAGGCCCGACTGAGCGAGGTGCCCCGGGAGTACATCACCGTCCTCTTCTTGCTCCATCAGGGGGAGACCATGGACAGCGTGTGCCAGCGGACCGGCCTGGATCGCTCCGAGGTGCAGGCCGCCAAAGCCTGGCTGCGCCAGGTTCTGCCCCCCGGCGATCCGGGCCCGACGGGCGGACCCTACGGCTCTCTGGACGTCACCTGCTGAACCACCGGGCCGGCTCGAAACTCCTCGATTTGGGGAGGACATGAGGAGCACTCAGCCATGGCGCGGTGAGGATCGGATCGGTTAGGCTGGAGCCGGAAAAAGCCTTGAATCCGATTGCTTGTCAAGAGGCAAAAACGGCCTGGTGATAGCGTTTCCAAACAACTTCCCCGAGCAAAACCCGGTTTTGTTGTATGCTTAAAGTAGAGGGAGGTGGAAGTTTTTCTGAAGTGACCCTCGGGCCACCCCTCGCTTGAGGGGCAGCCCAAGAATCTGGCCCGCCGTTCGAAGCACGATTTTCCAGGTCCCGCTTCGGACTGGCTCATCGAAGCGCCACTCGCGTGGCTCTCCTCTGTACTTCCCATGCTAGCACCGCAAGAGGAATCCTTTCAACCCGGGGCGAGGCTAAGACGACCTGAGGGGGCACACGGGCGGCGACATGAACAAGAATGGAGCCGTAATCCGTGATCGATCTCGAGATCTTGACCCAGGCCATTTTGAAGAAGTCGCCCCATCTGACCCGCAATGACGCCCTTCGTAAAGCCAGGGCCTTTCGCTCTCGCCTGTTGCACTCGGACGAAGGGTGGAAGTTCAGCGTGGAGTTCGTGTCCGTTCTTTACCTCTACGGCGATCCGGAGCTGAAGGTCGAGGAGGCCGAGCGCAAGGGTCTGGCCTTCCGGCCCAAGCTGGAGTCCATCAACCGGAGGTCCCGTCGCAGCGAGGTCCGCTTCAGGCGCAGGTGCGACCCGCAACCCCATCCGGAGAAGCTGCTGGCTGACTCAGAGCGCAAGCCTTCATGAAGATCGAGCCGAAGGTTGTCTTTCCAGCCGGCTCGAGCTGGCTGCGCAAAATTGGTGAGGTAAACTTCGAGGCAGAGCTGTGCGAGCAGCTCGATCTCGAGCGCGCCCTGCGCTCGCTGCCTGAAGAGCTGGCCGCCTGGTTGCCGAGCTTTCAAGCTGTCAGCCAGGGAGTCACGCAAGAGGAGGCGGCGCGACAACTCGGAGTCAGCCGAGGCACCATGCTCTATCATCACAGACAGCTCCGGGCCTACCTCCAGAACGATCTGGGCATCGCCTGAAGGGGCTCGAAGGGGCGGGTCAGGCGATAACCGGCCAGGCCATGGGTCTTGCCTTGGCGTGTGGTACTGCGGCCGACTCGGAGCACGGCTCGCTCTCCGAGTCGGCTGCGCAACCGGTAGACCAGGCGATAGAGCATCTCCAGCGAGACCCCAGGCGCTCGCTCACGGGCAGGACCTTGGGCGGCCCGTCAAACTGCCGTCAAGACTACTTGGAGCGTCGTTTCCCCTGGCCAGGCTTGCCTTGCGCGGGAGTGGCCCGGCCCGGCTTGCCGTTGCTGGCGGGACGTCCTTTGCCCTGAGAAGCGGCGGTCTTCCCAGCCTTCTTCTTGGGAGTGGAGCTGGCCGCCACCTTTGCTCTGGGAGCCGGTTTTTGGGCCGCCTTGGCGCCTTTGGTGCTTTGCTTGGCGCCGGGCTTCCCTTTGGCAGGCTTCTTTGCAGCGCTCTTTGCGCCCACCCACTGGATCACGGCCAGACAGTAGAGGTCCTTGCCCACCAGGAAGGCTTGAGCGAAAGCCAGCTGGACGAAGCCAGCCGTGCCCCCGGTCAGCTTGCCGGCCCGTTCCAGGCTGTCCTGGAAGGCCAGGGCGCAAGCCTGGTTGACCTGCTCGAGGGTGGGCGGGCTGGCCTTGGGGACGACCCCCAGGCCTGGCATCAAGAACCCCACCCCGGTGGGGAACGGTTTTCCGGCGGTCTGGCCGGTGAAATAGCTGTCGACGATCGTGCTTGCCATAGAGGCCTCGCTTTCGTCCTTGGACCGGGAGATTCCTAGGAGGCCATCTGGGCTCTCAGGCGGGCCTCTTCCAGGGCGATCGAGGGCTCGATGCCCAGGTCCTTCTTGAGGGCCTTGCGGGCTAGCTCATACTGCCGGAGAGCCTGCTCGGGCCGGCCCAGGGCCACGTAACCCTGCATGGCCAGGAGATGGGCGTCCTGGTTGCAGCCGTCGAGCTCGAGCATCAGCCGCGAGCACTCCAGGGCCTGCTCGTGACGCTCCAGGCTCTGAGCCGCCAGGGCCAGGTTGCGCAGGCTCGAGGTCAGCCGGTCCTCGAGCTGGCCCCGCCAATTGACCGCCCAGTCGAGGTAACAGCCTTCCAGATAGGGGCCCTGATAGAGCTGGAGGATCAGCGAGAGCTTCTCCACCGCCGGACCGACCTGGCCCGCGGCGTAGAAGCGGTCCGCCTCGACGATGGCCTTGTCGAGCTCTTCGGCGTCATGCCAGCGAGGAAGCTCGGGCTGGAAGTAGATGGCGTCGCTGGTGCGGGCGAGATACTCGGGTTGGCCTTCCAGGCACCGTCGAATCACGGACAGAGCCTGATTCAGGCTCTTGCGGCCCTTGTCCGGGTCGCCCGGCCAGAACTCCTCCAGGATGGCCTCGATCGGAAAACGCCGTCCCGGCTGAGCCGCAAGGCAGGCCAGAAGATAGCGAATCTTCTGGCTGCGCCAGAGGGACTCTTCCACTTCGTCTCGTCCCTTGAACACGCGGAAGCCGCCCAGGCTGTAGAGGCGCAGTAAGGGCACCTCGCTCGGGCTTGCTCCGGCCTGCGAGGCGGCTGCCAGGGCAGCCTGGCGCACCTGCGGGTCGGGGTCCTGAGCCAGCGGAGCCAGGAGCTCGCTGCCTCCCAGGCAACGCACCGCTGAGAGGCGGGCGGCCGGGCTCAGTTGCCCGCCGGCCAGCAGGTGCTTGACTTCGTGGGGGAATTCGCGCAGCACGCGGGCCACCAGGCGGTCCCGAGAGGGCTCGGGACGAGCCGCATTCCAACCCAGCAGGGTGCTGATGGCCCAGGAGCCGCATCGGTGCAGCTCATCGAGGTGCTCGGGACGCAGCAACACCTCCAGAGCCGGTTGCACCAGCTCTTCCTGCCCGGTGAGCGCGGCCAGTGCCAGCCGGGTGCGTGCCTGAGGAGCGTAGAACTGCAGCTCGCCCAGAACCTGGGAGGCTCGTTCGAGCTGCGAGCGCGCCTGCTCGGGCTGCCCTGCCTCCCAGAGCAGCAGTCCAACCTCGAGCGCCGTGCGGGCCGTCAGGCCCGAGCCCAGCAGGTCGGCCGCGGCCTGCGCCTTGAGCGCCCATTCCACCGCCTCCGGTCGGCCTCGATGCAGGCGCGCCAGGCTCAAGCGAGCTTGCACGCCTTCCCATGACGGCTTGTCCTGCAGTTGAGGATGGCTCAGGGTCTGGGCCGCCTCGCGCAACTTTCCGGCCGCTGTAAGGGCCTGGGCCAGGGTGAGCAGGCCCTGGCGGCGCTTGTGGGAGTCTTGCTCCTCGGGAAGCTCCTGGAAGACCGCATCCAGAGCCGTCAGTACGCTCTCCTCGAAGCGGTCAGGGAAGCGGAGCGCGAGCACGCCCGAGGGCTTGAGCCCGGTATCGCCTGGCTCGGCGCAGGAGGCGACCGCCACCGCTGCCAACTGGGACTCGAGCCGGCCGGCCCGCTCGGGAGGCTCGCCGGCCAGCCATTCACGGCTCTGCTCGAGAAGGCGCAGGACCGCCTCGGGAACTCCCTCCAGGGGAGGACGGCTCACCCGTTCCAGCGAGCCCAGCAGGGCAGCCACCTGGATTTCGGACTGCTCGCGTCCGGAAAGCCCCATCTGGCGGGCCAGTCGGGAGGCCAGTCGGCCGGCCTCGAGCAGCCCTCCCCCCTCGGGCGGCCGCAGGGCCCGGCAGAGTGACTCCACTCCCCACAAGAGGGTCTTGAGCACGGCCAGCTGGGCCTGCTCGGCCTGACCTTGCTGGTGGCGACGAGAGAGTGCCTTCTGGATGGCTTCCAGCAGCTCTTCCACCCGAAAGGGCTTGCGCAGATAGTCGTTGACTCCCAACCGAACGGCCCGGATACAGTCGGCCTCGGTGGAGTAGCCGGTGATCACCACGCTGCCGATCTCGGGGCGCTGCTCCTTCACCGCCGCCAGGGCATCCAGCCCGTCGGTGCCCTCCATGCGAATGTCGGTGACGATCAGGTCGTAGGTGCCGTCGGCCGCCTGGCGGATGGCCTCTTCCCCGCTGGGGACGGCCTTGACCAGATAGCCTTCATCCTCCAGCACCGATTCGAGCATGGTGCGGAGTTTGTCGTCATCTTCCAGTAGCAGAATACTTGCGTTCATCGGGCTTTCAGCTTTTGCAGCATTTGGCGGGCTTGCTCGGCTTCCTTCCCCTTACCGCATTTCTCCAGAGCTTCGGCCAGCCGGGTATAGAGCTCGGCCTCCCGGGGCTCAAGCTGCAGGGCACGGCGCAGATCCTCCACCGCCCCGGCCGGGTCGCCCTGCTCGAGACGCAAGGCGGCCCTTTCGCGAAGGGCCGTGGCCTCCATCGCTGCCTGCCCGCTCACCAGCTCGAGCACCCGGTCAAGGTCGGCCCGGGCGCGCTGATACGCCTTCTGCCTGGTCAGGATTTTGCCTCGCAGCAGCAGAGCTCGCGGATCCATGGGGTTTTGCTCCACGCTGACCTCGACATCGGCCAGCGCGCTCTCGGGCTGGTCTTGAGCCAACCGCACCATGGCCCGCGCCAGGTGGGCCTCGGCCGACCCGGGCTCGAGCTCGATGGCCCGGGTCAGCTCGCTCTCGGCCTCCTTCCAGGAGCGCGAGGCCATCAAAGCCTGGCCCTTGTGGAGGGCTGTCTCGGGGGGAGCGGCAGCCGGGGCGCCTGGCATCTCAAAGCTCGTCAGGGTTTGCCGCAGCGCCGACTCGCCTGCCAGAGCGTCCTCCGGAGCGGCCGTCATGGTCACCCGATAGACCCGCGTTCCTGCCACGGCAAAAGCGATGCGGCTGGTGACTCCGCCCAGTGTGCCCCCGAGCACCAGCCAGGTGCGACCACCGGCCTGCAGCGGCTCGGGCTGCACGTTGCGCAACTCCTGGCCGGTGGCGGCAAACCGTCTGGCCAGACGGGCCATCTGGGCGCCCACGTCTACCTGCTGGCCGTTGTCCACCGAATCCACCTCGAGCGTGAAGCCTGGCCCTGCCAGCCGAGAGCCCTGCCGACGCAAGAGAGAGCTGTGCTGGAAGCGGAAGTGAGCCGTTTCGAAGGTGCAGGCGGGATAGCTCTCCGGGGAGGGATGGCGGGCCGCCTCCCCCAGGGCCACTCCCTGGCAGATCAAAATGACAGCGGCCAGGACCTTCGCCGGCCGCGGGCTGAGCGGAATGAGTCCCGCCAGCGCCCCACCAAGGCTGGCCGCGGGCAGGCTGCCTCGGAAGGCCAGGATCACGACCAGGATGAGCCAGGGGAGGGCCTCCGAGGCCAGTTGCCTGCGTCGCCACAGCTCGGCGCTTACCAGGGCCAGCAGCGCTCCCGCTGCGGTTGGAACCAGCCGGATCGGGCTCGAGGCCAGAGCCAGGCCGGTGGCCAGTAGCGAGCCCAGGCAGTAGAGCGCCAGCAATCGCCAGGGGCCCACCGCTCTCTCCAGGCTGAGTCCCAGGGTGGCCAGGGTGTAAAAGGCCAGGACCAGGCTGACCCACCCTCCCGTCAGCACCGACCCGGCCGAGATCACCCGCCACACTTCGCCCGCTTCCACCAGCGGCCGACTGGCCGCGCCCGAGCGCAACAGCTCGAAGCTGGTTTGCTGGCCGGAAAGCAAGCTGGTGACCAACAGCAACAAGGCCAGCGACAGGCAGGCCCAGGGCTTCAACGCACCGCGGGTCGGTCCACCAGGGCCCGGTAGCCGGCTACCAGTGCCGCCAGGGCTCGATCGACCTCGTCTTCGGTGGTGGAGCGCCCCAGCGTGAGCCGCACGGCACCCTTGCCCACCTCGGGCTCCACTCCCATGGCCTGGAGCACGTGCGAGAGCCGCACCACGCCGTCGTGACAGGCGGGGCCGGTCGAGGCGGCCAGCTCGGGGCAGCGGGCCGTCAGCTCGGCTCCGGTGGTATGCAGGAAGCTCAGGTTGAGCGTGTTCGGAAGGCGCTCGGTGGGGTGACCGTTGAGCTGGACGTTGGCGCCCAGGGCGCTCTTCAGCCCGGACTCGAGCCGGTCGCGCAGCCGCCCCAGTTTCTGGCCCTCCTCCGGGCGACACAGAGCGGCCGCCTCCCCCAGGGCCACCGCCAGGGCCACGGGCTCTGTGCCGGAGCGGCGCCCGCCTTCGTGGCCAGCGCCGAAGAGCAACGGCTCCAGGCTGCGACCCCGCCGGATGTAAAGAGCCCCCACTCCTTTGGGGGCATACATCTTGTGGCCAGCCAGCGAGAGAAAGTCGACCCCGGTCAGATCTAGCCTGACCTTGCCGGCGCTCTGGGCCGCGTCGGTGTGCAGCAAAGCCTTGCCTGCCACGGCCTCGGCGATGGCCTGGATCGGCTGGAGGGTGCCCACCTCGTTGTTGGAGTGCATGATGCTGACCAGCACCGTGTTGGGGCGCAGGGCCCGGCGGACGGACTCGGGATCGACCCGCCCGGAAGGTCCCACTCCCACCCGGCTCACTTCGGCCCGTCCGCTGCGCTCGAGAAAGTCGGCCGTCTTCCCCACGCTGGGATGCTCGATCTGGCTGACCACCAGGTGAGGCTTGTCGGGCCCCGCGTGGGCGGCGGTCACGCCCTGCAACACCCAGTTGTTGGACTCGGTCGCCCCGCTGGTGAAGACCAGCTCTCCTGGCTCGCAGCTCAGGAACTCGCTCAACTGCGCTCGGGCCCGATCCAGCCCCGCTCGGGCCCGCTGGCCGTAGACGCTCTTGGTGGAGGGATTGCCGAAGTGCTCGGCCAGATAAGGCAGGGCTGCTTGCAGCACTCGCTCATCGACCGGAGTGGTGCCGTTATGATCGAGATAAATCGGGTCGTCTTGCATGGCGCCGGTCTTTGGCTGTCCAGGCACGAACTCCTATCGCCCGTAGGGCTTTTTGGGATCAGGGAGAACAGCCCCTGGATGAGCGGGAGGCGGTCAGGCAGTATACAGCCATGAGGGAACTCGAGGCTCCTCAGGGGACCCCCCCTCAGCTCCGCCTGCTCCTCGGTCGACTCGAGGAGGCCCGTCACAGGGCCGAGCCGGCCATGGTAGAGCTCGACCGGGTTCTCTATCACATGCTCCGCTTTTTCACCGGCCTGGCGCTGCAAGCGCTCCAGAATGAGGGAACCTGCGTCCCCGCTCAGCTCAGGGCGATGCGCGCTCAGGCCGAGACCGTGGCCGGTGCCGAGAAGGTGTTCAAGACGGCTGTCAATTCGCTCAGCACTCGAGTGCGCAGTTGGCGCTCGGAGCAGTTGCTCGAGCTCTTCTTCGGGGGCATCGAACGTCCGGAGAATCGCACCCTGGCCCGCTGGTTGGGGTTGGGAGGCGAAGCGCACCCGGCCCCGCTGCTCTCGGCACGTCCTCGAGGCGAGAGCTTGCTGGAGCCCTCGTTGGAGCTGATCGCGGACTGGTTGACCGAGGCCACCCCCATTTTTTCCGAGGAGGTGTGGACGCTGGACCGCGAGGTGGCCACCCTGGTCGGAAGCGCAATTCCTAGCTCGCGCACACGCACCAAGCCCCTGCCTGTGCCAGGCGACCCCCTGTCGGTCGAGCCGGCTCAACTGACCGAGGTGGTCGAGTCATGGGCGGCTCTCGTGCTCGAGCCGCCTCTCCCGCTTGATGACGAGGCCCTGATGGACCTCTTGCACCACTACTTGCTGGCCATCGAGACCCGGGCGGCCGGCTACCTGGCGCGCAATGCCTTCGAGCTGGCCGAGCAAGACTACGACGCTCTGACGGGCTACGCCCACGGAGCCCGCGGTCGCCACCCTCTGGCCTCCATCCTGGCCGGCGCTATAGGTGGGCGCGGGCGCTGTCGCAGCTGCCTGGGTCGCTTCGATGACGCCGAGCGCGACTTCGAGATCGCCATGCGCATGCATCGCGAGCTGCTCAATCGCGAGCCCACGCCGCAGGGCGCCACCGCGCTGGCCTGGGCCCTGCTCTATCGGGCTCTGAATCAGCGTTGCCAGGGGCAGGTCGAGTTGGCTCTATCCGACCTCACGGTGGCCAGCCAGTTCGCCGAGCTGGCCCCGGACGACGAGTTACTGCAGCAGGCACTGGCTCGCGAGCGCAGCACGATGGAGCCCTCCGCCCGCACCATGGCCAGCCTGAACGACGAGATTCAGTTGCTCAAATCGCAGGGAGCCGCGCCCGCTCAGCTCGACCTGGTTTGCGCCCTGGTCGAGCGTGCTATCAGGCTGGATCCGCAACTGAAGGATACTCGGGCCCTGAGCGACCGCAAGAACGCGCTGACGCTCTTGAGGAAGCTGCGCAAGAACGATCCCACCCTGACGGTGAGTGCCATCCGCAGCCGTCCCTGCCGCTGGGGACGTTCCCCTCACGACCTGGCGGTGTGGGAATCGGACCTTCGGCTGGTGCGGGCCTGTGCTGAAGTGTTCTGCGAGGACTCTGACCTGAGCGCTTTCCTGCGCGACGCCCTGGAGCTGGCCGAAGGCATGCTGCAGCATGGCTTTACTCCGGCCGGCTTCCTCAACGAGCTTCTGGACCTGTTCACCGAGCTGGAGAATCGCGATTCGCGCCATTACGATCCCGCCTGGCAGGCCGAGCACTGGATGCGGCTTCGGATGCACTTTGGCGACCGGGGCGAGTATGAGCGGGCCATTCGCTGTATGGTGATGGAGGCAGGCGCCCTGCGCCGACGCAATTCTCAGGAGGACGTGATGAGCCTGGTCGTCCTGCTCGATACCCTCGGCCAGGTGCTGGAGGCTGCTCCGGTCAATACCGGTCTCGAGCCTCTGGGGGCAAGTTTTCGGGTGGTGAGGGCCTACCGCTCACGCTACCCCCAGCTCAAGACTCCCATCCAGGCCATGGCCAACCGGTGGCGGGCCCTGCCCCTCATGATCCCGGCCAGGGCCGGGGCCGACCGTCTTACGCTGGCCGCCCTGGCCGAGGACTGAGCTGCCTCAAGCGGCGGCTGGAGCAATGGCCTCGACCGGACGTCTGGCGTTCAACGCCATGGTGAACAGCCCGGCAGTGAAGAACATCAGCACGCTGTAAAGGGCGGCCGGCATGGCATAAGCATACACGTTCAGCACCGACAAAGCCATGTAGATGGCCAGCGTGCCATTGTGAATGCCGACCTCCATCGAGATGGCGATGGCCTGGTTGCGGGGAAGCTTGATCACGAGAGGCAGGAGGTAGCCCACCGCCAGGCTGAGCAGGTTGAAGAGCAACACCGCTCCACCGAGTTGGGCCATGCTGGCCAGCAATTTTTCCCACTCTTGAGCGATGGCGGCCGCGATCAAGACCACCAGGAGCAGGATGGAGAAGATTCGGATGGGCTTGTCCATGCGCTCGGCAAAGCCCGGTTTGCGGGCCCTGACGATCATCCCGATGAAGACGGGCACCAGCACGATGGCAAAGACCTCGATAGCCTTCTTGAACTGAAAGCCCACCTGCTGCTCGGCCCCGGCAAAATGGGCGATGGAGAGCCCCACGATGAGCGGCAGGCTGACCGCGGCCAGCACGCTGTTGACGGCGGTCAGGGTGATGTTCAGCGCCACGTCCCCCCGAGCCAGGTGGGAGTAGATATTGGCCGTCACCCCGCCGGGGCTGGCGGCCAGGATCATCATGCCGATGGAGAACTCGTTGGAGAGTCCGAAAAACTTACAGATCCCCAGTGCCATCAGGGGTAGGAGCAGCATCTGGGTCAAAAGGCCGATGATGACCGGCCTGGGCACCTTGAGAATGCGCAGGAAGTCTTCCCTGGTCAGGGACAGACCCAGGCCGAACATGATGAAGGCCAGGCCCAGGGGCAGAAACTTGGCGGCAAGCATGGGAGGGCTCCTTTCGAGGAAAGCCGGCCCATTCGCAGTCGGTCGCGATTCCCCTGGCGGAAGCCCGCAGTCTCGTTACGAAAGGACTTCCACCCGTCTCAGGCTACGCGCTCCATCGAGTTGATCTCGTTCACCCTCTGCGTCGAGCGCCCGGCGCGCAGCTCGTCGAGCTTGCGCTGAGCCTCCAGGCGGGCCAGGCAGCCGCAGTTGGCCGAGCCGCACTCGGGGCAGATGGCCACCTCCGGATAGGCATCCGCGCTACCGGCGGCCAGGGAGCCGTCCTCCACCTTACCCTGCTTGAGGGCCTGTTTGGCCTCCTGGCTGAACTGGACGTGCTGGTCGTCGCGCAAAGCCTCGGCCTTGCTCGCAAAGTTTTTGCCTTCGGCGCTGCGAAGGTCGGACTTGCTCCAGCGGCTGGACATCCCGGCGATGCTCTGAGGAATCTGCATGCTGGAATGATTCCGCTTGACGGGGCTATCGCCCTGCCTGGATACCAGGACAGAGCTAGCCCTGGACAAACAAAAAAAGCGCCCGCCGAAGCGGGCGCCTTCTCGAAGGCTGTCAGGCGTGGGCCAGAACCTTCTTCTTGGAGCGCTCCATGATCTCTTTGGGAGACAGCGACTCCTTGCGGGTCATGAGCATCCACTCATGGCCGAACGGGTCCTTCACCTTGCCGTAGCGATCGCCCCAGAAGGCGTCTTCGAGCTTGGTGACCACCTTGGCGCCAGCCGAGACCGCGCGGTGGAAGACCTTGTCGCAGTCGAGGCAGTAAAGCGTCAGCACCACCGGGGTGCCACCCAGGGCCTGGGGCGAGCGAGCGCCCATGTCCGGGAACTCGTCGCACAGGTACAGGTGGCAGCCGGCGATGTTCAGCTCGGCGTGCATGATCTTCTTGCCGTCGGGCGAAGGCATACGCATCAGCTCTTCGGCCAGAAAGACCTTCTTGTAGAAATCGATCGCCTTGGCAGCGTCCTTGACGATCAGATGAGGAATCAGGGGCATTGCGCCCTGCGGAACTGGACTCAACTCCATGTTGAGAACCCCCCTTCAGGATTAAGGTCGAGCGCCGTTCTCCCTCGCTAGCCCCACTCCTGCTTTGAAAAACTGTCGATCCTGGCAGGAGTTCTCTGGCTCAGCAAGCAATCTGCCGCCCGTGAACGCCAGCCTGGCCACTTTCGAGCGCAGCGCGCTGCCGCTTCCCGACCGTCGCGAGGGGAAAGTGCGCGACAGCTATTCCCTGAGTCAGGGCAGGCGCCTGTTCGTGACCACCGACCGCCTGTCGGCCTTCGACCGGGTGCTCGGCTGCGTGCCCTACAAAGGACAGGTGCTCAACCAGCTGGCCGCCTGGTGGTTCGAGCGCACCGGCCATGTCGTGCCCAACCACGCGCTGTCGGTCCCCGACGAGAATGCGCTGGTGGCGCGCGAGGCCACTCCCCTGCCGGTGGAGATCATCGTGCGCGGCTACATCACCGGGGTGACCGAGACCTCGCTCTGGTATCGCTACAGCCTGGGCGAGCGCACAATCTACGGTCACCAGCTGCCGGACGGCCTGACCAGGGACCAGAAGCTGCCCGAGCCCCTGCTCACCCCCACCACCAAGGGAGGGCCGACCGGCCATGACGAGCGGCTGACCTGCCGCCAGGTGACCGAGGAGGGCCATCTCGACGAGGCCACCTGGGAGAAGGCCAGCCAGGCGGCCCTGGCTCTGTTCGCTTTCGGCTCGGAGACGGCCCGAGAGCGCGGGCTCACCCTGGTGGACTCGAAGTACGAGTTCGGCACCACTCCCGAGGGGGAGCTGATCCTGATCGATGAGGTGCACACCCCCGACAGCTCGCGCTTCTGGAAGGACGGGGAGAACCTGGACAAGGAGTTCGTGCGCCGGGCCTTTGCCGAGCAGGGCTATCGGGGCGAGGGCGAGCCACCGGTTATGCCCCCCGAGCTGTGGCAGCGCGCCAGCAAGCTCTATATCTCCATCTATGAGCAGCTGATAGGCCAGAGCTTTTTGGCCGGCCAGCAGCCGGTGGGACCGCGCCTGGAGCGCAGTTTGAAGAGGGAGGGCTGGCTGTGAATCCGCTGGTCGGTGTGGTCATGGGCTCCAGGAGCGACTGGGACACCATGCGCGAGGCCAGCGATCTCCTCGGCGAGCTGGGCGTGCCTCACGAAGTGAGGGTGGTCAGCGCCCACCGCACCCCGGACCTGCTTTTCGAATACGCCGGCTCGGCCCGCAAACGCGGCCTCCAGGTAATCATTGCGGGCGCCGGCGGGGCCGCTCACCTGCCCGGAATGCTGGCCAGCAAGACCAGCCTTCCCGTGCTGGGCGTGCCGGTGCAGTCGCGTTCGCTGCAGGGCATGGACTCGCTGCTCTCCATCGTGCAGATGCCCCGGGGCGTGCCGGTGGGCACGCTGGCCATCGGGCCCTCGGGAGCGGCCAACGCCGCCCTGCTGGCGGCCTCCATCCTGAGCTTGCACGACGCCAGGATTCTCGAGGCTCTGGAGAGCTATCGCAAGAAGCAGACCGAGAGCTCGCTGGCGGTGGGAGACCCGCGATGAAGATCGGCGTGCTCGGAGGCGGCCAGCTCGGTCGCATGCTGGCCCTGGCCGGCATCCCCATGGGGCTTGAGTTCCGCTTTCTGGAGCAGCGTCCCGAGGCCGTGCGCGGTCTGGGCGAGTGCTGCACCGACCTGGACGAGTTCGCCCGGGGGCTGGACGCGGTTACCTACGAGTTCGAGAACGTGCCCTTCGAGTCGTTGCGCTGGCTGGAGCAGCGCCTGCCGGTCTGGCCGTCCTCCAAAGCGCTGGAAGTGTCGTGCGACCGACTGGTGGAGAAGGATTTCCTGCGCTCGCTGGGCATTCCCACGGCACCCTATGGAACGGAGATCGCCTATCCGGCCCTGGCCAAGAAGCGCCGGCTGGGCTACGACGGCAAGGGCCAGCGCCGCATCGCCCGACCCGATGAGCTGAAGGAAGACGAGCTGGCCGAGGAGATCATCGCCTTCGACCGCGAGCTGGCCCTGCTGGCGGTGCGCTCGAAGACTGGCGAGTTCAGGACCTATCCCCTCACCGAGACGGTGCATCGCGACGGCATTCTGGTCAAGGCGAGCGCCCCGGCCGAGGGACCTCTGCCGGATTATGCCCGCCGCATCCTGGAGAAGCTCGACTACGTGGGCGTGCTGGCTCTGGAGATGTTCG
>JAANMU010002208.1_pt1 | contig 15189 bp, 12 predicted proteins | sample 7279701 | NCBI WGS metagenome assembly JAANMU01 (sample SAMN14094539, study PRJNA606508) | bioreactor metagenome | isolation source: A lab-scale SPAN reactor treating ammonium-rich wastewater day 57 | place: Ireland: Galway | collected 2017-03-13 | reverse complement strand
TGGCGTAAACGTAGTAAAAGATGTCCCACTTGGAGATGGTCTTGTCGCCGTAGGCCTCGCGGAAGGTTTTCAAGGCCCAGTCGGTGATGTTCTCCCGCCGGTTCTTGCCGTCCTCGTCATAGACGTAGAACGGAAACCACTGTGCGGCGCCGCCAAAACCAACGAACGCGTAGTTCGGCACAACATTTGTTGCGAATGCGAAATAGGGACGCTCGGACGCAATGAGTGAAGCGCCTATCGCGACGTTTTGGTTCTCAGCCTGGGGATTCGGGAACAATAGCGGCTGGCGGTAGCGTTCCTCGATCCAGAAGTCGTCAAAGTAGAGGAGGTTCTTCGTGAACGGGCGATACAGCGAATTTCGAATCCAACGCACATCAAATCGTGAATCCAGTCTTTTCGCCAATGACGCTTTCGCCTGTCTCGACCATTTGATCCGCCCATCAGTGACATCCACAGCCTGCTCGGCTGATTTTCTCCCCCGCCGAACTAGGTCAAGTGCTGTGCAATAAGCATCAATCTGTTCAGTCGCCTGTCTGGACAGATTCTCTCTGTCAAATGAGTAGGCATAGCTATCGCGAGCTGTCACGACCCCAAGTGAATACGTCTCGAAAATCTTCTCGCGCTCCGCCTCTCGTCCGCCCAGCGCTTTTGAGCCAGCGGGCAGCAGTCCAGAGAATTCGGCGTCAGCATCCGACGTAATCCAAGTGCCGTCGTGCGAAGGTTGGATTTCTTCCCATTTGAGTCCGGAAATGGCCACCACTTGTGCAAGCCAGGCCAACTTCTCGTGGCGGCGCCAACTGAGTTCCGCTTGGGCATACCGCAGTCCATGCCCCCCCCCATGAGACTTACGTCTCACTGCTATTGTTATGCCGACACCGACTTGAATCCCGAACACGTTGTATGCGGTGCCGCTTAGCTCGGGGTTATCGCGAACCTTCCCAAGCAAGTTCACGTGGTAGATCGTCGTGAAATCGCGTAGCAGATGTTTGCGCATACCGTCAAACGCGCGCTGCTCAACGAAACTATTGTTCGATACCAAGCATACTATGCCATCGTCGCCCTTAAGCCGATCACTGGCCCACCGAAAGAACTTGACGTAGGGATCATAGAGTTTGTTCCGGAGCGTCGCGGTTGAATCCTTCACGTAGGTTTCGCGAAGTCGATCCTCGACAATTCTGTATTGGCGGTTCTTGTTGTTTTCGTTCTCGCTCATCTGCCCCATGTTATACGGCGGGTTGCCGATGATGACCGTGATGGGCGCCTTGCGCTGGCGTTCCACGCGCTGGGCGTTTTCCCTGGTCATGAAGCCGAGTCCCTTTTGCTTGCTCTCCGCCAGTTCCAGCGTGTCCACGAAACACAGGCCCTCGAATGGGGCGTACTCCTTCGTGCGTTCCCAATAGGCGTGCTCAATGTTCAGCGCGGCTATGTAATAGGGCAGCAGCATGATCTCGTTGGCGAAGAGCTGCTGTTTGTAAACCCGCTCCAGGTCGCCGCGCGGGATGCGCCGGATAAGATTGACGATGAAATTGCCCGTACCCGTGCAGGGGTCGAGAATGTTCACGTCTTTGCCGCCGAGCGTGGTGCCGAACTCCTTTTGCAGCACTTCGTCCACGCTGGCGCACATGAAATCGACAATCGCCTGCGGCGTGTACACGATACCGTGGGTGTCCGCGACCTTGACCGAATAACCCTGAAAGAAGCGTTCGTAAACGGTGTTCAATAACTCCTGCTTCTCGGAGTAATCGCCAAGGTCCTCCGCCTGCGCCTCGATGGCTTTGTAGAAGTAATCGAGACCCTTGAGGAACTTGCTGCGGTCAAACTCCTGCGCCTTGAGCGCGTCGATGACTTTTTCGACCTCGTTGGCAATCACGTTGCGGCGGGTGAAGTCTTCCTGATGGAACACTTTTCTGAAGATGCGCTCGGTGAGCAGGTGCTGCACCAGCATTTCATCGACGGTGCCCTGCGTGATCGAAGGATTCAGCGATGACTTGCACAGGTCAAAGAAGTCGCCAAAGGCCTTCTTGAAACCGGCGTTCTCGGCGTGCGCCTTCTTGAGCGCGTCCTGCAAGTGCTGCGCAAGCACCGGCACATCCTCTCGGAACTTGGCGAGCGCCTGCTTGAACGACAAATGCACGGGCTTTTGGTACGAGAAGAACTGGTTCAAGAGCAAACAGAGGTCGGCGGGGTCGTAGAGATTCTTGGTCTTGAGTTCGATGCCGTTTTGGAAGTGAATCGCCTGGTGCGTGTCCTCGAAAATGATGTTGTCGGTCGGGTAGCCCTTTTCGATCTTCTTCTGCGCTTCGATAGCCAGCTTGTCGTCGCCGTCCTTGGCTTCCCAGTGGCCCAGCGGCACACCTTCATCCAGCAGCGTACCGTCGGGCACAACCCGTTTGCCGTCGCGCGTGATGGGGCGCTCGGGCATGAACGTCCAGCCGCGCTGGCGTGCGAGTTTGCCCAGCATTTCCTGAAAGGCCGCGCGCAGTTCGGTCTCGCGTTTGGCGCCGGCGTCGCGCAGGCCTTCGAGGACGGCGTAGTAGTCTTTGATTGCCTTGTGCGACGGCTTGATGAGGTCTTCGGCCATGGCGCGACTATAGCACGCGCGGCGACCGCGGTCGTCAAGCGTTGACGGCCACTTTGCCCAGAATGCGGCGGATCACGTCCTGGCCGCTCTTGCCGCCGCGCCGGTCAAAGCTGGCGCGCTCGACGATGCGATGGGCCAGCACGGGCACAGCCAGGGCCTTGACGTCGTCAGGCACCACAAAATCGCGCCCTTCGATCATGGCCAGAGCCTGGGAGGCGCGGAACAGCGCCACGCTGCCGCGCGGACTGACGCCGGCCACGAGCTTGGCGTTGTTGCGGGTTTCCTGGACGATCTCGAGGATGTAGTCGGCGATGGCGGGGTCGACGCGCACGAGCTTGGCGGCTTCCTGCATCCTGAGCACGTCGTCACGCGTGAGCACCTGCTGCACGGCGGCCAGGGTGCTGCTCTGGGCGTGTTCGAACAGGATGCGTTTTTCGTCGGCCACGGTGGGATAGCCGACCTCGAACTTGAGCATGAAGCGGTCGATCTGGCTTTCCGGCAGCGGGTAGGTGCCGGCGTGCTCGGCGGGGTTCTGGGTGGCGATGACGAAGAATGGCTCGGGCAGTTTGCGCGTGGTCCCTTCGGCCGAGACCTGGTGCTCGCTCATGGCCTCGAGCAGGGCGCTCTGGGTGCGCGGCGTGGCGCGGTTGATTTCATCGGCCAGCACGATGTTGGCGAAAATGGGGCCTTCGCGGAACTCGAAGCTGCCGTCGCGCTGGTGGAAGATGGAGGTGCCGATGATGTCCGTCGGCAACAGGTCGGGCGTGAACTGAACGCGCGAAAAGCGGCAGTTGACGGCCTGGGCAAGCGCACGGGCCAGGGTGGTCTTGCCCAGACCGGGCAGGTCTTCAATGAGCACATGGCCGCGGGCAATCAGCCCCGTGAGCAGCATGCGCACGACCTCAGGCTTGCCGACAAGGGCCCGCTGGAGCTGCTCGGCGAGTTTTCGGGCCAGTTGCTGGGGCATGAAGGCACACGCTCAAGGACCGCAGGAACGGGCGGCTGAGGATTAAACGATAGACTTGGGCGCGCGTTCGGTCAACGCGCGCCAAGTCCATCAACGATTGTAGGGATTTCGCTAGGCGATCTTGACGTTCGCAGCGGCCAAGCCCTTCTGGCCCTGAGTGACGTCAAAGGTGACCTTCTGGCCTTCCTTGAGCGACTTGAAGCCTTCCTGCTTGATAGCCGAGTAGTGAACGAACACGTCCGGCCCGCCGCCATCCTGCGTGATGAAACCAAAACCCTTGGCGTCGTTGAACCACTTCACAGTACCTGTAGCCATAACCACATTTCCTTATGCCGCCGAATCAGCCCGCCTGGCGGCTCGTTGCGCCGGCGCCGTGAAAGCAAACGCGCTGCACTGGGCACCGGATATTCCACAGGACGCACTCCACTGCACCTCGCAGCGGCGCCTGCCTGATCCGCGGAGCTAACGCGAACACCAGTATGTTATCAACGCCGCCAAGCCGCGCCATGGCAAATCTGGAGTCTTATCACTATCTGCACAGAACGCCCTATGGGCGCTTGCGCCCAAATGCAAAGCGGCGGCGCTTACGCGCCAAATGCAAAGCGGCGGCGCTTACGCGCCGCCGCTGGCTGCCTCACGGTCTGCTAGAGAACCGTGACGTTCTGCGCGGCAAGGCCCTTGTCGCCCTTGCCCACTTCGAAGGAGACCTTCGCGCCTTCCTTGAGCGAACGGAAACCGTCGCTCTTGATCGCGGAGTAGTGCACGAAGACGTCGGGGCCGCCGCCGTCCTGCGTGATGAATCCGTAACCCTTGGCATCGTTGAACCACTTCACGTTACCTGTAGCCATACACCTTTTCCTCTTTCCGCTCGCCGTGGCGAAGCGGCATTCTCAGCCGGGAAGACCCGGCGCTCTTCAAACTTCGAACAAAACTCGATGCACGGGGCTTCGGCTGCTCGAACATCCGCCAGAAAGTCTGGCGCACGGGTTCAAGCTAGGAAGCGGCCGGGGGCGCGACAGCGAATTCGGCGATTTTGGCCATTCTATTTTTGTCACAGCACTTCCTGCCCGTGTAAACTCGCCCCCAACCTGCCCTGGGAGAGTCCATGCGCCTGCCGCTCCTCATGGTCCTGCTCTGCAGTCCGCTCTGCGCCGCCGACATCTACCTCTCGCCCACGGGAAGCGACACTCCCGGCGGCGGAACGCTCGGTGCGCCTTTTCAGACGCTGGCCTATGCCCACACGCAAAGCAACCACGGCGACACCCTGATTCTGCGCGCCGGCACCTACACGGGCGGCGTGTACATGACGCGCAACAACCTGACCGTGCAGAGCTACGCCGGCGAGTGGGCCACGATTGTGCTGCCCAACGGCACCAGCGGTCAGGACGTCACGCTCTATTTCGCCGGCAGCGGCTGCACGGCGCGCCGCCTGGAAATCGTCGGCGGCTACTACTACTGCGTGAAGATTGACGCCGGGCCCGCTCTTGTCGAAGACTGCCGCATCCACGGCAGCGGCCGCGACTGCGTGAAGATTCCCGGCGCCGACAACGTGACCATCCGCCGCTGCGAGATCTTTGACTCCGGCCTGCGCGACCCCAGCAACGCCGAGGGTATCGACAACGTCAACGGCGACACCATGCTCGTGCAGGACTGCTACATCCACGACATCGCCACCAACGGACTTTATCCCAAGGGCGGCAGCATCGGCTCCATCATCGAGCGCTGCCTGATCCGCAACTGCGGCGGCAAGGGCATCTCCCTGGCTCAGAGCAGCGACCCCGCCTTCTATGACACCACGGCCAACCCCGAGTACTACGGCTGCCGCGACTGCATCGCGCGCAACAACATCATCGAAAACTGCGAGGGCAGCGGCATCGACCTCGAGGCCGCGCTGCGCGCCCGCGTCTACAACAACACGATGATCAACGTGGCCAAGTCGCAGAACGGCGGCATCCGCTTTGCCAGCAGCACCCTCTCGCTGCCGGGCGGCGGCAGCGTGACCACGCCCTGCCGCGACTGCGAGATCCGCAACAACATCATCGTGCTGGGCAGCGCCAGCGCGCGGCCCATGCTCTTCATGGGCAACAACTCCCACGCCGGCACGCTGACCATGAGCCACAACCGCTACTACAAGACAGGCGGCGCGGCTGTTTACTGGTGGGAGCCCACGGGGCAGTACGGCCTCAATCTCGCGGGCTGGAAGGGCGCCAGCGGCACGGACGCCAGCTCGACCGAAGGCGACCCGCAGGTCGGCGCGGACTGGCACCTGCTCGGCACCAGCCCCTGCATTGACGCGGGCACGACAATCGCCGGCTTTGCCGATGACTACGACGGCAACACGCGCAGCGGCATCCTTGACATCGGCGCCGACGAAACCGGCGGCACGGCTTTGCCCACGCCGCCGCCGGCGGGCATCATCGGCACCGGGGCCACGGGCGCCTCTCCCGCGCCGCCGACCATCGTGACCAGCCCCTCGCTGGCAGCCCAGGTCGGCGTGCCCTACTCGGTCAACATTGCCTGCACGGGCGGCAGCGGACCCTACAGCTGGAGCCTGGCGAGCGGGACGCTGCCTCCGGGCCTGACACTTGACACGTCAAGCACGGCGGCGGCAGCCGCGCTCAGCGGCACGCCCACGACGCCGGGCAGTTACACGTTTACGGTGCAGGTCAGCGGCGGCGGCACCGACACCCAGCAGTTCACGTTCAACGTGGTGCAGACGCCCGGCCCCGACAGCGGCGGCAGCGCGGGCGGCGGCTGCCTCAGCGCCGAGGGCACGCAGCCGGGGCTGGCCCTGGCCCTGCTCGCCCTGGCTCTGGCGCTCACACGCGCCTTCCAACGGAGCCTGACTCCATGCCCGACTCGTTCACGATAAGCGCCACGATTCCCGCCTCACCCAGGGCCGTGTACGAAGCATGGCTTGACTCAAGAAAGCACGGCGACATGACCGGCAGCGATGCCGGTGTTGACGGCCGCGTCGGCGGCCTGTTCAGCGCCTGGGATGGCTACATCGAAGGCACCACGCGCGAACTTGCCGCGAACCAGCGCATCGTACAGGAGTGGCGCACCAGCGAGTTCCCGCCCGGCGCGCCGGACTCGCGCGTGGAGATCACACTCGAGGCCGTCGGCGCCGCGTGCAGGTTGACGCTCAAACACACCGCCCTGCCGCCGGGCGACGGGCCCAAGTACCGGCAGGGCTGGGAGGACTACTACTTCAAACCCATGAAGGAGTACTTCGCTCGCCTGGCCCAGAACGACCGCGAGAAGCCGAGGGCCGGCGCCAAGCCCGCGAAGAAGGAAAAGTCAGCGCGTTCACCGCGGAAAACACAGGGCTCCAGGAAGAAGGCCTGATCTGTTGTCTGGGAATGCCGAAAAGAACCGGCGGCGCAATCCCTGCGCCGCCGCTTTGCTTCTGTTCGCTGTGGTGCACGGTCCTGTCGTTGCTTCAGCCCTCGGCCCTTTCCAGGTACTTTTTCGCTTCGTCCTTCCTGCCGATGGAATCCAGGAAGGTGCCCAGGGCGTGATGGTACTTGCTCAAACGGTCTGCCTTGCCGTCATCCTTCACTTCGCTCTTCTCTTCGAACTCCACGGCCTTGCGGAAAGCCTCCTCGGCTTCCTTCTTGCGGCCGGCCACCGCATAGGCCTCCCCCAGCCCAAACCAGCTCTTTGCCAGGATGTGCGGGTCGGCCTTGCCCTTCTCCTTGCCTTTGACCGAGGCCTGAAAGGCCTTGATCGCCTCCTCATGCTGGTTGAGTTGCGAGAGCGATTCCCCCAGCCCGTGCTGCAGGTGCGAAACCACCAGGGGGTCTTCGTGGGCGTCCTCAGCCATCTTGATGGCCTTGCGCCGCGCCATCACGCTGGGCATGGGCTTGCCCGCGACGTACAGCATCTCGGCCAGGCCACGCTGCATCTGCACCCGTTTCGCAAGCGGCATGCCCGCCTTCTCCGCGAACTTGAGGGCGTTGTTGAAGGCCTTTTCGCCTTCCGCGTTCCAGTCGGCCAGGCGCTTCTTCAGCGCGGGGTCTGCTGCCTGCGACTTCCCCGTCTGCGCCTGCTGCACCCCCGCCACGGCCTCCTGAAACTTCAGCGAGCCGTCCAGTTGCGCCGCCAGCGGCTTCAGCGCCCGCCCCAGGTGAAACCACAGGTGCGCCCTGGCTTCATCATCGCTGTTGGCCGCCTCCGCCACCGCCAGGGCCTTGCGGAACCACTCCGCCGCGTCTTCGTGCTTGTCGCCCAGCAGCAGGGCCTCGCCATAACGGAAGAACAGGTTCACGCGTGAGGCGGGCGGCGCCTGGATTGCCTCCTTCAGGTCCACGGCCTTGTTGAAGCTGATCACCGCGTTCTGGAGCTGGCCCGCCGCCGCCTGCGCCTCGCCCAGCCGGCAATACGAGTTGGCCAGCCCGTTCTTGTCTCCGCCGCCGGCCTGCTCGCGCTCGATCATTTTCTCGAAGTGCCGCACGGCGCTTGTCGCGTCGCCGCCGTCGAGCGCCAGGTTGCCCGCGATTTCATGCCACAGGGCCTCATCCAGCGGCGCCAGATTGCCCGGCATCTCTACCCGGTCGGGGTTGGGGCTCATCTGCCTCAGCACCACCTCGGCGGCTTTGGCATTGCCCTGGTAGTAGTCGTTGATGGCGGCTTCCAGCTTTTCGTTGGCCATGGGTTGCCTCGTGTTCAGATTGGCCGATAATCACGGTTTGAAGTAAAGAAAGCAACCATGGACCCGAAGCGCGCGTCTTGCCTGCCCCTGCTGCTCCTCGCCCTCCTTGGCGCCGCATGCGGATTTGTGGGCGTCAATGCCTGGCCCGACGACCACGACAACGACGGCGAAGAAGCCCTCGACCTTCCGCCGCAATCCGCCCTGCCGGGCCGCTTCCGCGCCCGTGGCGACGTTCCCAACAGCCACGACCGCGGCCTGCCCCGGGGCCTCGTCAACATGCTGCCCGACACCCACCTCACCTTTGCCTGCGAGCGCCAGGATTTCTTCGGCGATGAGCACCTCGCGCTGCTCGCACCCCTGCCGCGACTGCGCGTCGTCGAAATCGTCGATACGCCCGGCCTCACGCCCAAAGGCCTGACGCGGCTGAGCGAAATGCCCAAGCTGGCCGGGCTTTCGCTTCTGGGGGCGGTGAGCCTCAATGACGCCGCGCTGGAGCAGATTGCGCGGGCCGGCCACCTGGAGTGGCTGGAACTGGGCCCCTGTGAAAGCGTGACCGCGAGCGGCGTAAGGAAGCTGGCGGCCCTGAAGAAGCTGCGCACGCTGGTGCTGTACGACGCGCGGCACCTGACCCTGGCAGACCTCGAGGCCCTGGAGCGCGAACGCCCGCAACTTCAGGTGTTCACGCGCACGCGCTGACTTGCCCCTGCCCGCGCGAATTGACCGCTGCGCACCTCGCCGGCGCGTCTGCCATCGGCCTCAGGCCGTGGCCGGGAGAGTGCAGGTTGGCGCCTGCTGCAGGGGCTCAGGCGCGAGCGCTGGAATGCGGGATAGGATTTGCCGCGCCGGCGGTTAAAACCCTGTTTCAAACCCAAGCCTGTCTCGCTTTCAGGGGGCCCTATGGCTACCGCATCCCGGCTGGAGGCCGTGCAGCACGCGGGCGGCTTTTCAGCGTCCGTCATGGAGGGTTTTCGCCGATTCATTGAGGAGGCCGGCGACGAAGCCCTCTTCCGCACCAGCCCCCTGCGCTATGCCGAGGCCTCGGGATTGGAAGAACGCGAGGCCATTGACCTCTTCCTGCACGCCACGCGCGCCGGCATCCTCGACTTCAGTTGGGGCGTGCTCTGCCCGGGCTGCATGGGCTTCATGACCACCACCGGCGGCTTCCGCGAACTCTCCCGCACCCGTTACTGCTCGCTGTGCCGCGTCAAGGTGCCCGTCAGCGTCGATGACAGCATCGAGGTGGCCTTCACGGTTTCGCCCGCGGTGCGGCGCATCCGCTACCACGACAGCGAAAACCTTGACCTGGACCAGGAAGTGTTCCGCCTGTTCTTTTCCACCAGTGTGCGCCACGACGAAGACTTCGCGCGCTTTGTACTCTCGGGCATGAAGGCTACCGGCCGCGCGCCCGCCGACGGCACCCTCGAACTCACCGCCCGCTTCGAGCCGCGGGGCTACGTGCTGCTGGCGCCCGAGCTTCACTCCGTGCTGCACTTTGAAGCCGGCACGGAAGGGTCCAGCCTGCTGGAGGTAGAGCTTCATGACGGCCGCGCCATTCCGGACTTTGCGCGGGTCAAGGCGGGCGAAGTCAGGATCGTGGTGCGCAACCGCACGCTGCGGCGCACGCCCCTGGCCGTGTTTGCCGACCCCGTGCCTCCGCCGGAGCTGCGCGACGCATCGTTCAGGCCGCCGCAGCGCGTGCTGCTGCCCTATCTGTCAGGGCGCAAGCTGATCACCAACCAGACCTTCACCGACCTTTTCCGCAGCGAGAGCATCCCCGCCGAGGGCGGCCTTGAACTCAAGGACCTCACCGTCCTGTTCACCGACCTCAAGGGCAGCACCGCCATGTACGAGCGCATCGGCGATCTGCGCGCCTACGATCTCGTGCGCCGCCATTTCTCCAAGCTGCGCGGCATCGTGGCCCAGCGCGGGGGCGCCGTGGTGAAGACCATCGGCGACGCCATCATGGCCAGCTTCTCCGAGCCGCGCCTGGCCATGGACGCGGCCGTGGCCATGAACCGGGAGATCCGTGAGGTGGGGCCGGACCTGCTGCTGAAGATCGGCATGCACACGGGCCCCTGCATCGCCGTGGAACTCAACGAGCGGCTCGACTACTTCGGCCAGACGGTCAACATCGCCGCGCGGGTGCAGGGCCTGGCCAAGGACAGCGAGATCGTGGTGACGGAGCCGGTCTTCGGCGCGACCGGCGTGGGCGAGCTGGCGCGGCAGGCCCGGCTGGAAGTGTCCCGCGAGAACGCCAACCTCAAGGGCATTGGCGGGGCGACGCCTGTTGTGCGGCTGAAGTAGGCGTGGACCTGGCGGGAGGGCGCCCCATGCGGCGCAGCCAGCGCCAATGGGAGCTGATGGCGCTGAAGACGCTGGCGTGGGAGTTGTAGCGCAGGCCCCATTGGGCGCAGACCTCCTCCACGATGCGCGAGACGCGCGGGTAGTGCACGTGGCAGATGCGCGGGAACAGGTGGTGCTCAATCTGGAAGTTCAGGCCGCCGAGGTACCAGGTCAGGATCGGGTTGCGGCGCGCGAAGTTCACCGTGGTGTTCAACTGGTGAACAGCCCACTGGCGGTTTTCGCGCTCGATCAGTGCCGGATGCGGGAACTCCGCGTTCTCCACACAGTGCGCCAGCTGGAAAACGATACTCAGTGAGATGCCCACAAATGCGGCCGTGCCCGCATAGAACAAGAGCACCTGCCACCATGGATGAAACAGCATGGGCAGGAAGAACGCCCAGCCGAAAAACAGCGCCTTGCCGCCCAACAGTTCAGCCAGGCGCAAGCCGCGCGGCCGCGGGAAGCCTCGGCCGCCCACTTTGGCCTGGGTCAGGTTCAGGGCATCGTCCACGAAGTGCCACTTCGGGAGCAGGAAGCCATAGAGCGGCCAGAGGTAGTAATGCTGCAGGCGATGAAAGAACATGAGGCGCTGTCCGGGGGCAAGCCGGCCCCAGGGGCGAATGTCGAGGTCGTCGTCGGCGCCGTTGAGGTTGGGATAGGTGTGATGGCTGACGTTATGCTTCCAGTGCCACACATAGGAGCTGCCGCCCAGCACATCCAGCGTCATGCCCAGCAGCCGATTGACAATCTTGAAGCGGGAGTAGGCGCCGTGGTTGGCGTCATGCTGAATGCCAAATCCGATGCCCGCCATGGCCAGCGCCATCGAGAGCGAAAGCAGCACGCCCTGCCACCAGTTCGCGGCCACGAATACCAGCAGAACATAGGAGGCGGCAAACCAGCCCAGGATGGCGGCGGTCTTGAGGTACATGCCAAGCGTAGCGTGCGGTGAAATGCCGTGCTCGTCAAAGAACGTCTGCACACGGCGACGGCACTCGGCGTAAAAGCCGGAGTCCGCGGCGAAGTTAAGCGGGGTTCCCGCGAGGGGCTGCGGCTTCAAGGTGGGCATCGGGTGCTTTCAAAGCCGCTGCATCGCGCCAACGCGCTACACAAGGACAGGAGCGACGATTGTGGGGAAATCCGGCAGCACAGGCCGCTTGAGCGCCGACGCAAGCCATTCTATCACAGCCACGGCGCGCGCGCCGCGTAATTGGCGCTGACCACCGGGTCCATCTATGGCCTATGACGAATCACTCGCCGCTCGCCTTCGCACAGCCTTTGGCAGAACCCAAGTCGTGGAGAAGCACATGTTCGGCGGCCTGGCGATGATGGTACGCGGCCACATGTGCTGCGGCATCGTTAGTGACAAACTGATGGTGCGCGTTGGGCCCGAGCAATATGAGGCGGCGCTGAAAATGAAACACGCCCAGCCCATGACGTTCACAGGCAAGCCCATGAAGGGCATGCTGTACGTAACGCCCGAAGGCTGCAACACCGTGCCCAAGATCGTGGGCTGGCTGAAGCTGGCGCTGATCTTCAACGCTACGCTGCCCGCGAAGTGAAAGCGGATTTGGCGAAACCTGTTTAGGGTGCAAGGGTTTAAGGCTGAAGTATCATCCTGAACCGGAGCACCCATGTTCAACCCGCAATTCAAGACCCTGGGCCTTTCGGCCGCCCTGCTGGCCGCCAGTGTAAGCCTCGCCCTGCTGGCTTTGGAGCGCCCGGCCTTGGCCGAGGAGACGAAGCCCGGTGAAAAGCCCGTAACGGGCGATTCTGAGGCCCAGCTTACGGCCCTCATGGACCGCGAAATCAAGAAAGTGTGGGAGCGCGACGGCATCAAGCCCGCCGAGCGCGCCAGCGACGAAGAGTTCCTGCGCCGCGTCTACCTTGACACTGTGGGCGTGCCTCCGACTTATGACGAGGCCGTCGCCTTCTACGCCGACAAGGACGAGGCCAAGCGCAGCAAGCTCATTGACAAGCTTGTGGCTGACGAGCGCTTTGGCCGCCACGTCGGCGATCTGTGGTCGGTCATCATGATGGGGCGCGGCCAGCGCGACCTGACCGGCGGCGGCATGGTGCTGGCGCAGTGGCTGGCCGAGCGCGTCAACCGCGGCGACGGGTTCAACAACATCATCTATGACGTGGTGACTGCGACAGGCGGCATGGCCGACAACCCCGCCGTGGCCGCCTACCTGGCGGCAGGCGGCAACCAGTACAAGCCCGTGGACATGACGGGCAACCTCACCAAGTACTTCACGGGCGTTCAGATTCAGTGCGCCCAGTGCCACAAGCACCCCTACGAGAGCTGGACCGAGGCTGACTTCGCGGGCATGGCCAGCTTCTTTGTGGCTTCGAACCTGCGCGTGAACGTGCGCAGCGTGCCGGTCAATCCCACCCTCGTGGATGCCCCGCCCGCGCCCCGCCGCGCCATGGGCGACGGCGCGAATCTGCCCGCCGAGGCCAGGCAGCGCCTCGAAGAAATGCGCAAGTACAACGCGCCCCGCGTGCTGGGCGGCAAAGCCGTCCAGACTCAGGACCGTTCGCTCTGGCGCCCGATTCTGGCCAAGTGGATGGTGAGCCCTGAAAACAGCCAGACGCCGCGCTATCTGGCCAACCGGCTCTGGAGCTTCGTGTTCGGCAGCGGCCTGCTCAACCCCGTGGACGACTTCAACAGCTTCAACACCCCCAGCCACCCCGAACTGCTCGAGGCCCTGGGGCGCGATTTCGCGGCCAACGGCTGGCAGGTCAAGCGCTTCTTCCGCGCGGCGCTCAAGACCCAGACCTACCAGCTTTCGAGCAAACCCGCCGGCGGCAAGAAGCCCGAGGCCTGGCACTTCGCGCACTATCCCGTGAAGCAACTCAGCCCCGAGCAGTTCATGGGCGCCCTCGTCACCCTGGCCGGTGCCACGGACCTCGGCCGCATGTTCAAGCAGAACTCCAACCCCTATGCCCCCATCCGCCAGCGCTACGAGCGCCTCAAGCGCGGCCAGGCCGAGGGCGGCGAGAACGACAACATGCGCGACTACACCTTTGATGAAGCCGCGCTGGCCAAGTTCGAGGCGCTGTTTGAGAAGGTGCCGGGCGACTGGTACATGCGGCGCGTGCTGGCCTCCCGTTACGCGACCTCCTCAAGCGACGACGAAATGACCGAGGGCGACGCCTTCACCCAGACCATCGACCAGGCCCTGGCCGTGATGAACGGCGACATCACCAACCGCCTCTCCGGCAGCGGGCGCGGCTCCCTGCTGGGCGGCCTGATGAACCGCTTCAAGAACGAGGAAGAAAGGCTGCACGCCCTCTACCTGATGACGCTGGGGCGGCGCGCCGGCAAGGCGGAAAGCTCGCGCATGCTTGAATATGTGCGCTCGGAGAAGGACACCGCCAAGGCATGGGAGGACTTGCTGTTCGCCCTGCTGGCCACGACGGAGTTTGCGACGAACCACTGATGGGCCAAGGCCCGGGGGGCAGCGATGAATCGCTTGAGGCTCGCAACGCTGATGCTGGCAGCCGGCACGCTCTGGCTGGGGATGGCGGCCGTTTCCAGCGCGGAAGAAGCGCCCGACGCCCCCGCTGAGGGCAACCCCGAGGCCGCCGCCACGGCCCGCGTCGATGCCGAAATCGCCCGCGTGTGGCAGCGCGACCTCGTGACCCCGGCCGGTCCTTCAAGCGACGAAGAGTTCCTGCGCCGCGTTTATCTTGATGTCACCGGCGCACCTCCCGCGCCGGAGGAGACGCTGGCCTTCCTGACTGACATCCAGGACGGCAAGCGTGAGCGCCTTATCGACACGCTTGTGGCAGACCCTCGCTTTGGCCGCCACCTGGCCGACCTCTGGGTGCCCCTGTTGCTGGGGCGGGCCCAGAAGCAGAAATACGGCGCAGACCACATCCTGGCTGTCTGGATGGCCCGCGAGATCAACGCGGGACGCGGCTTTGACGCCCTGGTGTACGACATGATTTCGGCGCGCGGCAAGCTCAGCGAGAATCAGGCCGTGGCCTATTGGGTGGGCAAGGACGAGCAGCGCACGCCGGATTTCGCGGGCCTCGTCAGCAAGCATTTCACCGGCGTGCAGATCCAGTGCGCCCAGTGCCACAAGCACCCCTACGAAGAGATGACCATGGCCGATTTCGCGGGCGTGGCAGGCTTCTTCAACGGCCTGCGCATCCGTCGCGACGGCAACCAAGAGCCCCAGGACCCCGAAACGGCCGATGAGCGCGTGAAGGCCGCCCGAAGGCCCTCGGAGGCCGAGCTGGCCAAGCTTCCGGAGAAACGCCGCGCCGAGCTGGAGGAACGGCTAAAGTACTCCAGCCCCAGGTATCTCTACGGTGAGGCCGTCAAACTCGAAGACACGACTCTGCTGCGCGCCACCTACGCCAAGTGGGTCATCGCCCCCGAAAACAGGCAGACGCGGCGCTACCTGGCCAACCGTTTCTGGAGTTTCATCTTCGGGCAGGGACTCCAGAACCCGGTCGACGATTTCAACAGCTTCAATCACCCCACCCACCCCGAGCTGCTGGAATATCTGGCGGACGAGCTGCTGGCTTCGCGTTTAAGGGGTGACCACCAAAGTCAGGTCGTGTCGCGGTGCATTGTAGCCTGAGGGAGTCCTTTGGGAGACTCCTGTGGAACGCCAAGCGCAAATTTCTGCC
>JAANMU010002203.1_pt1 | contig 15224 bp, 15 predicted proteins | sample 7279701 | NCBI WGS metagenome assembly JAANMU01 (sample SAMN14094539, study PRJNA606508) | bioreactor metagenome | isolation source: A lab-scale SPAN reactor treating ammonium-rich wastewater day 57 | place: Ireland: Galway | collected 2017-03-13 | reverse complement strand
GAACCGTCGGTGTTCGCGCCCAGGATGAAGCCGTCCCGGTGAACGTCGATCATTTCGGGAGTGACCGACATTGAAATGGACGTGTCGATTCGTTCGTTTGCCATAAACCCGCCCGTCCGCCACTAGCGGGCGGGAGGGTGATTCAGATTCGGAAACCCCGCCGTGGTATGCCCACCACGGCGGAGAGAGGAGCACCACGGGGATGCCAACCGCGATGCGAAACCATCCCGCCGTCGTCAAACGGCGGGATCGAAGTGGCGGGAGCGCGCCGCCAGTGAAGCCGGAAGGCCAAGGGATGCACGGATCGGGCCGCCGCACAGGAAGTAGACGGACAGCGCGGCCCAGGTTTCATCGTCGATGACTTCAACCACACAGGGACAGGTACACGGATCGTCCGGCGGCTCCGCGCCCACGTCGCGCCACTCGCCACAATGCCAGCATCGCCCCCAACCACAGGCCGCCGCCACGCTGCGCACCTTGGCGCGCTTTGCCTTGGCCGCCGGGACGAAATGCTCCGGGCCGACACGCGACCCGCCCGCCGCCTGAATGGCCGCGATGACGGCCAAGGCCGTTGGCTTGGGCATCAAGTCGGAGTCGATGATCTTCTCCGCAATGGTTGTGGCCTCTTCCGGTTGCATCATTAGTATTCTACGTTGCTCGGAAATACTGACAAGTACGAACTATCTTGTAAACCTATGTAGCCTTATGTATCCGTATGAAACTGCGTGCGTTCAGCGTTGCGGCGCTGCGCGTATGCGTTCCAGTCTTCGGGCCGGATCGGGAGCGGTTCCACGATGATCGGCCCGCCTCCAGTGGTTTCAACGATGCGCAGTTGGCACAGTTGATCCAGTTCGGCCCGCTCATCTGGAGTGAGCGCGCCCGCGTTGGCCTTCAGGTTCAGGAAGGCCACGCGCCTTTGGTGGTCGCGTGCGTTCATTGGTCGGAATCTCCAGGGGGAAGCGCGCGGCGCGCGTCTTCAATCTTGGTGAGAAGTCGGAACAGTTCGGCTTGCTCGCCCGGCTCCAACGCCGCTACGGAGTCCATATCCACAACGTACCCGCCGGGTGCGTTGCCCAATGACAGGTGGGCGTGCGCGTGATTCACCTGTCCGGCCACGTCCAGTTTGCGGCGCTCCGCGTAGGTGTCGGGATCGTGCGCGGCCAACAGTTTCAACAGCGCGTGAAGTTTGTTGCGCCGATCAATCCGCGTGCGCTTCAGTCGGCCCTTATCATCGAAGTCCTGGGTAACGTCGCCCGGCCCAAGGGCTATCTGTTCCACCTCATCTTGGAGATTCTCCAAGAGCCGGTCCCGCCGTTCCTGGGCCGCGTTATCCAAGAGCGCGGCCAAGTCCGAACGCTTGGCGAGGAACTCATTCAATGTGGCGCGGCGCGCGGGGCGTTCGCACACTCCGCCCAGGCCGCCACGGTCGATGACGGTTTCGCCCTGTGCGAAGACCGTATAGACGGCGGGCCAACCGCCACGGCGCGCGGCCTCCAACAGTCGATCGAACATGCTGGAACTGACCGGGCATCCGCGCGAGGGCATGGGCGGGAGGCCGTTCGGATCAAGGGGTGTGGGTGGTTTCGTACTCATGGCTATTGGTTTGCGACTACTAACAAGTTGCGATGATCGAAATGCTGCCCGGCGCTGGGGTGGAGGGGTACCTAGGTCCGAGACTCTGCGATTTCTCGGACCACCCCCTCATAACCCCTACAGACCTCCCAGACCTCCCATCTTCACAGGTGGTGGTCCGAGAACGATGGTCGGTGGTCGGAGCCGGGAAGTAACCGGCGGAAGGGATACGGCCCTGGGGCCACGGGAAGGCGGTTCCTAGCGGACCAAGGGGCGTTGGCAAGGATTCGGCGGCCCTTGGCAAGGGTGGTCCAGGGTGCGATAACCAGGGGTCACGGGCGCGCGAGGGGTTATCGGATGCGGCGCGGCTTGCGCGGCTTGCGCGGCATGGACGCCCAGGCCGGGGCGGAGCCGTCGCCCCTCCGTAACTGCTGGCGTCACTGCCCAGGGGGCGACGCGGAATCGGGCTTTCTGACTTCCCAGGGCCTCTTTCTGACACCGTAACTGCCGTAACCCCTCTTTCTCTCAAAGGGGTAGACAGGTAGACCTTCCGGCTAGGGCCGGGACCACTCTGTAGAACAGGGGGTTTCAGGCCGTTACGGCGGTTACGGGGCGCAGAATCGGCGTTCCTGAAGCCCCAGGGGCGATTTCGCGTAGCCCCCTGGGCGTAACGGGCCTGGGGCCGGGAGTGACGGCTAGAACGCATCCGACACCCCCTCCCAACGCCCTTCCACACAGTTCAGGGTCACAGGTATTTCCCGCTCGGCCTCCGTCCCCTTCAGGTAGCACCACTCCGGGTTCCCGCCGAACCGGCGCTGGCGACGCTCCCAACCCAGCATCCGCATGGCCTCCCCCAGGCGGTTCATATCTTCCTGCGTCCGCGTGCCCACGTCGGCCTTGCCGACGATCGACCAAGCGTCCTGGGCGCGGAGTTTGCCCACCAAGCCCGCCAGAGCCGGTTCCAGGGCTTCCATGAAGGGGTCTTCCTGTCGGCGGGCGTCCTGGGCCTCCGCCGCGTGCGGGTAGAGGGACGGGTCCAGGCGGATTGACACGCCGTCGGCCTCCAGGCGGGCGGCCTCTGCCCAGAGTTGATCGCGCACCTTGGCAAGCCCGGCCACGTCCAGCGTCCCGCATCGGATCGGCCAGTACCGCCGGTTCCCTGTGGTGTCCTTCAGGTACCGTTCACTGTTCGTGGTCCCGAAGATGACACACTGGCGCGCCAGTTCCACAGGCTCCCGCCCGTAGGCCATGCGCGCCCGGTCCACTTGACGCGACAGCGCCGACTTCAGCGCGTCGGCCTCCGCCTTCCTCATGCCCTTCAGTTCGCCCGCCTCAACGATCCACTTCCCCTTCACGGCTTCGATGAACCGCTTGGCGTCCCCATCCAACGGAAGATCATCGGTGAACCACGATTCATCGGGGCAAAGCGTGCGGAGAAGCGAAGACTTCCCGCCGCCCTGTGGTCCCTCCAGGACCGGCATTTCATCGAACTTGCACCCTGGGGACAGGATGCGGCGCACGGCGGCCACCAAGGGCAAGCGGGACACGGCGCGGACGTAGGGCGTGTCTTCAGCGCCCGCGTAGTCGATCAACCACGTTTCAACGCGGGGCGTTCCATCCCAGGTGCCGGACATTTCGTCCAGGTACGAACGCACGGGATGCCGACGGTTGGAAATGGCGTAGTCGGACACAACGTCATGGAAGAACTCTTTCCCGGTTCGGAGCCGGTGGACTTCCTGGGCGTTGATCCACAAGCGGACTACGGCGCGGTCGTCAAGGTGTGGTCCGAACCCCGTCAAGCCTTCAATGAACTTCCGATCGGCGAACTCATCCCACCACAGGCGCACGCCCTGTTTGCGGATGGACACGCGGATATTGTGGGGCGACGGGAACGGGTTCCCCTTGTCGTCACACTGGAAATCGGCGGCCTCTTCATCGACGGCGGCGCGGGCGCGTTCCACCTGTCGCCCCGCGTACCGCGCGGCCCCGTTCCCCTTCTCCCGCACACTTTCCGCTATGCGGAACTCCGGGTGCTGGAGTACGCCCAGGATCGTTGCATCGTCCAGGCCGGCGCGGACAAGTTCGCACGCGACGTAGAAGACCGCTTCGGATCGGGAAGGGAAGTGGTTCGGTTCGTCGGGGTTGCACCCGTTGACGATCAACACTTTGAGCCTGTCCGAAACCCGCTCGCCCAGGTCGTCAACGTGCGCGATGCTGCGCGCGCTGGCTGCGTCCACCTTGGGCATCGGAGCCTGCCCGTTCACCTGGGCGGGATCGGCCTTCGGGAAAGCGGACAACGGATAGACCCAATCGGCGTGCCACTCAACCACGGCGGCCAGAGCGGGAACGCGGCCCTTCTTCACCTTGCCAGCGTCGGGAAGGTTGACGGTGAACGGAAGACGCATGATGCGCGAAACGTCATGGCAAGTATCCCCGCCCAACGCCCGCTCTATCGCAAGGTTGTAGAGCGCCGCGTCTTCAGCGCGGGCCAAGTCCCCGTCAATGATGATCGGTTCCGACAGCGCCCAGTACGCTGCGAACCCGCCGCCGGTGGACACGATGACCGACGGGGCGGGAAGCCCCGTCGGATCGCGCAGTAGTTCCAGGATTCGGGAGCGCTCCGCCTCCAGGTCTTCACCCTTGCGGGGGTCTACGTCAACGTGCAACCAATGCACGGCGCGGACTTCCGCCCGGCTCATCTTCTCCGTTGGCGTGCCGATCGGTTCGGCGACGGAGAAGTAGAGATTGGCGGGCATCTTCGCGCACGCTTCCGCCCAAGTGAGGAAGTCGGCGCGCTGGTTCGGCCTGAAGGTGGCCGTAGGAATCTGGCGTTTGTCCAGCGTGATTCCCGTTATGGTGCGGGGCCGCCTGGGGTGGAAACGATCAAGGAACGCCCAGGCATGGGCGTAGTTGGCGTGGCATCCGGGGTCCATGTTTAGCGGCCTCCCCCAGTGCGGCGGGCCGCCATGAACTTGTCCAGGTCGGTGCGCTTGTAGCGGACAGCGCCGCCACGGGAGCCGGACACCTTGGAGTAGTTGGGGCCGCCGCCGTCACTTCGGGCCTTGGCCAACCAATCCTGACTCATGCCCAGGTAGACCGACGCTTGCGCGCTGTCCAGGTATTCAGGGGTGACGATGCCCCGGCGCTGGATTTCGGCGAGAACAATCGACGCGACTTCACGCGCGAACTCGGCGGGGAGCGCCCCGCCGGATGATGCAATAGACATGACGGACGCTCCCAGGGGGCGCGGGCCGTCAACGAATCGGGGCCGTCGTTACGCTGGACGGTGGAACCCTGAACGGACGAACGCGCCGGGTTGGGGCAGTTCGCGGTTCCTCATTCATCATTCAGGGCTTCAGAGTCCGCAGTCCGTCATTCGCAGTTCATCATTCAGACCCCGGCCCGGTTTCCGCCTGAAGGCGGGTGACGGCTCATCTTGGGGGCCACAAGTATTCTACGCACCCCGGAAACCCTCGCCAAGGAAAGAGGGTTCCCGGCCTCTGGGGGTCCGGTTGTGCGGGATGATCCTTGCCAGAATCCTTGCCAAGGTGGAGAAGCGTTGGAAAGTGGCCGATTTCCCGTGTATTCTGTGCGTATCCCTACGGCCTTCTAAATCGCAGGTCGGAGGTTCGAGTCCTCCCCGGGACGTTGCGGCCGGACGCGAGCGCCGGGCGGCGAGCGTGAAGACGGCGCGTCTGCGGATCGCGACGAGCCTTGCGCCTCGACTGTCCGCAACGTCGTGGCGGCATCGCGCATGCCGGACCCTCAGCGTGCAGCGGTCGTACCCGGTTCGTATCACTCCACCGCGCTGGCAGCACGACGGGCTTCGTCGAGCATGGAGAGATAGTGCTCGGGTGCGCTCTCGAACTGCGCCCGGCAGTCCTCGCAGCAGACCCGCACCAGGCGGTTGCGGTAGATGATGTTGATCGATACGTCCTTCCTGTCGAGCGTCATCGGTGCGCCGGTCACGATGCACTCATCCGTGGGGTAGTCGGGAAGTTGTGCAGCGGTCAGTTCGGCGTCGATCTTTGCGAACAGTTCGGCCTTCGCGGACTCGAACCGGTCGGGGCAGTCCTCGCAGCAGAACCGCACCTCGCGTCCGTCGATCTCACGCACGACCGCATTTTCCCCCAGCGTCCGTCCGGAGACCGGGCAACGCTTGAGCGGGTACGGGTCGCTCGCGCGCCCGTGCGTTGGCGCACTCGAGCATGAAGCCGCGAGTGGAAGCACGAGCATGAGAACGGAGAGCGTGATGCGCGCGTGGTCGATCGTGGCCATGGCAGTTCTCCCGGAAAGGGTGATGGGAACGATCGTAAAACCAAGCCGCGCCATTCCGGCGCGCGACGAGCCGCACAACGGAAGAAACAGGGCAGATCGCGGAAACTGTGGCCCACGGTGGCTAGCGATCGCCCGCCGCGTTCGTGCCTGGCCCTCAGGAAGCGGCCTCGGACTCGTCCGCACGCAGCGAGCGGATGATCGAACCGGACAGGGCGCCGTCAACCGTTCGTGTCAGGTCGAGTTCGAGAGCCTGCCCGGTCCTGATGCTGAACGGCTCGTCCTCGCCGCAACCCGCCAGGATCTCTGCCAGGGACTCCAGTTGCGGATTGTGCCCGACAACGGCCAGCGAGCGTGCGTCGGCATGAGCCTTGATGAGTTGCAGCACGTCGTCGGCAGGCCGACCCGTTTCGAGCGCGGGTTCGACCAGCAGAGGACAGGTGAGACAATCCTGGATGATGCGTGCTGTCTCGACGGCGCGCAGCAAGCCCGACGACAGGATCAGCACGGGTGGGGCGTCGGATTCCCGCATCCGCTCCCCGAGCCATCGGGCCTGCATTCGGCCCCGGTCGCGGAGGAGGCGGTGCTCGTCGCTGCACGTGGGCGAATCCTGCTCGGCCTTGCCGTGGCGGATGATCCAGAGTCTCATGGCCGGCTCTCGCTACGGGGTGCGCATGCGGGGCTGGGCGGCCCAGTGGAGTTTCTCGATCACGGTCGCCCAGAAGCTGCCGTCCGGATTGCGGACGAAGCGCACGCCGCGCCCGTTGCGGGCGAGGATGACACGCTCGCCCGCAGCCAGCGAAGTCTGCACCTGGCCGTCGAGGACGAGCGTGGTGCCGTTGCCTCTGGCGTCGTAGTTCACGCGCAACGCGGCGATCTCGACGCATGCCGAGTCGGGCACGACGATGGGACGGAAGGAGAGCGTGTGGGCGGCGATTGGCGTGATGGCGAACGCGCCGACCCCCGGCGCGACGATCGGCCCGCCCGCCGAGACGTTGTACGCGGTCGAGCCGGTGGGCGTGGAGACGATGAGGCCGTCGCCCGAGACGATCGGGCCGGGCCGCCCGTCGATGCTGAGGGCCAGCTCGATCATGCGGTAGGGCGGGCCGGCGGTGATGGCGCACTCGTTGAGCGCAAGCCCTTCGAAGCGGGTCGAGCCATCGGGGGCACGCACCGAGGCGTGGAGGAGGGCCAGTTCGTGCAGGCGCAGCGGGGCGTCGCCGAAGAGCGACGCGGCGTGTGAAGCGAGGGAGGCGAGATCAAACTCGGCCATGAAGCCGAGGCGGCCGAGGTTCACGCCGAGGAGGGGAACGCCATGCATCACAGTGCGTCGAGCCATCGAGAGCAAGGTGCCGTCGCCGCCGAGGACGACGAGCAGGTCCGCGCCCCTGCCGTCGAGCGACGTGGCGTGGTCGTTGGCATCCGCCACGCCCACGAGTCGGCCGAATCGCTCGATGAGCGGGCGCACCTGCGTTGCCGCCCGTGTCGATTCGGCGTCGTCGTGCCTGTAGGCGAGCAGCGCGGCGCGGGGCATGAGAGAGTCTAGCGGATGGGCGGCTCGACCGGCGCGGGAGGCGTCGCTTCGATCGTCGTACCGGGGAGGCGTGTGCCGGCCGCGGCACGGACGGCACGGGCGATGCCCGCGGCGTCGATGCCTGCTTCGGCGAGCTGCCGCGACCGCGAGTCCTGATGGATCCACAGGTCCGGGATGCCGAGACGAGTGACGCTCGAAGCATCCAGCCCGAGCGCCTGCGCGGCTTCGAGAACGGCCGCGCCGAACCCGCCGATGATCGAGTGATCCTCTGCGGTGACCACGGGAACGCCCGCGGTGAGGAGTTCGGTTACAAGCTCGGCGTCAATCGGCTTGGCGAACCGCGCATCCCAGACGCCCACGCGGTACTCGCCGGAGAGCGAATCGGCGACTTCGAGTGCAGCGATGGCGGGCGTGCCGAAGGCGAGCACGGCGGCGTCGAGTTCGGAGACAGGGCAGGGAGGCGTCAGGCGACGCGCGCGACCGAGTTCGAAGGGCGGGCACGGCTCCGAAGCCAACCGCATGGACACGGTGTCGCGAGGGTAACGTACCGAGGACAGGCCGGCGTCGTAGCTCCGCATGAACTCGAGCGCGGCGAGCAGGCTCGGTTCATCGATGGCGGCCGTGATCGCGGCATCGGGCAGCACGCGCAGCAACGCGATGTCGCAGAAGCCGTGGTGCACCGCGCCATCGCCGCCGACGAGTCCGGCGCGGTCGAGGCACAACCGCACCGGCAGCCCCTGCAGCGCGACCTCCTGGAATGCCTGGTCGAACGCACGCTGGAGGAAGGTACAGTAAACGGCGAAGAACGGCCGTCGGCCGGTGCGGGCGAGGCCGGCCATCATGTCCATCGCGTGGCTCTCGCAGATGCCCGTGTCCCACGCACGATCCGGGAAGCGTTCGAGGACGGGTGTGAGGCCGGTGCCGTCAGGCATCGCGGCGGTGCAGGCGACCGCGAGCGGATCACGCTCCATGATGTCAAGCATCGCCTCCCCGAAGGCCCGGGTGAACGATCGGCCGTCGGAGCGTAGTTCGACGCGGCACCCCTCCGAGAGGAGTTCGTCGTCCTCGGCTGTGTGGAACGCTGGGGGGGAGTGGAACCGTACGGAGTCCTTCTCGCAGAAGTCGTAGCCCTTGCCCTTGACGGTCTTGACGTGCAGGACCATCGGTCGGTCGAACTCGCGGGCCTCGGAGAGAAACTCGATGAGCGTGGGCAGGTCGTGCCCGTCGATGGGGCCGACGGTGACGAGGCCGAAGTGCTCGAACCAGCTCCCTTCGGAGATCATGGCCTTGGTGGCCTCGCCCATGCGGTGGTAGGCCTCTTCGAGGAGCGAGCCGCCGGGGATGTGGCGGAGGATGTCGCGAGCGCCCTTCTTGAAATCTGCGTAGATGTGGCTGAGGCGCAGGCGGTCGAAGTACTGCGAGAGTGCGCCCTGCGGCTTGCTGATCGACATGCCGTTGTCGTTGAGGACGACGAGGAACTGGCGCTTGAGCGTGCCGGCGTTGTTCAGGCCTTCCATGGCGACGCCGTTGACGATGGAGGCGTCGCCGATCAGCGTGACGACGCGCCGGCCGTCGGGGTTGGCACGCGGGTCGTAGGCCTCGCCGTTGAGCGTGTCGCCACGGGCCATGCCGATCGCGGTGGAGATGCCCGTGCCCGCGTGCCCGACGGCGAAGAGGTCGTAGGGCGATTCGCTCGGCGCCGGGAAGCCCGCCATGCCGGCGCGGGTGCGCAGACCCTGGAGCATGTGCTGCCTGCCGGTGAGCAGCTTGTGGGGGTAGCACTGATGACCGACGTCGAAGAGCAGCCGGTCATGGGCGAAGTCGAAGACCGCGTGCAGAGCGATCGTGAGCTCGACAACGCCGAGGTTCGGGGCGAGGTGGCCGCCGGAGTGCGCGACCTGCCGGACGATGGCCTCTCTGATCTCCGCCGCGAGTGTCTCCAGGTGTTCGACGCCCATCCCCTTGAGCTGGGCAGGGCTTTGGATGGTTTCGAGGATGGACATTCGGGTTCCTGGTGCCGGGCGGCCGGCTTTCAATAGATTCTGAAATCAGTGTAGTCCATTGTCACGCTGGGGTCGGCCCGGATTCTTCGGTGCCGGTCGTTCCCGCGTTCGCGTGAGCCTCTATTTCGTCCGAACAGCGATGTAGTCCGCCAGTTCTCGGAGCGCGGCCGCCCCGGGGCCGAGTGGGTTGAGAGCGAGGACGGCGCGAGCATGGAGTTCGGAGGCCGCTCGGCGTGACGCCTCGATGCCGAGCAACCCGGGATAGGTGAGTTTCCCGCCGGCGGCGTCCTTGCCGGTTCGCTTGCCGGTCTGTTCGTGCGTCTGCTCGACGTCGAGCAGGTCGTCGATGATCTGAAAGAGCAGGCCGATGGCCTCGGCGTAGTCCGTCAGGGCGGCAAGAGGGTCGGGGCACTCCGGTTGCCCCCCCGGCTCGCGCAGGCCCACGATCGCGCCCATGCGAACCGCGGCTCGGATGAGCGCGCCCGTCTTCTTGGCGTGGATGCGTTCGAGCGTCGCGTGCGTCGGAGCGAGTTCGTCGTGCCCGAGCGTGTCGAGCGTCTGGCCGACGATCATCGCCGAGGTCGCCTGCGCGAGTTCCGTGGCGAGCGACGAGGAGAGCGCGGTATCGGAGACACGGGCGACGGTCGCGAAGGCGAGCGCGAGCATGGCGTCGCCGGCGAGCAGTGCAACGGCCTCGCCCGCGTGCCGATGCAGCGTGGGCCGACCGCGGCGCAGATCGTCGTCGTCCATGCACGGCAGGTCGTCGTGGACGAGGCTGAAGGCGTGGACCAGTTCTACAGCGGCGCAGACCGGCAGGGCAGGCTCGCCTCGGCCGCAGACGGTTCGACAGGCGTGCCACGCCAGCAGCGGTCGCAGCCGCTTTCCGCCGTCGAGAGCCGCGTAGCGAACCGCCGCGTCCAGGACGCCCGGGTAACCGGCCCGTTCGATGCTCGAAGCGAGTTCACGTTCGATCGATTCGAGCGGCGCGACCGTGCGGTGGGACAGACCGCTCGCCCCGGAGACGGCGGCGTTCGGCGCGGCAGGAACGGAGCTCGGGCAACGTGGGCACACGGGGCGTGAGTATAGAGGGCGAACGCCGGCGCCCGTTCCGTCTCGCTACGATCCGGGCCTATGCCGGGCTGGGTGCAGTTGCTGGTCGAGATCTTCCGCACCGGCGGGTGGGTCATGTACCCGCTGCTGGCGTTGAGCCTGCTGGCGGGCGCGCTGTGCTTCGAGCGGGCCGCCTTCTGGATGAGCACACACAGCCGGGGTCGGGTGCGGCGGTTGGCGAAGATCACGTCAAGGCTGCGGAAGGGCGACGTTGCCGCGGCCACTGCGCTCGCGGACTCGGACGCGTCGGTCTACGGGCGTCTCGCGGCATCGCTGCTTGGTTCGGGCGAGGCGTCGCGCGAGGCTCTGGAAGCGCTCGCCGCCGAGCAGATCGAGGCGATACGTCCCGCCCTCGAACGGTTCGCCGTACCGCTCTCGACGATCATCACCGCAGCACCGATGCTCGGCATCCTCGGCACGGTGACGGGCATCATCCGCAGTTTCCGGCTGCTCGGCGGGGCGGAGGTCGTCACGGACCCCGCGCTGGTGGCGGGAGGCATCGGGGAAGCGCTGTACACGACCGCGTTCGGGCTGGTTGTGGCGTTGGCGACGCTCTTCCCGTTCGTGGTCTTCCGGTCCCAGGCGGACCGTGCGCTCGGGAGGTTGGAGGCGTTGGCCGGCGTCATCGTCGCATGCCGCGCCGCCGACGCGGCGGGTGACGCTCGGGTTCAGGACCGGGATTCGGCCGCCCTGAGGAGTTCCCAGATTTCCTGAGCGCTCGCCGCGTTGTACATCCGTTCGCGGAAGTCTTCCATCGTCATCAGGCGGCTGATGCGGGCGAGAGCCTGGATGTGGTCGCTCGTCCGGTCGGCGGGGCTGGCCAGGAGGACGACGAGGCGCACGGGCTGATTGTCGATGGCCTCGAAGTCGAGCGGCTGGGCTGGTCGTCCGAGCGCCATGGCGAGCGCGGGCATGCCCGGGCACTTGCCGTGTGGGATGGCCAAGCCGTGCCCGATGCCCGTCGTGCGGGTCTGCTCGCGGGTCCAGACAGCTTCCTTGAGCGTGGCCGGGTTCTCGACCTTGCCCGCGACCGCGAGCAGGTCCACCAGTTCATCGATCACCCCGCGTTTGTCGGCCGCGTGCAGCGGCGCGCGAATGCACTCGGGGGTGAGGATGTCCAGCAAGTTCATCGGCCTCACCTCGGCGGAGCGAAAGGACCGGACCCGGCGCACTCGGTCGGCGTTCCGTCGCCGCACGCGAGGCCCCCGGAGGGGTGGCGGACAGTGTAGCCCCCACGCCCGAGGCCCGCCCTCATTTTCGGCGTGTCATCGTGCCAGAAGCGAAGCGAACGAGCCGTCGCGGTACGAGTTGTGAGATTCTCCCGGCAGGCCGGTCGGCGCGGCCAGGCCGCCGCGTGCGGGTGAGAATCGGTGCCACCTGCCCGCCCACTCGACCATCTCCTCGTTCTCCTCCGGCTCGAGGCTGCACGTCGAGTAAAGGATGCGACCGCGCGGAGAGAGCAACGGGATCGAGTCAGCGATGATCTGCCGCTGGGTGCCCGTCAGCCGTTCGAGCTGGCGTTCTCCGAGGCGGTAGCGAGCCTCGGCCCGCCTGGCGAGGACGCCGCTGTTGCTGCACGGCACGTCGAGGAGCACGAGGTCGGTTCGCCCGTCGCAACGCTGCCGCAGGAGGGAAGGGTCGATGACCTCCACGCCGGGATGCCGGGCGAAGGTCTCGGCCAGCACGGCGCGCCGCGAGTCGTCCACGTCCGTCGCCACGATCCGGGCACTCGGGAACAACGCGGCCAGTTGGCGGGTCTTCGTGCCTTGCCCGGCGCAGACGTCGGCGATAAGCGAAGGTCGCTCGTTCGCCGCCGCGCCGACGGAGAGCGCGGAGCCGGCGTCCTGCACCCAGACGTCGGATCGGCTCCGCAGCAGCGCAACGAGCGCGGTGCGGGGACCGGTCCACACGAGGTGACCCGACGCATCGTGCGGCTCCACCGGCGTGTCCGCCGGCAACGGCGACGCGGCGTGGGCGACGTTCAGCACCGTGGGCGGCGGCACGAGCGTGTGCAACGCCTGGTACCGCGACCAGTCATGGCCGTGCCTCTTCACCCAGCGGCGGACGTGCCATTCGGGCAGGCTTGTCGCCACGCCCAGGCGCGCGACGGGGTCGTCGGGGAGCGCCGGCCCGGCCAAGGCGAGCGCACGGCCGTCGGAGAGCGGCAACTCGTCCCGGGCGAGCGTCGCCCGCTCGCGCAGCGCCCGCTCGCCCGACCCGTCCGGCGCGCGCAACTTCGCGAGCGCACGCAGGACGGCGTTCACCATCCCGCCAGCCCCCGGCCGCACGTGCCGCTTCGCCCACTCGACCGTCTCGTCGATGGCGGCGTGCGTGGGCACGCGGTCGAGCAGGAGCAGCTGGGCCGCACCGACGAGCAGCGCGGCCTGCACCTTCGGCTCGACCTTCCACCACGGGCGCGACAGGCATCGTTCCAGCAGATAGCGGAGCGTGAGCCAGCGGCGCACGCAGGCGTCCGCGATGGCGTGCGCGAAGGCCGCATCGCGCGCATCAAGCCCCGACTCGGGGAGTTCGGCGGGTTCGAGGTTCGGGAAGCGGCGCGCGTGGTGGGCGACCAGGCGCGTGGCCGCGTCCCTGGCGTCCGCCGCCTGGGCGCTTGCCCCGGGCGAGCGCGTCTCGAACGATCCACCGTGGCCGATCACGGGGCGAGTCTAGGTGAGGGTGGTGGGGGGGAAGCCGGCACGCGGAGCGACAAGCGCCGTCGCCGGCTGCTCTTCGGCATGGGCGTGCGGCGGAAGTTGATCGTGCTGCACACGTGCTTCTCGCTCGCCCTGACGGCGATGCTGCTGCTCGCGTTGCGGCCCGCGCTCGCGAAGGTCGTCCGCGAGGCCGAGGCCGATCACGCCGCGCTCGCGTTGCGCCTCGTCGCGGCCGAGGCGCGGGCGGGCGGTTCGTCGGCGGACCTGGCCGCGCTTGCGTCGAGCGCGTCGGCCCGCGAGCGCGGTCTTGAAATGCGTGCCGGCAGCGCGGAGGAACTCGGGCTTGACCCGGGCCTCGCCGCGCTCGCGCGGTCGAGACCGTGGACCCCGACCGGAGCGCCGGCGGACGACGAGAGCCAGGTCGCGGCGCTCTTCGTCGCGTGGGAGGAGGGCGAGGGCGTGTTCGTCACCGCGCGGGCGCGGATCGAGGCGGCGCGGTCGGCCGTGCTCAGGCTGTACGGCCTGGTCGCGCTCGCGCTGCTGTCGTTCTACGGGCTGATCGCGGCGGCGTTCGAGGTCTTCGTGCTGCCGCGGCAGGTCTACTCACCGATCCGCCGCATTCTCGCCGCGGACGAGGCCGTGCAGGCCGGGCGTGCCTCGGAGGAGATCATCCCCGAATCCGCGATCCCGGCCGACGAACTCGGGGACATCATGCGGTCGCGGAACCGGTCGATCGTGTCGCTGCGCCGGCACGAGGCCGCGCTCGCCGATGCGCTCTCTCGGCTGGAGGAAGTCGCGACCGATCTGCGGCGCAAGAACCACCTGCTGGAAACGGCCCGCCGGAACCTCGCGGACGCGGACCGGCTGGCGAGCCTGGGGATGATGTCGGCGGGCATCGCGCACGAGCTGAACACGCCGCTGGCGGTGCTCAAGGGACTCGTGGAGAAGCTGGCCGCCGAGCCGACGCACCGCGTCGATGTCGTCGAGGTGGAGCTCATGCTCCGGGTGGTGCGGCGGCTCGAACGCCTGAGCGAGAGCCTGCTGGACTTCGCGCGCGCCCGACCGCCGGAGACCGCGCGTGTTCGCCTGCGGCCGCTCGTCGAGGAGGCCTTGACGCTCGTCCGACTCGACCGAGGCTCGGCGGACGTCGAGATGGTGGATCGCGTGCCCGATGCGATGGAACTCGACTGCGACGGCGATCGGCTCGTGCAGGTGCTGGTGAACCTCGTGCGGAACGCGGTCGATGCCGCCCGGCGCGGGGCGGGCCGGTCGCAGTCCAACGGCCGTCCCGCGGTCGAAGTCGAAGCAACGTTGTCCCGCCGGGACGGGGGCGACTGGATCGCCCTCACGGTGACGGACAACGGCCCCGGCATCGAGCCGGCGGTCCTCTCGCGGATGTTCGAGCCGTTCGTGAGCACGACGCTGGACGCCCGCGGCACCGGGCTGGGGCTGGCGGTGGCCGAGGGCATCGTGCGGGAGCACGGCGGCGTTATGCTGGCCCGCAACCGTCCCGGCAGGTCCGGGGCGGTGTTCGAGGTCGTGCTCCCCGCGCCCGCGGCGGACACGGCCGGCAGAAGCGAGGAGGCGAAGAACGTTCCGTGACGCCCGCTGAAAGCGAACCCGTGCCGCACCGGCTGTCGATCGTCGCGCTCGACGACGACGACGACTTCCGCGAGTACGTCCGCCGCGTGCTCGAGGAGGAGGGGCACGAGGTGCGGGCGGTGGCGACGCCGGCGGCGTTCTACGCCGAGTGCGAGCGGGCGTTGCCGGACGTGGTCCTGCTGGACATCAAGATGGGGCCGCACAGCGGCGAGGAGGTGCTGGCCGAGATCCGCCGGCGGTGGTCGCGGCTGTGCGTGATCGTGGTCACAGGCTACCCGTCGCTGGACAGCATGCGGCAGACGTTCCGGCAGGACGTCTTCGACTATCTCGCCAAGCCGTTCTCGGTGGAGGAGCTGCGCCGGACGCTCGCGCAGGCGGCGGCGGCGTTCCATCTCGGCGAGCGGCCGCAGGACCGGCTGCGCCAGGAGCTCGGGCGGCACATCCGGCTGGCGCGGACGGAGCGCGGCTGGA
>JAANMU010002202.1_pt1 | contig 15227 bp, 9 predicted proteins | sample 7279701 | NCBI WGS metagenome assembly JAANMU01 (sample SAMN14094539, study PRJNA606508) | bioreactor metagenome | isolation source: A lab-scale SPAN reactor treating ammonium-rich wastewater day 57 | place: Ireland: Galway | collected 2017-03-13 | reverse complement strand
GAATACTGATCCCTGGCAGATACCGGATGACACGACCGTGCCGCAGGTGCACACATTGTCCAATGGTCGCTTCAGTACCCTGATTACCAATGCTGGCAGCGGCTTCAGCCAGTGGCAAGGTTTATCACTGACCCGTTGGGAAGCCGACACAACATTGGATGCCAGCGGACTCTGGATCTATCTACAGGATCAGGAGAGTGGTAAGGTCTGGTCAGCCGGATGCCAACCAACGGCAGTCCATCGCGATTATCAGCACGTCGCTTTCTATCCCCATCAAGCCGAGTTCCAACACCGCGATTATGACATCACGGCGAATATGCAGGTGACGATAGCAGCGGATGACGACGTGGAAATCCGGCAGATCAACCTGATCAACCACAGCGATCAGGTGCGGCGCTTAAGGGTGACCAGTTATGGCGAGCTGCTGCTTGCCCCCCAGTCTGAACGCCATCCTGCCTTTAATAGACTCTTTATCGAGAGTGAGTACTTGCCCGAAAGCAATATGCTTCTCTTTCATCGCCGGTTGCGTGCCGACGAGGAACCAGTCTATGTAGGGCATTTGCTGCTCGCCAGTCCAGGTATTTCGATCACCGGGTTGTATGAAGGTGATCGGCTGCGTTTTCTGGGTAGAGGCCGCACCCTCAGATCGCCAGCCGTATTCAGCGAAGGTGGCAACCTTTCCAAAACAGTTGGCGTGACGCTCGATCCAATCATGGCACTGGCTCAGGACGTTGAACTAGAACCTTATGGCAGAGCTAGCGTCGCCTATTTGACTCTGGCGACCCGATCACGCCAGGAGGCGCTGGCGCTTGCGGAGCGTTACAAAGACTGGGTTATGCTGGAACGAACGGTTGAGCTTGCCCGCCGCCAGAATGAACTGGCTCTCCAGCATCTTGAGATGGATACACCTGAATTAGCGCGGATTCAGCAGGTGCTTGCGCTGCTGCTCTATCCTCATGCAGGCTTACGGACTTCAACGGATGTGATAAGTGCGAATGTGGAGAGTCAATCCTCCTTATGGGCGTATGGGATTTCCGGCGATGTGCCTATTCTGCTCGTGCTCGTCAGCGATGTCACGGAGCTGCCGCTCGTGATGGAAGTGCTACGTGCGCACACCTATTGGCGTGACCAACAAATGAGCATCGATCTGGTGATTCTCAACCTCCGAGACGGCAGTTATTCGCAGGAACTTCATGAGCAGCTTCATCGCTTGATTGCGCGCTCAAACAGCACTACATGGCTGAACAGACGCGGCGGCATTTTTGTGGTGAATGCCGATCAAATGAAGCAAGCTGATCGAACCTTAATCGAAACGGCTGCGCGCGTCATCCTGGAAGGTCAAAGGGGTTCGATCGCCGAACAACTGCCACACATTTCCGCACATCGGGTATCTCTGCCCTTGCTTACACCGTCGCTGTCAAATGTGGATGCGATAGAGACAACACCGCCTCTACCCCGACCGGCAGACCTGCATTTTGACAATGGCTGGGGCGGCTTTAGCGCGGATGGCAAGGAATATGTGATCTATCTTGAAGCCGATCAATGGACACCCGCTCCCTGGGTCAACGTAATCGCTAACGAGCAGTTTGGCTTTCTGGTTTCCGAGTCCGGAGCAGGTTACACCTGGGCGGAAAACAGCGGCGAAAATCGGCTGACACCCTGGCGTAATGATCCTGTTGGTGATGCACCCGGTGAAGCGCTGTATTTACGCGATGAGGAAACGGCTCAGGTCTGGTCACCGACGCCTTTGCCCTGCCGTGACGGTGAGCCCTATCTAGTGCGGCATGGCGCAGGGTATTCGGTGTTTGAGCATCACAGCCAGGGGCTCAAGCAAATGACACAGCTCTTTGCCGCCCCTGACGCGAGCGTCAAGATCATCAAGCTGCGCCTGGAAAATACCTGGAACCGCCCCCGGCGTATCACGGTCACTTACTATGCGGAATGGGTGCTTGGAGTCAGTCGGAGCACTTCACAGGCTTATATTGTCCCGGAGTATGATCACAACAGCAAGGCTCTTCTGGCACGCAACAGCTACAACACCGACTTTGGACAACGTGTCGCGTTTCTGGCGGCAAACAAAGCCCCGCACGGCTTGACGACAGATCGCACCGAATTCCTGGGGCGCATGGGTGATTTTAGCCGCCCTGCGGCACTCAATCGCATTGGGTTGGCAAGCACCGTTGAGGCTGGCCTTGATCCTTGTGCAGCGATTCAGCTTCACGTTGATTTGCCAGCCGGTGGAAGCGAAGAAGTCTTCTTTATATTAGGTGAGGGGCGCGATCGGGAAGATGCCTTACAGCTTATCCAGAATTATCAGAACCCTGAGCAGGTTGAAGCTGCATGGCAAGATGTTACCGAGTTCTGGGATCGCACTTTAGGGACAATTAGCGTCCAGACCCCTGATCCGGCGCTGGATATTATGTTGAACCGGTGGCTGCTTTATCAAACACTTTCGTGCCGCATTTGGGGACGATCAGGGTTTTATCAATCCAGTGGGGCCTTCGGTTTCCGCGACCAGTTGCAAGACGTGATGGCGCTGACATGGGCCGCACCTGCGATTGCTCGTGACCATATTCTTCGTGCAGCTCATCATCAATTTGAGGTTGGCGATGTCCTGCATTGGTGGCATCCACCGGCCGGACGCGGCGTAAAGACGCGCTGCTCAGACGATATGCTCTGGCTGCCATTCGTGGTCGCTCATTACGTCGAGACAACCGGAGATGAAGCGATCCTGGACGAAAGCATTCCGTTCCTTCGAGGTGATCCGTTGAAATCGCAGGAAGAAGAACGGTATGGACAGTACGAAACCACAACGGAAACGCACTCTCTGTATGAACATTGCCTGCGTGCCGTCAGACGTGGCTCAACCGCCGGTGTTCACGGTCTGCCCTTGATGGGAACGGGCGACTGGAATGATGGGATGAACCGTGTCGGTATTCAAGGACGCGGAGAAAGCGTCTGGCTGGGATGGTTCCTGTACAGCATCTTGAAGCGCTTTGCGCCCATTTGCCAACAGAGGGAGGATTCCGAACAGGCCAGTGCTTACGAGCAACAGGCAGACCGTCTCAAGGCTGCATTGGAGGCTGAAAGCTGGGACGGGAAATGGTACCGACGAGCCTATCATGACGATGGGACAGCGTTGGGAACGGCGAAAAATCTGGAGTGCCAGATCGATTCGATTGCTCAATCATGGGCGGTGCTGTCTGAAGCAGGCGACCCCACGCGTTCCTTGCAAGCGATGTCTGCTGTTGCAGAGCATCTGGTTCGCTCTGCGGATCAGCTCTTGCTTCTATTTACCCCGCCTTTTGATAAGACAGCCAGTGATCCCGGTTATATCAAGAGTTATCCGCCAGGAATCCGCGAAAACGGCGGCCAATATACCCACGCCGCTCTTTGGGCGGTGTGGGCTTTTGCTCAACTGGGTCAGGGCAATCTGTCAGGAGAGCTGTTCCAATTATTGAATCCCATCTCGCACAGCGACAACCCTGAAAGAGCCGAAAAGTACAAGGTTGAACCCTACGTAGTGGCTGCCGATGTCTACAGTGTTGCACCACACAGTGGGCGAGGCGGCTGGACCTGGTACACTGGCTCTGCGGGTTGGATGTATCGCCTCGGTATTGAGCGGCTATTGGGCTTAAAGCGCAAGGGGAATCGGTTGGAATTCGCCCCCTGTATTCCTGGCGATTGGCCGGGATACGAGATCACCTATCGGGATGGTGAAACGGTCTACAGTATTCATGTTCATAATCCGCAAGGCGTTAACCGGGGCATCGCTCAGATCAAGCTCGATGGCAAGGTTGTTTCTGAAGATCATATTGTTTTGCAGAACGATGGCGTACGACATCAGATACATATCGAGCTTGGCGGGCAGAACAGTGCTTTGAAGGAGAAGTCATCTGGGATATTGGCATAATTGGATTGAGTAGAAACCAGTTTATCCAGTGGGCAAATTCGCTCGAGGAGGGTGGGGCCAAACTGGGAGTTGACTTCGAAATGGAGGGCAGAGTCTACCTGAGCGTGACGTCGACACTTTTCTAGCTTGGTTTGAAGTCGAGTACCACTCGATGGTGATCGACCTGGGTCGCGGGCGGGTCAGGACTAAACGCTACTGGCGCTATTAAGCCGCTCGCCGGCAGTCATGATGCAGGCCAGCCAGCGCTGACAGAACGTCCGCATGTCCGATGCCGAGTGCGTGCTGCTTGACCGGCTCCGCCGCGAACTCGGGCTGGATGAGAAGGAGGCCCAACCTATCGCAACGACCAAACCCAACCCTGTTGAGGCCGCTGCCTGAGCCGACTCATGCCGCCGCTTTTACAGGAAAAACCGGACTTGACCCTTGCCGGAAATTGAAACACTACTCTCAGCCCTTCAATAGGGCGTCGACCATCGGCTTGACTTTCTCCCCGCACGCGACGACTGTATCGCGGATGCTACCACCCTTGAGCGGTGCGGGCGCAATGGTGATATTCGTAATACCCATGTCTACGATACGCGCGATCTTCTCTGACACCTCTTCCGGTGTGCCCGCCCATGTGAGCTTGTCGACAAACTCATCAGGAACAAGGTGGGCATGGGCGAGCATCATCTCGTAGTCGCGCTTGGCCAGTACTTCCTCTAACTCGCGTGGCACCTCAAGACCAACCCGATGCACGAACTTCCGGTCCGGATAGCTCGTCCACAAGAAGATAGCCACGTTATTTCGGATCGAGTCGTAAGCGAGACTATGATCGTCAGAGATGCACGTATCGCAACGCGAGAAGATGACCAGATCGTCGAGCGTACGACCTGCCCGCCTGGCCCCCAACTCTACCATGGACATCCCGTGTCTGACCCCTTCAGGCTCTGCGTAGGTGGCAATCATCGCACCATCGGCCACCTCCCCGGCAGTCTGCAGGACGAGGTCACCACGGGAGGCGATGTAAATCGGAAGATCCCGCCGGACGTCAAAGTTGATTTGCCCGTGATTGAAATGCAGCACCTCACCGTGGAACTCTACGGGGTCACCTTTCCAGAACTTGCGGGTAAACTGCACAGTTTCTTTGAGCATCTGGGCAGGACGTGTGCGGTCGATTCCCATTTCTCGAAAGCCAGTACCGCCCGCCCCTAGGATCATTACTCCTCGTCCATTCGACACCATATCAACACTGGCATGAGCGATAGCCACCATCGCTGGATGCTGCGTATATGGATCTGCAACGTGTGAGCCCACGAGAACGTTTGACGTGTTTTCGGCAATGACGGTCATAGTAACATACAGGTACGGGTAGAACTTCTCGTTATCTGCGGCAATCATGTGATAGCCGAGTTCTTCGGCTGTCTGGATCACATCTACAAGGTCTTTGTGCCCCATGTGGATCCAGTGGAGTCCCATCCCGAGGTTGAATGCCATGATCGATTATCATCCTTTAACTTCAGCTGCTGTCGAGAATCACGTGCGGGCTGGCGCGTTTGAGCGCATCGACGTGCTGGCTCGGATACCAGCTCATGCCTTTGCCAATCATATGAGATAGGGCACGACCTCCTCGGCGAAGAACTGCCTGAGCTGCTTGTTCTTCCGCTGCAGGTCGTCCATCTCACTTATATCATGCTCGCAGATCACTTCAAGAGTGGCTTTGAGGAACTCTTTTTTGTCGCTGGATGACCGTCTTTGGGTGACACGCCGGACTCTCTCCAAGTATGGTCAGGCTGTGAAACCTCGACGTAGAGAACTGTAGCATCACACAGTCGTCGAGTCAAGAGTAGGGTGTAGTGCGGCTGGATTCCTGGACAGATTCAGGCCTGCATTAGGAGAAGGTCGGGCTGGGAGATCGCCAGCCTCGCCTCGAACTCAGCCGGGGTGAGATAGCCAAGCGCCGAGTGAATGCGCTCGGTCATATACTCGACCCCCAGCCAGTAAGCAAGCTGCACGAATGCGTCGTCGAAGCCCTGGTACTCAGAGTAGTCGATATGCTCCTCCTTCAGCGGGCGGATAAAGCGTTCAGCAAGCCATTCGCGGCGGGCTGACCAACTGCCGACATGCTGACCTGGGTGCTGTTGGGCAGCAGGTAGCGGTAGGCTGCCGTCGCGTACTGCTTGCCCTGGTCGGAGTGGTGAATGGCTGGCGCGAGTGGCGCGCCAGGGCCATTTCCAGCGCCTGGCGGGTCAGGACCTCCGTCTCCAGGCTGCCCGCTCAGGCACCGAGCAGAAAGTTGGTGGTGACACCTGAGACAGCTGCCTGACTTGTCCCTCACGCGTTCGATGAGCGATGGAGTGGGCAGCGCCACCCGCTATCTTGAGTCGTGCTACCAATTGCCTACTCCAGCATTCAAAGTTGCCTGCTGTGCCAACAGTTTTGACTGCCTTGACCAAAAAGCGTCCAGAGATGGATGATACTCCCTGTTCTCACCACCGCCTGTGCAGTTTGGCTGTAGCCTCAGGAAACCTGAAACGGCATTCCTATTCGCGCCGCGATCTCTTCAGCGATCTGTCGAGCAAGTTCTACCAGCCTATCCACATGCAGGCGATCGCTTGGGATCAGATGCTGGGGATATGCCAAGCTCACACCCAGGCGCACTGGCAGCAAGTCCTCAAAAACCGGCACGCCAACAGCGCCGACATCTTCATAATGCTCACCATCATTGACCGCATAACCCTGTCTGCGGATCTTTCGGAGCTGTGCGCGGAGCTGTTCCGGATCGGTGATGCTACGCGCTGTCATGGCGGTGAGTGACGCATTCTGAATGAACTCTTCAATGAAGGCATCATCCTGAAAAGCCAGCAGGACTTTCCCGATCGCTGTCGTGTGCAGTGAGGTACTTCCCCCCGGCTCTATCACGATCTTGATTGGCCCTCTCCCGTCAAGAACAGCCATGTAGATCATCTCGAATTGGTTCAGCATGCCCAGATAGAAATTGTATTCAAAGTCGTCTGCATACTGTTCAAACACCTTCCGAGCCACTGTCGGGATTGGGTTCAACTGCACATAGACGCCAGCCAGTTTCATTATTCTGGGCCCCAGCACATAACGCTGAGTCTTGCTGTCTTGCTCAAGGTACCCTGCGATTTGCAGCGTGGAAACAAGCCGGTGAACTGTGGTGGGATTGATGCCGAGGTCACGCCCCAATTCCCGGATGCCCCATTCCGGATTCTCGAGGGAGAAACTTTCAAGGAGTAAGATTGCTTTGGCCAGCGTTTGGCTTGGAGGAGCTGGGTTCTTGTCATTCATCCTTGATCAATTCCTAGCACTCGTGCGCATTCTGCGCGTAATTGTGATAGTTTTGGAGATGCTTGACAAATAAGCTCTCTTTATTCTATGATAGCACATAACCCTATTAGCGAAACAGTGTTACGATAATAGGAACATCTCGCGGGCGCTCATGATGTAGTGAGAAGGAGGCATCTCATGAGAATGACCAGATTGTCCAGAATCTTGATCCTAGTTCTTTTGACCCTCGTGTTGGTTGCCTGTGCCACCAGCCCGGCGCCAGCACCGGCGGAGGAGCCTGCCGCTGAAGAGCCTGCTGCGGAGGAACCTGCCGCTGAAGAGCCTGCCGCTGAAGAGCCTGCTACGGAGGAACCTGCCGCTGAAGAACCCATGGAAGAGGACCTTAGGCCAATCCGCATTGGTCTCCATGGCCCTCTGACCGGGCCGGTAGCCTTCCTCGGCACGGGCTTCGACTACGGTATCACGCTGGCAATCGAGGATCTGGGTGGTGAGATTGACGGTCACCCGATTGAATACTTCACAGCCGATAACCAGTGCAACCCGACCGACGCTGTGAACGCCGTCAGCAAACTGATCGATGTCGACCAGGTGGATGCCATCATTGGTGGTGGCTGCAGTTCGGCAACCATTGGTGGGCTGCCCATCGTCCTTGAAGGTCAAACCCCCCAGGTCTCCGCAACTTCTACCAACCCCTTCATTTACCTTGACCTCGGTGTCGGCGGCAACGAATGGGCCTTCCGCATCAACCCCGACGATTTGATCATGGCTAAGGGTTTCGCTGAGTACATTCATGAGAACGGTGCGGACAGTGTTTCGCTGGTAGCAGAGAACACTGACTTCGGGCGTGGCGCAATGAACGCCTACAAGCCGATCTTCGAGGGCCTTGGTGTGGGGCTTGTGTCTGAGGACTACTTCGACCTGGGCACTGCCGACTTCCGCCCGGCCCTGGCAAGCATGCGCGCCGCGAATGCTGATGCGACGCTCATTGTCATGACCGAGAATGACTGTGCGAACTTCATGCGCCAGTACCGCGAGGTTGGCATTGAAGCCGTAGTGTACTCGCGCGGTGCTTGCACCTCTCCGCTATTTCTCGAACTGACCGCGGACGATCTGTCAATTTCGGAAGGGATCATTGAGTTCACGTTCTTTTACCCCAGCCAGGATCCCGAACTGGCCGAGCGCTTCCAGGAACGCTTTGACACTCCCCTGACTGGCCACCGCATGGGCGGCTACTATGCAATGTACTACACGCTGGCTCCGGCCATCCGTGCAGTCATTGCCAGTGGGCAGGAAATCAGCCGCGAGACCATCCGCGCGGCCCTCGAGGACCTGAGTGTTGAGACGCCCGCCGGACTGATCGCCTTTGACGATCACAACCAGGCCTACACCGACGGTGTGTTGACTACCAATCGTGATGGTCAGGCGGTTCTGCTTGAAATCATCGAGCTTGGCCCGGCTGACTACTCAATACTGGAGTAACTGACCAGTCCGCACCTCACTGGGCCTGGACACGCTGAAGAACGGTAGCACCTTGAAAACCAAAGAAGACTATCCCGGAGTTGAGAGCCCTACAGAATAAGACTCCGCGCACGATCTGAAGAGCTCTCACAATCGTCTTCCAGAGGTGCTATCTGTTTACCGTTCGGTGACTTGCTGTCCAAAGTCCAAGCACCTGAATGGCGTGGGAGGTAACCTCCCACGCCATTCAAACAATCAAGCTGCCCTCTCTCATCCGGATGCGGCAGTCAGCCTGAACTCTTCTCACAATTGTGTGTCCGCTGATCCTACGCATACGCCCTGGAGTGTGATAATGCCGCTTCAGCTACAGTTACTACTTGAGACACTTCTGAATGGATTGACGCTTGGTGGCCTCTATGCGTTGGTGACATTGGGGCTAGCCCTGACTTTTAGTGTCATCGGCCTGGTAAACTTCGCCCATGGCGACTTGTTCATGGTCGCGGCTTATACCTTCCTTGTGCTCAGCAGACTTGAATCAGTCGACTTGCCCTACGTGGCCATCATCATCATCGTCGTCGTCATGACTGCCATATATGCGGGCATCATGGAGCGTGTTGCGATCCATCCGATCGTCAACCGCAGTTGGCGCACGCACGCAGTAACCACCCTGGGCCTATCGATCATTCTGCAAAATGCTGCGCTGATCATCTTCACCAGCGACCCAAAGCAGGTTCCCACAGCACTGTCATCGATGATCATCTCTCCATTTGGCCTTCGCACTTCGGTCCAGCGCCTGCTTATTCTCGTCGTCGTGGTGTTCGTCTTTGTTGGCCTGCAGTGGTTTGTTAAGCGCACCAAACTGGGCAAGACAATGCGGGCCGTCTCACAAAACCGCGAGATGTGCGAGGTGGTTGGCATCGATGTGCACCGCGTTGCCCTGATCACATTTGTCCTGGGCGGAGCTATCACCGGCCTTGCAGCAGTGCTGATTGCCCCGTTGTTCAGTGTCTACCCTAACATGGGCTCGCTGCTAACACTGAAAGCGTTGGCGGCGATTGTGATGGGTGGGATGGGCCATGTCAATGGTGCATTGTATTCCGCATTCATCTTGGGGATTGTTGAATCGGTATTTGGCACCTATGTGTCCTTCGCGTTTAGAGATGTCATTTCCTTTGGACTGTTCCTCCTGGTGTTGTTTGTCAGGCCGCGCGGCCTATTTGGCCGGAGGGTAGGTCTATGATCATCGCCAACAACCGCTGGGTGCGTTGGGGGATCTGGGTAGTATTCGCCGTGGTTCTTGTTGCGCTGCCTCGGGTATTCACAACCGGCTACATGACGAATGCCATGATCGACAGCGTGCGCTGGATCATTTTTGCCTTGAGCTTTGATCTTGTAGCCGGGCACGTTGGCGCAGTCTCCATAGGCCACCCAGCCTTCTACGGGTTGGGGGCTTATGTCACAGCTATCCTTGGTGCTCAGCTTGGCCTGGGCTTTGTGGGCAGCTTGCTGATTTCGGCAGCACTTATGGCCGTCCTCGCCCTGATTACCGGCATTGCATTCTTTCGCATCAGGGGTGTGACCTTCGCCATCGGCACACTCGGCGCCGTGATTGTCGCGCAGTTGATCGCCAATAACGCCTATGACCTGACAGGCGGCCCGCTATGTGTCAAGGGGGTCGCCCGGCCAGAACTGATCCTCCCGTTTACCGACCTGTCGTTGAAGATCACCCAGACTATTCAGTATTACTATCTGCTGTTGCCACTGCTGGTCATCACCATCGTCCTCTACCGTGCGCTTACCACAGCGCGCATTGGTCGCGCCTTTACGGCCGTCCGCGAAGATGAGGTGCGTGCTTCGTCAGTGGGCGTCTACCCGCTGCGCTATAAATTGCTGGCTTTTGCCGTCGGTGCGGGCATGGCGGGAGCTCTGGGCAGCTTCCAGGCGCAGTATATCACTGTGGTTTGCCCCTCGGAACTGGCCCTTGGTCTGACCACAACACTGCTCATCATTGTTTTCGTGGGCGGTGTTGGGCGGATGCGTGGCGTCATCATCGGAGCCATCATCTTTAGCAGCATCCCCCGGTTGCTTGAGACGGGCAGTGAGAGCATCTCCCCTGCCTTCCAGCAGATCGCTTACGGCCTGATCCTGGTGCTCGTCATGATCTTCTTGCCGGACGGACTTGATGGGTTGGTGACTCGCCTGCTGCGGCGTGCCCGTAAAGTGGAAGCAGTGACGGAGGAGGACGCATCATGAGCGACAATCCGCGAGGCGCCTCCACCCTTCAGGTTAAGAGGCTGACCAAACGTTTTGACGGCGTGATTGCTGTCAACCAGGTCGATATGGAGATTCATGAGGGCGAGCTGCTCAGCCTGATCGGCCCGAATGGGTCTGGCAAAACCACGATGTTTAACTGCATCACCGGTTTTCTCCGCCCGGAGGAAGGCGAAGTGCTGTTCAACGGCGAAAACATCACCAACGAGCGCCCTGATAAGATCGCTCTGCGCGGGATCTGCCGCACGTTTCAGAATGTGCGTATCCTGCCCAGCCTGACGGTCTATGACAACTTGATGGTGGCTCTGCAGCAGCATCAGGAAGACAACCTGTTGCGCCGCACGCTTCACTCACCGCGCATTCGCCAGCTTGAAGCTGACGCGGCAGAACACGTCCTGTATCTGCTTGAGCAAGTCGGCTTGGCAGACCTCAAGGATGAAGAGGCGCATAATCTGGTATACGGCCAGCGCAAGCTCCTCGAATTTGCGTGTGCGCTCGTCCCTGATCCGAAGCTGGTGTTGCTTGATGAGCCAGCCGCCGGAGTCAACACGTCAATGGTGGACCAGATGAAGGAGCAGATCGTGCGCCTGAACCGGGAAGAAGGCAAAACCTTCCTGGTCGTGGAGCATAATATGGGTGTGGTAATGGACATCTCCCAGCGCATCGTTGTGCTGGACTACGGCAAGAAGATAGCCGAGGGCACACCAACCGAAATACAACAGAACGAACTGGTCCGGGAGGCGTATTTTGGGAGCTAACAGCCTTATCCTGGAAATGAGGAACGTAGAAGCGGGCTACGGTGAGATCGAGGTCCTCAAGAAAGTCTCGATCCACGTCAGCAAGGGGCAGATCGTTTCGATCCTGGGGGCCAATGGGGCAGGCAAATCAACCCTGCTGAAGACACTGTTTGGCATCGTTAAGCCGACGGAAGGGCAGATTCTCTTTGCGGGCGAGGATATCACGGGCAAGGCACCTATCGAGCGTCTTCATCGCAAGATGGCCTATGTTCCGGAAGGTCGCTCGAACTTCCGGGACATGACCGTTGAAGAGAATCTGGAGATGGCGGCCTACACTCGCACTGACGGGGACCAGGTCAGGGAGGATATTGAAACGCTCTGCCAGCGCTTCCCAATCCTCCAGGAGAAGCGCCAGGCTTCTGCGGGCAACCTAAGCGGTGGACAGCAGCAGATGCTTGAGATCGCTATGGCGTTGATGCTGCGGCCACAGGTGCTGCTCATTGATGAGCCAACACTCGGCTTGTCCCCAATTCTTACCACTGAGGTTTTTGACGAGCTTCAGAAGATCAATGCTGACGGCACCACCATTGTCCTGGTGGAGCAGAACGCCAAGCGCGCGCTGGAGATCTCGCATCATGCCTTTGTGCTTGAACTAGGCAGGGTGCGCTTTCAGGGCCCTGCCCAAGAACTGGCGAACAACGAGGAGATCATCGAAGCGTATCTTGGCGAGCGCTGACCGGGTTTCGTCAACTTCCCTGTATTTTGAACGTCTCGGAGGAGATCAGTACATGCTGGTGAATATCAAACGCTTGCAGGCTAGGATGGACGAAGAGGGTCTGGATGGCATTGTCGCGACCACAATGCCAAACGTGCGCTATTTTGCGGACTTCGACAGCCTGGCGCTGTCGGGCTTTCCCTACGAAGGCCAATGTTATGCGGTATTTACCCGCGACACGCCTGATATGCCAGTGATCGTCACTTCAAGCGTCGAGATGGATCAGATGCTCGACGGGCACACTCGCGACGTCGTACGATTTGGCACCTTTTACCGCGAGGACCCAGTTGGTTCTATCCAGTTATCCGATGAAGAACAGTGGCTGAAGACCAACTCGATGCAGTCAGAAGGATACTCCGGGCCGCTGGATGCCCTGGTCGCGGCACTGGCCAAGCTCGGTTTGGACAATAAGAAGGTTGGCCTTGATGAGATCGGCCTGCTGGGTGGGTACTTTGAAGCGATCGATGAGAAAGTGCCTCAAGCCAGTTTTGTGAAGGCTTCGGCGCTGCTACGCTGGGTTCGCAAGGCCAAGACTGAAGAGGAGATCAAGCGGCTGCGCAGGTCTGCTATGGTGACCGAACAGGCGATTCGCTCAGCCGCAGCGATTGCCCGCGAAGGTGTCACCGAGTACGAGATGGCCCGCGAATTCCAACGTTCGATCGTAAGCCAGGGGGGACTGCCCCAGCTCACGCTGATCCGGTTCGGGCGCAATGCCGTGGCCGGACAGCGCGCGCCAGGCAACACGCCCCTCAAGAAGGGCGACACCATCTGGTTCGATGTCGGCGCAACTCACGGTGGCTACTGGTCCGATGTTGCCCGTATCTTCTGCTTTGGTGAGCCAACTGAGCGCGTCAGGAAGATCTATGGCGCACTGCTTGAGGGTGAAGAGGTGGGCATCGCCCAGACAAGAGTCGGCATGACGGGTGGCGAGTTATTCGACATCACGATTGAAGCCACCCGCAAGGCCGGTCATCCCGAGTACCGGCGGCACCATGTCGGGCATGGTATTGGGGCGGAAGTGTATGAGGCCCCTATCCTGCGTCCGGGCAATGAGGACATTGTCGAAGATGCTTCTGTCATCAATATCGAAACGCCTTACTACGAATTTGGCCTAGGTGCCCTGCATGTTGAAGACCCCTATGTGGTTCGCGCTGACGGCAACCACGAGCTTCTTACAACACTGGGGCGCGAGATTCACGTCATCCCGACATAGCGGTAACCGTACAAAAAGATAGCCAATCAGCTTCAGTGAAGGAGTCGCATGATGCGGATTAGTTACGGCTTGCCTACATGCATGGAAGGGATGATGTATCCGGTGCCCTTCGCCACGCCTGACCAGATCGTTGAGCTTGCCAAGCACGCCGAGCAGCTTGGCTACCATTCGGTCTGGGGTAACGACCATATGACCACCCAGAAGTACGTGCGTGAGGAATACGACACACCGCCAAACTTCTGGGAGATCCTGGTTACTCTGTCGTACATTGCTGCCGAGACAACCACACTAAGACTGGCTACCGGCGTCCTTATCCCGGCTATGCGTCGTGACATCGTAGTCGTTGCGAAGCAACTGGCTACGCTTGACCAGTTTAGCCGTGGACGGCTCATGGTGGGTATGGGGGTGGGTGCTTACCGCGAGGAATTCGAGGCGCTGCTGCCGGGCTACAAGGTGCATCGCGGCGATCTGCTCGAGGAGAGCATTCAGGCGCTTCGAATCCTTCTTGGCGAGCGCAACGCTAGCTGGCAGGGCACCTATTTCCACTTCAAAGATGTGGAGATGTATCCCAAGCCAAGCCAGACTCCCTTGCCTATCTATGTGGGTGGCAATAATGCCAACGCCGTGCGACGCTCTGCCCTCTATGGCGAGGGCTGGATGGGCGCGGGCATGCCGGCGGATCAACTGGCTGAGAGCGTCAGGAGCCTGCGTGAGATTGCTGAGAAGAATGGGCGTGACCCAGACTCCATTGATATCGCGCCGCAATTCGTCGCAGCGATCGGCAGCACCCACGAAGAAGCCAGCGGGCTCTTCCGTGACAGCCAGATGTACAACCATCTTGTCTCATTGAGCGGCACCACCTTGAAGGACCAGGTTGCCGCCGGAGTGAAGTTCGAGGAGATCGACCTGATCGGCACAGCCGACGACATCATCGAGAAGATCGAGAAGCTGCGCGCGGCAGGGGCAACCCACATCTCCGGCATCCTGTTCCCTGCCAACTCGGTTGAAGAGATGAAAGACCAGATGCAGCACTTTGCTGAAGAGGTGATCCCGAGGGTTGCAGGATAATGGCAGATATCAAATTAGGAATGGGCCTACACTGGCTCGAGGTGCAAAGCTATACCGATCTCGTTGCCCAGATTGAAGAGGCTGAAGCTCTGGGTTATGACCAGATCTGGGTCAGCAACGAGAAGTTCTTCCATGATATGTATATAGTGGCCTCGGTTGTAGCCGAGCATACGTCGAGGGTCAAGATCGGCACTTTTGTAGCTGACCCCTACACACATCATCCGGCTCTGACGGCCATGGCCGTCGGTACGCTCGATGCGATTTCTGGCGGGCGCGCCATCCTGGGAATGGGCGCGGGTGGAACCGGCTTCCCGGTGATGGGCATCAAACGCACCAAACCTGCCGTCGCAATCAGGGAGGCTGTTGAAGTGATTCGCGCCCTCTGGCGCGGCGAAACGGTCGATTATCACGGCGAAGTGATCCACTGCCGTAATGGGCGCTTGAACTTCAGGGCCCGCCCCGGAATCCCGGTCACCATCGCTACGCGCGGCAACCTGGTAC
>JAANMU010002197.1_pt1 | contig 15242 bp, 13 predicted proteins | sample 7279701 | NCBI WGS metagenome assembly JAANMU01 (sample SAMN14094539, study PRJNA606508) | bioreactor metagenome | isolation source: A lab-scale SPAN reactor treating ammonium-rich wastewater day 57 | place: Ireland: Galway | collected 2017-03-13 | reverse complement strand
CCGCTTCGCGGCGCTGCTCGGGTGTATCTCGCCAGTACTTTTTCTTCAGGCTGGCGGAATCATCTCCTTTACCGTCCTCTGCGGGCATCAGATCAGGATCCACGCCATTAAAGGCCTCATGCCAGCGAACCCCATCAGTCATCACGAACAGGATGTTTTCTGTCTTGAAGGCCATTGAGATGGAGGGGAGAAACAGGAAAAAAGCTAATAGGAGAGGAAGTCTACAGGCGAAGAGTAAATGCCGCATCATGAACCTCCAAATGTTTCAGGCAATCATAGGTTCCCACCTGCATCTTGAGAACCCAAGGCCCCCACCCCCTCGAATTCCTCACCGGCATCCCTCGCTCCCCATATTCGTCATCCCCGCTCCTCTTCATCGTCACCCATCCTCTCCCCTCTGTCATCCCCGCGGAAGCGGGGATCCAGGGTCCGCGCCATGCTTTCTGGATTCCCACTTTCGCGGGAATGACATATTGGAGGGGTGGGAATGACATATTGGGGGGTCAGGGAGGACAAAGGGAGATCACTCGTTTTCCAATAGGGCACGTCAAGCCGTGCCCCTACGGGACATGCGAGACCTCGCTGGTGGCGTTCCCGGTCAATGGTTGTCATGCCATGCCCCCATCCTCCCCCCTCCGTCATCCCCAACTCTTCTTCGTCATCCCCGCGCTTCCTCAGTCATCCCCGCGGAAGCGGGGATCCAGGGTCCGCGCCAAAATTTCTGGATTCCCGCTTTCGCGGGAAAGACGGGTTGGGGACGGGAAAGACGGGTTAGTTGCCGGGAATGACGAATGGGACCTCAGTGCAGGCGCCCTGCAGATTCAACCGGGTAGGGGCGTTCGATCAGCACCTGCGGGTGGAAAGTCCGATGGGCCTCCGTATCCCGCCGCACAAGGTAATTGAGATCATCGAAATAGATCTCGACTGAATTACCGCCTTGCCGAACTGTCGCAAGCCCGAAACGGTCGAAACAGGCTCCTGCATTTCGTTGTTCGGATGTGAGATCAAACGATCCCGTATTTCCGTCAATTTCATAACTCACTCGGCCAGCCCCATGATTCGCATGAGGATCATATCTGAAAGAAAATGAGCAGGGTTTTCGATCCGGAAGGAACCTGAACCGTCCACTATCCCCCACCACAGTCCTGTCGGCGGAGCACAGCATCGGAGCGAAATAATAACCGATCGCTGTCGCATCATTGAGGGTGATTCCCATCATCGATGGATGGGGAAAACCCGCGCTTTTTCCGCCTTCTTCGTGGAGATGCATGAACTCCTCATGGTTAAAATATCCGAAAAACATCGAGGCATCGGTCATGCCATCGACAAAACAGAGGCGCCCGGAAAATTCGATGGGATCCTCAATCGTCAAAGCCCCTGCATCATCCGCATAATACGCAAATCCAGGGTCGTCCGGCTCAAGCCGCCAGATCAGCCCTCCCATCTCTCCGGGTGCATCTCCCGCCCAGTTTGTCTGGGACCAGCCGAAGTTGTTCATCGAATGGAAATCAGGCTCGACCAGGGAACATCGATTGTTGTGTCCCATCCAATGGGGATCCTGAGAGAAATCGATCGGCTGCCCGTTCAGGGTCAAGTTGGAGAAATAAACAGTCTGGCCGGTCCCGTATCGGCAGATGTTGAACAGGCCGAAGCGGTCGAACTCAGCGAGGGAGGATCGGATCTCTTCATCAAACCACATGATATATGGTTCTTCCTGGTCCAATTGGAATCTGAGACGCCCATGATTTTTTTCCGGGTGAGGTGTTTTCCACCAGCGATGCTGTCCATGGCGATGAAAATACTCAGCAAGCCCCTCCTCACGCGCAGCCACCAGACGGCGGTGCAGGCCTTCGGCGGTCAATTCAGGCTCATCGCTGTGTGCGCGCTGGAGGATGAAAGACTCACCCTGAAGCTCGATGGGCCGGCCATTGCCGGTTTCGCTCGTGAGGTGCTTCGCCAGCAGGGGGTCGAGCCGGGTGCAATCGGGGCGTACATCAGGATCATAGTCAAACTGGAAAGTGTGCCTGGCACCGTCCGGAGCAATCAGCACCGCTGTTTCCTGGCCACGGCCCCGCCAGTCTGCGGACATCCAGTCAAACATGACCTGGGCATAATTTTCCTCCTCCCACAACCGGAAGGCCATGGAGGAAAAGACCCGCCAGGTGTGGCGGCTGCTGTTGAATAATCCAAAGCAGGAGACTCCTCGCTTTCCGAGTTCAGTCAAAGCGAACTGCCCGGAAACCGAGATTCTGTCATTGAAGGTAAGGGGTCTGCCGAGGGGCATGGCGTAATACGCCTGAATACGGGAGTTCGCCACATGCCCGCCAATTTCTCCGGGGGTATCGGCTGAAGCTGCATGGGATGAGAGACTCCATCCGAAATCCTGCATCCGCCGGGGCATCCCAGTGCCAACAACCCGATTCTGGCAATTATCCCAGCCCGGATCGGATGAGAAATTCTGATGAACCATCATCGGGATGGAGTTTTCGGCACAAAGTGCGCTGATCCCCGCGAGTAGCGCCAGAAAACCTGAACAGACCCGGATTGTAGCCCTCGGTTTCTTCTTTATAACTCCAGTCCGGGGGTCCCTGATGCCGAATTTTTCGGACAGGATGGTCCGAATCCAATCAGGCAGATTCGGGCGGCGATTCTGGAGAAGCACCTCACGGCTCCCTTCGAACGCGGAATGGGGATTGTTCGCTTTCCTCAGAAGGACGTTGGCGAGTTCCTCGCCGCAGGTCAAGTCTGTGCCGCAATGGACGTTTCAGGGGTTCCTTGACACTGCCAGCAGGGGATTGGTATGATCCTCCGGTTCAAGGGAGCACTCTGCTCCCTCATTTTTTGTTCAGGTTATTGGATTTATGATTTCGGTAAACAATTTGCGTCGTGGCCTTCTGGTCGAAGTGGAAGGAACAGTTTATGCAGTGGTCGAATACCAGCATCACAAACCCGGCAAAGGCCATGCGATTGTTCGTGTGAAGCTGAAAAATGCCCAGACCGGTGCGGTCATCGATCGAACCTTCAACGGAAAAGAAAAAATCCCGCTGGCAAATGCACAGCGTAAGAAAATGCAGTTCCTGTACAATGATGACCAGTGGCATTTCATGGATCAGGTTTCCTACGAACAGGTGGCCTTGAGCGCCGACGAGGTGGATGATGCCGCCAACTACCTGACTGAAGGGCTTGAAGTCGAAATCCTGTTCAATGAAGGGCGCCCCCTGGCCATTGACCTGCCGTCGGCGGTGGTTCTGAAAGTGACTTATTCCGAACCGGGCCTCAAGGGCGATACTGCCACCGGTGCAACTAAAAAGGCCACGGTGGAAACCGGGTATGTGATCGATGTTCCCCTGTTTATCAACGAAGGGGATATGCTCAAGATTGATACACGGACCGGGGATTATCTCGAGCGCGCCAGATAAGGCCGATTGAACGTGATAGATATTCGTGAACTGAAACGGATTATACGGCTGGTCGAATCATCCGGCATCGAAGAGCTGGAGATCGAGCAGGAAGGTGTGCGGGTCCGGGTGCGCAAAGGCTCGGGTGTGACACAGACCATTCTGGCAGACCGCTTCCTGCCGCCACCGGCGGGCTACCCGGCCGATTTCCCAAGATCCTATGCAGCCTCAGCCGCAGCACAGGATGCTGCCAGCACAGGCCGTGAAGGCGTGGTGGTCCCTGAGGATGAGGCCGCCCAGAATGCTTCCCTGATCAAATCTCCGATGGTGGGAACTTTTTATCGTTCCCCAACTCCCGATGCGCCCCCCTTTATCCAGGTGGGCAGCATTGTGCAGCCGGATACCATTGTCTGCATCCTCGAGGCGATGAAGGTCATGAACGAAATCAAGGCTGGACTGCATGGAAAAGTGACCGAAATCCTGGCGGAAAATGCTTCTCCAGTGGAGTTCGGACAGCCCTTGTTTCGACTGGGTCCGGTTTAAGAACCAGATTTTTGCATTCACCCATGACACAGCCTGCGGTCCCGACTCATCACCGCATTGCCGAACGAATCGCACGCATGGGGCGGTCACGCGGCGGCCTGTCCCACTCCCTGCTGGTTCATGGGCCTGTTGGCGCTGGCCAGCGGGAAGTTGCGATCCGATTCTGCCAGAGTGTTTTCTGTGAGACTGGAGATGGGCCTTTCGGGGCGTGCGGCACCTGCCGCAGCTGCCGGCGCATCCCCCTTGGCGAACACCCCGACCTGATCTGGATCGAACCCCAGCTCAACGATAAAGATGAACCCAATGCTTTCAAACCACGCCGAGACCGATCCCACAAGACCTCAGAAAAATCCAGCGAAAAAAGGGGCCTGCGGTATATCTCCATCAAAACCATCCGCGCCCTCGAGGATCGGCTGGTTCAGGAGCCTTTCGAGGGGCCGCGTGTGGTCGGCTGCATCTTTGAAGCCGATAAGCTCCAGGTCGATGCCGCCAATACACTGCTCAAGCTGGTCGAAGAGCCTCCATCCCATGCACTGATCCTGTTCGCCACTGAATTCCGCCTGAAAATTCTCCCCACAATTCGTTCCAGGTGCCTGTCTGTTCCGTTGGGATACCCCAATCCACAGACACTGGAATCCTATTTCATGGAAGAATTTGACCTTGCCCCCGAGCAGGCGCGCGAGGCGGTCCAGATGGCCAGCGATGCCGATATCGAACCGGCTCAGGCACTGAACGAATCCATCCAGAAATTGCGAAGGGACTCTCTGGCCCTGTTTGACCTGGCGGTCATGGAGGGTGAGCACAAATTTATCCCCACGATCAGAAATTTGAAGCTGGATCGTGAATCCTTCTGCATGATCATCCGTTTCTGGCGGGATATCCTGCGCGAGTGTGTGCTGTGCAGAGACAAAGGGGGCCTGCGCCTGGGCTTCCAGGCTGAAACACCACGGCTCGAGGCCTGGAGCCGGAGATTGAACGGCCCCGATTGCGCCGATCTGATGGATCTGTCCTTTGAACATGAGGAGGCGATCCAGGGATTTGCACGGCCGGAGCTGGCTCTGGCAGCCTTCCTCAGTGAAGTTCGGCAATGCGCCACATCCGAAAACTGAACCACAAGATTTGCGGTGATGGGACACTTTGGTGTAGACTGCATGTCTGTGCCGGCGTGGCGGAATTGGCAGACGCGCCAGATTTAGGTTCTGGTGGGCAACCCCCGTGGAGGTTCGAACCCTCTCGCCGGTACCAGATTCCTCCTGTTCGCTTACCCGGTCTGGCTATCGGGACCGGTTGATTTCGCTTCTTCATTTTCCCCTTCCAGATCCAGGAGCATCACATACGCATCTTCGACCGGGTCATAATAAAACTTTTTGCGGGTGTAAACCGGCTTGAATCCGAAGGATTGGTACAAGCCTATGGCCGCCTGGTTGGAGGAACGCACCTCGAGAAAGATCCTGCCGACCTGATTGTTTCTGGCCCATTGGATGGAATGCTTCAAGAGCGCATGCCCTATCCCTTGCCGGCGAGATTCCGGTGCAACCGCAACATTGAGGATCTGCATCTCATCCTGGCAGGCATTGGCAATCAGATAGCCATGCAGCAATCCATTTTCCTTCCAGCCCCAGCAGCAGCTGTCTTCGAAAGAGAGGGAGGATTCGAAACTCGGAAGCGACCAGGGATCCGAAAAACTGGCCCGCTCGATCTCCAGCACCCGGCCAAGGTCCTCAGCAGAAAGCGGCATGATCATTGGAATACAGTTCCCCCGCAGGTGAAACGAAATGCAGCCTGTCCGCCAATTGTATCTGAGTCCAGCCGGGTGTGGGAGCCGGATGGGAGGCCTCAGCCTCTTCTCCGGTTTGTATATTTCTCATTGGTTTTTCGGTTTTTTTCTCCTGTCTGGCAAAGGTATTGGAGATAATGGTATGTTCAAGGAAGAGTTCCTTTGAACCAGAATCAATAACGGGCGAGTCATCAGAACATGCGCTTGAACAGATTGTTTCTATCTTCGAATGGTAAAACCAACAAGGGGCTGGTGTTTTACTGTGTGCTCTGGTGTGCCTCTTTCATGCTGGCAAGTGCCTCGCATGGGACTTCCAAAGTGTACATGACCAATGGTGAAACCCGTGTGGGCTTTACCCATGTGCTCGATGGACGTGTCACGATCCGCGGTGAAGACCGCCTGTTTCAGTTTCCGGAGAGGGCGGTGCACCGTATCGAGCATGTTACCGGCGATACATCCCTTGTAGGAAAAGACGATGTCTTCCTCCGCGAGAAACCCGAACCGCTCAGCAATAATCTGGTATTCATCCCGAAAGGGTGTGAGGTGATCATTCTCGCTCGGGAGGGGGAGTGGGTCAAAGTCGAGGTATATGGAGGCCAGCGCCTGGCACAGGGGTTTCTTAAAGTCGAGGAACTGAGTGATTCGGTGCTGTTCAATCCGCCATTGCTACCGAATATGCGCTTCAAAGACCCGCCGCGCAGGCTGCACCGTACACCAAAGGATCCGGATAAACCGATCGAGCCGCTGGTGCCGCTCGACCAGCTTTCTCCATTTTTTGGCGCCGCCCGCGAAACAGACTTTAACAAGCTGTCACAACGGCTCTATGGAACCACTCCTGCGGGAGTGGCCGAGCAGCAGCAGAAATCTCAGGAACAGCGTCAAACTCAGAGTACCCGTGATGAGGACATCCCAGCTCGATCTGTGGAATCCGCCACCCGGTAGCGAACCGGGACCCTGGCCATTCGAGTCGGAACGCCCACGGATCAGGCTGGTCAAGGCTTTTCCGAACCCCTTTGCCGGTGTCATCTCAACCGCCAAAACCTGCTATTCCTCGCGCGGGATCATCGAAGATCCCGACTCATTGGATGATCGAGCCACCGAGCTGGCCCAGGATCTGTATCACGCGGGACACCACACCACCTTTCAACATGCCCATTTCCAGTTTTCCATGGAGAATGTCTCGCGCCAGTTCATCTGGTCCTTTCTCCACAGCCATCCATTCTACAACTCGGAGCAGGTCAGCCAGCGTTATGTAGCGGTCAAACCGGGAAATTATGCCATTCCTGTTTTATCGCCGCAGTGCCGCGAGATCTATGTTGCGACCGCTGAAAATCAGACCCGGGTCTATCAGCTGTTGAGCGAAAAACTCCAGCCCATTGTCAAGAAGGAATATTTTCGGCGCTTCCGTTTCAAAGGGGAGGGAACAGAAAAACATCGGCGCAATGTCCGCAAAAAAGCGATGGAAGCAGCGCGCTATGTTCTTCCTGTGGCCACTTATGCTTTTCTATATCACACCCTTTCCGGCATCACCCTGCTGCGCTATGCGCGCCTGTGTGATCAGCCGGATGTCCGTACTGAGCAGATTGAAGTGGTCACCCGGATGCTGGCTGAGATGCTGGCTTATGATCCGGCCTACCAGGCGGTCATTCAAAAACCCCTGCCTGTCGAGCAGCTTCCCGAGGCTCCCTTCCTCGGGCCGATCGATGCGGCCTCCTGTTCCCGTGCGGAGGAATTTGCCCGCTCTTTTGATGAACGGATGTCAGGCAGGTTTTCGACTCTTTCGGGTTGGAGCCAGCAGGCTGAGGACATCCTGGCCGAATCGGTTCGCGAGGTGCTCGGGCAGCCTCAATCAGCCCTTGGAGACGAAGCGGCCATCCGCCTGGCATTGGACCCTTCCCGGAACACCCTGCTGGGCCAATCCCTGAATCTGACGACCCATTCCAAGCTTTCCCGCGCCCTGTTCCACCCTCACTACACCTTCAGAAAGCGTCTCAGCCACACCGCCGATTCTCAGGATCAGCGCCACCGCATGACCCCGGCCAGCCGTCCGATTCTTGCATCGGTTTATACCGGCAAGCCGGATTTCATAACCCCCGCAATCATTTCCCAGGATTCGGAATGCCAGGCGGTTTACAGCGAATGCATGGCAAAAACCTGGGATGGAATCAATGCCCTGCTTGCAGAGGGAGTATCGCCGGAGATGGCGCTGTACCTTCTGCCGAATGCAGCCACATTGCGGTTTTCCGAATCGTCGGACCTGCTGAATCTGCGCCATAAACATGCCATGCGGTTGTGTTACAACGCTCAGGAAGAGATCTGGAGTGCATCCGTGGAAGAGGCTCTGCAGATACGCGAGATCCATCCACTCATCGGCCGGTTTCTGCTGCCACCCTGCGGCCATCGGGAGCTGGCCGGGATCAAACCCTATTGCCCCGAAGGGGACCGTTACTGCGGCATCCCAGTCTGGCGGCTCGACATCCGGGATTACACACGGGTGATCTGAGCCGCTGGCCGGTTCATTTTTCCTGCGCTGGACCGATTTCAATCACATCATCAAGGTGGGCGGAAACCAGAATATGGCGGATCAGGCGGCGCGGGTTGATGATCCGCAGAGTGCCTTTCTTCTCACAGGCTCCAAGGTATGCCGGAACCAGTTCCGCCAGGCCGAACGAGTCGATGTATTGAAGCGATGAAAGATCCAGATCGATCTCACGATAACCAGAGATCAGCAGGCGATTGATTTCCGAGCGGAACCATTTGGCTGCATCCGAACTCAGCTTCCCCGCCAGGTTGACCTGAATCCAGCCGGGGTTCTGGTCATCACTTGTGCTGGTGATCTGCAGGATTTCTTCTGGATCCATCTTTCTGCATCTCCTCATGGGGTGAGTTTTCGCTGGTGGTGATGGCTTTTGCGGGGCCGGTCAGACCCCTTTGTCCGGCCCGATATCAAGCACACAGTCGAGATGGGCCGACACAAAGATCTGCCGGATCAACCGGCGCGGGTTGGTGATTTTCATGCTCCCGGAAACCTCACGGGACTTTTCGTGGATTGGAATGAAAGCCGCCAGCCCGGATGAATCCAGGTAAGTGAGCTCACTCAGGTCGATTTCGTAGGTGTGATAACCGCTCGCGAACAGGCGGTTGATCTCCATCTGGAACTGCTTGATCGAAGTCCAAGTCAGCTGTCCCTTCAGATACACGCGGACACAATGTTTCGGCAGAGATTCGGTTTCGACGACTATTTTCAGTCCTCTGGTTTCTTCCATTACCCGGCTCTTTCTAAAAAGATTTCACGAATACCGAAGCCTGCGGTCAAATATGAACCAATTGTGAAAGGGCAGGCAACCCAGTGAAGTATCGTAAAAAAAACTGTCAACCTGAGATAATAATACACAATCTCCTGCAGATTTGTGACTTTTTTTACAGGACCTGTTCACCAGAAATCCCGGTACCAGATTTCCTGCCCAGGAAAAGGGAATCATTGGCATATTTGCTATTTCAGTCAATTCCTGTGAAATAAGGCTGGTGTTTTGATATCAGGTCCCACAGCACCCTCAAGCCGGTGGGGGAAACCCCGGCCCGTGGCTCTCCATTTTCCGCAGGGGCACAGCATGATATGCCCCTACCGAAACAGCGCTCTATGGAATGTAAGCCTTATATCAAACACCAGAGATCCGGGAGGTTTGACTTGACAATGGATAATCGGATACTAACATGAGATTATTACGTGTCGGGGGTTCCGATACAAATAAAAGTCTCAGGAGCTGATGCATGAAACCCACCCAGATTCTCAGTAACGAACATCGAATCATCGAACAGGTATTAAGCTGTGTTGAAGCCATGGCAAACCAGGCCAGAGAGACCGGGAAGCTGGATACCGAAGCGGCCAGCCAGACACTCGATTTTTTCAAAACCTTTGTGGATAAATGCCACCATGCCAAAGAAGAAGATCATCTGTTTCCGCTGATGGAAGCCAAAGGATTTTCAAAGGATTTCGGTCCGACCAGTGTGATGAGAGGCGAACATCTTCAGGGGCGTGGGTTTATTGAAGGCATGTCACAGGGGCTGAGCGAAATCGAATCCGGGAATGCCGAAGGGGTGAACACTTATGTCCGCAATGCCCTCGAGTATATCGAATTGCTGCGCCAGCATGTCCACAAGGAAGACCACTGCCTGTTTTCGATGGCGGACAATGCCTTCACCGCAGAAGACAATGAAAAACTGATCCAGTCCTTCAAGGACCATGAACGGCATGAGATGGGACTGGGAGTCCACGAAAAGTTTCTGCTGATGGCGAATAACCTCGCTGAAAAATGGGGTGTCGAGAAAGCATGCAGCGGGCATCAGCCATCCGGCGGCTGCTGCGCCCACTGAGATTCCTTTCTTCACACCTGTGTGCCTGGGAGCTCAGAAGGATCAGGGACAACGGTTGTCAGGGGATGAGTGATTGATTACAGTTCCCCCTATGCCGAAGAACTCATTTTTCCCTCAGATACTGATCAGAATACGCTGGATTGTTGCGTTATCTCTGATCCTTTCCTCAGCCTCCGGCTGGACGGATAAAGCCTACCCGGGCTGGTCGGCCATCAAGATAATCCCGGCCGAATCCAATCTGACGACTTATCCGGATATCGCAGCGGATGGAGACACACTGCATGTGGTCTTTCGTTCAACAACCACCACAGTGGCCGATTCATCCGGACCGAGCGACCAGGAGCTTCTCGAGCAGGAAATCCAGAAGATATCGGTGCTCCTGCGTGAAGGCGATGCCGAAACAATCAAAAAAGCGGGCGGCAAAGAGAAGCTGCAGGCCACGCGCAATGAGCTCACCCGCAAGTTGAGTGAGATTCAGAACCGCCCTGCTGTCGGCAGCCAGGAATCGGCCGCTCCGGTGGTTACCACCATCAACTACACCCGCTCCGAAGACCGTGGCAGGACATGGTGGGAAAAACCGATCGTGATCGCACAGAATCCCGAAGGATTCATGGGGCAGACTGCAATCCTTGTGAATCGCCAGGGGATCCATGTGGTGTACACCGCCACAATGACCGACAACATCCTCCATCTGTATTACATATCGAGCGCGGATAATGGAAAAACCTGGACTGAACCCTTCAGAATCAGTTCGACCAATTTCCGAAAGGCCGGCCCGCAGCTGGTCTCGATTCCCGGTGAGGGCATGTTGCTGGTCTGGTGGGAACTCGAGGAAACCGAGGTGGAGCTCCGCCAACGCCCCTCGTTCGATTCGGTCGAGAAATTCCTGCAGAACCCCCAGTTCGAAGCCACCAGCCAGACACGGACACATTCAACCATCCGGTATTCCCGCTTTGGCGCCGGAACCTGGCAGGCTGACCAGGTTCTCGATAATGCCACTGCCATTGTTCCGTATCTCAGCCTGTGTACCGGGAAAGAGGGTGAGGCTTATGCCTTCTGGTCAGAGCCGGGTGGAGTCGATTGCCGTGTCACACGCAATGGCGGACAGACCTGGGAAACCATCCTGACCTTCCAGCAGCGCATGAGCCGGGAAGATTTCTACTCCTTCGTGTATGGCGGAGGTGATTACCACATCCTGCGCGGGATGAGCCAGAGCAACCGTTCCGGCCAGCTGTCCTATCTCAAGGGAGTGGAAAGTGATGCCTGGACCAACATCATCGATGAACAGACCCAGCACAGTTTTCCCCAGATGGCTTACACCCGGGATGAAGTCCAGATTGTGTGGGGGATCTCCGATCTTTCAGGCAAACACCTGCTTTATTTCCGCCAGGACAACAAACCTCCAAAAAGTGTGATGTATTACCCTCCCACAGGTGATTTTACAAAGCATGAGGCCTCTTTCGTGTGGGGGGCTTCGGATGACATCTCCACCCGCCTGACTTACCGCTGGTGCCGGATGCCGCGCACCGATCCACAGAGCCGCCCGGTGCCCGATAAGTGGACCCTGTATGATGAAATCAACAAAGAGACTTTCCCCGCGCCGGAAGATGGCTACTACACTTTCTTCCTCCAGGCGGTTGATTTTTCCGGCAATGAGGAAAAAGAGCCGATCGCTGTGGATTTCCAGACCTACTTTGTCCCCCCGGGAATCCAGAGCACACCTTCCAGTCTTCCTCCCCTGGTGATCAACAAGCGGGCCATCCAGATCAGCTGGAAGACCGCTGACAACACCCCCAGCCAGGCGGCCCCCCTGGTGGCCTGCCAGGTCGATGGGAATCCCATCAGCAATTTCTCTCAACAGGACTCGATCCAGATCGGCGGGCTGTCTACCGGCTGGCATTCGATTCAGTTGTATGCCATGGATGCCAATGGCAATGTGAGCACCTTTGGGGAGATGGTCACAGTCAAGGTGGAGCTCGAGCTTGGACTGGTCTGGGAGCAGACTCCGGGATTGGATGCCAAAACCCCGCGTGAAGGAACCCGGATTTTCGTTAAGGATGACAAGGTCACTCTGAAATGGAAAGTTCTCGACAACAGCCAGGATCCCTCTGTCAAATATTTCTCATCCTACCTGGTAACTCTGGATGGAAGGGCCAGAAACTGGTCAACTCCCCAGGAGAGCCAGACAGCCGAAATCACCGGGGCTGCCGGCACCTCAATCGAAGAGGGTGATTACCGGCTTCAGGTTCTTGCACGCGATGAAGCAGGCAATCCCGCCATCGCCAGGCAGCGGTATGACAAGGTGCTCGACACCACTTTTACAGTCGATCACACCCCGCCGGAGGTCACATTCAATCCACACACACTGAATCCGGAAACAGGGATTCCTACCCTGACAGTCAGCGGCGATGACAAGAAATTCACACGGCCAGAAAATATCCGATACCAGTTCAGAGTGATGAAAGAGGGTGAGCAGTGGACAGATTGGGCCACCAGCTCCTCCTTTGTCTGTGAAGGAAAGCCCATCAAATTCTACTCCTGGGGCTACAAAGTCGAAGCCAGGGCAATCGATGTGGCCGGAAACGAAAGCCGTTACCCGGTACGGTATTCGTTAATCTGGTATGAGCGCGCCCCCTGGATGCTCTACACCCTGCTGGGTGTGGTGGCGGCGACCGCCCTGATCGTTGTGTTCATGATGGTGGCGGCGATGCGCGAAAGGGCGCACCAGCGCAAACGGCTGGCGCAGCGCCGGGCGGAAGCCGAAAAAAGCCGCCAGGAATCCCCATCGGCAAAACCGGCTGCGGGATCGACATCCGACCTTTTCGGATCCCCGGACACCAGCGCGGGCGGAGGGATGTCCTCCTTTGGCAGTGGGTTCGATGATCCATTTGCCAGCACAGCTTCCCCTGAATCTGAAAAACCAGCCGGAGATCCATTCGCCTCCTCAACAGGATTTGGAGCATCGAGTTTCGATTTCGACTCTCCATTTGGCAAAGAATCATCCGATCCATTTGGAGGATCCACCTTTAGCTTTGAGGAGCCACAGATTCCTTCTGCCGAATCCCACGAGCCCTCATCGACTCAGGCCGGTGGAGAGACAGATTGGACCGATGATAAGAAGATCGATCTGACCGATCAGGATCTCTTCGGGCCGCTGTAAACTGAACTGGAAGTGAGCGAACTGATTACATGCTGGATATAAAGTGGCTGCGCGAGAATCCCTCGATTGCCCAGGAGGCTTTAAAATCGAGAGATGACGGCATCGATCTCGCCCCCCTGCTGGAACTCGAGCGCCACAGGCGGGAGGCCATCACACAGGCCGAATCGCTCAAATCCGAGCAGAACCGTTTAAGCCGTGAAATCCCCGAACTGAAGAAAAAGGGGGAGCCGGTCGAGGAATTGCTCTCCCGGATTTCAGAGATCAAAGGCCAGGTGGAAGAGGCCCTGAATCTCCAGAAACACCTGGATGACCGTTTTCAGGAAATGGCGCTGGCATTGCCCAACATTCCCCATGAGAGCGTGCCGCGTTCCCTGCGCAAAGAGGACAATCAGGTTGTCAAGGAATGGGGAGCTCCTCCGCAGTTTTCTTTTCCGATGCGCCACCATCTGGAACTGGGCGAGATTCTCGGCCTGTTCGATTTCGAACGCGGGTCTCGAATTTCCGGTTCCGGTTTCCCGATCTATCGCGGGCCACTTGCACGAGTTGAGCGTGCGCTTCTCAATTTCCTCCTTGACCAGAACTCGGATGCCGGCTTCGAGGTGATAGGCCTGCCCTACCTGGTCAACCGTGAGACCGGCATCACCTCAGGCCAGTTACCGAAGTTCATCGACCAGATGTACCATGTGACCGAGGATGACCTGTTCCTGATTCCCACCGCTGAAATCGCACTGGGCGGCTTCCATCGCAATGAAATCCTTCAGGAATCCGGTCTCCCTCTGCGTTACACTGCCTACACCGCCTGTTTCCGACGGGAAGCGGGAACTTATGGAATCGAGGAACGGGGGCTGGTGCGAACCCATCAGTTCAACAAGGTGGAGCTGTTTTCACTCACCTCGCCTGAATCCTCTTATGAGGAGCTGGAAAGGCTGCGCCGACAAGCGGAGACTCTGGTGGAAAAGCTGGGGCTGCATTACCGCACCACCCTGCTGGTGAGCGGGGATTTGTCACAAGGATCCTCAAAAACTTATGATATCGAGGTCTGGCTGCCAGGGCAGGAGCGTTACCGCGAGATTTCAAGCTGCTCGAATTGCTGGGACTTTCAGGCGCGGCGGATGAACGCGCGGTGCCGTCCGAAGGGGACGAAGGATACGCGCTTCGTTCATACGCTGAACGGCTCCGGCGTTGCCGTGGGCCGTGCACTAATCGCCGTCATCGAGAATTATCACGACCCGGCGGATGGCGGGATCTTTGTGCCCGAGGTGCTTAAGCCCTATATGGGCGGCGTTACGAAAATCACTAAAACTTGATGTGGGCGGTTGCCCGTTGTGCATGGAATCCGGTTTTCCCCTGTGAGGCGGGCCGGGTATAAGGTATATTTTTTCCAGTCAATGTTGCGTATCCATGAACACCCAAGCCGCCAATAAACGTATCCGCCTTCTTATGCATCTGCGCCAGCGGGGAATCACCGACACGGGGGTTCTCAGCGCCATGGAGCGCGTGGCACGCGAGGCGTTTGTGCCCGATCACCTGATCGATCAGGCGTGGGAGGATATCGCTTTGCCCATCGGTTTGGGCCAGACGATCAGTCAGCCGTTGGTCGTGGCCACCATGACGCAGGCGCTGGAACTTACCGACAGGGACAAGGTTCTTGAGATCGGTACGGGGTGCGGGTATCAGACCGCGATTCTGGCGTATATCTGCCGCCGGGTTTACACCATCGAACGGCATAAGGCGCTGCTGGAAGAGGCGGAGGCGCGGCTGAACGCCCTGCGCGTGCGGAATTTCACGGCGATTGCCGCCGACGGGATGAAGGGCTGGCCGGTCATTAACGGCATCCAGCAGGCGCCGTTCGACAAGATCATCGTGACCGCCGCCGCGCGGGAAAAACCACCCGCCGCGTTGTTTAACCAGCTTAAGGTCGGGGGCGTTATGGTTATTCCGGTCGGGGAGCCGGGGGAGCAGATGCTGCGCCGTTACAAACGGGAAACCG
>JAANMU010002195.1_pt1 | contig 15257 bp, 10 predicted proteins | sample 7279701 | NCBI WGS metagenome assembly JAANMU01 (sample SAMN14094539, study PRJNA606508) | bioreactor metagenome | isolation source: A lab-scale SPAN reactor treating ammonium-rich wastewater day 57 | place: Ireland: Galway | collected 2017-03-13 | reverse complement strand
GAATAACGACGTAACGAGCCCCGCCGCCGAGTTCAGCAACTCTTCGGCTGCCAATCCCGGTCTGGTAGTTTTGGGTACAACCAACCTTACCGGCAATACTACAATTACGGGCGATGCTGTTGTTACGGGTAATTTGACCGCAGGCAATCTGACCGCTCTTCAAACAACATTCACAAGTGCGGTAGACGAGCCTTTGGCTTCATTGAATGCCACAAACACCGGCAACGGTCGCGCATTCAACGCTACGGCTAACGGTACGGGACGTGCAATCGTTGCGGTTGCAAATTCCGGCAGTGCAATGTCGGCCTCCAATAACAGCGCGGCAAATGCAACAATTACCGTTGCAAACGGTGCAGCAGCCGGCACGGCTATCAGCGCACAAGGCAATGTGAGCGTAACCGGAAATACTTCGGTAACGGGCAATGCATCAGTTGCCGGAAATGTAACTTTTGCTTCCAATGCAGGCTCAAGTGCAACTATCGGTAATGCTGCCGGTACAAATACCGTAAGCGGTAATACAACGTTCAATCAAAACGTATTTGCAAACGGCAACACGACGTTAGGCGATGTCGCAGGCGACGCAATAACGGTTACCGGTACGGCTACTTTCACGCCGCAAGCAACATTTACCGGCGGTGCAATTACCGCAAACGGCAGCTTTATTGCCGGCGCGGCCGGTGCGGCTCGCGCTGAAATCAGCGGCGGTGCTACTCCCGTAGCAATCGTAACGAACGGAACAAATAACGTTACTCTTAACGCTGACGGTACATTCAGCACCTTTGCGGCACCCGGTACGATGAGTACAATGATGACATCGGCCGGTTTAGGAGCTTTCGGCTTATTCGTTGATAACAGCAGTACGGGCGGTACAGGCGGTGCTATCGTAGCGCAAGCCTCCGGAACAGGCGCATCAGGCGCACCAGGTACAGCCGCTATTGACGCACAGCAACTCGGTTCGGCTGATGCTATCGGTGCCCACAATACAGGTGGCGGACGTGCCATTACCGCTGTAGCAAGCCAAGTTGCCACAGAATCGGCCGTTATGATTGACGCTAACGGCGGTGTAGGACGCGGCGCAACAATAATAAGCAATACTGCAAGCGCAGCCACTCCGAACGCAGAAGCAACTTTGGTTGTTACCAATAACAATGCAACCGGCTATGCTATCCGCACTAACGGCAATATCCAAATTAACAGCTTCTTGGAAGCCCGCAGCGCAGGCAATACACTGATGCAAATGGGTCTCGGTGTAAATCACCCGCAAAGCGGTGCAGGTTTTACCGACGGTTTGGTCGTTGGTTCAACCACCAACGCGGACAATGTGTTCCGTGTAGATGGCGCTACGGGTAATCTTGCTCTCGGCACAGGCGCGTCGCCCTTGCTCACAACCAATAATGCTTCCAAGCAAATCACGCTCGACAATACCGGCAACGTAGCCAATAACGGTGCGCATACCCTGCAAATTACGCACGGTACGCAAGCCTCCGGCGTTCGCGCTCTGTTCGTAACGCAACCGGGCGGTGCAGGCGTATCCGACGGCCCGATGGTGGAATTCCGCCGTGAAAACCCCAACGGTGCTCTCGGCTCCGTTCTCTCGCTGAATCAGCAAAATGCGGCTTCAGTCGGCGGCGTACTCGACATCGCAAATAACGGCACAGGATACGGCGCGGCTATCGTTACCACAACCGGAAACGGCTTGCAAGTAACGACAAACCCGGGCTCAAACGCTATCGCGGTACTCTCAGGAAATGTCAATTTGTCTAATGACCTGACCGTCGGCGGTACGATTAACGCCAATATTATCAACGCTACCGGAAATATCACGACTACCGGCGACATCTCGGCCGCAAATCTGATTCTGACCGGAGGCGGTACCACATTCAATACTACTACCGCAGCCGTTGCTCTTACTGCAAGCCAAACCGGCGGTTCTACCGGTGACGCATTCCAAGCTACAACAAATGGTGACGGCGACGCAATTGATGCCCGCAGCTCGGATGCAACCGGAGCAGCAGTACGCGCCGAAAATACCGCGCTGAACGGTACGGCTATCGTTGCTTCAACCAGCAATAATGGAAGTACGGTTGCATCATTCACAAACAGCTCGGTAGGAACAGGCCTAAGCGTTACAACAAATAACGCCGCATCTACCGGCGTAAGCGTAAGTGCTACCGGCATAGGCGGAACAGCCGTAGAAGCAAATGCAGCAGGCGGAACAGCCGTAGAAGCAAATGCTACAACCGGAACCGGCGTAGTGGCAACAGCAACCACCGGAACGGGTATCAGTTCGACTGCTACAACCGGCTTTGCTATAAGTGCAACCAACAGCTCGGCCGCAAATGCAGCATTTACTGCAAATAACGGCGACGGTGCAGGAACCGCAGTAAGCGTAACCGCTCTCGGAACGGGCGTAGCCGTAAATAATACTGCAGGTACAGGCGTATCGGTAAATACTACTACCGGCACAGGATTCAGCGCAGCTAATGTAACTACCGGTATGGGCGTTCATGCAATTGCCACTACCGGTACAGGCGTTCATGCAGGAGCCACTTCCGGTATGGGTGTTCTTGCCGAAGCAACTACCGGAATAGCAGTTGCTGCCGAAGCAACTACCGGAGTAGCAGTTGCTGCCGCAAACAACTCCGCAACATCGGCTACGGTATTTGCAAATAATGCAAACCCGGGCGGCTCGGTGTTTAATGCCGATATAATTACCTCGACCGGTTCATCGTTCGTCGGTATGAATAATGGCGCGGGCGATGTGCTGACGGCAACTTCCGCCAATCCACAAGGTATAGCCGTTAATGCCACAAGCGCAAACGAGCAAGCAGCAGAAGGTACAATTTTTGCCTCGAATACGGCAAATAATGCAAATTCCAATGCTGTTTTTGCTACGCTAAGCAATAATGAGGGAACGGCTGTTCGCGCTGATGGCGGAAACGGCGGCGGCGTGGCTGTTGTTGCTACATCGGCTAATACAAATGTAGGCGAAGCAACCGTAATGGCTACCAATGACGGAGATAATACTAACTCTGCGGCAATTATAGCCTCTACCGGCGGTGCTGCAAATGACGGAACTGCCATCAGAGCCGGCTCCGCTGCCGCAAGCGGCGTAGGCGTTAATATCATTACTACCGGTGTAAGCGGCGTAGCTCTCAGAACTGCAAGTGCATCAAATGCAGTAGCAGCCGTTCAAATGGGCAATACAGGAACAAACAGCGTCCTGTCCGTTTCAAGTGCTACGGCTACCGTCGCACCTATAGTCAATATAGCAGGATCGACCGGAAGTACACAAGCGGCATTGAACGTTACGCATAACCTCGACAACTTCGCGGTAACAATGTCGAATACAAATACCGCAAACGGTACTGCACGCGCATTGGAAATTAGTAGCGATAATAACAATAATGCGGGTACGCTGAACGGCGGTAATGCAGCTACGGTACGTATTACAAACGGTGCTGTAGGAAACGTAACGCCCAATCGTTATGCATTGCAAACATTCGGCAATATTCAACTTGCTACCGACGGCGATGGCGACGGCTCATACCTCGAGGCATCGCATACCTCTAACCAAGGCGCGATGTCTGCAAATATGCAGTTCGGTAACTCGCTCACGCATGCTCAGCGCGGACCGTCGTTAGGCTTCGGTATGGTAATCGGAAGCACGGCTGATATCGACCAAACATTCAGAGTCGACGGCTACACCGGTAATCTTACTATCGGTGATAACAGCGGAACTCCGGGAACATCGCCGTTCTTGACTACGGATAACAATGCGAAAACAATGGTTATCAATAACCAAGCGACAACGACGAATAACGTTCCCGTTGTTACGATTACGACTACCGACGGTAACGCTAACAAAGCACTCTACGTTAATACCGGAAATGGCACGGCCGCTACAAATGTTCCGCTTGGACATTTCGAGCGCACAACAAACGGCGACCAACCCGCTCTGCGTACGAATATAGACAATGCCGCACACACAGGCTTTGCTCTCGAAGTTGCGCATAATGGAACTACGGTTAATGGCGGCGGTATCGCTATTGCCGCAGGTGCAAGCCAAACCGCTCTTAATGTTGTAGCAGGTGATATCGTGGTGGGAAGCGGACCGACGTTTGTAGGCCTCCCGAATACATTCACTAACTGGGCCGGTTCTTCTATCTTTGAAGTTTCTATGGGTGGTTGGAGCCCCGTTAATACTTGGGCAACAGGTAATGCCAAAACGGGTCAAGTAGCTTATGTCATAAACAGAACCGGTGCCTCGGAAACGATTGGTACAACTACCATAGTTGATGATGGTGAAGGCTTTGTGATGATATTCGACGGAACCACTTGGGTGCCGTTAAGCGGATATTAATCCTTTATCGGATTATTCGAGAAAAAGCAATGCGGCGCGGGAGGGATTGTTCCTTCCCGCGCCGTTTGCGCATTTATGTACGGCGTTCGCGTGTCCAATATATACGCCGTAACCGTCCGTTACGGTGCGGCGCATTCCGTCCCGTCGGGACGGCATATCGGTAGAAAACAACGCATTTCAAAACATTCAATCCCTACCCATATTTCAATCCCTACGGTATTTTTTGGGGAAATAAAATGCGCCGTTTTTCAACCTGTATTTCAATCCCTACCCATATTTCAATCCCTACGGGATTTTTATTATATTCGTATTTTCAACCTGTATTTCAATCTCTACCTATATTTCAATCTCTACGGGATTTTTTGGAAAAAAGCAAATTGTGCCGTAGGCACAACATATCGTTAGGCACAACATATTGGTAGGAAACAACAACAACACAAATAAAAATGCCTGCAATAATAGACAAAGTCGCAAAACGCAGCCACTTAATATCAGCGGCGGCAAGCACATTCGCCCGTAAAGGCTTCCATGCAACCAAAATGCAGGACGTAGCCGTTTGCGCGGGCGTTTCCAAAGGTGCTTTATATGAATATTTTGCTACGAAAGAAGATTTATTCTTAGCGGTTTACGATGCATGGATGAGCGAATACGAAGAAACTGCACGCAGAAAATTTGAGGAAGCGGAGGACGCAATAGGCCGTGCCGACGCTGTACGCCATGCCGCGGTGGAATTTTATTTGCAACGTGCCGAGCAGGCTCCGCTTTTGCTTGAATTTTGGGCGCATGCCTTGCGTAGTGGTAATGCTGCATTTTTGGCGCGGGCGCGTCGCACAACAGCCGTTCTTACCGAAATGGGTGAAAGCATAGCCTGTGAATTAATCGAGGCGGGCGCATTTGCACCCATCGAGCCGCGTTCGCTTACTTTGTTGGAGGCCGGCATATCCGACGGTATATTTCTGCTGTGGGCACTTTCAGGCCGTACTTTTCCGCTTGATGCCGCATATATTTTCCGCCAATCACTATTGGGTATGGGATTACTTTCCGACGACGGCCGCACCATAATACGCGACTATCTGCGCGAAAAATTGGAAGACGGGTTTTTACCGAAACAAAACGGGGGCGATAATGGCAAAGCGCAAAATTGAAAATGAAATAGAGGAACTAACAGTAGAATCAATAGGTTTCGAGGGCATAGCCGTTGCGCGAAGTGCTTCGGGCATGGCGGTATTCGTGAAACATGCCGCGCCGGGCGACCGCGTAGAAGCAGAAATTTATCGTCGAAAAAAAAACTATGCCGAGGCACGTTTGCGGCGTATTACAGAGCCTTCACCTCTTCGCGTTAAGCCGCGATGCACACATTTCGGCGTATGTGGCGGCTGTTCTTGGCAACATCTTGATTATACTGCCCAACTTGATTGGAAGCGCCGTCAAGTGGAGGATTGCTTTACGCGCTTGGCAAAAGTTCCTGTGGACGAAATAGAACCCGCACTTGCCGCTCCCGAAATATACGGCTATCGCAATAAAATGGAATTTTCATTTGGTGCATCACGCTGGCTGACCGACGAGGAAATACGCTCAGGCGAAGCGATAGCACGCGATTTTGCATTGGGTTTGCACGCTCCCGGGCGCTATGATAAAGTTCTCGAAATAGGAAGATGCGAAATTCAGCCGGAACGTGGAAATGAATTGCTGACTGTATTTCGTAATGCCGCAATACGTTTTGGCGCAAAATGTTACGATGAGCGCAAGCGCGAGGGTTTTTTGCGGAATTTGGTAATTCGTTCGGGCGGCGGCGAGATAATGGCCATACTTGTAACGCGCATGCCGTCCGCCGAAGCCGACCTTTTGATGCTTGATTGGTTCGAGAATGATTTTACTTCAGAATTTCCGGATGTGCAGGCCATACATGCGGTTAATGACACACTTTCGCCTATGGCGCAAGGCGAGGCGCGTTTGATTCGCGGCGCGGGTTATTTAACCGAAAGCATAAAAGGCATATTGTTTCGCATTTCTCCTTTTTCGTTTTTTCAGACCAATCCCACGCAAACGGTGCATTTCTTGGATTCAATATTTGAAATTGGTGCAATTCGCGGCAGTGAAAGCGTAATTTGGGATTTATATTGCGGTGCGGGAACAATTTCATTGCCGGTGGCGCAACGTTCATCGGGGCTTGTGATAGGCGTGGAATTAAGCGAAGGTTCCATAGCCGATGCAAAGGCAAATGCCGCGTTGAACAGCATAAACAATGTGGAATTTTACTGTGAAGATTTGCATCGTCCGGCAGCACTTGAAATGTTGCGCAATCTGCCGGCACCGGATTGTATTATACTCGACCCGCCGCGGGCAGGAGTTCATGGGCGCGTATTGGAGCATTTATTGGCGGTTGCCCCTCCCAAAATTGTATATGTAAGTTGCAACCCGGCCACGCAAGCCCGCGATTGTGCCGTGCTTGCCGCTCGTTATGCCGTTCGTCGCGTCCGTCCGGTGGATATGTTCCCGCATACATTTCATATAGAATCCGTCGCATTATTGGAACGTATCGAATAGAACCGAATTTTGTCGTTTTTTTCTATACACATTCAATCCCTACCTATATTTCAATCCCTACGGGATTATAGGGAAATGAAATTTGTTTTTTTTTACCTATATTTCATCTCTACTGGATTTTTGTAATGGCAAATATCTATACGCAAATTCACATACAATCTGTTTTTACGGTACAAAACAGAGATTGTATAATCCATAAATCATGGAAAGATGAATTGTATAAATACATCACAAGTATCATTCAAAATCATAATCATAAAGTGCTTGCCGTAAATGGAATGCCCGACCATATACACATTTTCTTTGGAATGCGTCCAACACAATCCACAGCTGAATTGATGCAGGATATAAAAGCAGACAGCCCCAAATGGATAAATCAAAGAAAATTGATTAAGACTAAGTTTTCATGGCAAGAAGGATACGGTGCATTTTCTTATAGTAAATCACAGGTGAATAATGTGATATCATACATTCGTAACCAAGAAGAGCATCATAGGAAGAAAACATTTCTGGAAGAGTATCAAGAGCTCTTAGAGAAATTTGAAGTAGATTATGCAGAGCAATATATTTTCAAGCCGATAGAATACGACAAAGATGATAAAAAGCAAATTGCGCCGTAGGCACAACATATCGGTAGAAACAATTCGGATTATTCTTTTTAGGTTGTTGCGTACACGCTGCCTTTGCCTTTTCCAATTATTATCAGCACTTGTTCTTCTCGTAAATATTGTAAATCTTTCTTTAGCGTACTCAAACCGATTTCGGGAAATTGCTTTGCCAAATCACTTACTTTTACGGGCTGATTATTTGCGATAAAATTTTTGATTAACCGTTGTCGGCTGTTCAGATAGCTGCCTTTTGATTTGAAAACATCATATTTCCGCTCTAATTTTTCGGTAAGTACTTTCAAACTTTCTAAGAAGAAAATCAGCCATAAGCCAATACGTTCAAGGTCTGTTCCCCGATTTTTTTGTCCGTTCATCAGAGCTTCGTAATAGGTTTTTTTGTTCTGCTCAATATGGCTTTCAAAGGAAATGTATTGAATAAATGTATAATCGTTTTGCAACAAGCAAAGTGTGGTCAGCAAACGGGACAGCCTGCCGTTTCCGTCTTGGAACGGGTGAATACTCAAAAAATCATAAATAAAACTACCGATAACAATTAATTGATGAATGATTTTTAGTTCTAACTGATTATTTGTCCATTCAATCAACTCCTGCATTTCTCCTGCTGTCAAAACAGGCTTGGAAGTGGCAAAAACAATTCGTTGTTCGCCTGTTGGATATGTTGCAACCACTTTATTTGAAAGAGATTTGTAAGAGCCTCTATGCCTTTCGTCTTTATGGCTGTATTTTAGCAATATTTGATGAAGTTGTTTGATATAATTTTCTGAAAGTTTTATGCTCGGATAATTATCGTAAATCAATTCCAAAACCTCATAATATCCGATTACTTCTTGTTCATCACGGCTTTTCAGTTTTGTGATTTTAATATCTTTTAACAGGTCTTGCACCTCTTTGTCGGTTAGTGTTGCTCCTTCAATCCTCGTAGAAGAGCCGATACTTTCAATTGCGGCAATTTTCCGCAATTCTTTTAAGTAGCGGTTTTTCTGTTTTTCGGCAATATTCCATTTGCCTTTGAAACCGTCAATATGGGCGATGAGTTGCAATATTCGTTGATTGGCGGCAAAATCAAAATCGAGCTTCCGAATAAATTTATCCATATCTTATCCGTATTTTATACGAAAGAATATTGCGCAAAGATATGAAATATCCGTATCGTATTCATATTCTATCCGAAAAACCGGATTAAGTTTATCATTCAAGTTGAATCCCTTAGCGATTTCGGAAAAAAACGTCTGCCGTACAGCACAGCATATCGGTAGAAAAAACAATCGCAAGAAATGCAAATTGTGCCGTCAGGCACAACATATCGTCAGGAAACCGTCCCGTCGGGATAGGTTGTATAAATAAAAAAATGCGGAAGTCGGCAGAATTGTGTATCTGCAAACTTCCGCAAAACTTCCGTTTAACTTCCGTTTAATCTGCTGAAAACTTCCGTTTAACTTCCGTTTAACTTCGTGAATTTCCGCAGAATTTCCGCTTTTTTCCGTTCTGCGGAGGCACATTTACCGCACGATAAGCGGCGAAGAAATGCGCGATGCGCCGGATTGCAGCGTAATCATATACGCGCCTTGCGGCAGTCCGTTCAGGTCTAAGGCGTTAAATCCGCCGGAAACGCGCTCCTTGCGAACAATGCGTCCGAGCGCGTCGGTCAATGCGAGTTCGCTGTCTGTTTGCACATCGAAGGCAACAGTAGCAGCACCGGCAGTCGGATTCGGAAATACCGAGAGAATTGCTGCCGCCCCGGCCGCTTCTTCATGCACCGAAGTCAATGCGTCGTCGACGGTAAATTCGATATTGCCTGTGGACGAGCCTTCAAACTTTGTGAAAATAACTTTGAAAATTTTTGCATCCGGAGTTTGCACAAAATAAGCTGCATCGCTTGCCACAGTATAATTAGTTCCGGCAAATACTTTCCAATCATGCCCTATTTCGGCGATATTATCCGTGAATGTAAGTCCGTTTGCGGTGGCATTTGCCGGGTCCGCGCCTTTATATTTGGCAGTTTTCACGCCATTGTTTGTTCTGACTCCAACAACCGCATAGGATGCATTGCCTTGGTCTTCGAGAACGGCCAAGTATTTGCCGAAAACGATATGCCAGTCGGCACTTTCTGGTTCGCGGTCAATAAATTCGCCCGAGTGCATAGAGAAATATACGAAATTCTTTTTTGCATATTCACTGCGCTTGAACGTTTTTACTTGCTCGTCCGAGCCGTCAATATTGGCATAGCGAAACGTGAAATCGTCGCCGTCTAAGCCGTCCATAAACACTTTGCGGACTTTACTGTCGGGCAGTTTGACAACAAAGACGGCAGAGCCTTCGATTTTATGCGTAGTTGGATTATACAGCCCCCAGCCGAGGTCGCCGGTCATAGGATTTTTACCCATATTGAAGGCTCCGCTGTGCCAAGTTTCGGCCGAATTTGCAAGCGGTTGTTTTGTTGTGAACAGTGTGTTTGTGTCTATGATGGTTTTGTAGCTGTCCATACCTTTCAGTTCGGTATCCCACAGAACAGCACCAACCATGCCGCTTACGGCATTTCCGCCGCTTACGAGTATGGCGCCCGATTGACCGGAAGTTTCAAATGCAATGTCCCAGTCGGCGTTTGGGGCATTGCCCGATTTTGCGCGCCCTTCTATATGATAGAAAACGTCGTTGGCGTAACCCTTACCCACGGAAACTGTTTCGCCGGCCGAGGCCGCAGAAAACATTGCCAAAGCAGAGGCGATGCAGGCAGTTGCGAATTTCATCAAGAATCCTTCAAGAAAAAATATAAAACGAATGAAAAATTTATTTTGATATAGATAGGCTAAGTCTAATCTTTCCAATCGGCTATGAATATATTCGTATCGCCCGGCTTTGCATTGTTGCGATTGGAGCAGAACACAAGGGTTTTGCCGTCGCGGGTAAACATCGGGAAGCCGTCGAAGCCGTCGAAATGCGTAATGCGTTCAAGTCCGCTTCCGTCCGTGTTAATCATATAGAGGTCGAAATTTCGGCCTTTCGGGTCGCCTATGTTCGATGAGAAAATAACGCGCTTGCCGTCGGGGTGGAAGAACGGAGCAAAATTTGCTTTTCCGTTATTGGTTAATTGAACGGGGTTCGAGCCGTCGGCATTTGCCGTGTAAATTTCCAAATTGCGCGGCTTTATCATATTTTTGGCTAATAATTCGCGGTATTCTTCCAATTCTTTGCCTTGCGGTCTCGATGCGCGATACACGATTTTTGTTCCGTCGAAACTGAAGAACGCGCCGCCGTCGTAGCCGGGCAAATTTGTAATTTGGCGAATATCGCCGCCTTCGAGATTGCAGGTGTAAAGGTCTATGTCGCCGCTGTGGGTCGAGGTGAAAACAATGCGGTCGCCTTTTGGCGAAACGGTTGCTTCCGCATCGTAGCCCGGTCTTTTTATCAGCGGTTTCAGTTCTTTACCGTCGGCGGTGGCCGTAAAAATATCAAAACTCGGATACAGCATCCACACATAACCGTTCGACATATCGGCAGGCGGCGGACATTCGGCGGCCGCTTCATGAGTAGAAGCATACAGGATATGTTTGCCGTCGGGCATAAAATACGAGCAAGTTGTGCGCCCTTTGCCTGTGGAAATCAGGTTGCGCTCGCTTCCGTCCAAGTTTATCGAGTAAATTTGGTCGCAGTCATTTTCATTATTATGCGATTGAAAAATCAGCCGTTTTTCGTCGAATGAGAGATACGCTTCGGCATTCTCGCCTTCAAAAGTTAATTGGCGTATATTCGACAAATGCTTTTCCTGCGGAACTATTGCGCTTTCGGGTAACGGCCGCGCTTGCGCCATAACCGAAACTGAATTAAGCAGTATTGCAGCACAAATCAAGGCGATGCGTTTCATTGGACTCCTTAAAATTTACAAGATGAAAGTCTTTTCGTAATTTTGTAGTGCAAAATTAGTTGTTTTTACGACATTTGTAAAAACAAATATCCGTTAATGATAAAAAAAGTCATTATGCCCGATAAATATTCCGGTTCGCGTCATGAAGTTTCGCCTGCATTGGGTGCGATTATTGCCATTAACGAAGCGTCGGCATATTTGCGCGACTATTTGGATCGTGCGGTTGCTCCGTTGGGGGTAACGGGCGGCCAATACGTTATTTTGCGAATACTTAAGCGCGCCGCTCCCAGCGGATTGAATCGTGCCGAGATGCTTAGGCAAATTATAGATAAGAAGGCTGATTTAACGCGGCAATTGGACGGTTTGGACAGGTTGGGCTTTATAGTGCGAACGCGCCCCGACAATGACCGACGTATTGTAATTTCCACGATTACGCCTGCGGGCGAGGAGGCTCTCGAGCGCATTGCGCCGCTTTTCAAGGAAACGCTGAACCGTTTGGACGCTGGGTTGGCCGCCGGGCAATGGAATGAATTGGCACGTCTTTGCCGTGCCGTTACCGAAAATTCTTAATGAATATTTCAGTGTTGCATTTTTCTGTTTATTCGTGGTGAAAAAAGAAATAACAAGAGAAAAAGCAGTATCTTATTCGCATATTTCATGGTTTTAATTTATCCCGAGCGTGTTCCGTTTTTTTCGGTTATTGTTTGCACTTATAATCGTGCAAAATTATTGCCCCGTGCATTAGACTCATTGCTTAACCAAAGCGAAACCGATTGGGAAGCGATAATTGTGGACGACGGCAGCGACGATAATACGGCCGAAATTCTGCTTGAATATATGCGGCACGACGAACGTTTTCGCTATATGCGTCATCGCAATCGCGGCGTGGGACTAAGCCGAAACGCGGGATTGCTGGCAGCTTGCGGACTTTTCGTAACGTTTCTCGACTCGGACGACGAATATCTGCCCGAACATTTGGCTTTGCGCCGCGAAATTCTGCACGCTTATCAGCAAATAGACCTTTTGCACGGCGGTGCGGAAATAATCGGCAATGCTTATGTTCCCGATAAAAACGATGTTTCGCGACAAATACATTTGTCCGATTGCGTTATCGGCGGCACGTTCGTAATCAGGCGCGACCGTGCTTTGGAAATTGGCGGATTCGATGCTATGCGATATGCCGATGATGCAGATTTTTACGAGCGTGCCGAGCTTGCCGGATTTATTATCGGTAAAACCGATGCGGCAACCTATCGCTACCGTCGCGATACGCCCGATTCGCTGTGCAACACGCAAAGTCTTTGAAAATAAACGGCACAAATCGTCTGTTTCGCTATTGAATATGCCAAATAAAAAAGCCGGAAAATCCGGCTTTTTTATTTGGGTTTTCGAGAACGTCTTTTTACAAAGTTCCGCGACGCTCTTGCTCGGCTTCGATTGATTCAAACAGAGCCTTGAAATTCCCTTTGCCGAAAGATTTCGCGCCTTTGCGCTGTATCACCTCAAAAAACAGCGTCGGGCGGTCTTCCACAGGTCTTGTGAAGATTTGCAGCAAATAGCCTTCCTCGTCGCGGTCGACCATAATGCCGAGTTCCTTCAAAATCGCAAGGTCTTCGTCAATTTCGCCGACGCGATTTGCAACCGTATCGTAATATTCGCCCGGCACGTACAGAAATTCCACGCCGCTGTTTCGCATATCGCGCACCGAATTAACTATGTCGTTGGTAGCAATAGCGATATGTTGGCAGCCCGGCCCTTCGTAGAAATCGAGAAATTCCTCGATTTGCGATTTTTTAATTCCTTTGGCAGGCTCATTCAACGGGAATTTAATTCGGCCGTTTCCATTGCTCATAACCTTGCTCATAAGCGCGGTGTATTGCGTGGAAATGTCTTTGTCATCAAAAGTTACCAAATTTGCGAAGCCCATTGTGCGGCGATAAAAATCTGCCCAAGTATTCATTTCGCCAAGCTCTACATTTCCTACCATGTGGTCAATATAACGGAAGCCCTTTTGCGGCGGATTATACGTTGAGTTCCATGCCGTATAACCGGGCAGGAAAATACCGTTATAGTTTTTCCGCTCCACGAAAATATGCACCGTGTCGCCGTAAGTATGTATACCCGACCGCACAACGTGTCCATGCGCATCGGATTCTTCACGCGGCTCCATATACGGCTTTGCGCCGCGCTGCACCGTAATATTGAATGCTTCTGTGGCATCATCTACCCAAAGGGCAATTACCTTAACCGCGTCGCCGTGTTTCTTTACGTGCTCGGCAACCGGATTATCGGAGTTTAATGCTGTTGTCAATACAAGGCGAATTTTATCCTGCACCAATACATAAGAAGTTCTGTCGCGGCTGCCGGTTTCAAGTCCGGCATAAGCCAGAGATTGAAATCCGAAAGCGGTTTTGTAATAATGTGCGGCTTGCTTGGCATTTCCTACGTAAAATTCTACGTAGTCTGTACCGTTAATCGGAAAAAAGTCTTCGGCATCGGCAAATATTTTCTCTATGCCGTAAGAAACGTTTTGAGCTGCTTTCAGGTTATCCATTTTTACTCCGTGAATTAAACGAAAATTGCTTGTCGGACAGTGAATTTACGGTTGTAACTGCTATTCCAACCAAGACTTGTAATAATCGGGAACATCTATTTTCATTGCTTCTTCGGTAATGCTTACCGGATTGAACGGGTCAATCATTACTGCAAGTTCTTTGGTTTCTTTCTTGCCTATGCTGCGCTCTATCGCGCCCGGATGCGGCCCGTGCGTCAGTCCGGCAGGGTGCAATGTAAATTGCCCGCGCTGAATATTGTTTCGGCTCATAAAATCGCCGTCCACATAATAGAGAATCTCGTCGGAATCTATATTGCTGTGATGGTAAGGCGCAGGAATAGCCAAAGGATGATAATCGTAAAGGCGCGGTACAAAGGAGCATACCACAAAATTATTGCCTTCCCATTGTTGATGAATCGGCGGCGGCAAATGGACGCGGCCGGTTATCGGTTCGAAATTGAAAATCGAAAATCCGTAGGGATAGCTGTAGCCGTACCAGCCGATTAAATCGAAAGGATGCATTTCATAAATATATGGATAAATCAAGCCGTTTTTCTTGATATTAAGCAGAAATTCACCGCGCTCGGTATGAGTTTCGAGGTTTTTCGGCAATTTGAAATCGCGCTCGCAATAGGGCGATGTTTCCAGAAATTGTCCGAACTCATTAGTATAGCGACGCGGCGAGCGAATAGTACCAAAACCCTCGATAAACAAAAGGCGGTTTTGCGGCGCGTCGAACATAAGTTGATAAGTAGTGCCGCGCGGTATAATCAAGTAATCGCCGTACTCAAAATTTATTGAGCCGTAGCAGGTTCGCAACGAGCCGTTGCCTTCGTGAACAAACAGCATTTCGTCGGCATCGGCATTCTTGAAAAAATACGAATCCATAGATTTTTGCGGCGCGGCCAAGCCTATATGCAAGTCGTCATTGACGAACAAAGTCTTGCGGCTTGCTATGTAATCGTCATTCGGCTCAACGTTAAAGCCCCGAAAACTCAAGGCTTTCAAATTGTCTTTAATTGCTGTTACGGGGCGAACAGAATAAGGCTCGCCCATCGAAAGAACTTTTGTGGGCGGCGCGGCATGATACAGCAAAGACGATTTTCCCGAAAATCCTTCCGTACCGAAAAGCTCTTCGTGATATAATGTGCCGTCGGGCTGACGAAAAACTGTATGGCGTTTTGGCGGAATATGTCCCACGCTTTGATAAATCGGCATAATTGCCTCCGAATAAGAAAATGGAAAAGTGCTGTTTAAAAAATAAGCGTCGAATAGTTAACGCTTTATGCGGAGTAAACGACG
>JAANMU010002194.1_pt1 | contig 15260 bp, 15 predicted proteins | sample 7279701 | NCBI WGS metagenome assembly JAANMU01 (sample SAMN14094539, study PRJNA606508) | bioreactor metagenome | isolation source: A lab-scale SPAN reactor treating ammonium-rich wastewater day 57 | place: Ireland: Galway | collected 2017-03-13 | reverse complement strand
ATTTTGGTGATGTATGTAGTCATCAAAACAACTTCAAAAGGACCTTTTATTTTCAGACAGAGAAGAATGGGAAAAGACAGAAAGCCGTTTTCTCTCTATAAAATCAGGACCATGGTCGATGGGGCCGAAAGGTTAAAGAAAGGCTTAATCCGTCTTAACGAGACCGACGGGCCGGTTTTTAAGATCAGGAATGACCCCAGATACACCAGAGTCGGCAAGTTTCTATCGCACAGCGGTTTGGATGAATTGCCTCAGCTGATCAATATTATTAAAGGCGAAATGGATTATGTCGGTCCGAGGCCGTTACCATTGCCGGAAGCCAAAAGAGTTCCTAAGAAATATCATTTTAGATTCACGGTTTTGCCGGGAATGACATCCCCATGGATCATAGAAGGCGCCCATAAAATGTCGTTTAAGGAGTGGATGAGTCTTGATGTGGAATACTCAAAAAACAAAAGTTTTATCAAGGACCTGATAATTTTCGCAAAAACGACGTATGTTATAATGGGACTTGTTAAAAACAAGATTTTTGACCATGAAGAGCAGCCTTACATTAAGAATCGCCGGTCTTAACTTCAAGCTGAATTTTCTTCCTATTGAAAGCACCCATCTCGCAGAAACATTCATAGATTCGATAAAAAGGGATTACTCCGGATTCATTGTCAAAGAAAGTAATATCAAAGCCGACTTTATCGTAAATATAGTTGAGCCGGATCTGGAGATGATTTACATGTCAAAACAGAAAACTTATTATTTGAACTTTTTCAGGAGCAAGGGAAAAAACACTTTCGAGACTTTTTACCGTATTGGGCCAACCCAATTCTCGTCATTTCTTATGCAGATTCTCTTAAGAACCCTTGGCAAGAAGGATGCCTTCATACTTCACTCCTCGTCTGTAAAGATTGGCAATAATGCTAATTTGTTCATGGCATTTTCGGGAGGTGGAAAGTCAACGATAATGAAATTTTTGAGTGACAGATATACGAGTTTGGCCGACGACTCGGTGATCATCAAAAAAGAGGAGGGTAAATATTATATGTATCAAACGCCTGCGATTGAAAAGGAATGGTGGATCAAAAAAGGGGGCAAAAGATATGAGCTCGGCACTCTATATTTAATCAACAAGTCGGAATCGATGTACGAAGACGGCCCAATCGACAAAGACCAGGCCTTATTCAAACTGATGAATCAACTGATGATCGTCGAAAAGGGAAGTAAGGAACAGGCTAAGCGCTTGATGGAGTTTGTAAAAAACTATCACGATGTGGGGTTACTTTATTTTCCAAAAAAACGCGATAAAGTATTAAAATATTTTGAAGAAAAAAACAAATGAGTGACTTTTTTAAACTCAGGAACAATTTCATACTTGAAAAAATCGAGGGAAAGATTACCCTTTTTGACGTTGAGGAATCAACCTTCTATTCTTTCAACAAGACGGGAACTTATATCCTTGAGCTTATCAAGAAGAAGTATGATCAAAGTCAGATTATAGAATCAATTGAAAAGAAATTTGCCGTTACAAAAGAAAAGGCAATCAAGGACTTGGATGATTTTTTGAAAACCCTCTCAAAAAGCGGAATAATTTCTCCTTTAAAACAAAAGCCGCGTAGAAAATTATCTCGGGATTAAAAAGAATGGTTAGTTTTATTGCCATAGGGCTCTCCGACAGCTTGAAAATATTTATAAACCGGTTAATACCTGAGGTCATTCTGTCCTCAACACCAAAAATGCCTCCGCTATTTACTATTTCCGATGCCCTTTCATCTTTTATCCTAATTGATTTCATAAAACCGGTTGGCAGATTGTTGTTGTAATACTTTTTAAGTAGTAACAATGACGGATATACAAATCCGCACAGTCGATATTCAATTATCTTTTTTGACAGGAATTCCCAATCTTTTTTATTAAAACGGGATTGCTTCAGGACAATGCTTATAAGTTCCAATCGGAATACTCCCTTAAAATTGTGATGGAAAAAATGAAGAAGTAGGTATAGGGCAAGGTGCTTATTATCTAGAATCGGGTAGGAATGGCCGTCCACTTTAACAATCTTTTTGTTATTTAGAAGCTCTTGGGTGAGTTTTTTTACAAGTACTCTTGGGTAGAGTGAGTCTAGTTTTCCAAGTTGGGTCATCAAAAATACCGCTTCCGTATGGATATCAAAGTTAACCGGGAACCCTCGTAAAGACTTCTGATACGAAACTTCAGGGTAATTTGTTTCTTTAGTTGTTTTTATTAAAGGTACCCCAACAGATCTGTAACCCTTTGCCTTAAGTATCGCTTTGGCTTTCGTGGCGTCTTTTTCATCGACTAAAATATCACAATCGGCGTAGACCCTTTTGGGGTGGGATTTTTCAAAGTATAGATGGATAGGTAGGCCCTTAAGGAAGACATAATTAATACGGTTTCTGTCAAACTCGTCCTTTATTTTTATGATTTCGTTCAAGTAATAACTTGACTGGACCAAATAAAGAGAAGTGGGCAGGAGAATATGGTTACCTCTTTTTATCTTGGTTACCTTGGCGATAATCCGTTTAGGGTTAATTTTCCCGTCCGTGAATAAATTGTTATCGCCCTTGGTGACGGCATACTTCTTTGACTTATACAACATTCTATGGACAAAATAATTGTGAGAACGGGTTCTCACAAGAACAATATCATCAACCTTAAAATTCCTGTAACTCATTTTTTTGAAGTAGAGCCAGTCTCCCGGTTGAAGAATAGGAAGCATGCTCGATCCAGTCGATTTCAAGGGACTTTTTTCAATTAATTTCAGAAAGGCGGTCATTAAACCCAAGTCAAGGCCAAATAACGAACGGAGTACATGCTGGCGTCAGTCATAAATCTATCCCTTTTTCCGATAGCGAACTTTATAACAAGCTTTTTCCTTGTAACGATTGGTTTTGAGTATTTTTCCTTTTTCATTCTTTTGAAATATAGGTGATAATAACACTAGCTAAGGCTTTGTCCGCATCTTCAAGTAAATCAAGCCGTTCTTCCATCAGTACAAATTGTCCGACCTCAAGGTCATCAATCTTACCCTCATTAATTTCCGTTCGCTCATAGTCGCTTTTGTTGAAAGTGATCAGGTATACTTCATTCTCGCTGAAGTATACGGTGTTGATATTTTCACTTCCCAGAGCCTTAAGTTTAAGCATAAGTCCATTATCGGGACGGTCGACCTCAACAATCTCTCCCTGATAGTGGTTAACAAGCTCGGAAGTAATAAGTAGGTCTTTTTTGAGATTGACGAGATTTTGCAGTACCTTTGGTTCGATTGCCTGTTCGGGATTTTGAGAGTCCAAGGCAGGTAAACTCTTGCCGGAATCCGATAAGGCGGTTTGGTCACCGACGCCTTCGCTCTTGGAGGGGAGACGGCTCGAATACAGTAAATAACCGACCTGGCCAATAAAAACCAGGATCAGAATTATGAAAACGAATTTGAGGACTTTACCTGATTGATCCATTGCTGATGGCGTTATACGTCAATTCAAAAAAATTATAAATATGAAGTTGGTGCCGCCAAATAAACCGGGCCTCCAACTTCAGGTAACCCCTTTTTTCTAAAAAGTCTAACCCTTATTTTGGAAACAATAAACTTTGGTTTGATGTACTTATGTTTTTTCATCGTTTTATTACGGTAATTTTACCCGGCAAAAATGATTTATCCACCTCGCTCAATAAATCGGTATTGTCTTCAATCTCTACAAAATCTTCAACGGCAATGTCTATTATGTCTATGGAAATAATCTCACCGCTTAAACTCTTCTGGAAAAATGTCATTTTAGCAAGCTGCTCAGGCGTGTATTGAAAAGTGTTTCCTTTTCCGGTGGCTCCAACTATCGAAAGCTTTAGACCCTCGTCATTCAGGTTCTTCGTCATGACAACCCCTTGATAGATGCTTTTATTTACCGACGAAACCACCACCCCGTCGCTGATATTCTGCATAACGCCGATCATGTCGTCAGATATCGCCTGGTTGGGATTCTTGCGGGAGCTTTCAATCTGGTTTACCTGATCTATAGTCAACGTTGGGACGGGAGCTCCATTGGATGTTTTTTTTGATCCGGATGAAAAGTTAAAAATGTAAACCAATTCCCCGATCAGGACGATGAACAATACGACAAACACGATCGTCAAGAACTTACCGGTCCCTTTCATATATGCTTTCAGTCTATGAAGAATTTTGACCCAAGTCAAGTGATATAATATACCCAAATGACAAAACCTTCATGGGACGAATATTTCATGAGTTTGGCCGTTGTAATCAGGAGCCGGGCCGATTGTTTAAGGCGTCGGGTGGGCGCGATTATCGTCAAGGACTTGAGGATTATGGCAACGGGCTACAACGGAACACCCCATAATATCGCCGACTGTTCAAAGGGCGGGTGTGTTCGCTGCCAAAAGCGCCACAAAGGGGAGCTTAAAAGCGGAGAGAAGGAAGAGAGCTGCGTTTGTATTCATGCGGAACAAAATGTCATTATCCAGGCGGCATATCTTGGGCTTTCGACTAAAGGATCGACCCTATTTTCAACAGCCAACCCGTGTTCAAGCTGCGCCAAAATGCTCATTAATGCGGGAATAACTAGAGTGGTATGTAAAATGGAACACCACGATCATGAAGGTATTGAGCTTTTGAAAAAAGCCGGGGTAAAAGTAGACATCAAATGAGAAAAATACTGCTGACCATATTAACGGTTCTATTTCTTTTTCCTGTTCCCGCTTTAGCGGCTTCCCCAAATAATATCTACGGTATTCATTTGGCCCAACCCCACCCCGAAGACATCAGGGCCGCGTCCGACTTAGTCAATTCAAACGGAGGAAAATGGGGGTACGTCACTCTTGTTATCCAGGAAAATGACCGGAGCCGCGAAAAATGGCAAGGGGTATTTGACCAGCTTCGGGAACTGGAGCTTATTCCGATTGTAAGGTTGGCGACCCGTGCCGAAGGTGAGAATTGGAGGCGACCCGAGGTTGAAGACGCCCAAGGCTGGGCGGACTTTTTAAATTCCCTAAACTGGGTCACCAAAAAACGTTACATAATATTATTCAATGAACCCAACCACAACGGCGAATGGGGAGGGGAAGTTGATGAGAAAAGCTTTGCCCGAGTGACGGTTGAGTTTGCCAAGAAACTAAAAGAAAAAAACCAGGATTTTTTCATAATGCTTGCCGGTTTTGACGCATCAGCCCCCTCATGGCCCCCGGGAATGGAAGACGAAGAGATATTCTTGAGAAGGGCAATTGAGGAAAAAGCGGATCTCTTTGAAAATATAGACGGGCTTTCGTCACACTCCTATCCCAATCCGGCGTTTGCCGGTTCACCCTACGCCGTAGGGCGGGGAACGATCAGGACCTACCAGTGGGAACTTAATCTTTTAAGAAGTCTCGGCGTTGACAAGGATCTGCCGGTATTCATTACCGAAACCGGTTGGAAGCTGGGGTCGGATGCGACAGTTGCCCAAAATTTCCAGATAGCCTATGATCTATGGGGTCAGGATAATAGAATTTGGGCGGTTACCCCTTTTATCCTGAATTATCAATCGCCTCCATTTCTTGAGTTTTCGTGGAGAAAACCAGGGGACAACGGATACTGGCAGCAATACTATTCGGTTCAATCGACGCCAAAAACGACGGGTCAACCTGAAATCATCGAAAAAGGTCAAATAGATTACAAACTTCCCCACGAATTGGTCGCCCAGTCAAAATACGATTTCAGGGTCAACCTGAAGAACGTCGGTCAGGCGATTTGGGATAAAAACTACGGATACGAACTTCAAATAACCAACGACGGGGTCAAAAGCACAGAAACTTTGGTCGGGGATATCAAGGATATTAAACCGTTCCAGGAAAAATCAGTCCATTTTAGCCTTAAAACAGGGCTTAAGGAGGGAGAACAACTGGTAAAGTTCTCGCTTGTCAAGAATGGCACGAACATCCTCGAGTCCAAGTCGTGGAGATTTAATATTCTGCCGCTTCCGAGTCTTGATTTTGAGGTTGGATTCTTCCCTTTTCTTAAAGGAAAGGGTGATGACTTTGAAATCCAAATCTTTGACTCCGAAGAGCGGTTGGTTTTCAAGAAAAAGGGGATAGAGGTTGATAACAGCCGGGGTAAGGTTAAGAGTATCCAAAACATTGCCATAGACGAACTCTACCGTGTTGTCGTTTTGAAACCCGGTTATTTGCCAAGACAAAGTTTCTATGTTTTCAAGCAAAAAGACAATTCGGTAGAATTTGAAAAAATGTTGCCTTTGGACTTCAATAGGGACGGCAAGTTCGACTGGAACGATATACTAAAATTGTTCGGACGTTGAAATTCTTGGTTTACGGGTATATAATGCTTACACTTTATGGCTTCGGAAAATTCAAACCGAAATGGAGAGAGGGCTCCGGGGTTTAAAAAACTTCCAAAAAGTGCTTTTGTTGAAAGCACGCTTCCTGTTGTACAAAATGGTCGGGCCCAATATTTCAGGGCTCCAGCTCTGACATGGAAATATTCAAGGGAACTATCCAACAGAAAAGAAGAAAAACTCAAATTAAAAGAGCCTGGTAATTTTCAGGTCGTCATGGTTGCTCCGCCACATCGGGGTCACGACTTTTCGGTTGATTTGTACAACAATTTGACAGAGCAGCCTATGGGGGCCCACTCGGTTGCCGAATACAAGGAAACCCCATTTGGTCGCGATGTTGAAACAAGGATAGACGTTGTGAATGAGGAAGTTCCCGAAACCGTATTCATCGTGGCCTCCCCGATTGAACCCAATGATTACATGCTCATAAACGAAGTCGCCTCGAGGTACAGGAAAAATCCCCGGGTGAAAAAAATCGTCCTGGTGGCGCCTTTTATGGCCAACCAAAGGGAGGATAAAAATGCCAAAATCGACCCGTCAACGGGTGAAATAACTTACACAGGCCAAACGATAATGATTGCGGGGGTTATGGAAATGCTTTCCAAAAATTTCGACAAGATCATAAACTTCGAACCCCATTCTTCGGCCAGCCAAGCTTGGGCTGCGGAAAACGGGATACCTTTTGCCCCGGTATCGCTATGGAGATATATGGCCGACGAATTTGTCGAAAAATTGGGGTATAACTCCGAGATGTTTAACCCCGAGGAATATGCCTTCATAAGGCCCGACAAGGGTCGGAATATTGCCGCCTTAAGGATCCAGGAGTACTTGGACATCGAGAACAAGGTGAACTTCGAGAAGGATAGGGACGGCAAAAGCAATACCAGTTTCAAGGATTTGACACCCGAACAGATAGAACAAGTGAGGGATAAAAACCTGCTTCTATACGATGACGAAGGGGCAACTTTCGGAACCATGCAGGGGGTAATAAGCAAACTTATAGAAGCGAAAGCGGGTGTCAAAAGCATCAATATACTTTTGGGTCACGCAAGATTTGCGGAAGGGTTTTATGATGTTGAGGGAAAGTATCACCGGGGTTGGAGGGAAAATATGGATTTGATAATCGATCAGGCGGAAAAAGCCGGGATAAAAATAAAATTTTTGATATCGAATTCAAGACAAGCCTTGGGCGACATTTATTCTTACGCCAAGGTCAAACCCGGTTTGATAGATTTTGTCGACGTTTCGCCTTTGATAAGACAGGCGATTGAAACCGAGGTCAACGGGATAAACTTTTGGAAAAATAAGAATGGGTTTAGGGAACTTATGCTCCAGGCCTTACCTAGCGACGAGGACGAGGAAATGGATGATTGATTACTTTATCTTCTCGCAAAATTTTGCCATCCGTTCAAGCCCTCGCTTGATGTGGTCGGTGCCGGTTGCGAAACTCAATCTGACGAACTTGTCGTCTCCGAATGCGATTCCCGGAATGACGGCAACGTACGCTTCCTCAAGAAGCCTGTTACAGAAATCGATTGATCCTTTAATACCGTCCCGGTAATATGTGGATACGTCAGCGAAAACGTAAAAGGCGCCATCGGGAAGGGGAGCTTTAACGCCTTCTATCTCGTTCAGTCTTTCAACCATCAGGTCGCGCCTTTTCTTGTATTCCCAGATCATTTTTGGGATGTGGTCCTGGGGTCCGTCAATTGCCGCAAGGGCCGCCTTCTGGGAGATTGAAGAAGCGTTTGAGGTAATGTGGTCTTGAAGTCGGGTCGCTACTTTAATTACTTCCTCAGGACCGGCGACATATCCAAGTCTCCATCCGGTCATCGAATAGCTTTTTGAGATGCCATTAACGACGGCGGTTATTCTTTTAACCTTGTCATTTATCGCGGCGATTGAGACGTGTTTCTTGTCGTAAATCAATTTCTCGTAGATTTCGTCAGAGACGATAAACACATTGTGTTTGACGCAGATGGCGGCGATTTTCTTAAGTTCCTTTTCGTCGTAAACGGCGCCTGTCGGGTTAACAGGAGAATTGAGGATGAGCATTTTGGTTTTCGGGGTAATCGCCATCTCAAGGTCCGACGGGTCAAGCTTGAATCCGCGGGTTTTTAGAAATACGGTCGTGCCTCCGGCCATCTTAACCATCTCTTCGTACGAAACCCAATAAGGGACGGGAACGATTACTTCGTCTCCGGCCTCAACGACAGTCATGATTATTTCGTAGAGAGCCTGTTTGGCACCGGTTGAGACTAGGATTTGACTCGGTTTGTAATCGAGCCAATTGTCGCGTCTGAGCTTTGCGGCGATTGCTTCCTTGAGTTCCGGGATTCCTGATGTTGGCGTATATTTGGTGAACCCTTCGTCAATTGCCCGTTTTGCGGCGTCTTTGATGTGCTGCATGGTGTCAAAGTCCGGTTCCCCGGCTCCAAATGACACTACGTCAAGACCTCTTTTTTTCATTTCCTTGGCGCGCGCGGTAATTGAAAGGGTAAGGGAAGGGTTAATCGACAGAGCGAATTTGGATAATTTCATGGTTTTGGTCCTGAATTTTTAATTGATTTCTGGACACTGGGAAATTTTTTCATGTTTTCGACAAACAACTGGGCCAGTTTATTGGCGGATTCCAGATAAAACTTTTTATTCATCCAAGAAAATGACGGATCGAGAATGTTGTTTTCTACGTTTTTGACGTGTTTGGGAATATGGAGATTGAAAACCGTATCATGACGGCATTCGACCGTATTGAGTTCACCTTTTAAGATGGCGTTAACGATTGCCCGGGTATCGCGGATTGAGATCCTGTGTCCGGTTCCATAGGCTCCTCCGACCCATCCGGTATTAACGAGAAACACCTGGGTTTTGTGTTTTTTGAGGTAGCTCCTCAATAGATTTAGATAGACCATTGGTTTTAGGGGCATGAATGGGCCTCCGAAATAGGCGGAAAATGTTGGCTTGGGTTCTGTTATTCCTCTTTCGGTCCCCGCCAGTTTTGACGTGTAACCTGAAAGGAAATGGTAGGCCGCTTGGTTTAAGGTCAGTCTGGCGACCGGTGGCAGACAACCGGTGGCATCGGCCGTAAGAAAAATTACGTACTTCGGGTGCTTTCCGGTGCCGCTGGGCACGGAATTGGAGATAAATTCCAGTGGATAAACGGCCCGGGTATTTTCGGTTATTTTATCGGAGTCGAAATCAAAGTCGTGGTTTTTGGTCAAGACGACGTTTTCGGCAAGCGCTTCCTTGCGGTGGATCGCCGACCAGATTTGGGGTTCGGATTCCTTTTTAATACGGATGCATTTGGCGTAACATCCGCCTTCGAAGTTGAAGATTCCCTCAGGTGACCAACCGTGTTCGTCGTCTCCTATTAGCCGCCTTGAAGTATCGGCTGAAAGGGTCGTTTTTCCGGTTCCGGACAACCCGAAAAACAAGGCGGTGTCCTTGCCTTTCTTGTCGATATTGGCGCTGCAGTGCATCGGGAAAACCTTTTTCTGGGGAAGTAAATAGTTCATATAGCTGAAGACCGACTTTTTAATCTCCCCGGCATATTTTGTTCCTCCAATAAGAATGGTTTTTTTATCTACATTCAAGATAATGAAGGCTTCGGAATTGGTGTGGTTCGTGGCCGGGTCGGCGACAACCGACGGGGCACAAAGAAGCGTCAGGTCAGGCTTGAAGTTTTTGAGTTCAGTTTTTGTCGGGCGTCTGAAAAGATGTTTGGCAAAAATTGCCTGATAAGCATGTTCAAGATAAAGCCTGACCTTAAGTCGGTGCTTCTTGTGCGCACCAACGTAAGCGTCGATGACGTAGAGTTCGTCCTGGGTTTTGAAAAATCCGACAAGCTTTTCCTTGAGCGAATCGTAACTTTCTTGGGATATGGATAGGTGAGCTTTACCCCAATTAATTTTATTGTGGACCTTTTTCGTGTCGACAATGAACTTGTCGTTGGGAGACCGTCCGGTGTAGCGACCGGTGTAAACTACGAGAGTTCCGGACACGGCTTTGACCGCCTCTTTCTTTTTTAAAGCCCGATCGTAAAGAAACTTTAAGGTTGGGTTATAGATTGCCTTTAGGCTCTCCATGGGTCAATGATATCTGAATGTAAGGAGCATGTCAAGTATTTGGTGAGCCGGATTTCTTTGCTTGATTTTTTATAGACTTGATGGATTCCGCAACTTCCTCAGGGCTTGCCAGATAATAATGGTTTGTTAACTTTAGGTTGTCGTCGAATTCGTATATGAGCGGAATGCAGTAGGGGATATTAACCTCAATAATCTCCTTATCGGAAAGTTTTTCCAAATACATTACAATCGCCCTGATGGAATTGCTGTGTCCCGAGAGGATCACTTTTTTCCCATTCAGAAGTTCACCCTCCACCTTTTCCTTAAAGTACGGGATCACCCGGTCGGAGGTGTCCTTTAGTGATTCGCCCGAAGGCAACAAAGCCGGGTCGACGTCTTTGTACATGGGGTCGTTCACGGGGTGTCGCGGGTCGTTATTTTCAAGGGGCGGGGGAGGAATGTTAAAGCTTCGTCTCCAGATTTTTACCTGGTCTTCGCCGTATTTCTCGGCGGTTTCGGCCTTATTTAATCCTTGCAATGCTCCGTAATGACGTTCATTAAGTCGCCAGTCCTTTATGACCGGTATCTTGTCCTGTCCCAAAACCTGTAAAGCCGTCTCAAGGGTTCTTATACCTCTTTTGAGTCTTGAGGCGTATCCAACGTCAAAGGAAAACCCTTTTTCCTTCAACCTGAGGGCATATTTTTTGGTTAGCTCAACCCCTTCTGGCGCCAGATCGATATCGGTCCAGCCCGTGAACCGGGTTGTCCATTCGGTCAATCCGTGACGGATGATCACCAGTCTTTTCATTTAGAGTTTGTTTTCAATTTCTATTAAACGGTTGTGTTTCGATACCCGGTCAGATCTTGCCGGAGCGCCTGTTTTCAAGAACTCAGCGCCGGAGGCGTATGCCAGATCGGCTATAAATGAGTCTTCGGTTTCTCCTGACCGATGGGAAACGGCGACCGCCCACCCGTATCCTTTTGTCATTTTTATAGCCTCCACAGTTTCAAGGACGGTTCCGATCTGGTTTAATTTTATTAACACCGCGTTTACCGATTTCTTTTCACGGCCGACCTCTATCCTCTTGGTGTCGGTGCACAAAAGATCATCCCCGATAAGCAAGTTGTGGGGGTCAAGACGCGTCATGAATTTGGTCCAGTTCTCCCAGTCGTCTTCGTGGAAAGCATCCTCAAACGAATGGACAAGATACTTCTTCTCAAGGGACAGGTAATAATTTATGAGTTCGTCTCCGCTTACTTCCCGGTTATCCTTTTTAAGGATATATTTATTGTCGCTATAGAATTCGGAAGCGGCGGCGTCAATTGCCAATCGGTAATCTTTCCCGTTGACATATCCGGCGTTTGTTGCCGATTCTATAATCACCTGGAATACCTCTTCGTTGCTGGTGAGATTGGGCGAAAACCCTCCTTCGTCTCCAACTAGTGTAGACAACCCCTTCTTTTTGAGATTGTTTTTTATGGAGTGGTAAATCTCGGCGCCCATTTTGACCGCTTCGGAGGCAAGTTGCCTTTGGGGGATGATGATGAATTCCTGGATATCAAAGTTCCACGAAGCGTGTTTCCCGCCGTTTATGACGTTGAACATTATTTTCGGCATATTGCTTTTGCCCTCAAAATAATATTCGCTCAAAAATTGCCATAAGGGTTTCTTGGATGATACGGCAAGAGCACGGATTAAGGCTTCAGAAACAGACAAAATAGCATTAGCTCCGAGTGAGGACTTGTTTGGGGTCCCATCAAGGGCGATCATCTTTTCGTCTATTGTTTTTGGGTCTGCGTCCATTCCGACAACCATTTTTTTGATTTCTAAATTGACATTATTGACGGCTTTAAGGACTCCCTGCCCCTCGTATCTTTTATCATCTTTATCCCTGAGTTCGATCGCTTCATGGGATCCTGTCGATGCCCCAGAGGGGACCGATGCAGCGGCCATTGTGCCGTCTTCTAAAGTCAGGTAAGTCCTGACGGTTGGGTTGCCGCGGGAGTCAAGGATTTCAATCGCTTTCACGTCTTTTATCTTCATATTGAATTATGCAAATTTTAACAAATAATCGGATCGCTGTTTCAATTCGTCATCAGGACATTTCGTCAAAAAACTTCCCGGACATACAAAATCGGGCTTGGATTTCATTCCGTTTATTGCCGGCAAGGTCTTGTCGTTGACGGCCCCATCCAGAAATATTTCAGACCTATAGTCAAGTGATCTCAATTGATCAATTTTATTGAGCGTTTCCGGCATGAAAGGCTTACCTTGGGCTCCGGGAATAACAGACATAATTTGGATACATGGTATCTGTTCAAGGTTAAAACTGTCTTTAAGATTGTCTACGCTTTCGTCGGGATTCAGAACCAATCCGACGGAAAAAGGGGAGAACTTCATAACGTCAAAGCCGAAATTATTGACAACTCCAAAGTGGACGAGAACATTTTCTATTTTTACAAAATCTTTCAATGTCTCGAGTTTCTTAATCTCGGTTGCATAGTCTTTGACCATCAGGTGGAAATCGAGAGTGATTTCTTTTAGTTCCGCGGGATCGGTCTTTTTGACGGCTTCAATAACTTCATCAAGTGATGCGGTTTTGTTGTCGACAAATATCCCGTCGGCGATATCTATCTGGAAATACTTGAAATATGGAGAAAGCCTTTTTATATGTAATAAATAGTTTGAAGCGTCAGATTCGAGGATTGAGGGACAGATATCCATGCCTTAATTGTAACAAAGTATAATACACATATGGATAACAGCGAAGCATATAAAAAGCTGAAGAGGCTGGTAGCAATACGATCGATTTCAACCGACAAGGAAAGAAGAAGCGAATTGGTAGAAGCCGCGGAGTACATAAAGGAAGAATTGTCGTTTCTTGACATGGAAACGGAATTTCATGAAGTTGAAGGATGTCCACCGCTTATTGTTAGCAAAAAGTTGGTATCTAAATCTGCTCATACTATTGGAATCTACACCCATTATGACGTTCAACCGGAGGATCCGGTTGACAAATGGACAAGCCCACCCTTCAAGATGACAAGGCGGGGAAACAAACTTTATGGTCGGGGGGTAGCTGATGACAAGATGCACCTGATCCAGTCGGTAATGGCGGCGAAAAATCTGATCGCCAAAAAAATACTCAAGAATAATATCGTTTTCATATTTGAAGGTGAAGAAGAAACCGGGAGCGATCACTTTGAAGAACTTGTCAAGAAAGCCGGGGACGATTTAAGGAAAATTGACGTTTTCTATGTTTTGGACATGGGTATGAAAGCGGTAAATGTTCCCCAGATATTTTACGGTTTGCGGGGGATTGCGGGATTTGAACTTAAGATAATAACCGGAAAGAGCGATCTACATTCCGGTGTTTACGGAAACCGGGTCTTGAACCCGGCCCAGGTGGCGGCCGATCTTTTCTCAAAGATGAAAGATAGTAAGGGGAGGATACTCATTCCCGGTTTTTACGACAAGGTCAAGAAATTCACGGAAGATGAAATAACCGTCCTTTCGAAATTCGTACCCAATGAGGAAAATGAAAGGGAAACCGCTAAGGTCAATCGTATGGTTGGAGGATTTCTTGAGAATAAAATAAAGCCGTCTCTTGATATAAACGGGGTTGCGTCAGGGTATGCCGGTCAGGGCTTCAAAACGATCATTCCCTGCGAAGCAACCATCAAATTCTCAATAAGGCTGGTTGAATACCAGAACGGTCCTGAGATCATAAGGAAGGTTGAGAAGTTTGTTGCCGACAATTTGCCATATGGTGTCGATCACGAATTTATCGTAAAGGAAGCGGCCGACCCTTTTTACACCGACTATACGAATCCGTATGCCATAAAGACTGCCAAAATACTTGAGGAGGTCTTTGGGAGAGAATGTTTTTTCAATCGCTCTGGAGGGTCGATCGCCGCCGCCGAAATTCTCCAGAGGCTATACAAGAAACCGATCATCCTGACGGGCTTTACCCTGCCTGATGAAAACATTCACGCCCCGGACGAAAACGTCGACATTAAGATGTTCGAAAAGGGAATCGTGGCACTTGAGAAAATCTTCTCATCTTGATGGGATAAACCTTCGCATTTGTAGCATATAGGCGACTGACAAAACAAACCTACTCGTATATCTTCTTTTTATGGAGAGAAACAATGCTTTGCATTCATTTTTTGATAGATAACATATGCGTGAGAATAAAAAGTCAGGGTAGGTAGGTTCAAAATAATTTGGAATTTAAAAAAAGACCAAGATCAGCGGTCGGTCGAAACCTTAGGCTGCTTAGCTTGGTCATCGTGATAAGTTATTGTACCATCAAAACCTATTGTCAATGGACAAAAATCTTTTGTATCGCCTAGGTTTTTCTCATTTTATGGGTATCGGTCCCGTCAAGTTCAAAAGAATGGTTGAAAGATTCAAATATTTGAGTAAAGCATATTGGGCGAATAGGGAAGACTTGGAAGAAATCTTGGGAAGAACACAGTCTTTGGAGTTTATTGGTTTTCGTTCCCGGTTTGATCCGGTCAGAAGACTCGAGGAATTAAAGGAGAAAGGAATAACCGTCTTGACCTTTGAAGATTCCCGCTTTCCCAAAAATCTCACCGTTATCTCCGATCCTCCGATTTGCCTATACGTTAAAGGATCATTGAATAGTGATAGATTCTTTTCGGTCATCGGGTCAAGACATCCGACCCAATACGGACTTAAGGTCGCGTACGAACTGGCATTTGGCCTGGCCAAAGCTGGCTTTGCCGTCTGTCGGCGCTCGCGTTGCTGCCATCCGCGACGACAGGAGTAACGCCGCGTGAGGGCACGCAGCCTGCAATTCCCGGTGGGCCGGCTGCCACC
>JAANMU010002185.1_pt1 | contig 15305 bp, 14 predicted proteins | sample 7279701 | NCBI WGS metagenome assembly JAANMU01 (sample SAMN14094539, study PRJNA606508) | bioreactor metagenome | isolation source: A lab-scale SPAN reactor treating ammonium-rich wastewater day 57 | place: Ireland: Galway | collected 2017-03-13 | reverse complement strand
GAAGCCTTTGCCGCGGACGGTGGCTTTGCCTTTGAAGCTCATCTGGGACAGCCGGGTGAGGAAGTGCTGGCCGAGTTCGGTGGCGTTTTTGAGAAGCTTCTTTCGGTGGCGCGTCAGGTAGCCTGAATAAATGAGGGGTAAATTGGGGTGAAGAGTTTGTATTTCAGCTAGGGCTTTTTTGGCAAAGGCGGGCTGGTAGTACTGCAATTTGTCAGCATTCAAAAAATCGGCGTAGCTGGCCTCAACTACGATGGCTGAGTAGCGATAACCCTGAAGTTCATAGAGCTGTTGATGAAATTTTTTCAAATTACTAAACTCATGAACTAGATTGACAAAAGTTTTTCGTTCGACCACTGCTAACAACCCATGCTGATCTTTGATAGCGTAGTCACCAATGGGGATTTTTTCCATTACTGATCTCAAACCAGGAAAATTCCAGGCGTATCTTTCGGCTGGATCGACAATGATATCAAAGTTCTGATTGTTGTAGTAAGAAAGTTTGTAACCTGCCCCACGTTGGGTCAAGCCCATTTGAGTTTGCCAAAAAATCTGCTCATATTCCCCTGGTTTATTTTTGTATTGTTTAGTCAAAAATAAAAAAGAACAACGTTTCTTTTGTGGTCTATCCAGGACAACATTGAGTCGTTTGCCAAATTGGTCATAAGTTAAAACTCCTACTTCTTCCAAGATGTTGTCTGGATTGGGCATGTCGGCTTCTTCTGACCGATAACAAAAAATATTACCTTTTGTGCCAGGCCACTTATCCTGTACTAATAAAGACAGCAAGATTTGGTCTCTTTTGACTATAGTTACTTGGTATGGAAAACGTGCCCCCTCCATTGCCGACAAAATCCACCGCGTTTCCTGAATCATGGGGATATTTTAGCAGACCTGAGATATGAGATCATCAGAAAGTTAGAAAATCATCATCAGATAGTTTTTAGGGGTAAATACTGTTTGTACAAACTAATTTTTGTCTTGCCACCCTTCATTCATAATTTTTCTATACTGATGGCGAGGCTCACCCTTTATATTCTGTGGAAACTTATCTGGAAGTTTATCAATATACTTTTTTACTCGCCTCATGTATCTGCGATTCATAATCCTTATCAATGGTTGAATTAGTGATCCTCTTAATGAGTCTGCTTTGCTGTAATTCTGACGCGCTGCAATGGGACGCATCAGCGACCAATTTCCAATACTTTCTAACCGACTATTACCAGCATCAAATGCATTTCGGATTTGTTCTTTTAATTCATCATCAGTTGGAGAATACCAGTTGCCCTCAATAAAAACTTGTCCGTTGTTTGATGAATAATTATTAATGCATAGCGCAGTCAGTTTACCAATAAACTTGACAACCATGTACTCGTTAACTACAAGAATAGCACTATCCTTTATTGCTTTTCTTAACCTTCGTTCCGATTCTGAGCAAAGATACCAACCTCTTTCGTTAGGTTGAATTTTGATTTCTAATTCAGTAGCCATTACTTGAATTTTTTTAATACTCATCGGAGGGATATTAGATTTGTCTGCTATAGACAATATAAATCCAATTTGAAATCGATATCTTTGAAAGTCATCCGTCATTGCTTCTAACACCACTTCGAAAAATTCTCCTTTGAGAATGTCCGCAATCTCTTCTCCATTCATCCTTTCCTTTAACCTAAGCTCAAGAAAAGAAGTCTCATCATATAAAAATATAGTTTCAAAAAAGATCAGCAATTGGGAACTGACAGTCTGAGTCCTGAGAATATCAAATATTCTTTTTGAATAATTATTCATCCTTTTGATAGCTGCATATAGCTCGGGAAACTTGTCAAGTGAAGTTTGGGGTGTTTGCTCAGCGTGTTGGCTTTGATGGTTTTTCTTGAATACTCTATCAAATACAGATCTTAATCGCACTCCTGCCGAATTATCACTAACTCTCTCTCTCTCTCTTAGATTTTTAGACTGAGTATTTTGCAGTTCAACCGATTCGAGTTGAGTCATGATAGTTATGGTATCATCATAATCACCATTAATGTAGGGAGGAAACACCAGATCTAACTTCTCTTTTCTGAGCAAGCTATAGAGGCAATATCCGAGTACTGCTACAAAAAATTGGTAACTCAGAATCAAACTCAGTTATTTGATTCCTACTCTATATTATTCTGGAGGCGCTTCTCGAGCTTCATTTTCGGGAATGAGACGAGCAAGACCTGCATCAACAATCTCGTGGTTGCCTGGGGCAAAATTAAAATGTGCTAAAAATAATTCAATTGGATGCTGAAGTTTATCACCACCGATAATAGTTTGGTGGGCGGTATCTAACGCAACCACACCTTCTGCCAAACTACAAACTGGCACCTGACAGCGATCGGCCACTGATACATCATTATGAGAATACATAAGTGCGCCACACTGACCGTTGTGAACTGAGTGCAGTTCTCCCACAAGAGCTGTGGTGTTTTGACGAATAAAAGAAATAATCGATCTCAGAGCTACCCGCCGATTATAGTCTGGTATCACGCCTTCAGGTCTGATAACTTCTTCTTCCTGCGCGGCCCCTCCACCCATCGATAAAATAATAACTTGAGCTCCAGGATGTTTTCTGTCAACCTCTGCCAACAAAGCTTGATATGTACCCACAGCCCCTCGTCTATCCATACACATAGTAGCTAATACTGTTTGCCCAGACTCCAGTCGTGAGAGCAGAGTTTGCTCTCCCATTTCGATCAAACGCTGACTAACTGTCAGAAAATACTTGCCTGGTTCAGGAACTTCGAATGGTGTTTTAACTGGATCATCTGGATGATTGACAATCTCCAAATCATTGGCAAACTTAGCGACTGCCTCAACAAACATGCTCCAAGTCACTTTTTCTCGGTTGTTGGGGTTTTCCATGGCACCTCCTTGTCTAACTTCATGTCCAGGTTCACCTGGTTTTACTTCCGTTATTTCCGTTATTGTTGTCATGATCTCGATATTTTATCTAACATCGGCTGTCAATCAACCAACAAAATTTGACAAACTAACCCCAGAGAGATCAATCTGCGGTAAGCCATCTTTAGCCATACTTAATCTCAAAATATAATCGACGTTTGAGGTGTAGGTAACTCAAAGCCAAATTTCAAGTAACACTAGAGTTGCCAACTCTCTCAAATCGGAAGTTTCGTTTTTAAGGAGCTATATAACCTCCCAATATACTTGACAGTTAAAAATTTCATTGATGCAACCAGAGAATATTGAGTGTATCCCTCTCTGAGTATGGTTGATTAAGAGATAAGGCTGTTTCTCCCTCCCGCTAGACCAGATACCTTATGATACAATCAAGTTCAGCTGAAAGGATCTTATGCCCCGCACCAAAGCCGTTTCTGTCAAAAGTACCAAGCAGGACATTTTAGCTGCTTATGAGGATCTGTTAACTCAAGTGACGACCACTGGTGAGGCTGAGCCAGCTTTAGCAGTCACCAACCAAAGACCTGATCAGATCGATAAAATGTAACAACAACTGACAGCGCAAATTACTCAGCTTCAAGCCACTCTTTCTCAATCGGTTCAAAACATTTTCGAACAGTTACAACAGGGTACCAAAACCCTCCAAGCTTTGGCTCAAGCACAACAAGCCGTCCAGGAGCAAACTCAAGTCGAACAGACTCGCGTTAAAAAACAACGTGATCAGGAGGAGGAGGAGTATCAGTATGAATTTACCAAACGTAAACAGCGACAAGAGGCTGAGTTAGCTGAGTCAATGACCGTGAAGCAAAAACAACTCAATGAGCGCGAGGCAAAATTGAAGGAAACTGAGGATGAACTGGCTGAGCTACGAAAAATGCGAGATCAGTGGGATGCTAAGCTACAAAAGGCGGTCGATGAGGCTGTGGTCACGACTGCTAAAAATGCTGACACCAAATATTCTCAGGAGGTGAGTTTGCTCAAGGCAGAGCACCAAGTAGCTCAATCGCTACTCAAACAGCAGGTTGAGTACTTGCAAAAACAAATTACTTCTCAAACCGAAGAAATGAGGCGTTTACAAAAAGAAGCAGCTGTAGCTGGTGAGTATGTAACTCGAATTGCTGAAAGAGCGGTCGAAAAACCAGCCTCTATCGTGGCTCCGACCAATCCAGTGACGAAGTAATTTTACATTAGCCCCAAAAAAAGTTTTGTCAAAAAACGTTCCGTTCATGAAAGCCTCTCGTAATTAAAGGAGAAGGAAAAATTTCTCTTTTAGGTGAGATTTGCTTTGTCATTTCAGGACAAATATCTGCAAATCAATCAGGCAACAACCCCAATTCTGTCAATTTTTTCTTATTAGCAACGACCAATTTGGAATCTAACTCACCCGCTTCCTCAACCACAATCCCCAACTTTTCCCCATGAGCCAACTTCGTGTAAAAATCGATTTGGGTTTGCAAGATCTCTTTGACCAACTTAGCTGGAGCCTCAGCAATCCAGTCGGCAGAGATTAAAAAATGTCCAAGGTGAAAAACCTGCTCCCCACCAGCAATAGTTAAACAAATAGTGTTAGCCACGTGAACTTTATGCGGTCTAACCATGTGACCCTTGATGCCATGAGCCAATTGTCTTGGATCAGTAAACTGCAAGTAACCGGCATATAGCAAGCCCAACTCATCCGCCATCACTTCCGTGTGTTGCTGAACACTAGCATTAACCTGTTCCCAATCTGATAAATCGAGTTTTTCCTTAGCCCAATCACTTTCTTCGTTGCTCGCAACAGCTAGATCATCACCAAACGTTTTTTTTAAATAAGGGATTATCTTATCAAAATTGGGCAATTTTAAGCCTGCTCCCACAAAAGCTATTCTGCGACCAACATTAATTTGCACGCCCTCATCGCCACAAGCAATCACATAGGGAACTGATTCGGACATAATTTTCTTTCTATTTAATCACCAAGATTTATGCAAACCAACCTGTTTTACCGTCATGCTGGAGAGTAATTAACCACCACAACACCTACCATTATACCACACCAGTCAGCATTTTTCACCCCAAATTGGATACACTTAATACTCAATTGTTAGCCTCAGATCCAGTTACGATTCGCTCCTGACAGCCATGTCGGTAATGGTCTTTAAGTACATCTTCATCTCTTGCTCCACCTTTTGCCAGTTGCCCTCAGACTCACGAATAGCGTTAAAAAGCAGGTCCATATCAATTAAAAGTTGGTCGTCGGTGACTATCATGCGTTGTTTGGCCATGTTTTCCTTTCTACCGATACTCAACCGGTAGTTGTGTCATAACCAGACTCAAGCTCATGCGTCTTTGTTCTGGACTAACACTTTCTACATTTACAGAAACGTTATCGCCTCGCTTGAAAGACTGTTGGGAATCTAGTTTGCTGTTATGAAGTAAACCATCAACTCCAGGTTCTACATTCACAAACACCCCAAAAGATTCCACTCTGGTGACTTTACCGGTCACAGTAGTATTGGGTGGATACTTGGCATCAATGCCCACCCAGGGGTCACCACTGAGCTGCTTAATTGATAAATTCAGTTTGTCAGTTCGCTCATCAAATCCCAGCACCATCACTTTCAACTTGTCCCCCACCTTGTGATACTCCTTGGGATGAGCTACTTTTTCCCATGAGATTTCTGAAATATGAACTAGGCCTTCTACGTGACCCAAAGATTTATCAGCCAAAGGCACTTCCACTGTGACAAATAAGCCAAAGTGCATTACGCCTGACACTACTCCGTCATAAACTTCTCCTGATTTGACCATAGCCGAAGCTGCTTCCTTTTGAGCCAACTCATTTTCTTCCGAGACATGGCGTTCAGAAAAAATCAATCGGTTTTTTTCTCGATCAACTTCTATGGCTCTGACTGAAAATGTTCTGCCTTTTAATTCAGTAAATTTACCCATCCACTCATGGCCAAACTGACTACTGGGTACAAATCCTCTGACTCCGTGCACTAGAACAATCAGACCGCCCTTGTTAACATCGATACCCTTGGCTTCCAAAACCTGATTGTTTTTTAATGCATCTTCGAAAACTTCCCATCTGGAATCAAAGGCCGCTCTTTTTAATGACAGCAAAACTTGACCCTGGGGACCGTCCTCACTGACTACCACCGCGTCCAGTTTGTCACCAGGTTTAAGATCAACAATATAGTCTTTAGCCATGGCAAACTCACGATCAGTTACCACACCTTCGGTTTTGGCGCCAATGTCCAGGTATAAAACGCGCCGATCAACTTTAGTGACCGTGCCTTTGATGACCTGACCTTTTTGAGGCACTGTCACCTGATCGCTTTGTGAAGCGAGCAAGTCAGCCATGGTCAAAATTGATTTTGATTTTTTTGAATTATGGGCAATATTTAAATCGACCGAAGTTGATTTCAGATCAACCGAAGTTGATTGTTGCTCAGTTGCTTCAACCTCAACCTCAGCCTCAGCCTGTTTTTTTGCAGGTTTAGCCTTAGATTTTGTCGCTGCTACTGTTTTGGAAATTGTTGCTGGTTTGGCAACTTGTTTTTTTGCGGCTTTCGCCATATAGTGATAATATCCTTTCACCCGAAGGCGAGGTGCAGTATATCATATAAAAAGGGAAGTTTTCTAAACGGTTCAACGTGTCGTAATTGCAGACTGGCCTGTCCCGAAGAAATTGGGGATCCGCAATCTAAAAACCTTATTAGATGTTAGGGCAGCCACAATCCTAGACATGTTAAACCGTGATACGAAGACACGAATGTCATGACGTGGTTGATTGTGCGACATTTCGTGCGAAATAGAAATACATGTTTTCGATCAATTAGCAATCAATTAGCGATCAATTAGCGATCAATTGGCAATTAATTAGTAATCAATTGGCAATCAATTAGCAATCAATTAGCGATCAATAAATACAATTATTATGCCAACTAACTTTGTTTCACCCCCAACTAAAAGCGATGTTCAAGGCAAAATTGTCCTCGTCAGAGTCGACTATAACGTGCCTTTAATCAAAAAAAACGGTAAAGTCTTGGTTGGTGATGACCGGCGCATCGCTCAATCACTGGAAACTATTCATTTCTTACAAGCAGCTCAGGCTAAAATTATTCTACTGTCTCATCTGGGTCGCCCTGTCAGTGACCGGGATCTACAATTGTCGCTCCAACCGATTGCTGATCACTTGAAAAAAAAATTTCGTATCCCCTGTTATTTTTCTCCAGAAATAATTGGGGAGACTACTTCTTCACTGGTTAATCAAATGCAACCAGGTGAAGTAATGCTGCTTGAAAATTTGCGATTTGACCCCAGAGAAAAAAAAGGAGATTCGGAATTTGCTCAAGAACTTGCTAAATTAGGTGATGTTTATATTAATGAAGCCTTTTCTACCCTCCATCGCTCTCATACCTCCACTACCCAACTACCCAAACTTTTGCCTCACTTTGCGGGTTTTGATGTCATTAGAGAAGTCACCACCTTAACCAAGATGTTAACCGAACCTAGGCGACCATTTATTTGCTTACTCGGTGGGGCTAAAATTGCTGACAAAGTCGCAGCTATCGAACAATTAGCTCAAAAGGCTGATTGTATTTTAATCGGTGGCGGCATTGCTAATAACTTTTTTAAAGCACAGGGTTTAGAGATTTATCGATCGTTTACTGAAGAAAAAATTTCGGCTAGCGATCAAAATGAAGACTATTCTCAAGTAGCAGCTGAATTGCTTCATCAACACCGTCACGAGCACATGCTTAAAGATGGCTATATTCCTTTGCCTAAAATCATTTATCCAATTGATGTCATAGCTGCCCCAAGCTTGCAGTCGTACTCCAAAAATCAGCTTCGGACTATTGATTTGTCAAACGGACCGAAAGACACTGAAGAACATATCAAGTTATCTTATCTAGATATAGGACCTAAAACCACCCGACTTTATCGAGAGATTATTAGTCAGGCGGAAACTATTTTCTGGAATGGACCAATGGGAGTTTGGGAAAATCCTCTATTTGCTACCGGCACTCACAAATTAGCTTGTGCAGTAGCCGATGCCGATGCCACTTCTATTGTTGGTGGCGGCGATACACTCGGTGCTATTGATGCCTTTGGTTTGGCTCAGAGTTATTCCCACATTTCGACTGGTGGAGGAGCCAGTTTAGAATTCTTGTCTGGAAAAAATTTGCCTGGATTAGTAGCTTTGAATTCTTAAAGAATAGCTCCTTGAAAACGAAACTTTCGATTTGATATAGTTGGCAAGTCGGGTGTCATTCGAAATTTGGTTTTGAGTTGGGTATATTTTTCCAACTTTATGTAGGTGTGCATTACACTGCCATGAATGATGTTCCATGATACTAATAGTTTTCATTGCCAACATTGTTTGATATATCAATATTTCTAATTATGTAAACCATGCTGTCAGCATTTAAAATTACCGCTTGACTCACATAACTAATTATGGGTATGCTGTTAGCAGATGTGAAATTAATCTCGTTGTGAGATTTGTTTATAGCAAAATGACCACTCAACCACTATCAACTCCAACTTTACCAACCCAGTTTACTAGCAATGTATCTCTGCCGATTTCTCCAGGTGCAGGCAATCAACCTTTAACGGCTCCACAAATTCCTCAACCACTATCATCTGGTACTAATCAACACAAATCGCGTTCACTCATTAAAATTGGAATTTTTATTTTTCTATTATTTGTTCTAGTTGGTGGAATTGGGGTAGCGTTTTTTTTGAATACTCAAACTCAAGAAATTCGACAACAGGCTGATGAAATTCCAGAACCAACTCCTCCTGCCTTCACATATCACGCCCCTGTCAGCGGGACTTCAATCTTAAGTAGAAGTGATAATGGTGAAGTTGATACTATTGTCGCTTCAATTGAATTTGATAATAGTCCATCATGTCTAAATGGTGCATGTCGAGCCAATGTTAGAGTTGTTCCAGACAAATTTCCTGATCTAGGATCTGAAATTAGGTGCAGGATTAACACTGCTACTGTTGTCTATTACAATATGCAAACTAAAACGGATGATGGAGTTTATCCAGCCAACGTCGCTCTCCCAGCAGGAGGAGCAAATGCAAATTGCGCTCGGCCTCTTACGTATTGTGCCGATGGTAGTGATCCCAACTGTGAACGAGGCAATTTCATGGCGTATGGACCACCCACAAGTCAATGTGGAGGTGATCCTTATGCTTGTAGATACTTTGTGGCGGAAATTCCCTTCTCACTCAGGAGTATAGATCAAAGTTGCGGTTGTTCTCAACTCGACGTAAGCGTTTCTAATATTAGCTTCTCGTGTGATGGCGATACACAAACTATTACCTATACGAAAGAGGAAGGTGATACGTCTGTTGGCGGTTATGCGTATGGTTATAGTACAGCCCAGTGTTCAGCAAATCCTCCCACCAACACTCCTGCCCCTCCCACCAATACCCCTACTCCTCCAATCAACACCCCCACCCCTACTCCCCCAGTAGTTAACTCACCGACTCCAACATCGCCACCTAATAGCACCCCAACTCCTACTCCCGCCATCGCTGGACCAATGTGTGCATCCATCTCCATGAACCCGACTTCCCCCAAACTCAATGATCAGGTTACCTTCACCTGTGGCAAAGTTACAGGTATCACTGAGTATCAATTCCGCTACTTTGAGCCAGGATCATCAACTCCAATTTCTCTATCAGCAGCAAATGCCAATGTTTCCTCACCATTAACACTCACCAAAACAGGAAATTACAGAGCTCAATGTCGAATTTGTCCTAGCAATGCTGACCGCAATGACTCATGTGCCAATCCTAACTGGGGTTGGGACCCAGTGCCAACACCTTAAACAAATAAAATTATGGTCAATGCTACTAATCAAACCACCAGCCCATCAATCATGCCTGAAATTATAAACTCCAACCAGGTTAACTCTGAGCCCGTGACAGCTTTTTATGTCAAGGACGGCACTCAAATGACAGCTCCACCCACTATTCAGCCGCCCAAATCTAAGTCTAAGCTACCTGTTATTGGTGCTTTGATATTAATGCTTGTGTTGATTGTTGGCTTGGCGGTCGGCTTGTTTTTCATAAATCAACAACAGGACACCCGCCAACAAGCCAGTCCTGCAGGTGGGAATTGTCAAGTTTGTGATCTCAACAACGATGGAACCGTTTCAGCCAACGAGGTTTCTCAACTCAGTCAATGCATCGGTGCCCAAATCGGACAAAATGATGGTGGTTTCTGTTTTGATAATGGCCAGATACGTGACCCCAATGCTGATGGGGTGTTAAACAGTGCTGATACTCAATTTTGTACTGAGTGTTTGGGAGCTGTCACGAACAAAAACTCTGGAGACGATCTGGCCGGAGCCAATCGCCCTATCCCAACCCCATTCTGTTCCAACAACGCAGAAGTTTCTAATCGACAATCTCAGTGGATCACTGATCACTCGCAAATTGAACTATCCTGGCAACTGGATAGTGGCAAAGTGAGTGATTATGAAATCTGGAACGTAGCCTACGTCGCATCAGACCATCTAGGTTCAGATAAGTACTATCTGCGCAAATTGAACCCTCAACCACTCCCCCCAAACACTACTAAGTTTGTCGTCACTAACCCTAATGAGCTGGCAACTCGGAAATTTTTAATTAGAGCTGTTTCATCTCGTGATCAAAGTGGAGCTCTGGTTTGTTATGATCAGTGGGAGCTTTGCCAGGCACCAGTCATTAAAGATAGAAAAGTTACCACCACTGACAATATCAACTACGACTTCACTTGGGTTCCAGTTCAAAAACCCCATTATCGTTACGAAATATGGATGATTGGCAATGGTACTTTAGCAGAACTTGGTCAAGCGGGGTACTATATCCAAAAGTTGGCAGATATTACCGATCTAAATGCCAACTCTGCACGAGTCACTATTCCTGAAGAGCTTCGACCTAAAAATACCAATCGATTTTTAATTAGAGCAGTTAATTATCTAGATAAAAATGGTCAATCCCCCTGCCACGATGAGTGGGCACTCGGAATTGGCCAAGCTCAAAGCGACAATGCTTGTACAATCTCATTCAATGTTGCCTCTCCAACTATCACACCAACTTCTACTCCAGGTGCAACAAATACCCCCACCCCAACCGTCACGCCTACCTCTACTCCAGGTCCAACTGCTCAACCGACCAGTACTCCTAATCCCTCAATAGGTTGTAACCAGGTTTGTGTGACCAATGGCGATTGCAGTAACTCAAATCATATCTGCTTTACTGATCCAGAGGGAGTTAATCGATGTCGACTGGAATCCAACCCGACTAACGCTAACTGTCAACCTCTAGTTGCCGAACAACCCCCTGTCGATCTACCACAAGAACTACCCCAATCAGGTCCTGCTGAATGGTTGACCTGGATGAAAGCAGGATTGGCAGTACTGGGAGTAGGAGCTGCTTTATTATTGATGTTGTGAGCCGAGAGGGACTCGAACCCCCGACCAGAAAGGTATAAGCTTTCCGCTCTACCGACTGAGCTATCGGCTCGTTTATCGGTTATTATACCCACAAAACTGACTATCTTCATGAGCGATCCTCACAAATCGATTTCCTGAGCTTCATCTTCAGGTGGTACAATAACAGCCTGTGTCTAAAAAATCCAAAAACAATATCATAAAAACTCAAGACTCTAAGTCGGTGCAAACAACCTCCCCTGCATCAATTCAGACAGAAACAGTCCAGGCTTCTGTCAACCCACCACGATCCCCCAAATCTAAAAGGTGGGCTAAGTTGCACAAGTTTCTTAAAAAACGCTGGTGGGTAATTTTCCTGACCTTAATCATCCTAGGTGGAGGTGGTTGGTACTGGCAAAGTCAACAGCAAGCCCAGGTCGAAGTCACCCTAGTCAATCCTACGATTCAAGATTTTTCTCAAACTATTGAGGTGCCTTGTGTGGTCGATGCCAAACAAAAAGCTCGTTTGCGATTTATGTCTGGAGGTAAAGTTGTTTATTTAAGCGCCAAGGAAGGCGATTGGGTTAAAAAATCCCAAATCGTCGCTCGGGTGGATACAAGAGCCCTGGAGAAGCAGTTACAACAAGATCTGAATCGCTACATGCAGCAACGCTGGAGCTGGGAGCAAACCCTAGATGATACGGCTGATCGTTTTATTGATGAACGCGAACAAAGAGCTGTCGATCAAGAGCAGTGGGATCTAGACAATCAGGTCTTAAATGTAGAAATTCGCGATATTGCTGTCAGAGACTCAGCTATTTACTCACCTATGGCCGGAATTCTTACCACTAGCCCTACTGCCGTAGTGGGAGTGCAGCTATCGCCCACTGATACCTTTGAAATTGTGGATCCTGCCACGTTAGTTTGCCGAGCAGCGATTGATGAGGTTGACATTGCTCCAGTCAAAGCTAACATGCCTGTGACCGTAACCCTAGATAGCTTTCCTGATCAGCCATTTTTCAGTCAGCTAACCTTTATCTCCCCGACTGCTAGTCGCTCTGAAAGTGGCACTGTCTTTTTAGTCGAAGCTCCTTTAGCCAATATTCAAGATCTAAGCACATATCGAATTGGCATGAATGGTGATGCTGTGATTGAAATTCTCAAGAAAAATAATGTCATGGTCATTCCCATCGACGCGACTAGGTCAGTAGATGGACAAACTGTGGTTTCGGTGAAAACTGGTGAAAATACCTTTGAAGACCGAGAGATTGAGACTGGTATCGAATCTGATGATCTAATTGAGGTCATTTCAGGCTTGACGGTAGACGATCAAGTGGTGGTGCCAGATTGATGATCTCTTTGTCGTCATTCCAGATTGAATCCGGCATCTTCCAAACTCGTCGGTTCAGCATGACAGCTATATCAACTATCAGGCGCGGTCATCTATATGCTCCTTCAGTTAACCAACATCACCAAAAAATATCAGCTAGGCGATACTGTTATTAATGCCCTAGATGATGTAAGTGTTGGTTTTAATACCGGCGAATTTGTGGCTATCATGGGTCATTCTGGATCAGGAAAGTCAACGTTTTTACAAATTGCCTCCATGTTAGCCGCTCCAACTGCCGGCAACGTGTATCTCAAGGATCAAGATGTGACGGTTTTTGAGGAAGTCGAGCGGGCACGACTTAGAAACGAAGAGATCGGCTTTATCTTCCAGCAATTTAATCTATTGGCTAAAACTTCCTCAATTGATAATGTGCGTTTGCCTTTAGTTTATGCTCAAGTTAGTGAAAGAGAACAAAAAAAACGGGCTATCGAGATGCTAAATCGGGTTGGCTTGGGTGATCGGTTAGCTAACACTCCTTCTCAACTATCTGGTGGCCAACAACAGCGTGTAGCTATCGCCAGAGCCCTGATTAATCATCCCAGTATCGTCTTTGCTGATGAGCCAACCGGTAATTTAGACTCAAAAAGCGGAAATGAAATAAAGAAACTCTTAGTTGAACTTCACAGAGAAGGTAAAACAATTATTTTAGTGACTCATGAACCAGATGTAGCTGAAATTGCTTATCGCCATATTAAATTTGAAGATGGTCAAATCACCACAGACTCACATCCGCAAGCCAATTCTAAGTCTTATGTTTAAAACTACTGTCCTAATCGCTATTCAATCCATTTTTCGCAATAAGGTCAGATCGTTTTTAACCATGCTGGGGGTAATTATAGGTGTTGGCTCGGTGGTACTTTTAACCAGCATCGGCACAGGTTTACAGGCCTATGTCGCGGATCAATTCGAGGCGTTAGGTAGCAACACTCTCTATGTGATACCTGGTCAACCATTTGGCGAAGGAGGTGGTCTCGGCAATCAACAACAAGCAGTCATAGAAAGTTCTAAACCTTTACTTAAGGAGCGCTATCTCAAGGAGATTATTCGCAATCATCGAGATTTAATTACTGATGGCTTGGCGATTTCTTTTACTACTGCCCCTGCTCAATATCGAACTAAGTCGGTGCGCGCCACCATTCAGGGCGTGACCCCAAACTTTGAAAGTATTCGCAGTGCTCCCACCACCCTGGGTAGGTGGTATACAGAATCTGATGAGGCAAAAGGTGCTAGAGTAACAGTGTTAGGACCCAAGATAGCTGAAGAATTGTTTGGAGAAGTTGATCCAATCGGTCGAACTATTAAGCTGGGGACGCAGTCTTTTGAGGTTGTAGGGGTAACGGAGTCTAAAGGTGATGGGTTTGGCGGTCCCTCTTTTGACGATTTTATTTATATTCCCTTCACAACTATTCAGGAAAAATTTAATGTTAATTTGATTGATAACTTTGTCTTAGAAACCAAATCTCCAGAGACAATTAAGGAGGCGAAAAAGGCAATTGAAGACGATTTGTCAAATTACATTGATAAGGATGAGTTTACTGTCTTTGATCAAACGCAGTTGCTCAATACGATCAATCAGATTTTAGGTGTTCTAACAGCAGGGCTGGGTGGAATTTCAGCAATTTCTCTGGTGGTGGGGGGAATTGGGATTATGAATATTATGTTGGTTTCAGTGACCGAAAGAACTCGAGAAATTGGTTTAAGAAAAGCCCTCGGGGCTACACCTAACGTGATCTTGCTTCAGTTCTTAATTGAGGCTGCAATGTTATCAATCATAGGTGGGGCGATTGGTCTACTAATCGCCATTCTGGGTTCGTTGGCCATCCAAACTGCCTTTCCAGCCAAAGTGACTTTAGAGGCAGTGATTTTAGCCTTTGGGGTGTCCACTGCGGTTGGGTTAATTTTTGGTGCCACCCCTGCTAAACGGGCAGCCAACCTTTCACCTATTGAAGCACTAAGATACGAGTAGCTTTAAAACTTCACCGCTACTTCCCCAGTTTTTAAAAAAAATTTCACTATTAAGCCTGATTAATGAAACTTGACTCATTGGGCAAAAAAAAACTTGATGCAGTCGTTGGATAAGTGCCTTGCTTATAGATCGCAGACCAGCTTAGTGCACAACTTTAGTCAATACGTTACACTAGGAGTTATGAAAAGCCTTCGGTTAATTTTAGGAGTCGTCCTGATCATTGTTTTAGGAGGAATTTACGTCTGGAAAACCCAGCCTCAATTATTGAGTTCTTTTAACTTTCCCGAGTTTCCCAATAAAGAAGTAAGCAATTTGTCTCAAAGGATAACTGAAAATCTACAACCAGCACTCCAGGAGTCGGAACCAATTGTCAGCTCGCTGACTATCAAGGGAGAGGAGGTTGCTTCCAGAGCAGCTGCAGTCTTGGGCGCTACAGTAGGCATTTCTGAACCAAGCAACCAACCCGTCACCCTGATCGAGGGTACTCTAGAGTACACCCGCTACTGGTATTGTAAACAAGTGGTGGATCGATATGAGCTGCAGTATCAAACCAAATGATTTATGTTGCCATTTTAGATCCCGATCAACC
>JAANMU010002184.1_pt1 | contig 15313 bp, 11 predicted proteins | sample 7279701 | NCBI WGS metagenome assembly JAANMU01 (sample SAMN14094539, study PRJNA606508) | bioreactor metagenome | isolation source: A lab-scale SPAN reactor treating ammonium-rich wastewater day 57 | place: Ireland: Galway | collected 2017-03-13 | reverse complement strand
CCGCCCTGCGGCGCCTCGCCGGCCTTTCCACCCAGCCGGATCAGCAGCAAATCGCCCGCGGGCGTGGCGGGAAGTGAGCCGATCGCCTTGAACGACTCCGGATTCGAGAGTACGGCTTGCTGTGGAACGACAAACAAGGCGTTGGCCGCAGCGCCGAGCGCGACGGCGCGCGCTGCGTCCGCTTGTACGTCAAACGCGCGGTCCATGTAGAAAGCAAGCTGTGGTGGAACGATCGTACGAAACGCCGATGAGCCATATCGGTCAAATTGGATCGGGTCCCATTGCAGTATCACGCGTTCATCGGGGCGCGCCAGCCGGTTGATTTCCCGCCAGGCCGTGATGGTGTTCTCCGGCAGGAAGGTTCTCGCGAAATACCGCTGCGCGCCGCACAGCGCGGCGCCGCCCATAATCACTACCAATGTATAAAACAAAACCGCCGCCAGCGCCGGGGCACGCGCAAGCATCGTGTACCGGATGCCCGCGAGCGCCGATCCGGCCGAGAAGGCGACCCACGGGCCGAGATAGTACATCCAGTAGTTGTGGATCTTGAACAGCCGCCAGAACAGGACGACCCAGATCAGCCCCGTCAGCGCGATGACGCCCAGCCCTCGATCCGCCTCAACGGCTGGGTGATCCTGACCGTGGCGCAGAGTTTTTTGCCTTAATGAGCGGCTTGCAATACTCCACGCCGCGCCGAGCACCGCCATCACTAGAATGGGCCACGACAAATTGCCCAGCACATGTTGCCATGCGACGGAATGGGGAGGCGTGATCTCGCTCTCCCGGCGCGAAACGAAGATCGACCACAGCTTCTCCCAGCTCCCGTCCAGGCCTGCGTAGACCAGATAGTACACCATGCCCACGGCGGCCCCGATGGACGCCCCCCAGGCGATCGCGAGGCGCGCACCGGTCAGTCCCAGCCGGCGTCGGCGCAGCGTAGCCCAGCCGCAGTAGAGCCCGGCAAAGAGGACACCGATCCAGTCCGTCCAGATCAGCGCGACGATGGCCGCGACCCAGCCCGTCAACGCGAAGGCTCGCGTCGCTGCAGGTCGTCCCGGGCCCGCCGCCTGCCAGGCCAGCACCGCGGCCAGCATCAGGCACAGGCAGACGGCCTCGTGATTGACCATCCGCCCGAAATAGACGTTCATAGGCATCAACGCGAACACGAGTCCGGCACACAACGCCCGCTCCCGCCCCGCTCGTCGCGCGGCGAGCCCGATCAGCATCCAGAGGCTCGCCAGCGACGCGGCGATCGGCACGACGCGGGCGGTCGCCTCGCTCTCTCCAAACAGTCGAAACGTCCCCGCGATCAGCCAGACCAGTCCTGGTGGATGATGCGCATACCGATCGCGCTCCCCCACCGGCGGCACGTCGGCCCCAACCGCCAGCACCCCCATGCCATGATGCACATCGAACGGGTAACGAAGCAGATTGCGAGAAAGCTGCGAATAGAACGCTCCGTTCCAGTCGTGCATGCCGCTCCACGGCGCAGTCAGCCGCTGCGTCAGGCCAGCAGCGTACAGCGCGAGCAACAACAAGACGCACCAACCGCCGACGCGTTCGCATGCCGACCGTGCCGTCGGACTGCGGCCATTTTGTGTGCCGTCGGCCGTTGAAGCTGTTGTCATCCGGGTATCCACTAGCAGCGTAGCATACGAGCAGTTCCCGATTGGTTCATCGCGGGCGCATGGGGCTTTACCCGACAGCCGTGTCCGGAGAGAATACCCCAGTTCCGCACACAAGCCCGGCGGCCCCATCGCGGAACGGACAATCTCGCATGGATCTGTGCCAGCCCAAATCGCTTGTTCTCGCCTCGACCAGTCCGCGCCGCCGACAGTTGCTGGCTGACGCGGGCTATGCCTTCGAAGTCGTGTCGCCGCGATTCGAGGAGCCGGACGATCCGCTGCCGCACGTCACGCCGATGATGCACGTCGAATCGCTGGCGTATTTCAAAGCGCGCAGCGTCGCAGGGGAGTACTTCCAGCGGACAATTCTCTCCGCCGACACGCTGGCGTTTCACGACGATAAGCTGATCGGCAAACCCGCCGACGCCGCCGATGCTCGCGCCATCCTCACGCGCCTCGCCGGCACGTCTCACCAGGTCATCACGGGCGTGGCCCTGCTCGCGCCGGCCACGGGCCGACGCCTGCTTCAACACGATGTCTCCATCATTCACATGCGACCGCTGACCGCGCAGCAGATTGACGACTACCTTGACACCGGCGAATGGCGCGGCAAAGCCGGGGCGTACGGCATTCAGGATCACGGCGACGAATTCGTGGAGCGCTACGAAGGGAGCTTTTCCAACATCGTCGGGCTGCCGATGGAGCTGCTCGGGCGCATGCTGACCAACTGGGGCGCGTGACGCCCGGTCTTTCTGGACTAATCGCGGCGTTCGCCTACGATAGCAGCCGATGTGACGCCGCAGTGCCGTGATGTTCGTTCGATTGCTCGCCACGGCGAGCCATCGACTCGCGCGATCGGCTCCGTGATGATGCACGCCGCACAACCCGACGCATGAAACTGATTGTCCAGATTCCGTGTCTGAATGAGGAGGCGACGCTGCCGGCGACGCTGCGGGACATCCCGCGCCAAATCCCCGGCATCGACAAAGTCGAGATTCTTATCATCGATGACGGCTGCACCGACCGCACCGTGGAAATCGCCCGGCAGAGCGGCGTCGAGCACATCATTCAATTCCCCGGCAATCGCGGGCTGGGGCATGCCTTCGCCGCCGGCATTGATTACTGCCTCGCGCACGGGGCCGACCTGATCGTCAATACCGACGGCGACAATCAGTACTTCGGCGGCGATATTCCGAAGCTCGTCCAGCCCATCCTCGAAGGCCGCGCACACCTCGTGATCGGCGATCGCGAGCCGGAGAAAGTGCCGCACTTTTCGTTTGTCAAGAAGAAGATGCAGACGCTCGGCAGCCGCGTGGTCAGCCACCTCGCGGGGATCACGGTGCCCGACGTGCCGAGCGGTTTCAAGGCCTACTCGCGCGAGGCGGCGATGCGCCTGGCCTGTTCGACCGATTTTGACCACACCGTCGATCACGTGATTCAGGCGGGCCGCAAGCGCTTGATCACGATCAGCGTGCCGATTCGCACGAACGAAAAGCTGCGCGAGAGCCGGCTGTTCTCGAACATCGGCGTGTTCATCTCGCGCTCGGTTGGTATCATGGTGCGCGTCTATTCATCCTATCGGGCGATGAAGATTTTCACGATCGCCGGCGGCGCCACGTTCACGCTGGGCTTTCTCATCGGTCTGCGGTTCCTCTACTACTTCTTCTTCACGACCGAGCATGACAAACACATTCAATCGCTCATCTTGAGCGCGATCCTGCTGATCGCCGGGTTTCAGATGGTGCTTACCGGCATCGTGGCCGATCTCATCAACTCCAGCCGCGCGATTCTGGAGGATGTCTCCTATCGTCTGCGCCGCGTCGAAGACCATCGCGGACCGGGCGGCGAGTAGGCGTCAGTCGATCCGAGCCGCGACCGTCAGGGAGCGGTGAGCGAATGAACTCGGGTCGCGTCAACGATTGTTGAGGTGCTTTTTGTCTTAATCCCAAGATTGAACTGGATACCCTTGGATTGGTTCGCAGCAAACGAACCAATTCTTGTATCTTCCCTCAACAGAGTTCGCACAGAGTTGTGAGAGCATTCTGACAAACCGGAGTACATTGCGCGAACGCTGAACACTGATTCAGCAAGCAATGACTGTGCAAGGACGACATAGCCAGGCCGCCTAGGGTTACAACGTCATGAACGTACACGGAGTTGCTTGCGATCCAAGCCGAGGACGAGAGGCAAGGAGAAGCCAATGAAATACATCGCAATTGAACCGAAAAGATTGACTCTCAAAGCCTCATCGGCACCAATTGCTGGCAGGATATCAATCCGCATTACTTCAACTCGAAGCTACATGCTAAGGAACGCATTCTGCCGATTAATATATCACGAGGTCCTTTATCCTGTCGTCATTGGGCAACGCCGACGAATCGCCGCCTGCCTACAAACACCAGATGCTTGGCTTTTTACTATTGCCGCAATAATGTGGGAGGGTTGTATACAAGGCATGACTTGGGATGCAATCAAGAGGTCAGTCTCATCTGGTCTTGCCTATCTCAGGCTCCATGACCTTGCACCACCAGCACTCAAATCGGCGACCACCGTGTCAGGCAGGAAGAGGAAGGTAGGTTTGCGTTTGGAATTTGGCGTTGCCTACTCAGACTTCGCTCGAGATGGAACCAAACAGAGAGAGTTATTCATTGGTATTCGGAATGTTTTTGAGCAAGTGACGTCGGCCAAGCAACGCGCAATTGGCAGATCGCGAAAACGCAAATCAAGTTAGCCTTGGCAGTTCTGGAGGTCGGCAGAAATTCCTATTTAGCTAGATAGCGAGATCATTTTCCTTATTGCCTGTTAACCACAGTACGGAACTGTGTACCATCCCTAAGGCCCCGTCGCCGCTTCGAACGCCCCGTGCTGCCCGTGGAAGCGCTCCTGTGCCACGGCATCGACCTCGGCGAAGCGCTGGCTGACGCGGACGATCGACTCGTTGAATTCGTCCACCATCGACTGCATGACGCGATCCGGCGGGATCGGCAGCATCAGCGACCAGCGCGTCGGCGGCACGAGCACCACCGTCGTGCGGATGGCCTTCACCTTCTCGCGCCCGCCGCGGAACTCACGCCAGGTGCGGCCGATCTCCTCGCGCCGCCAGTAATAGGCCAGCTTCGTCCGTCGGCCGGTGCAGGCTTCCACGTTCCAGTCCTGCGGCCCGTGCAGCACGGCGAGAAAGACATCCTGCGAGACGGCGGCATGGGCCAGCTCGTGCTGCGTGCGGCTCTCCACAAGATCCTTCTTGTGCGGATCGACCCGCGCGACGATGGTCTGATCGAGGTGAAAGGCCAGCGGCGTCAGCAGCGTCGCCTCGATGCGGGCACCGGACACGCCCTTGTAATCGGCCGGCGGTTTTCCGTCCGGGCTGTCGGGCGGCACTTTATGAAGACTGTAAAGGATGCGCGCCTTGTCCTCCGAGACGACTTCGTGAAAGTGCACGCCGACGACATCGGCCATGTCCTGCGCGAACCATTGCTTCCACAATACGTCGGGCACTTCGATCACCGCGGTCGATCCGCGCGGGGCGGCCATGCCCGGTCGCAGCACATCGCCCGGCGCGCGCCGACGCGCCATATCCAGCGGCGGCAGCGATTGACCGGCGAAGCCGAGCTGCCAGCGGTCGGCCCGTTCCTCGACGGGTGTCACCATCAGGTCCCACGGCACGCCGTCGGCCGGGTTGGCGCGCACGGCGCGATAGACCCAGTCGCCGATGCGGACGGTCGAGCCTTCGGGCAGCGCGGGCTGGGTGGAGGGCGGAAACAGGCGCAGGCGGCGCTGGCGGGCCTCGTCCTTCAAGCCGCCGGAGTCACGCTGGCTGGATGGAGGCGGTGACGTGGGCGCGGTCTTGGCGCGCGGCTGGGCCCATGCATCGGCGGCAAAGGCAGCCGCGCACATGATGACGAGCGTGTAAACCACTCCGCGAGCCGGCGTCGTCCTGCGCTGTGCCATATTCGGATTCCAACCGTGATCCCGCCCGCCGGATTCTACGCCGCGTGCGGGTGCCCGGCCACCGGTTACAATCCGATCATGGCCCAGGATCCGATGCTGGCAACGCTTCCGTGTCTGATTGACGCACTGCACTGCGGCGCGCTGGTCATCGACCGCGCGCGGCAGATCATCCTGGCCAACGCCCGTTTGGCAGACCTGATGGGCCTGGCGGTAAGCGATCTCATTGGGCGCGACCCGCGCACACTTTGCAAACCGCTGAACGACGGACCGAATCACGCAGCCGATTTCGACGCCGCGTTCGAGATGGAGCTGGGCCTGATCCGCGCCGACGGTGGTCTTGTTCCGGCGCGCGTGTCGGGCAAGCTGCTGGGCGAGCACCCGCCGCTGTCGGATTTTCGCCTCGTCACGGTCATCGATCTGACGGCGCAGAAGGCGGCCGAGGAGCGGGCGCGCGAGGAATATGTACAGATGTCGCGAATGAGCGATACGGTGATCGAACAGGCCCTGGAGTTGAAACGCTACTCGGCGAAACTGGAGGACCGCGTCCGGCAGCGCACCGAGCAATTGCACGAGGCGAACATGGAGGCGATTTACATGCTCGCCGTCGCCAGCGAGGCCAAGGATCAGGACACCGGCTCGCACGTCCGCCGCATCGAGGCCTATACGCGCGCCCTGGCCCTGGAGCTGGGGCTGACCGAGAGCACGGCCGAGCAGTACGGTTACTCGGCGATTCTGCACGACGTGGGCAAGATGCAGGTGCCGGATCACATTCTCAAAAAGCCCGCGCCGCTGACGCCGGAAGAACGCGCCCAGATACAGGAACACACCGTCGCCGGGGAGCGCATCCTTTCGCGCAAGCCATTTTTCGAGATCGCCCGGCAGATCGCGCGAAGTCATCACGAAAACTGGGACGGCAGCGGCTACCCCGACGGCCTCAAGGGCGACGCGACGCCGCAGGCCGCGCGGATCGTGCACCTCGCCGACGTATACGACGCGCTGGTCAGCGAGCGCGTGTACAAGCCGGCGTGGACCACCGACAAGGCGCTGGAGGCCATTCGCGGCGCATCCGGCAAGTTGTTCGAGCCGCGCACGGTGGATGCGTTCTCGCGATTGGTGGAGAAAGATCGGCTGCCCCGCCCTGATGCGCCGGCGGCATCGGACGGTTGACGCCCGAGCGCCGCACGGGTTTCGCTACAAACGCAGCGTGGTCTGCACGTAGAAGAAATCCGAGTCGTCGCCGTTGGGAAGATTCTGCACGAACTCGCCTGCGGTCAGATGCGAATAGCCGATTTCGATGGTCAACTGGCGCGTCACTTGAAAAATGGCGATGATGTCCAGGCCATGACCGATGAAGTCGCCATTGCGGCCGTATCGCGCACGGACGTTGTTCGGCAACCACGTATCGGAATCGCTGGCGAGCCAGTAAGCCCGATAGAAGCCCTCGATGGTCAAGCCCTTGATCGGCTTGAGGGTCCCGCGCAGGCCGGGCTGAATCAGATTCTCACGCGTGAACATGTCCGTCGGCGCATAGAACAAGTGCGACGCGCCGAAGAGCCGGTCGAATCGCTCGTTGGTGCGGTCGAACGGATGGCGGTCGCCCGACGCGTAATCGACGAACGCGGCCAGCCGAGGCTTCCAATCGTTGACAAACGTATATCCAAGTTCGGCGTGCGTGGCAAAGGCGCGATGGTTGCGCCGCTCGCTCTTGCCGAACTGCCATGCGCCGTCGAGGTCGTAGTCGAAGCCGCTGTCGCCCAGCAGCCCGAACACGTTGAGGCCGACGGTGTGCAGTTCGCGGTCGTAACGGTTGAATCCCTTGCGATCCGTATCGAGGACGAAGTAGTACGGCTTGAAGAGGATGCCGGGGTCCAGTTGGCGAAACTCCCCCGTGAGCCCGTAAAACCATCGCTCGTCGTCGGGCTGATCGAGCTGTCGCGCGAAACGCTCGACGGGCATCAAGGCAAGGACGTTGATCTCCCACGGTGTCGTGTCGTCGCCGGCGCGGACGCGGAACCCGTCAAAATTGTTGGTTGAATTGCGAAAACCGTTTCGCGCGACGAGCCGCCGGTTCACCAGGTCGAAGGACTGCCGCCCGACCCGAAAACTCAACGGATGTTTGTCCGCTAGCGCGTTCTTGAAATACAACTCGCCGAACGCCTGAAGGATGTCGTTTTCATCCACATCGCCGGTCGTCTCCGGGAAGTCGTTCCCAGGCGCCCGCGCATCCTGAAACTCGAAACCGAATCGAAGCGGATCGACGATCTCGCGAATGCCGACGTAGGCGCGATTGCGCATCAGGAACCGGTTGTCGTTGAGGTTGCCCGCCGGGTAATAGTTCTGCCGATGCTCGTAGCGCGTGTTCTGCTCAATCCCCACGTCGAGCCAGCTCAAGCTCGCCGCGTCCTCCGCGCCGAACCACTCGGCCAGTTCCGACGCACGGTGAACATAGATCGGCGGATCGGGCGCGGGCGTAGCGCTGATCGCGCGCGTGGTGAAATATTCTCGTTCGGATCGAAGCGGTTCGGCCGGCTGGCTGGTCGGCGCGGTGCCGTTCGGCTGCTGCGCTGGCTGGGTCGTCGAACGGTTTGCTTCCTGCGCCGCAGCGGTGCCGTGCGCCAGGGTTAAAAAGAGAAGCACGCTGCATGGATTGGACCTGGCTGGCAACCGACATCGCTTGGGTCGCGCGAACAGGGGATGCATGACGGCGGGATCCCGGTGCGCCGAAACGGCGCGAGTTGAGGAGTCGCTACGCCATGCCGCCTGCGATGCCTTCGAAGAACGGCACGATGAATGCGTTGATGAACGCGCCGATGATGCCGTTGAACAGCGCGGTGAGGATGGAGCCGACCAGGTTAATCAACACCGCGCTGAACTGGTCGCCGAAGCTGTCGACAAACTGCGGAAACATTCCCTTGCTCCTTTCGCGCGGCGTCGGCCCACCCGCGCGATCGTGGCCGGGGGCGCAGTATAGCCCCTCGCGCGCGCCGATCAATCATCCGCCGCGCTGGCGTCTTTGATGACGAACCGCGCCTGCAACCGGGCCACCTCGCTCGCCAACCCGGCCAGCTTCACCGAGCGCAGGACTTCCTCGAAATCCTTGTAGGCCGCCGGGGCTTCGTCCTTCGGGTAGTTCCGGCAATTCGAGAGGATATCGCGCGCGTCGAAACTGGCATCGATCTCCTTCTGATCCAGTGTGCGAATCGCCCGCTTGCGCCCCAGCATCCGCCCCGCCCCGTGATTGACGCTGAAGCACGAGAGCGACGCCGTCGGCTGTGCGACCATCACAGCCGAGCCGCGCTGCGGGTCGCCCGGCAGCAGGATCGGGTGGCCCGTCTCTTCGAACGGCGTTCCCTTCAGGGCGTGGTGGTGCGCGGGGAAGGCGCGGGTCGCGCCCTTGCGCATGACCCACATCGGCTGATTGCGGACGATTTCCTTCCGCGCGATGTTGTGGCTGATGAAATAGACCAGTTCTCCCTTCACGCCGGGGAAAACCTCCTGAAACGCCTCCAGCACGAGCGTGTTGATGAGCAGGTGGTTGACCGTCGCGAAGTTCGCGCCCAGGGCCATGTCGTCGAGGTAGTCGTTCGCCTCGGGCGTGCCGAGCGGCGCGTAGCACAGCTCCTTGTCCCGCCCGGGGAACGGAATGCCCCATTCCGCGAACATGCCCTGCAGCTTGCGGAACTGCCCCATCGCGAGGTTGTGCCCCAGGCCGCGCGAGCCGCAGTGTGACAGAAACGCGACATGCCCGTCGCGCAGGCCAAACACCTCGGCGCAGCGCCGCGCGGCGTCGCCCTCGTCCACGCGCACGATCTCGCACTCGCCGAAGTGATTCCCACCGCCGTAGGAACCGAGCTGGCGCACCTTCTCCTCGAAGTTGCCGATCGAAGAGTCGCCGTGGCGATTCGCCCGGGCGTGCAGCAGCTTGTCCAGCCGCCCCGCCAGCGCGTCGCGCGTGTCGTCATGGCCGACGTGGTGGCTGTCCTCGCAGCGGTCGGCCCAGTGCGGCGGAATGCCGAGAGCCTGACACACGACGGGCGACGCGCCTTCGACAGCCACGTTTCGCCCCAGCGATTCGGAAACGTGCCGCGATTTTGGCACATGCCGCTGGCCGCGACCCGCGCCGGTCGGCACGCGCTCGCAGATGGCGTCGATGATCGCGCGGCGCGTCTGCCTCGTCTGGATCGCGTCGGCAGGCAAGTCAAGCTGCAACAAGCTCATGCTGCACTTGATGTCGACGCCGACCGGGCCGGGATAGATATGCGAGGGCGACGCCATGACGCAGCCGATCGGCGCGCCGTAGCCGAAGTGCGCGTCGGGGTTCAGCACGACTTCGACCACGCCGGGCGCCTGCCGCGTGTTGATCGCCTGCTGCAGCGTGTCGTCACTGAAGGTCTCGCGGATGGCCGGGGTGCCGATCACCGTGACGGGTTTCGCTCCGTCGACGGGCAACATCGCCGTCGCCTCGCCGGTGGGAATCAACTTGCTCAACAATCCGCCGCTCATGGGTCAACCTGTGTGAAGCTCCGCAGAACCGCGCAACCTTGCGCGGCGCCTGCACTGTGAAGGAACCATGATACAACGAATGTCAACTTCCTGCGTCGGTCGGCTCGCGCTGCCAGCCGAAGTTCCGAAGAGGGTCTAGAATTAGATTAGACCGGAGGGGAGGTTGCCGTGAACAAGCGACGTGCCACGTTTCCGGCGCTGGCGATCTGCGCGGCTGGCGTCGGCGGCTGCTTTGGGCGTGTGATCGACATTTTTCCGAGTCAGCAGTGCCCGCCGCGCGATTTGATCGTGGCGCTCTCGACCGACCCGGATGCCTCGCCGTCGCTGCACGACGAATATCACTCGACTGCGGGCTGCACGATTCACTTTGACGTGATGGAGTTTCACGTTCTGATCACGGATTCGAACGACCCGCGCTGGACGCCCGCGGGAGGATTGAAATACGAGCTTCGCGTGCTGCCGCTGGAGCCGGACGGCAGAGAGGAGACCGGAATCCTGCCATCCGACGCGAAGGTGTCCGTCCCGACGGTGGCCGGCAACCGGTCGGTCGTGCTCACGGTCTACGCGGAGGAGTACCGACCCGGCAGCGACGAGCCGTTCACGCTGGAAGTATCGGCGGTGGTTTACCTGGAGGACCCTGAATGATCGGGCGCGCAGGGGTGACGGTATTGGACGAGCGATTCAGGGTGCGTCGAGGACGCACCCTGCGAAGTCGGTGAACTCCGATATCTTCATTGCAGCATGCGACGAACGTTGACGCGCGCTACATCCCCAACGCGGCGACAAAGGCCGCCACATCCTGAACGTTCACGAGGTTGTCGGCGTTGAGATCGCCGCGCGCCGCGTTGCAGTCCGGGTGATTCGCGGCGTAGGCTGCGGGGTCGAGGATCGCCTCGACCAGCCCCTGCACGTCCAGACCGTTCACCTCGCCATCGCAGTTCATATCGCCGCCGCACAAGTAGGGAATCATTCGCAGGTGCGCGATGCGCGACAGCGCCACGCCGCCCGCCGCGGCGGGATCGGTCACGCGCCACTGCAAATAGACATCACACGAGTCAACCGCCGTCGCGTCGATCGGCCATTGCCATGTTCCCAGCCCGTTGCCGGGGCCGACGCCGTCCAGCGTGAACGGGCCGTGCAGCGTGGGATTGATGAGCTGCCCGCCGACCGGCGGAGACGTAGAGAACGCGACAAACGCCTGCGCGCCGCCCAACGCTCCGTTCACCCCGATCTTGAAGTCGATGTTGCCCCGATTGGGCGGACTGACCGCGATCATCGCCGGCACCAGCCCGCCGGTGCCCGGCGTGCCCGCTCCCAGCAACGACGGATTGGGCTGGGGCGATTCGCTGTGCAGCCGCGGTCGATCAAACGGGAACGTCTCATTCGCGACGCGCGCGTCGGTCAGACCGTTCGCGAGAAAATCGATGACCGCGGGAACGACCGGCGGCGGCAGCCCGATCGGCAGCAGCGGGGACTTGTTGTCCGGGAACTGTGCCGCACCGTTGGCATAGAAACCGATCACCTGATTCAGGGTCGTGAATTGCCCATTGTGCATGAACGTGGGTTTCAACCCGACGTTTCGCAGGGTCGGCACCTTGAACCGCCCGCGATCGCCCGCCAGCCCGGTCACATCCTGCCGCCCGCGATCCTCGCCGACTGGTCGAAGTCCGATGTTCTGAAACGTGTTGTTCGTGTAGAGCGGCGCGGTGTGGCAGACCACGCAGGGCGACGCCTGCAACGCGTTGAATCCCTGCACTTGACCCGGCGTCATCGCGTTGGGCACACCCGCGAGGAAGCGGTCAAACGGCGTGTCGTTCGGGAGCAGCGTCCGCTCGTACGTCGCAATCGCGTAACCGATTCGCTCCGCGGTGATCATCGGATCCCCAAAGGCCGCCGAGAACAGATCGGGATACGTCGCGTTCGACTGCACCGCCGCCGCAACGTCCGCCGGCAGGTTTGACGCGAGGATCATCGGCTCAATCACATTCAACTTGTTCACAACCTCCGTCCACGTTCGATCGTCGTGAGCCATTTCGACGCTGCTCAAGATCGGCGCGACGGCCTGGCTCTCCAGCCCGCCGCCATTGGGAATGCTCACCACGCCGGTCTGCGGGTTGATGAACGTCGTGCGCGCGCGGCCATCCCAGAAGAGGTCCGGTGAGTACATGGCCGTAATGGCGGGGTTGGCGGCGCGCGACGTGATCTGTCGCAGCAGCGCGAAGACGGGGTTGTGGAAATAGCGATTGGCGGAGTCGGATCGAATCACGCCGGGCGAGGCCAGTTTGTCGTCCGGCGTATTCAGAATGCTGTCATTACCGGGGTTGCGGGCGATGCGCGGGTCGGCGCCGCCGCGGCCGGGGATATGACAGGTGCCGCAGGCGATGGTGTTGTCGCTCGAGAGCTGCTCATCCCAGAAGAGGATCTTCCCCAGCACGCGCTTCGGCTCGGTGATGGGATTCTGCGGCGGAACGGGCGGCGGTTGAAGCGGCGGCGGCAGCGGTTGCGCCGGCGCGAGACCGACAGCCCAGAGCATAACACTGGAAATTGCCAGAACGGCCGGCGCGCAACGATGCCTCGTCATGACTGCCTACTCCTTGGTCGAACTGTGCTGCAGGTCACTTGGCAGCCGGCCCGGCTGCATCAGCTCGCCGGAGTCGAACATGCCCACTCACACCCGAAATCCCCAGTCGCCATCCTCGCGGTCGAGGGAGGAAGGCCTCGATCTGGTCACGGCGGGAGGGGTTTCTACTGTGAATGCCAAACGCAGTGTTTTCTGCGTTATTGCCGGGGGGCCGAAAGGTTTCACCCCATTCGGCTGGACTACCCGGGCCGGGTCGGCCTGGCCTGGCCGCGTGATCGCCGGTTGCGTTGGATCATGTGAATCTTCTCGCGGCATTGCGGGAATTTCCTTGCAACATGACGGTTCCCCGCCGCAGAATCCCTACCGCTGTCTGGAGGACATCGCCATGCCAGCCACTCGTGCGCAAGGGTCGTTCGACGGTTGCAAGTCACCAAGGTTGTTTGGGTACGTCGTTGGACTCGTCGCCGTCGCGGCATTCTCCGCGGCGATGCGGTCGAATGAGAAGGACAAGCCCGTGTTATGCGAGGCGGTCTTCAGCCCCGGCGGCGGGTGCGAAAGCCGGATCGTCGCGGCGATTTCCGAGGCGAAGAAGAACATCCGGATTCAGATGTACATCTTCACGTCGAAGCGCATCGCAGACGCCGTCGCCAAGGCCGCCAAGCGCGGCGTGAACGTCGAATTGATCCTCGACAAGTCGCAGGAGAAGATGACTTACGGCCCCTGGCGCATCATGCGTCGCGACGGCGTGAAGGTCTATTTCGACGCCGACCACGACACCGCGAACAACAAGGTCGTCATCCTCGACAAGCACACCGTCATCACCGGGTCGTACAACTTCACCAAGGCCGCCGAAGAAAAGAACGCCGAGAACATCCTGATCATCCGCAACGACGCCGACCTCGTGAACGCCTACCTGGACAACTTCAAAGAGCATCTTAAGCACGCCCGGCGGGCGGGCTAGCCGCGGAATTCACAGAATGCCCGTCGGCGTTTGACGGCCGGAAATCGCGCCTCCTATACTCGCGCGGACGTATGGAATCGCCCGTCATGAGTTCACCCCCCATCTCCGAGCCGCCCGAGCCACCATCCGCTTCGCCATTGCCGGCCATCCGTCAGCTCGATCCGACGCTGGTGAATCAGATCGCCGCAGGCGAAGTCATCGAACGGCCGGCCAGCGTTGTGAAGGAATTGCTGGAGAACGCCATCGACGCCGGGGCGACGCGCATCGACGTCGCCATCGAGGAGGGCGGCGTCCAACTCATCCGCGTGACGGACAACGGCAGCGGAATCGGACGGGAAGACCTGGCGCTGGCCGTCGCCCCGCACGCGACGAGCAAGATCCGCAGCACCGAAGACCTGTTCAACATTCGCACGCTGGGCTTTCGCGGTGAGGCGCTGGCCTCGATCGCGTCGATCAGCCGCTTTCGCATCGTCAGTCGCCCGGCCGGTCAGGATGAGGCGTATGAGTACGTCGGTCGCGGCGAGCGCGGCGCGAGCGAGGCCGGCGAATCGAGCGACGCGCCATTGATCCGGTCGAGCGCCGGTCCCGTGGGAACAACGGTCGAGGTGCGGAATTTGTTTTACAACGTCCCCGCACGACGGAAGTTTCTCCGCCAGGCAGCGACGGAGATGGGCCACGTCACCGAGCAGATTGCGCGCCTGGCGCTAGCCCATCCGGCGATTGCGTTCTCCGTATCGCACAACGGTCGCTCGGCGCGAAGCCTTCCTTCGGTGAGCGACCGCCGCAGCCGCATCGGCGACTTCTACGGGCCGGAGCTGGCGTCGTGCCTGATTCCCGTTCAGCGGAGCGAGCGCGACCTGGAGATCGAGGCGCTCTTCGCGCCGCCGGCGCAGTCGCGCGCGTCCAGCAAATGGCAATATGTCTTTCTCAACGGCCGCTTCATCACCGACCGGCGCATCGCCTACGCCGTGCGCGAAGCGTTTCGCGGATTGATGGAGCACGACCGGCACGCGGTGGTGTTTCTATTTCTGCGGGCCGATCCCCGGCATCCGGAGTCCCGTCTGCCGATCCGGCGCCCACCGCGCCGATCACCCGCGCCGACATCCGCGAGACCGCCTCCGTCTGACATGATGGCGCCATGGCGGGCACCAGGGCGACCCTCGGTGCGGCCGCCGCGACGGTGGTGCTCTCGCTGAGGATGACGGGGCCTCACCCGGCTGCTGTCAAGGTTTGACGCTTGGATCTGCAGCGCGCCCGATCACGGATAGCGTTGTATTCATGGTCAACTATCGCTATCTCGGAAACAGTGGTCTCAAGGTATCTGAGATCACCTACGGCAACTGGGTGACGCACGCGTCGCAGGTCGATGACGACGCCGCCGTCGCCACCGTCCATGCCGCGCTGGATGCCGGGATCACCACCTTCGACACCGCCGACACCTATGCGAACACGGCAGCAGAGGTCGTGCTCGGTAAGGCGCTCGCAGGTCAGCGTCGCGCCGGTCTCGAGATCTTCACCAAGGTGTACTTCCCGACCGGCCCGATGGGGCCCAACGACACCGGGCTGAGCCGCAAGCACATCTTCGAGTCGATCGACGGCTCCCTGCAGCGGCTCGGCACCGACTACGTCGACCTCTACCAGGCGCACCGCTTCGACTACGAGACCCCGCTCGAGGAGACGATGCAGGCGTTC
>JAANMU010002183.1_pt1 | contig 15315 bp, 11 predicted proteins | sample 7279701 | NCBI WGS metagenome assembly JAANMU01 (sample SAMN14094539, study PRJNA606508) | bioreactor metagenome | isolation source: A lab-scale SPAN reactor treating ammonium-rich wastewater day 57 | place: Ireland: Galway | collected 2017-03-13 | reverse complement strand
CTGCCGCACGAGCGGCACGCGGCTCGAGCCGCCGACCATGACGATCTGATCAATCTCGCTCGGGGTCATCTTCGCGTCGACCAGGGCACGCTTGCACGAGGCAATCGTTCGCTGAACAAGCGGCTCAATGAGCTTCTCAAACTCGTCACGCGCGATCGTCCGGCGATAGGCGCGGCCCGCGCCGAGGTCCAACTCGATGCTTGCCGTGTCCTGTGTGCCGAGGCGAATCTTGACCTCTTCCGCAAAGGAGCGCAACGCCTGCTTTGTTGCCGGCGAGTCAATGTCCAGCCCGAATTGCTCGCGCACCTCACGTTGAACCAGCTCGATCACGGTGCGGTCGAAGTCGTCGCCGCCCAGATGCGTGTCGCCATGCGTCGCGATGACTTCAAACGTCTCGCCGGAGACGCGGAGCAAGCTGACATCAAAGGTGCCGCCGCCCAGGTCGTACACCGCGATCGTGTGCGGCTTGTCCGAGATCCGCGGTGCGCCAGTGTTCCCGCAGACGCACTTGGACTTGTCGCCGACCATGATCGATACCGGGCCGGCGGATCGTCGCGCCGTCTCGCCGGGCGCGGGCGGCGAACTCGCCTGACGCAGCCCGATGCCGTACGCCAAGGCCGCGGCCGTCGGTTCGTTCACGATGCGCCCGGCATCCAATCCAGCGATCGTTGCGGCGTCGCGCGTGGCCTGCCGCTGCGCGTCGTCGAAGTAGGCTGGCACGGTGATGACGGCCTTGCGGATGGGGCGATTCAGATGCCGCTCGGCCCGCTGCGCGAGCTCGCGCAGGATCAGTGCCGAGATCTCCTGCGGGGTCAGAAGGCGGCCGTTAATTTCTACCTTGATCGTGTCGCGCTCGCCGGGCACGACGTGGTAGGCCAGGTGCGGCAATTCCCACTGGAGGTCCTGGATTCCCAAGCCCATCAAACGCTTGATGGAATAGACGGTGTTCTCCGCGTTCTCCACGGCGTGACGCCGAGCTTCCCAGCCGATGGTCGCGCGGCCGTCGGGCGCGAAGCAAATGACCGACGGCAGTCGCCCGTCACCGTTTTCATCCCGAATGATCTGCGGCCCGCGCGCGTCGGCGAAGGCGACCAGACTGAACGTGGTGCCGAGATCGATGCCGATGATGAGGTCGTTCTGCGTCGCGGTCATGGCTGTTATGGAGTGTCCATCGTATTCAAGAGGTTGTTCAGGTATTTCAGTCCGTTCAGTTTCAATCGCAGCTCGTCGCGAACTTCGTCTGATTGTTCAGTCAGACGGTTGCATAGCTCCGCCACAGCTGACTGGGCGGCGCGGCGTTGCTCCAGCACGTCGGCACGAATCGATTGGATTCGCTTCTCGTCGCCGGCGGCGCGGCCGTCCTCCAGCTCCTCGCGCATCATCATGACCTGGCCAAGCAAGTCGGGCGGCACGCGTCGGTCCTGGGCCGCGGATTTCCCGCCTGCGGTCTCCAGCAGGTACTCCGCCCGGGCGAACGCATCTTTCAGCGTTTCGTAGGCCCGGTTCACGATCGCTGACGCACGCATGGCGGCCGATTGAACCGTCGCGTCGGCGAGTGCGAATCGGTCCGGGTGTATGTTCCGGCTGATTGCCATGTACGCGGCTTGAAGCGCCGCGAGATCGACCTGATACGCGCGAACGACGCCGAATATTTCAAAATAATCCGCACGCTCGACGTGTGAGACCAGCTCGCCCCAGTTCGCGTCTCGCGAGAGCGAGCCGCGCAGCCGCACGCACACATCACAGGAGGCCGGCGAACTGGTGGTGGGCGCTGTCATAATCGCATTCGCAGACTGACCGCCGGGCGCGGTCCGCCGCTGCGACCCACGCCCCGGCAGAGCCGATTTCGCCGTGGCGCGGCCTAGGCGCTGAAGCTGCTGCCACAGCCGCACGTATGGGTCGCATTCGGGTTATTGAACACGAATCCGCGGCCCATGACTTCGTCCTTGAAATCGACGGTCACGCCTTCGAGGTAGATCTGGCTCTTCGCATCGCAGATCACCTTGATGCCGTGCACGTCCCACTGCTCGTCGTTCTCACCACATTGTTCTGTGAGGTCCAGCGTGTATGAAAAGCCGCTGCAACCGCCGCCCTTCACCCCGACGCGCAGGTACGTCTTATCCCCCTCCAGCTTCTGCTGGTCGATGATTGTCTTCACTTCCGCCGCCGCTCGTTCCGTCAGCGTCACCATGATCTTCGTACTCCCGTTTCATCCATTTCAATGAGCCGATTGCGCAGGCAATCGGAACGTTCTTCAAGTTTTCGTCGCCTACTTTGCCGTCGCCGCCACGCCGCTCTCCTGCTTCTTCTTGTAGTCACTGATCGCCGCGCGAATCGCGTCCTCGGCCAGAACGCTGCAGTGAATCTTCACGGGCGGTAGCGACAGCTCCTTCACGATGTCCGTGTTCTTAATCTGCAGCGCCTCGTCCACCGTCTTGCCCTTCATCCATTCCGTCGCCAGCGAACTCGATGCAATCGCCGAGCCGCAGCCGAAAGTCTTGAACTTGGCGTCGACGATCTTGCCGGCGTCGTCGCATTTGATCTGCAGCTTCATCACGTCGCCGCACTCCGGCGCGCCGACGATGCCCGTGCCGACCTTCGGGTCGTTCTTGTCCAGAGACCCCACGTTCCGCGGGTTCTCATAGTGATCTACGATTTTCTCGCTGTATGCCATGGCTGTTGCGGCCTCCTTATCCTTGTTTCTCGTCTCGCCAAACGTCTGTCGGCTCATCTCGCCAGATCATCGGCGTCGTTAGGTTGGTGTTTAGTCCGGTTTCTTCAATGACCTCATCCTCGATCGAGGCAAGTAAGTCTCGCAATCGCGAAGAACTGGGCTGGGCCGGATCGAGCTTTACGATCACTTTCCAGGCTCCACTTTGAAATTCAACATTCTCCACCGTGATGCGAGTGTCCGGCATCTCATCGCGATGATTATCCAATCGTCGCTGAACTTCATCGCGAACATCCTGCTTGTTGATCTTAATGTTCATTCCGGCACCTTACTAACGGTCCTGCCGATGTCCGTGATCAATCGGGTGACGTCATGGCTTTCGAACGTAGCGCCCGGGTCATAGTCGGCCGACTCGCGATGTATCCTGGCTCTTCGGAGCAGGCGGGCGAGATTACGGTCAATCGCTTCTCCATGCGGACGTCTTCGACGAAACATGGTTGGCAACTTCTCGTGAGTCCATGTGCCTTCCTTCATCCGCGGCTTTTCACGCCGGCGAATCAAGACGCTGTGAGCAAATGCGAACAGCGCGTAATAGGCGCGATTCACGGCCGCGCGAGTGTGTCTCGTTCCCAATGTCCTGGCAGCGTCCATCGCTTCGACTGCTACCTTTCGCCATGCCTCCGCCAGTTCCCGATTCATCAATGCGCCGCCCACTGCACCTTGCTCAAGTCGATCCCTTCCTTGGCCATTTCGTACAGCGGGCTCATCTCACGCAGCTTCTCGACCGTCGCGCAAACGCGCTCCACGGTGTAATCCACTTCCTCTTCCGTCGTGAACCGACCCAGCGAGAATCGAATACTGCTGTGCGCCAGGTCATCGCCGCGGCCGATTGCCTTCAGCACATAGCTCGGCTCCAGCGACGCGCTCGTGCAGGCCGACCCGCTGCTGACGGCGATCTCGTGGAAGCCCATCATCAGCGATTCGCCTTCAACGTACAGGAAGCTCACATTCAGGTTATTCGGAATTCGCTGCGTCGGGTGGCCGTTCAGGAAAATCTCGTCCAGCCGGTTGAACAGGCCGTCCTTCATGCGGTCGCGCAGGGCGCTGATCCGCATGATTTCCGCGTCCTGATTCTGCACGCACAGCTCGGCGGCCTTGCCCATGCCGACGATGCCGGGGACGTTCAGCGTGCCGCTGCGCATGCCGCGCTCGTGCCCGCCGCCGTGAATCACCGGCTCGCATCGCACGCGCGGCTTCTTGCGGCGAACGTACAGCGCCCCGACGCCCTTGGGGCCGTAGATCTTGTGCCCCGAACACGACAACAGGTCGATGCCCCAGTCCTCTACGTCGATCGGCTGCTTGGCGAAGGTCTGGCAGGCGTCGGTGTGGAACAAGACGCCTTTCTCTTTGCAAAGCCGGCCGATGTCGCGGATCGGATTGACCGTGCCGATCTCGTTGTTGCCGTGCATGATGGAGACGAGAATCGTCTTGTCGGTCATGGCCTCGCGAACCTGCTCGGCATGCACCATGCCGTGCTTGTCCACTTCGAGGAACGTGACGTCAAAGCCGTTTTGCTCAAGGTATTTCGCCGGGTCGATCACCGCCTTGTGCTCTATGGCCTGGGTGATGATGTGGTTGCCCTTGTCGCGATACATCTGGGCGACGCCCTTGATGGCGATGTTGTTGCTTTCGGTCGCGCCGCTGGTCCAGATGATCTCTTTGGGCGAGGCGTTGATCGCCGCCGCCACCTGCTGGCGGGCCAGCTCCACGCCTTCCTCGGCTTCCCAGCCGAACGGGTGGTTGCGCGAGGCCGAGTTTCCGAACTTGCTCGTGAAGAACGGCATCATCGCTTCGAGAACCCGCGGGTCCACGGGCGTCGTCGCGTTGTGATCCATGTAGATCGGCAGTTTCATCGTGGGGTCGCTCCTTGGGCAACAGCCGTCCCCTCAAGGGACAGGTGTACACAGTTGTCTCGATACTCCGGGTCGTGCGCGATCTGCGCCAGCGTCACCGTACTCAAGAAGTCCGTCAGCTTGTCATGCACCTTTCGCACCGGCCGGCTCACGGGGCACGTCGCCATCAGTTCGCACGCCGCGTCGCCGGCCTCCTCACCGGCACACTGCACAAATCGAACGGGGCCGTCGGCCGCGCGAATGATATCGTTCAGCGTGATCTGGTCGGCCGCCAACGCCAGCGAGTAGCCGCCCTTCACGCCGCGCGTGGATCGCACCAATTCGCCGTGGCACAGGTCCTTCAGCACGTTCATGAGGAGGGCTGGAGGCACGCGGAAGCGCTCGGCGATCTCCCGAGCGTTGTGCACCGCCCCCGGATTCTGCGCCATGTGCGCCAGTGCGATGATTGCGTAGTCCGTGCGTTTGGTGAGCGCAAACACAATGCGATTCCTATGGCTGACTCGGCACGAGACCAGCCAAGAGGAAGATAGTACCGGTTAAGTGCTATTTCAACAAGAGTTGGAAACGGACGAGTCTCGTTGCGCCGTAACCCTCGCCATGACAATTGGTTATCGCGGAGTCGGTGGTCGCAAGATCATAATGATGGCTTGTTGACGTTCTCTTTCCATTTCATGATTGTTGCCGGAGATGATTCTGAAATGGAGATCATCTGGGGGATGGTCTGGGTTCCAATCGTGGTTGTAACGTCGCTTGGGCGAACCGTTTTGACGGTTGTCGTCGTGGCAAAATAGACCTTCAGCTGGTACTCGGTCGCAGGATTGACGCCGCCGAAGTGCGCCCAGATGGGTTCAGTGCCGCCGTAGCCGCGGGCCACACCGAGGTCACGCCGCGCCAGGAGCTGCGTGCCGCTCGCGTTCCATAATTCCACGCGCGTTCCGATGGCATCCTTCGGAGTGCCGCCGGCTCCGCGGCCGGCCAGGCAAACCTTGAGGTAACTCGTATTGTTGGTTTGGTTCCGGTACAGCATGGCTGTTCCGTTTTCGCGCGTCACGGCCAGATCGAGGTCGCCGTCGTTGTCATAGTCGACGAAGCAGCAGTCGATGAACGTCCCCGAAGTGCTGATGCCGTGCGCGACGCGTGCGAACGTGCCGTTGCCCTGATTCTGGTAGAGGTAATGCGCGCCCTTCGCGCCGAGGATGAACAAATCTAGATCGCCGTCGTTGTCGTAGTCACCCCACGCGACGCTTCGCGTTCCTGGTTTGTCCTGCGGTCCGTAGTCGACCACCGTATTCAGCGCCAACCCGGCCGTGCTCGTGACGTGAGTGAAGCTGCCGGTGAATCCGTTGGAGGTGAAACAGTCGTTGCGCCAGAGGTACGCCGAGCATGCTTCGCTCATTCGCGCCGTAGCCAGATCGAGATCGCCATCGTTGTCGTAGTCGCCCCAGGCACTGCCCAGCTTCAATGTCTCGCCGGTTGCGATGCTCACGTTCCGATTGTTTCGCGTGAACGTGCCGTCGCCATTGGAGGTGAACAGCTTCCCGCCTCCATAGTGATACAGAAAATCAAGTCGACCGTCGTTATTGACGTCGCCGGTGCTGCAATAATCGCCGTTGCCATAATTTCCCGATGTGTGCAGCCCGTATGAAGACGCACTGGTGCCAACCAGGGAGGGAGAGGTCGAACCCGTGTGATGCCCGATCCAGTTCCCATTCTCGCTGAACATGACGATGTCCGGCCAACCATCGGCGTTCACGTCGGCCGTGGCGCAATTCTCATTGTTGGTCGGGCCGGAGAAGCCGAGGTTGCCGCCGCTGGTGAACGACGCCGAACCGTTGTTCAACATGCATCGCTCGGTGTTGAAGTCGTTCGTCGTGGCGGCCCACAGGTCGAGATCGCCGTCGTTGTCGATGTCCACGACTGCTGCCTGCCGGCGCAGGTCACCAAGCGAGACGGCCGTGAACGAAGCGCCGGCGTCGTTGTTCTTCAGGAGTCGCGCCGTGTTGCCGCTGATGTAGCAGTCTAGGTCGCCGTCATTGTCGAAATCGCCCCACGCCATGCCGCCACCGTAGTTGTCGAAATCCGTCGAAGTGGAGACGTTGAAGCTCGCGGAGGAGGAAACGTCTACAAATCTCGCAACGTCCACCGCGATGTTGTCTATGCCCCAGGATTCATCGCCGATACCCGTGCCGTTTTCATCCGTCAGCACGCCCTGAAACGCCAACGTCGTCGTTGTGTCGGTCGCCGTGAAGGTCGCCTGGATCTTGCGATAGATCGCGTCCTTGTGCCACGAGTTGTAGCCGTAGTCTCCGATCTGGTCGTAGGAATACGGGTAGCTCCCGGCGCGTGTGCCGGGCCATTCATGCGTTAACGTGTGGCTGAAGATCTGCGTCGAACCGGCGGAGATCGCGAAATTGTCAGGCGCAGAATTGTTGTTCGACGTCGAGCCGTCCCACGAATCGATGGCGTAGAAGTCAAACATCACGGTGTAGGTCTCACCCGGCGTCGTGTTCAGCGCGAGCTTCAGCGGCTTGGAGTGGTGACGCCCGGCATAGTTCGTAAACGTGGAGACATAAGACCGCGTGCCGTCTGACCATTCCGCGCCCATGGAGGACTCAAAGTCGTGTGCATAGGGAATATTCGCTGGCACAAGCGGCTTCTCCCTGGGCACGCTGATCATGAAGGGTTCCGTCGAACTAAGCCCGCCGACATTGCCCTCAAGTTGCGTCTTCGAGGAGAACCCTGATCCGGTCCAGCTGCAGATTTCGAGGTCATTCCCGTCGTCCGTCGCAGCGACGAATATCTCACGTTCGGAAGTACCGGGCGCGAGAGCCACGGTCCTTCCTTGGTTGCCCAAGTTGGGACCGGTTTGTTCAGTTGACCAAGACGTCCCGTCCCAGGTGCGATACCGCAAACTGGACTGCCCGCTCTCAACATAGGCCACAAGCCCGACAGCTCCACCGGGTTCAAACGCAACGTCGAAATAGCGCTGTGCGTAACCAGGTGCAGTGGTTTCAACCTGAACGTTCGACCCCCAGGAAGTGCCGTTCCACACATTGACGTTCACATCGTTGGCGGCGTCCAGGCTGGCGAACAGCACATTGTTGGAATTGGGTGCGGGCGCCAAGCGCATCCACCAAGGCACACTACCGACACTGGGAACAGAACCTTCAGACGACCAGGACGTTCCCGTCAGCGTTCGGAATCGCGGCTGCGATTGGCCCGACTCTCCGTAAACCAGCAGGCCTTTCCCGGAAATCGACTCAAAACAAAACGCAAAGCACTCGTTGTCGTTCGTGGGAGCCGATGACTCGATCGTTGTCCAGCCGAGCCACGACGAACCGTTCCAGATGTTCGCCGAAATGACTTCGCCGTTTCCGCTTACCTGACCCAGCGTGATGAGTACGATCTGATCGCTGTCCGGCTTGGACACGAGCAGCACATAGTCGTTGCCGGAAATACCGCTTCGCGCCAGATCGGCCTCACTGGAGAGGGTGGTTCCGTTGTAGGTGCGGTATCCGAAGTTGTTTTCACCAAGGTCATAATAGACGATCAACGCATCGCCGGAGAGCTGTTCGTATGCAATGTCAACACTTCGGTCGTCCACTTCGTCGGCGTTTGTGCACACTTCAACAGGGCTGGACCAGGACGAGCCATTGAAGAACAAAACGTTGACATCACTGGCGGGGTCGAATGTCGCACACGCCATCTCATTTCGAGTCGGGCCGTTCTTGAGTACGACCCAGTTGGCCTCGCCGCCAACCGATGGGAGCGATGTCCCGCTGTTCCATGAGCTGCCGCTCCAAGTCGACGCCTTGGGCTGATTGCTGCCATCCACGCTGTAAACAATCATCGTTGACGAGCTGGAATCGGCACACGCCGGTGGAGGCGACGCCATCCATGCCGTGAACGCCAGATTCAGCGCAAGAAGCAGCCGACACGAGGGTCGAGCGCATGCCCGCTCTGCGCGCGGGTAACTTTCGCTGCCCGGGTCCGGTCTTGACGACGTAAGTTTGATCATGGCTCGCTTCCCCCGCGCCGGCGTCCGCGCGCCGACGTTTGGTCGATCTACGGGCCGCCGCCCGCCGCGACGCGCCGATCCGACTCCTCTTTTCGACTAAACATCCAATTCGACTTCGCACAAAGCAAAGCGTCGCAGCTCGATGTGGCGAATTGTCGGACGTAGAAAGCGGACCTGCGGCGCGTGCGGCCGCCATCGCGACATTCGCGGGCGTTGAAAGAAACCCTTGAGCCGCGAGCCGGGGTCAGTGATTAGGCGTGGAAGGGACCTTGTGGAGTTGGGTCGAGCGACCGATTTCGCGAGCCGGCATGGTCGGACATGAGTGACCATGGCTTACCGCAGACTTTGGGCTGCAGTATAACGTTTGTCAATATGCGTTTCAAGTCAGGCCGGGGGCATGGGACAGCGAACTCGGCAATCGTGCACGGCGATCTGGGAATGGAGCGGCATGATCGGCGCCGGAATTGGAATGAGCCAGGCAGAGGGCAAACACCCTATGTCAAATCGGTGACACGTGCCTGGCCCGTTCATGGTTGCTTCATTCTTTAACCGACCGGTTCGTGCCTTCAGCCTTAAATTGTGGCGCTTCTACCTCATCTGGCGGCGCTTCGACCTGAACTGGTGACACTTCGACTTGAACAGGGGGCGCTTCAACCTGAATGGCGGCGCTTCGACTGTTAGCACTTTCAGTCGGCTTCGGCCGACCGGTGTTTGCCACCCGCTTCAGCGGGTGGTACCCGGTCCCCCAACATTGAAATTTCAGATAACCACAGCCAACCGGTATATGTCATCCGCTATTTAGAGCGCCTCAAAGTACCTTGTGGCACGGGCGTCTCGCCCGTGATTCACCGCCGAGACGGCGGTGCCACACAAGCTTCTTTTAGGCGCTCTTAGAAAATCCTGGCGCGACTGCCCGGGGGTCGGCTTCGGCCGACCGGTGTTTGCCACCCGCTTCAGTGGGTGGTACCCAGCCCCCAACACTGTTATTTCAGCCGGCTTCAGCCGGGCTTGGGTCAGCAACTGCCGGGGATTGGCATGAAAGCGATTCGGAAGGCTGGGCCGGTCCATTCGATCCACGGTGTTTTCCGCAGGCCGTGATACGCGCGCAGGCGGGAAGCCAGAGATGATTGAGCATCAGATTTGCCGGCCAACCCGGCGCGGTTCCGTCACGCCGGCGATTCATCTTTTTCGATGACAAGATCATCGTCGTCATCGGCTTCATAAAGGCTCTCGATGTACTCATGATCTTCGTCAGACATGGAGAGGCTTTCGTGGTATTGAAGCGCCTCCGGTTCGGCGACGTACTCCACCGTCCCGTGATTCTCTTTCACAATGTCTAGAATCGACTCAATGTCGATGCGAAAGAACTCCTTTCGGGGGTTGGCGCGGTTGATCCTCATCTTGTGCAAGGCGTGATGGAGCTTGTGCTCGAGTTCCGGTGCATTCTCCGTCGTGATCATCATGTGTACGTCGAAGGGAAACGGTACCGATGCATCGCTCAACTCCTTGATCCGGTCCAGCGGTTCCAATCGACGCGTCATCCCGATCTTGAATACACCCTCGCCAAACGAGCCGATGTTCGATATAACGTACACGGTTCCGGTCTTGGTCAATTCCGCTTGCGAAACCGTCCGCATTCTGCTTTCCGCCTCTTCAAGCCGGCGCTTGAGTTCCTCCACTTCCGCCGAGTGGTCCTCGTGGGCGTCGGCCAGCGCCTTCTTCAGGGCGGCCTGTATCGCGGCTTCTTCCTGTTCGATGCGTTCTTTTTCGTGCCGAATCTCTCGCTCGCGGACGGCTTCTTCACGCATTTTTGCCTTGATTCTGTTCTGTTCTTCACGGGCCAGCGACGCCTTGACGACCGCTTCGTAGTCGCTGCGAAGTTCGGCAAGGAGGGACTTTTCTTGCGACTCTGAAACCTTCAGACCTGCTTCTCGGCAACGATCGAGGACTTCAAGCAATCGATTCTTGCATTGTGTATAATTGTCGTCACGAAGCGATCGACAGATCCACTTGACGTTGTCCTTAAGATATCGGCTGCCAAGTTCGCTAATCTTCTGATCGAGCTTTGCTTGCTTTTCATGGACTTGGTCGCGGTCCAATTCGAGCTTTCTTAATTTAATGATCATGCCAAGATAGTCGTTCTTAAGATTAGAGTTCTCAAGCTGTAGCTCGCGATACGTAATGGTCTGTGTCTTGAATTTGTGTATATCTTCTTTCAATTGATTGGTAAGCGCTTCGATCTCCTTTTCTTTTGCGCTAACAGATAGGGAATGAGCTTGCCTTTGTGCATATTGGTCAAGCCGAATTTCGTCAAGACGGCGCGCATCTGCATTCAATCTGGCTGCTATTTGTTTGAGACGTTTCCGTTTTGCTTCGATAGCTAAATATACGCAGATTGCGCCAGCTATCAGCCCAATAATGACAGATGCGATATAAGCCACCTATCACTACTCCTTGTTCGCCGAAATTTTATTGTCCGGAACCAGTACGAATAAGACTTGACGCTTGCATTTTGGGCATGTTCTTTCTTGGAGAAACACATGCTTGGTAGCTTTTGCAACAACACCACAGGTAGGGCATTTCGCTAGAGTAGATTCGCGAAATGGATCGCGTATGTGGAGTCGGTACGTTTCGCCTTCAGGGGTACGCTCAAGTAACTCAAGTTCGCTCCATCGCAAACTCAGCCGTTGCCACGCATCTTGCGTCCACCCTAGAGTTTCCTCGAGCAGGTCTTGGCGAACACCCGGATTACGTTCCACGTGATCCCAAAGTCGATATGCATTTTGCATCACTTGCCTGGCTTCCGACAGCAATTGATCCAGGTCAGCCGAAGTATGCTTTTCAATCAGACGCTTCGATTCAAGAATCTCCTCGACGCGGTCCAGAAGTTGGTAGTGAAGAAAGAACGGAGCCTCGTTCAGTATTACGTCAATTGCCTCAATGCTTAGAAACTCTTTGTCCTCGTATTTTCGCTCATAACGCATCATTCCATCGATGTAGTCCAGGCACCTGGCTGCGCAGTCAAGTGAACGGAGACAATCACCGGCAGCATGCGCGGCGCGTGACTCGGTAAGATGCTGGTAGTAGTTGTCTCGATCCTTCTGAAGATCGGCCTTGGATTTTGCCAATGCGTAGAGCCTCCATCAACCGCAAGGCAGCTTCATTCACGAATCACGAAACGCTCGATCCCGGCACTCATTATACAAGAATGTATTAGGTGCCCCTCCGAGTAACTGGTGGAGCAAGAAGCGGGTGTATCATGACCAGTCTGTTCAGGAAACTATGTCAGAATTTCCTTGACTTTGTGCAACCGCACAATTACCATACACGGCTCGCCGTTGTGAAATGCGCGGCGGGTGAGATGTAAGGCGTTGTCATGTCTTGGGTTACGCAATCAGCGTAGCAGGTCGAGGCGGAATCCCTTACAACTTGAGATTCGCGGAACGGAGTTTTCCAGCGGCTTGGGGTACAGGCCGATAAGTTTCAGTGGTCAGTGGTCAGTGGTCAGTGGTCAGTAGTCAGTGGCCGGTGGCCGGTGGCTAGCGGTCAGTTAGATGTTTGGTCTGCTGATCCGGCCTGCGAATCCCAGGCAACAGGCCTCAAGGCTCGGGTCTCAAGCCTCAAGCCCAAGGCAAATGGCCGACGGCTAGCAGCTTACGGCTGATGGCTTTTGCGGAGCGACGACGATGGCGGTGCAACCGGACGAAGAGACAAACTTGATCGGCGCGGACGTTGGTTCGCCCGAGCGAATGGATAACCATGCCGGCGAGCGAAGTCGCCCGACCGGCGCGAAACCTAACAAGGCTCGAAACGCGATGACAGCATCAGGCATGAGCATGTTGCGGAATGTGGGCATCAGCGCCCACATCGACTCCGGCAAGACCACTCTGACGGAGCGCATCCTGTACTACGCAGGCCGCATTCACAAGATCCAGGAAGTCAAGGGCAAAGAGGGCGACGGCGCCACCATGGACTACATGGAGCTTGAGAAGGAGCGCGGCATCACCATCACCTCCGCCGCCACGCAGGTCGAGTGGGAAGACAACAAGATCAACATCATCGACACGCCCGGCCACGTCGACTTCACCGTCGAGGTCGAGCGGTCGCTGCGCGTGCTGGACGGCGCGATTCTCGTGCTGTGCGGCGTCGCCGGCGTGCAGTCGCAGTCGATTACCGTCGACCGGCAGATGAAGCGCTACAACGTGCCGCGCATCTGCTTTATTAACAAGCTGGATCGCACCGGCGCTGATCCGATCAACGTCATCAAGGGCCTGGAGGAGAAGCTCGATCTCACCACGGTTCAGTTGCAGATGCCAATCGGCGTCGGGCCGGACCTGGCGGGCATCATCGATCTGATCCGCATGAAGGCAGCCTACTTCGACGGCGAGAAGGGCGAGAAGATTCGCTGGGAGGAGATTCCGGCGAACCTTGCCGAAGAGGCGAAGAGCGCCCGCACCGGCATGCTCGACGCACTAAGCATGTACGACGACGAACTGCTTTCGATCATGCTCGAAGAGAAGCCCGTGCCCGAAGAATTGATCCACACGATCCTGCGACGCGGGACGATCTCGGGGCAAATTGCGCCGGTCCTGATGGGCTCGGCCTACAAGAACAAGGGTGTGCAGTTGCTGCTCGACGCGATGGTGAAGTACCTGCCGTCGCCGGTCGATCGCGAAGTTTTCGCGCTGGACATGGACAACGACGAGGCCGAAGTGCCGATCGATGCCAGCCCGGAATCGCCGCTGGTGGCGCTGGCGTTCAAGCTGGTGGACGAGACGTTCGGCCAGCTTACGTTCATGCGTATTTATCAGGGCAAGATGGTGCGCGGCGAGCGCTACACGTGTACGCGCACACGCAAGGAACAGCGGTTCAGTCGCATTCTTCGCATGCACGCGAATGATCGCGAGGACCTTGATTTCGCGACGGCGGGCGACATCGTCGCAGTGGTGGGGTTGGACTGCATCTCCGGCGACACATTCTGCGGCGAAGGCATCAACGTGTCGATGGAGTCGATGCACGTGATGGACCCGGTGATTTCGCTGGCAGTCTCGCCGACGAAGACAGGCGATCGCGACAAGTTCTCCAAGGCGCTGGGCCGTTTCGCGCGGGAGGACCCGACGTTTCATGTCAGCAGCGACCCGGACACGGGCGAGACGATCATCTCCGGCATGGGCGAGTTGCATCTCGACGTGTACTGCGAGCGCATTCGGCGCGAGTACAAGGTGGATGTCACCGTCGGCCAGCCGAAGGTGAGCTATCGCGAGGCGCCGTCCAAGGCGGTGGAATTCAACTACAAGCATAAGAAGCAGACCGGCGGCAGCGGTCAATATGCACATGTGGTCGGCAAGCTGGAGCCGCTGCCGGAAGATCACGAGAGCGGGTACGAGTTTGAGAACAAGGTCTTCGGCGGGCGTATTCCGACGGAATACATCCCGTCGGTGGACAAGGGTTTCCAGTCGGTCTTGAGCAAGGGACCGCTCGCGGGCTTCCAGATGACCGGCATCAAGATGATCCTGGAAGATGGTTCATCGCACGCGGTAGACTCGTCGGACATGGCGTTTCAGATTTGTGCGCGCGACGCGATGAAAGAGGCGTTTCTCAAATCGGCACCGGTGCTGCTGGAGCCGATCATGAAGGTTCAGGTCGAGACGCCGAGCGAGTTTCAGGGGCCGATCATCGGCGACTTGTCGAGCCGTCGCGGACTGGTGCTTGGCAGCGAGAATCGAGGCGTCTCGACGGTGATCGATGCTGAAGTTCCGCTGGCGCGGATGTTCGGCTACGCGACGGACGTGCGGTCGCTGTCGCAGGGCAAGGCATCATTCACCATGGAGTTTCAGAAATACAAGCGCGTGCCGCAGTCGATTCAGGCGGAAGTGATCGAAGCGGTGCGGCTGGCGAAGAGCGGCAAGGCGCCGCCGGCGCCGGCGAAGAAGTAAGGGAGTTTCGGCGGCAATCATGGCCGCCAACGGCCGCGGCCATGCCACCCATTGGCGTACCAACGAGGGAGACTACAGTGCACGAACGATTTAGCGACCGAGCGCGGCGGGCGATGGCCCTGGCGAATCAGGAGGCGATCCGGCTTCATCACGATTTTCTCGCGCCGGTTCACATGTTCATGGGTATTCTGGCGGTGACGTCGAGCGTGGCGACGCCGGCGGGCAGGGCGATCGCGAGGCAGAGCGCGCCGGCAGCGGCGACGCTCAGTCCACGATGCGGAAATCGGGGAAGTCGCCGCTGAAGCTGCGCCATCGCGTGTCCACCCGATCTACGCGGGCCGCGCTCGGTCCCTTCTGCGCCCAACCGTAGAGCTCTCGAATGCTGGTCTCCTCGCCCTCGGCCAGGATCTCCACCGAGCCGTCGCTGCGGTTCTTCACCCAACCCGTCAGGCCGAGTCGCTTCGCCTCGCGCTGGGCCGACGCGCGGAAGTAGACGCCCTGGACTCGCCCCCGAATCACCAGGTTCAGCTGCTTGAGCGCCATGGCGGCCCAGTTAGAGCATCTTTCGACCCGATGGAACAGCCCGCGCGGACCGATCTGAACGTACGGTCAGCTCTGGTGGATTTGTCCTCCCCGTCCGTGATGTCATCTCGGAGGTGGCCTTCGAGGCTGACGCAGAGCCCGGGCAACGCAGCCCGGCCGAGCTGACCGCCGCGCTGTCCCGCGAGCAGCGCGTCAGCGCGGCGCTGCGCGAAGTGGGGGTGGCCATCGGCACCA
>JAANMU010002178.1_pt1 | contig 15353 bp, 12 predicted proteins | sample 7279701 | NCBI WGS metagenome assembly JAANMU01 (sample SAMN14094539, study PRJNA606508) | bioreactor metagenome | isolation source: A lab-scale SPAN reactor treating ammonium-rich wastewater day 57 | place: Ireland: Galway | collected 2017-03-13 | reverse complement strand
GCCGACGGTTCCGCTGCCGCGTAGGTCTCACCCCTTCGCTCCGGGGACCGGCATGCTGACGACGCTTCGACACTGGCTGCGCGGCGGCACCGCGGCGCGCCTCGACCGGATCGAGCGGCAGCTCACCCAGCTCCGCCTGGCGCAGACGGTCGCGCTCGACGCCAACACCGCGCTGACCCTGCACGCCTCCGGCTACATGATCTTCGTCGATACGCGCTGCCGCGACATCGCGCCGCATCTGCTGATGACCGGGTCGTGGGAGCCGCACTACGCCGCGGCGTTCCACCGCCTGCTCCGGCCCGGCATGACGGTGTTCGACATCGGCGCCAACCACGGCGTCTACACGCTGGTCGCCGCCAGCGTGCTCGGCCCGCAGGGCCGCATCCACGCCTTCGAGCCGAATCCCCGCTACGGCCGCCTGCTCGACCAGACGGTCGCGGTCAACGGCCTGGCGGCGGTCGCCACGGTCCACAAGGTGGCGGTGAGCGACGGCGCCGGCGAGGCCGAGCTGCTGTTCAGCTTCACCCATGCCGGCGGCGGCGTGCTGCGGCCCGAGGAGGGTCCGGAACGCCGCGCCGAGAACGCGCACCGGGTGCGGACGGTGGCGCTCGACGCCCTGTTCCCGGACCCGGAATTCCGCCTCGACGCCGTCAAGCTCGACGTCGAGGGCCATGAGGGCCGCGCCCTCCTGGGCATGCGCCGGCTGCTCGAACGCTCGCCGGAGGTGCGCATCCTGTTCGAATTCGCCCCGGCGCTGATGCAGCTCGCCGGCCGCGACGCCGCGGCGACGATCGGCATGCTGGAGGATCTCGGCTTCCGCTATCTTGAACCCGACCGCTTCAAGATGATCGCCCGGCTGATCGACGAGCAACGGGCCGATCGTGATTACTACGTGAACCAGATCGTCCAGCAACTCAAGAGCGTACTCGCCCAATACGGTATTACAGCGGATATCAGCGGGCGCTCGAAGCACATTTACAGCATCTGGCGCAAAATGGATCGCAAGGGGCTGCCATTCCAGCAGATCTTCGATGTGCGGGCCATCCGTGTCATCGTGGCAGATGTGTTCACCTGCTACCAGGTGCTGGCTATCATCCACCAGACCTGGCGACCCATCGCAGGCGAGTTCGACGACTATATTGCTGCCCCCAAGGACAACTTCTACCAGTCGCTCCACACGGCCGTTATCCTGGAAGATGGCAAGACGCTGGAAGTGCAAATCCGGTCACCGGAGATGCACGCCCACGCCGAGTACGGCGTCGCCGCGCACTGGCGGTACAAAGAGCCGACCAGCCGGACTCGCGAGAACGAGTTGTTTGAGCGGCGTCTCAGCCATCTGCGCGAACTGATGGAGGTCGGTCGGAACGTTGATGATGCCGCCGAGTTCCTAGAAACGCTGCGCAGTGATGTTTTCCAGGACCGGGTGTACGTCTTTACCCCACGTGGCGACATCATCGACCTGCCTGCCGGTTCAACGCCCATCGACTTTGCCTACCACATCCACACCGACATCGGTAACCGCTGCCGGGGTGCAAAAGTCAACGGTAAGCTGGTGCCCCTCGACTATACGCTCCAGGTTGGCGACCGCGTCGAAATTCTGACGGCCAAGCGAGGTGGCCCGAGCCGCGATTGGCTTAACCCCAACCTGGGGTATGTCAAGACGAAACGAGCTGCGGGCAAGATACGCTACTGGTTCCGCCGCCAGGATCGCGAGAAGATGATCGCGCTCGGCAGGGAGATCCTTGAGCGCGAGATGAAGCGCCTTGGCGTCGAGAAGATGTCACACGACAAGGTAGCAGAGCTGTTTGGGCTGGATGATTCAGAGGACCTGTTGGCCCAGGTCGGCTTTGGCGACATCCATCCCCAACATATTGCGACGAGAATCTTGGAGCTTGAGCGGGCAGAGGATACAGAGCGGTTTGAAATAACGAGCGCACCCGCTCCGGCACGCGAGCGATCGGCCCAGGAGATTCGTATTCAGGGTACAGGTGGTTTGCTCACAAACCTGGCCCAATGCTGCAATCCGGTGCAAGGTGATGGGATAATCGGCTATATCACGCGCGGTCGCGGTGTCACCGTCCACCGTCAGGATTGTAGTAACGTGCTCAGCCTTGACCCGGAGCGGCTGATCACGGTCGAATGGGGTGATGCGCCGGAAGCCCGCTACCAGGTACCGGTGATTATCCGCGCCTATGACCGCGAAGGATTGGTACGCGACATTGGCGCGACAGTAGCGGACGCGCATATCAACATGCGCGATGTGAGTGTCCACACCCAGGATCACGTTGCCACCTTCACAGTGACGATGGAAGTAGAGAGCGCTGCCCAGCTCAGCAGCGTACTTTCGCGTATTGCTCGCCTGCCCAACGTGGTCGAAGCGCGCCGGATGACCTCCTAGCTTGCTATGTGATAGAACAAAACAGCGTGCGCTCCTCACAAGCGCACGCCATTTGCAGCCTGGCGGTGATATAGAGAGCCATCAGCCACCTACCCCGGCGCTAATCGCCTGGACAACGTCGCCCTGCACGGCCTGGCGGGCCTGGCGAACCGCATTCTTGACTGCAATCTCGTTTGAGCGCCCGTGCCCGATGATAACGATGCCGTCTACGCCCAGCAGCGGCGCGCCGCCAACCTCGAAAGGGTCAACCTGCCTGTAGACGCGCGCGAACGCAGGCTTGGCGAGCAGTCCCCCGACGCTGGTAAAGACCCCGGCTTTGATCTCCTGCTTGATAAGTTTGCCCATCATGCTGGCAGTGCCTTCCAGGCTCTTAATGAAGATATTTCCCGTGAATCCATCATGGATTACCACGTCAGTCGCGCCGCTGAGCACTTCCTTTGGCTCAACGTTGCCGATGAAGTTGATCCCATGCGCTGCGCGCATTAGCGGCGTCGTGTCCTTCACAAGCTCGTTGCCCTTGCCTTCCTCCTCGCCATTGCTGAGCAGCCCCACACGCGGTCGCTGGATGCCCATCGCCTGCTCCGCGTACAGGCCGGCCATGACGCCAAACTGCACCAGGAATTCCGGCTTGCAATCGGCGTTTGCGCCAATGTCAGCGGCGACGACTGGGCCAACCGGGTTAGAGAAGATCGCTGTCAGGGCGGGCCGCTTCACCCCCTTGATGCGCCGTAGCGTGTATAGAGTAGCTACCGTCAGAATTGCCCCGGTATTTCCCGCGCTGACGTAGGCATCTGCCTGCTTGGCCTGCACTAGCCCCAGGCCGACATGTATCGACGAATCAGGTTTGGCCTTAGCTCCTTCGGTTGGCTTATCAGTCATCTCGATCACCTGGCTAGCATGCACCACCTCCAGCTTCAGGCTACCCGTATCATGCTTGGCTAACTCAGCTTTGATCCGGCCCTCATCCCCCACCAGAATGATTTCATCCCCCCACTCGCGGGCTGCCAGAACAGCGCCAGCCACATCGGGGACGGGGTACTGATCGCTGCCCATTGCGTCAACGACGATGCGCATGTTAGCTACATTCTCCTTGTGCTGGCGGTTTTGGGATCAGTTCTGTGAGAAGGAGGTCGGCCCGTCACTGCCTGGCATCTCGCGCTGGCTGAGAATCACGTGGTCGAGCAGCATCATCTCGCGCTTCAGGAGCAGTTTTTCAGCCTTAAGAATGCTAACCAGATCGCTCGTGGCCAAGATGGCTTGCTTGTCTTCGAGCGGAAGCGGTAGCATGATCGCGGCGAAATAGGCCAGCGTCAGCCCATCCTCGGGAAGATCGTCCAGAGATACCTCGACTTCTGTAGCCCTGGCCAGCGTGCCAAGGTATGTGCGGAGTCCCGACCTGAGCCATCCGGCGAGCGGCTCCGCTGCCGGGTCATCTGTGCCTTCCAATGGGTAGTCCTCTACCATGCCGACCATGAACGGCTCCTGCTGGTGCAGGCCATGGATGCGAAAGCGCTCGTGACCAACGGTCTGGATGTTGATCCGCCCATCTGGCAGCCAGTCGGCCTGGGTAATGACCGCCGAAGTTCCCACGTCATGGGGAGTGGAAGGGCCGCCCACCTCGCTGCCCTCGCGGATCAAAACGACCCCAAAAGGCTGTTCCAACTTGATGCAGCGCTGGATCATAAGCCGGTAGCGTGGCTCGAAGACGTGCAGTGGCAGCATCATCCCGGGGAACAGAACGGTGCTCAGCGGAAAGAGCGGCATTCGTCTTAACTCCAACCCGGCCATACGCGGCTTGCCCCACCCGATTCGCCCTGCCTCAGCATTGACAGGCGCTAGCCCCATGTTATAATGATTCTCGCACCATGCCCCGGTGGCGGAATTGGCATACGCGGCAGGTTGAGGGCCTGTGCCCTTTGGGCGTGGAGGTTCGAGTCCTCTCCGGGGCATCTCTCCCAGCCCATCTTCGCTGAAGGTGGGCCTTTCATTTTGCCGGGCGACTAACCTACCCACTTGCAACTGATTGTACCACGCCGTCAGCCGATCCGTGGCTCCTCCGCCTGAAGCATGGCGCTCAGGCGGGCTACCAGGCCGATCAGATCGGCGGTATAGGCGATCACGTAGTCATGAGCCATACGGTATGCCAGGTCAAGCCGCCCGGCAAGCGCCAGGGGTTTGACGTGCGGGCGGAAATCCCGCATGGTCACAATCAGACGATCCGAGTTGTCGGTCATCACGCCCCAGGCCAGCGCCTTCGTATTGCCGTCGTCCTTGGCCGTCATGAAGCGTGTGAGGGATGAGCCCGGCGCCACCTGCCCAACATTCGAGTAAACCTCGTCACCCCGGATAATCTCGTTGAGCGAAGGGAAATGCTCCGGGATTGCCTTCAAAGCGTGTTGCAGCCATGACGGCAGGCCGACCAGAAGCTTCAGGATAGCGATGTTAAGGCTCTCACCACGTGTGGCGACAGCCTTATTGGCGTCCAACAGGTAACTGAACGCCCGCAGATTGCCGGTCAGCAGGGTGCGTTTGAGCGCGAAAGCGCGAAATGCTGCCACCCCTTCCGGTGTATTGGGCGGCTCGATGCGCCGGTAAGCCTGGTAAGCTTCCCAGGCTTCATCCCAGACCCACACCAAGCTGTCCGCCAGGTTGCGGAAAGTAATCGGAAAGATGCGTTCACGTGGATCATTGGGCGAGGCATCAACTGGGATAAGCAAAGCGGGGTTGATCACCCGCCCGCGCTGAAGCGAGCGAGTGATAGCTTTCACCGTGCGCCGGTCGGCGGCAGTGCGGGCGCTTGTGCGCAATTCGTCAACTTCCACCTGGATAGTGCGTGATGGCTGGTAGTGGGCAGCGTGGAGGATGCGGGTGATCACCAACAGGTCATTGATCGTCAGGCGAGTCCCGGTCTGCGCGAGCCGTTTTCGCAGCGCGAACACATTTGAGACATCCCAGATGGTCGTCTCGGCGGAGATCTCTGGCACCTCACGCCGGGCATGGGCTTCAGCAAGGAAGGTTGAGGACGGCTCAAGCGCGAGTCTGCGCGCCGGGGCTGCTTCCACCGGGGCAATGGTGGTGCAGCGCGCGCACCAGCGGACGGCAGCACTGGTCAGCACTTCGGCCATCGCCAGCGACCACGTGCCATCGAAGAATACGTGTGACTGATCGAAGACAAAGCTGCTGTCCGTTCGCATGATGGTCAGAGCATGATCGCCTACCCCGCGCTGAGCGCGCCGCAGCTCGGCAAGCGAGCGATCAGGAGACTGCCCATCCCAGTTGATGATGACCGGCGCGCGTGCCAGCTCCGCCAGCGAGGCGCGTGTGGCCGCTGGCAGCAGATGGCGCAAACGGGCTTGCGCCTGGCGAGGGGTTTCGGCTAGCAGGATGTCTACGGGGGCTTCGCTCCGCGTGCGCGTGGCACCGGCTGCCTGCCGGCGAGCCGCGTGGGACAGGATAGCTCTCAACTGCCCTTTGATGCGCGAGGCCGAAGCCATGTCCAGGTACCCAACTGGTTCACCATCCTCCACGCGGTAGAACTTGTCGTATTTGAGGACAAGAGGCTCGCCAGCGGGCGTAACTGGATGTCCGTTCCGTATGTGGAGCTGCCACTGACGGCCTGCATACCCCTGGACAACTGGTGCGCCCTGCTCACCATGATCCACCATGTCGATCAGGTAGTATTCACCCCCAATGATCAGGCCAATCCCGGCTTGCCAGAGCGGCACGCTTCTCTTTGTATCAGTGAAGCGGCCCGGCTGCATCGTTGCCATGAGCGACATTTGCTCTTGGAATGCTTCTCGCCGGGCGGCGGCTAGCAGTTGATGCTGCTGGTGCACTTCTTCGCGGCGCTTGTCAGGTAGCGCCCGCAGGCGGGGTGCAAGGAACTCGTTGAAGGCCGCCCGTCTGATGTCGGCATATGTCCCGTTGAGCGGGGCGGTATAAGGGCGTCTGACCTCCCACTGTCGCTGGAGCCGCACAAAAGGCTCCTCGCGGCCCTGGCCCTCGGCGTGCGCCGCTTCGCCAACCAGCCTGAGCAGCACCCACTCATCCCACACGACACCCATCAGGTCATCGTAGTTCCATAGGAGCTGGATCACCGCCATCACCCAGGCCGTCAGGTCATCAAGTTCAGTAGCCTGCGCAGGGCGCTCTGCATGATAGCCAGCTGTCTCATTGGTATGGTGTGCCAGATCCTCGCGCAAACCGGTGTGGAGGTAGAACTGCCAGGAGCCCTGGCAATGGGCTCTCGGCTTACCGGTTATCACGCCACGTACTATCTGGTAGAGGCTAAGCAAGAGGGCTGGAATGACGATCAGGAGGACGTAGAGCAGGAAGTTGGCAACGCTGCCTGGGGACTGCGATCCGTGAGGCAGCCCCCCTTGCAGTCGCACACGGCGCGCTGCCAGCAGCGAAAAACCGCTCCGGATCAGGCCTGCCAGTGTATTGGATGCATAGTAGGACTCAAGTGGCTCTGACTCGGCTGACATGCCCTCTCTGCCTGCTGCGCTGCTGCCAGTATCGGATGGGTGATGTGGGTAAATGGCGGACAGCCCTGTCTGCCAGGCGCGCATTGTTCCAATCGTAGCATTGCAGCACCCTGACCGCCAATCGGGGAAACACCCTACCCATGCCCTATAAAGCCGGGGTAATCGGGATGCCCCTGTGCGGCACGAACGGCCGTCAGCAGCATGTCTGGCTTCTGGCGGTATACGTCCCAAGGCGTGCGTCCTGCTGCGATGTCGGAGACGATCAGGGCAAGGGCATGGTTAATAGGGGCGAGCCGCCGGATGCTGTTCGCGGCCTGGGCTATTGCGCCGTTTAGCCAAGCGATCTCGGTGCGCCGCTGGCCCGCGCGCAGCGCCTCCAGCAGCGAGGGCAGCTTACCCCCGCGCCCGGCCTCGATGCGGCGCGTGAGCAGTAGGCGCAACAGCGGAGCCGGAATGCGGCGCACCAACACCGACAGTGTCTTTGCCGGAATTCCTGGCAAATTCTGGGGAGCCAGGCCCTTTAAGCGCATTATCCAGAGCGCCTCGCGCAGTGCCGCGAGCTCCACGCCAAAGAGCGCCGGATCGCGAAAGACTTCACTGGGCAGCATGTCAAGGATGGCAGGAACAGCATTCCCGGCGAGGTTTACGAGCAGCTTCGACCACTTCAGGGAGTTGCCGTTGCTTATCAGGCTGACCGGGAGTGCCGTCCGCTGTAGAGCTTGTGCGACCGATGCTGCGCCCGGTGCATCCGTGGCAAGCGCGATTCCCCCGCGTCGAACCTCAACTACCAGCCCTGGCTCCGGCATTGTTACCGGAGAGGTGAGGGCCGCCGCGAGGACTTTCTCCGGGCCAAAGGCAGAGCGCAAGGAATCTTCGTTGCCCACCCCATTCTGAAAGGAGACGACGAGGGGTGGATCAGGCTGGTAAGCCAGCAGTTCGCGGATGGCTGGAACGGTGTCGTAGGCCCTCATGGTAAAGGCAATCCAGTCATAGGTTGTGCTCTGCCTGAAGGCATCTGCCGGACTGGAGACAGCGTCGAGGTGATCGATCTGGCACTCAGCGACACCAGCCGCGCGCAGCCGTAGCCCTCGCGTCGCGATGGCACTGGCAAGTGGTTCGCGCCCCAGTAGCGTTACCTCGTGGCCCACCAGCGCCAAGTGAGCACCCAGGTAACTCCCTACCGCGCCCGCCCCATAGACTAACACCCGCATTGCCCGGATCCCCTTCGCGTCGATCTCCGCCAGTTGATCATAGCGTGGGCAATGACCGGCTATCAAAGAAGGGGCAGAGAATTCCCTGCCCCTCGCTGCACTTGGGTGCGATCTATCCGGCTGGCGAGAGCCTATGGCAATGTGGGGACATGGTCCAACCAGTTGTCCGCGATCACCACGTCAACTTCGTTGCGCCACTCGCTTAGCATCTCGGCAAACAGTGTCTGCATCTGCTGGTTCTGCTCAGCCGGTGTCACGATCGCGTCGTCATGCCGCTCGTAGAGCTTGATGATATGCCAGCCGAACGACGTCTCAACGGGCTGGCTAATCTCGCCAGGACTGAGAGTGAAGGCGGCTTCCTCAAACGGCTCTACCATTGCACCCCGGCCAAACCAACCCAGATCACCACCCCGGTACGCATTTGAGACATCCCGTGATATCTCAGCCGCGACTACTTCGAACTCCTCACCGGCGTTGATCCGCTCCAGCGCTGCCTGTGCCTCCTCTTCGGTCAGCACCAGGATATGCGCTGCGCGCACCAACTCCTTTGTCTCATCAGCGGTGATGCCAAGCTCCTCCATAACCAACCTTCTCAGCCGGACGGTACGGAACGTGTCAAGCCACAACTCGCGCAGTCGTTCTGTTGAGATGCCCGTCGCTGCGTTCATATCCTGGAGGAACTCGTCATAGCGCGTAGTGAACTCATCTTCGGTCAACGGCTCAGGCGTGGGCAGCGGCGGTGAAGTCGGCGTGGGTGTCAGCGTGCCGCTCGGCGTCGGCGAAGGCGTTGCGGTCGGCGAGGGGGTAACCCCTGGTTCCAGCGTCGGTGTGGGGCTAGGGGTCAGGGTAAAGACGAAAGTTGGTGTCGCGGTGGGTTCCCCTGGCGCAGGAGTGGGAGGCGCAAGGGTCGGTGTCGGCTCAGGATCGCCTGAGTCAAAGCCAAACGCCAACTCAAGCTCCTCCTGAGCGTCCAGGTCCGTGACCTCGATCCCCAGCTCTGCGGCTTTCTGATCGAGTACGATGTCCTCAACCCACCCATCAAGCGTCTGCTGGGCAAAGAATTCCGCGCCGACCCCGAGCTGCTCAGGCGGTATACCACCCGTCTGGCGATAGTAATCGAACTTGACGCGCTCCTGAAACTCTGTGATAGAGAGTCTCTTGCCGCTGGCCGTTGCGACCGGGCGGGAGGGTTTGAGCACCAGCTCGTTGATTACAGCGTACGCGAGCAGGCCAACGACGACAGCGGCAATTACCCCGGTGCCAATCAGGACCGCGCGCTGAATGTCCGCCTCCCGCTGGGCGCGGGACTTTTGCCTGCGTTTCAGGCCAGGTTTGGGTGATGCGGCGCGTTTAGTCATGTATCTCTTGTTCTCCTTGGCTGTGGTGGCACTGCCCGGTCAGAGCAACAGCTCGTGCAGAACAACGAAAGGGCCTAGACAGACATGTCTACGCCCTCAGTGTCCGGCATCGCGGGGCGACCTAGCCTTCGCGGGAGTAGCTGCCGGTGAAGGGCAGAAGCGCTACGTGGCGCGCTCGCTTGACGGCGCGTGCCAGTGCGCGCTGGTGCTTGGCGCAGGTGCCCGTCTGGCGTCGTGGAACGATCTTGCCACGGTCGGTGACGTAGCGGCGCAGCGCATCGGCATTCTTGTAGTCGATGTGTTTGACGCGATCTACACAGAAATTACAAACTTTGGAGCGTCCATAACGCCGCCCCCCGCCGCGAGGACGGGACCGCTGAGATGGGCGGCGCTCGCGTTCGCTGGAATCATCCGAAGAATCCTCAACCTCGTCCAGCTCTACGCTGTCCTCAAGCTCATCGTCTCGATCTAGATTGGCGGTTCTCTTGTCTGCCACAGATTATCTCCTTGCCACACGGTCAACCTCTGGCGCACAGCCAGAGGGGATCAGAATGCAAAGTATGAATCGCTCTCAGCTTCACTGTCTGGGTCAGCCGAAGGCGGGGGCGGAGGTGGGCTGCTGCGGCGGTCGCCGAGCACGATCATCTCGCTTGCCACCAGCTCCGTCCGGTAGTGTTTCTTGCCCTCATCATCCTCCCAGCCGCGAGTCTGAAGACGGCCCTCAACGTAAACCTGCTGCCCCTTGCCGAGATACTGGTTGCAGATCTCCGCCAGGTTGCCCCAGGCCACGACGTTGAACCACTCCGACTCCTCGTGTCGTTCACCCTCTGCCGAGGTCCAGGTGCGCGTCGTCACAACGCTGAAAGAAGTCACGGGCCGGCCACTGGGGGTATAACGCATCTCAGGGTCACGCCCAAGATGGCCGATGATCATGACTTTATTGAGCCCTCTACTCATGGGTATCTCCCGTTACAACCAGCAGCCCATCACACAAAAAGTCAGGGTTGGCATGATCGCCCAGCCCTTCAGACCCCACCTGGAGTCATTCCTCCTCGCGGACGATCAGATAGCGCAGGACATTCTCATTGATACGCAGGTTGCGTTCCAACTCAATCGGCGCCTGGACAGGCAGACTCAGCTTGTACAGCAGATAGTATCCGTCACGCTGCCGCTCGATTGGATACGCCAGGCGGCGGCGTCCCCAATGATCAAGGGACGTAATCTTGCCGCTGTGCGACTCGATCCACTTCTGGACGGTTTCAATCTGCGTGGCGAGGTCGTCTTCGGCCAGGTCCGCCCTGAGGATCACCATCAATTCGTATTCACGCATATCAAGACTCCTTTCCATGGGATTGCCTTGTGCTGCATCCGGGGAGGATGCCCACAAAGCGGAAAGGCACCTATTTGCTTGTAGGGCCAGTTCGGGGAGAGTCTAGCACGTTCCCCTTATCTCAGCAACGTCTCGCGCAACGGATACTCCCCCAGAGCTGCCCGGTAGCGCGCTCCGCGTCAGAAAGGGGCGGCAGTGAGCCTTGTCACCCTCTCGTGAGCCTGCTATAATACGGCGCATTGGCGATGTAGCTCAATGGTAGAGCAGCGGACTCATAAGCCGTTGGTTACAGGTTCAAATCCTGTCATCGCCACCACGGAGAGCGGCCCGGCCAGGGCCGTTTTTTGCTTCACAAAGCAGCAAGATCAACGGGCACTGGCTTAGCCTGTGGCAACTCTGGTGTGGCTACCTGCCACCAACCATTCCGCCCCACTTCCCAGGTTCTTGTCTTCCCCTACCCCTGTCTCCACCTCATCGACCTGTACAGGCTTCGCACGAGATGGCAGGGTAAATACGCATGGCGGGAGTCGCGCCCCATGCTTTATAGTGGTATGTAACACTTCACCCTTGGGCGCCCAACGGGCGCTAATGGAATCAGCACTCATTTTTCACTGAGTGACAGAAACCTTTCTGGAGAGTAGCTGTATGAGCAAGTGGCGAATAATCCTGCTGGTAATCATGCTCGCCGTGCTAAGCGCGGCTCTCGCCCAGCCGCCGCAGGCTGCTGAGGCGCGCTCAGGCAAGCAGGTCTGGGCGTTCTATATGGGCTTTTGGGGTGGCCCCATGAGCTGGGACTGGCAGGCGGATGTGCTGACTGATCGACCTGCAATGGGCCCTTATAACTCCCGCGATCCCGGCGTTGCCGCGGCACACATCGACCAGGCAAAGAGTGCGGGGATTGATGCGTTCATTGTTAGCTGGTTCGGGTTAGGCGACAACCAGACGACTACGCCTGTGCTAAACAACATGCTCGATCGGGCTGCTGAGCGCGATTTTGAGATAGCGGCGGTCGTGGACATCTTCGACCCAAACTTTAACCGCAATCGTGAGCAGATGGTTGACTCCCTCAACTGGTTGGTGCACGACCGCGCTAACCATCCTGGCTATCTTCGCTACAACGGCAAGCCGGTGATCTTCTTTGCCTTCCAGGAGCGCAGCGGTTTGAGCGACGCCGATTGGCTGGCTATCCGCAACCAGGTTGATCCTAATCGCAACACGGTCTGGATCGCCGAAGGAATCGGCGGCTGCTGCCTGCACGGCGGCGCAATGGATGGCATGTATGCTTTCAACCTGGCGTGGGCTGACGGCAATGTGTCACGGTTCAGGTATGAGAAGAACGCAGTCCTCAGGCGTGGCGGCTCGCTCTACATTCCTACGGTTCACCCAGGCTGGAATGAGGATCTGATAGCTGCGCGCGATGGCCGTCCCAACCCCACCTCACCGCGTGACCGTGCAGGTGGCCAGTTTCTGGCTAACAGTTTCAACGGGGCTGTTGCTTCCGGGGCAGAGGTGATCCTCGTCGTGAGTTGGAACGAATATATGGAAGGCTCGCACATCGAGCCCAGCCAGCTCTACGGGTCGCAGTCGCTTGACACGCTGCGCCCGCTCATCGCGGCCTGGAAGGGCATCGGGGCACCTGCGGCCCCACCGGCAGCTCCGCAGGCCGCCCCGGCAGGCGGATCGGGCGCAGTTGAAGCCACAACGACGCTCAACGTGCGCTCTGGCCCTGGGGCAAACTATGCCCGTATCGGGCAGATCCAGCCCGGCACAGCCCACGCAATCGTGGGGCAGCAAGGCGACTGGTACGCCATCAACTACAGCGGGCAGACCGGTTATGTTTCCGCGCAGTTCGTGCGCGTGACGGGCGGCGCATCGGCAGCCCCGGCCCCGGCAGGCGGATCAGGCACAGTTCAGGCGACCACAACGCTTAATGTGCGTGCCGGGCCTGGTACCGGCTACGCTCGCATTGGGCAGGTCGGGCCGGGGGTTGCTTATCCGGTCATCAGCAGGGACTCCGATTGGTACGCTATCAGATACAATGGTCAGACGGGCTACGTCTCGGCTCAGTTTATGCGCTGAGCGAGCGCCTTGATCAGCAGCGCCGCCTGCCGGGCCCGGCAGGCGGCGCTTTCTTTTTACCAGATATCCCACGCCCAGATAGCACAACCGGGGTGAGACGTGTGCCCACCTACCCCAACGTGTACAATAAAGCAAGATTAGCAACCGCCGGCAAGCCAACCGATAGAAGGCTCCCATGCTTATCGTAGATGCTCACGAAGACCTGGCCTGGAACATGCGCACCTTCGAGCGGGACTACACGCGCAGCGCATTGTGGACTCGCCACCAGGAAAGTGATTCCCCCACCCCCTCCCGCAACGGGAATACGCTGCTAGGCAAGAGTGAGTGGTTGCTTGGCCACGTCGGCTTAATCTTTGCCACGCTGTTCGTTGCTCCCGCGCGGCACAGTAATGGCGAGTGGGATACCCAGTGCTATAGCAGCCCCGGTGAAGCGCACAGCCTGGCGAGGGCTCAGCTCGATGCCTATCACCGCCTGGCCAGCGACGACGATGTGTTCCAGTTGGTAGGGACACGCGACGAGCTTGAGGAGGTGGTCGCAAGTTGGGGCGATGAAAAGGGCCTGTCAGACCGGAAGATCGGTCTGCTGCCGCTGATGGAGGGCGCTGACCCTATTCTGGAGCCGAAACAGGTTGAAGAATGGTTTAAATGGGGTGTACGTGTCGTTGGTCTGAGCTGGGAAGCGACAGCCTACGCAGGGGGAACACACGAGCCAGGTCCGTTGACGGCACAGGGAAGGGCGCTTCTTGAAGCGATGGAGGGTTTGGGGATGGTGCTTGACGTGAGCCACCTGGCTGAAGAGGCATCTTTCCAGGCACTGGAGCGATATGAAGGGCCGGTGATTGCCAGCCATGCCAATCCACGCCATTTCTGTCCGACCGCACGGGGGCTCTCGGACGAGATGATCATGCAGCTGGCGGAGCGGGATGGCGTGGTGGGCATCGTGCCGTACAACGCTTTTCTCAAGCCCGGTTGGCAGAAAGGCGACCGGAAAGATGCGGTGCGAGTCGTAGACATGGCTGATGCCATCGACTATGTGTGCCAGTTGACAGGCAGTGCTGACCACGTTGCCATCGGGACTGACTTCGACGGCGGGTTTGGCGTCGAGCATGTCCCTGCCGAGATCGACACAGTGGCCGATCTTCACAAGCTCCGCGAACCACTGGCAGAACGCAACTACACGGCAGAGCAGATCGACCAGATACTGTCAGGTAACTGGCTGCGCGTGCTGCATGCCTCCCTGCCTGAGTGACAGACGCGCAGTGCCCATGATAGAATAGGGCTGCACCGGGCAATCATCTCGCGGCGGAGCCGGTAGGAAACGGGTATGAGCCGACTGGCCCAACTGGGCGTTTTCAGCATGGTTTTTGGGGGAGTTGTCCTGTTCTTGGGCCTGTTCCCCACCGCCGTCGACGCCAATGTGACGCCAGGGATCGGCATCACGCAGATTCTGGCTATGCTGGCCGGGCTGTTCCTAATCGTGCTAGGGGCCTACACCGTAGCCTATGCGCTGTTCCACCAGGGTCGCCCGCGCACGCTGATGGGTGATATTGGCATCCGGCTTGGCATGACCGGGATGGTGTTAGCTTCAGCTGCCACGCTGGCGGATGTGATGGGGTACGGCTCACATATGTCGGCAGCCGGGCCGCTGTTCGGTTGGCTACAGGCGGTTGGCCTGCTGCTTGGCTTTGGCATCGCCGCGCTGGGCGTGCTGATCTACGGTATGGTGCGCTCCTGATCGCCAGCCACGCTAGAGAACGGGTATGATCAGCTTATGAAGCTCGGCACCCCTGATCGACGTCCATCACACGTACAGCAGGTTGTTCTGGCAACCTTGCTGGCGGGTGCGGCTGTTGTCTTTACCCTGTTAGAGCGTACCCCTGGCTGGCAGGCCTATCTCGCCAGCGGGCTGCTGGCACTTGCTTTCCTCGTCGCTGCGCTGAGCAATTCGCGCTGGAGCATCCGGCTGGGCGTGCTGGCGCTGGCCGCGCTGCTCATCGTGATGTTCTGGGATCAGCAGAAACCCGCCAGCCTGGCAGCGGGTTTCGTGCTGGCGGGCCTTAGCGCCTGGCGTGCCTATCGTCGCCTGCGGGATGGCGAAGAACCAAGCGTGATCCTCATGCCAGTTAGCGGCACTGCGCCTGGCCCGGGGGACGGTAGCATGCGATGAGCGGTTGGGCACGAGACAGCGGGAAGCCGCGCCTTACCGGGACCTTGTAGCCGGAGACGGCAAGCTGTGTGGCAGTCTGGTTCTATCCGCATTACCCGTGTCAACGGCATTGCCATCTACATTCACCTGACCTTCGGGCTGGTGATTCTGTGGGGGGCATGGCAGGGCTGGGCGCGTTACGGTAGCGGGGCCGGGGCCGGGTTTGGGGTGCTGGCCGTCACGCTGCTCTTCGCCTCGGTGCTGCTCCACGAGCTTGGTCATGGCCTGCAGGCGCGCGCATTTGGCCTGGCCGTCCGCCGGATCACGCTGCTGCCAATCGGCGG
>JAANMU010002174.1_pt1 | contig 15372 bp, 12 predicted proteins | sample 7279701 | NCBI WGS metagenome assembly JAANMU01 (sample SAMN14094539, study PRJNA606508) | bioreactor metagenome | isolation source: A lab-scale SPAN reactor treating ammonium-rich wastewater day 57 | place: Ireland: Galway | collected 2017-03-13 | reverse complement strand
TGTACGCGTACACCTCCTGGCACTTGACCTCGAAGTGCAGCGTCTTGCCCAGCACCGCTTCAGGCATTTCGTCGCCATCTTCCGGAAAGGAGATCTCGAAGCTGCGCTCCTCACCCGCGGCCATGCCTACCACTCTTTCCGGGAAGCCCGGCACGGGATAGGTAGCGTCCTCTGCGATCTTAACCCGCACTTCCTCCCGGTCGAGCCAGACAGAAGAGTCCTCGTCGCCGTCCTCGCTGCTCTCCGCTCCTGCCTCGGGGTCACGCACCCAGGTTCCCGTGATGTTCAGCAGGGCAACGTTACCCATCTCGATAGGCTGCTCGACCGGGTCGAGCGTCGCCTGCTGATCGCGCAGTTCCTCCAGCGCCTCGGCAACGTCCTGATCAGTCACCTCATCAGCTTCGTATGGGATTCGGATATCGCGGTAGTCACCGAGATCGACTTCTGGGGCAAGCGGCAAGGTGAATGTAAGAACCAGTGGGTCGCGCTGCAAGTCGGTCAGCGCGCCCGGAGCATATGGCTCAAGCCCGCTCTCCTCCAGCGCCTCACCGTAAGCGGACTGACCGATATCTTCGAGCGCCTCCTCGAAAATGGCGTCTTCACCGTAGTAGCGCACGATGATATGGTAGGGGGCCTTCCCCCGGCGGAAGCCCGGAATGTTTACCTGGCTGGCGATCCGCCTGGCCGCGGCTTTCATCTCGCGCTGAACCTGCTCTGGGTCGACGGTAACGGTGAGCTTCGCCTGGCGGTCTTCGAGAAACTCGGTCTGGACTTTCGGCACGGTGTTATCCTCTGCTGTTCAATTCGGCTGGATTATAGCATCTACAACAGGCTGGCGCTATCGGGCCGACGTGGTGCGCGCCTGCCTTAGAAGGGCCTATCTCGGCGAGAGCTGTCCCCACTCATGGTCAGGGCCCTACGCTCCGGTAGAGCCCCTGGGTGTGGCAAACAATGGGGAAGGCGGGACTCGAACCCGCACGCCTTGCGGCACATGATCCTAAGTCATGCTCGTCTGCCAGTTCCGACACTCCCCCACGGCGGAGAATTATAGCCCAGGAAAGAAGGCAGTCGCAACCAGCGTGAGGCAGTGCCTGGGGCCTCCGAACAGGTGTCCGGCTGGCGCGCAGCCCCTCGATCGTACGTCGCTGCCTTGCTGGACGGCGCGCCAGCGCGCTATAATCGCAGCGACAGCACAAACCGGGCAAGCCGGATTCTCTCGCAGGTGGAGCAAAGCAGACCATGATCGACGTCAACGAACTGCGCCGGGGAGTGACCTTCAACCTCGACGGCGAGCTTTACAAAGTCCTTGAATACCAACACCATAAGCCGGGGCGCGGCAAGGCGACCATACGCGTCCAGGTGCGCAACCTTCGCAGTGGGGCGACGCGTGAGATGACCTTCAATTCCGGTGACCGGGTGGAGAACGTCCGGCTGGAGACACGAGTGGTCGAGTTCCTTTACGCGGATGGCGCATTCCTGCACTTCATGGATGTTGGCACCTACGAGCAGCCGCAGATCGACGCTTCGACGTTTGGTGACGACCGGCTGTACATCAAGGAGAATGCCCAGATCAAGCTCTCCTCTTACGAGGGCGAGATAATCGATTATGAGCTGCCGACGACCGTTGACTTGGCAGTTGTCGAGTCAGAAGTTGCCGTAGCTGGCGACACGGCGACCGGCGTGACCAAGCAGGTGACGACCGAGACGGGCCTCAAGGTCACCGTGCCCCAGTTTGTGGGGACAGGCGACGTCATCCGGGTGGACACCCGTTCAGGCGCATATGTGACGCGCGTCTGAGCGTAGCCAGCCAGCCTCCAGAGCGGCTAATCATCAACGCCAGCCAATCGCCAAGGGTGAGGGTCGATGCGGACGCCTGCCGGTAAGGAGTGCCGTTACTACTATGAGGACTTCCACCGGGGACGCAGCCGGCAGGAGTGCCGGCTGATTGCGCCTGGGGCTGGCGTAGAGACCTGGCGTCCCGCCGACTGCGGGCGCTGTCCCGTTCCAGAAATTCTTTGGGCCAATTCCAGCGAGCACCTGGAACTGGCAGCGACCATCGAGCCGGGACTCTTTCTTGGCCTGGGCCGCCGTGTCAACGTGGAGGCGCATTGCAGCAAGCACGAGGCGGCTATCGATGATCCCTATGTTGGCTGCATAGCTTGTGCCAGTGAACGACCAAGCCTCGCCAACTTTTTCCCGCCCGGAGACGACTCATGATCAAAGCCGTCCTGCTCGACCTCGATGACACTCTCATCACCACACGCATCGAGACCTTCTTCCCAACCTACCTCCAAGAGCTGGGCAAGTATCTTTCTCACCTGGCCCCACCAGATCAGTTTGTTGAGCGCCTGATGGTGGCATTCTACAAGACGCTCAACGCCTACGAGCCTTCGCGCCCGCTGTACGAGCGGCTGATCGAGCGGTTCGCTGTGGACGGCGGCTTTGCCCCGGCTGAGCTAGAAAGCCAGTTTGCCGCTTTCTATGACGAGCGGTACGGTGTCTTGCGGCCTTTCATTCAACCCCGGCCTGAATCTCATCGCTTGCTGAAAGAGCTGTTTGGTAACGGTCTGAAGGTGGCCGTGGCTACGAACCCCGGCCTGCCAATTACGGCTATCCAACAACGGATGGCATGGGGGGACATTGAGGCATCCGACTACCCCTTTGCTTTGATCACCAGCCTTGAGGAGATGCACTTTGGCAAGCCGAGCGCCGAGTACTACGCCGAGATCGCACTCCGGCTGGACGTCGAACCGGGCGAGGCGATCATGGTCGGCGATAGTTGGGAAGACGACATCGTCGGGGCGGCAGAGGGCGGGTTGCACACCTACTGGGTGACGGAAAGCAGCGCCAACCCGCCCGACCCCTCCGTGCCGCTCGACGACTGCGGCCCGTTTGCACAGTTTGTCCGCGCGGTCGAGGCAGGCTGGCTTGGCAGGATCGGTTGCGAGGATTCCGGTCGCAGCGCGCTCATGAGCCGCCTTGCTGCCTACCCGGCGGCGCTCGACGCCCTGCGCCGCCCCCATCCGCGCGAAGTGCTGGAGTGCTGCCCTGGTCTCGACGAGTGGTCAGCGCGCGACATCGTCTGCCACCTGCGCGACTACGAACTCGATGCGCGCGAGCGCCAGCGCCGCATTCTGGACGAGAGCGACCCCTTCCTCTCCGCCAACCTGGCTCCCTGGGCAGCGGGTGCTAGCTATCAGGACGTGCCGTTCGGGGAAGCGCTGGGGGAGTTTGTGCGCCGTCGCGCTGAAACGCTGGCCTGGCTACGAACCGTGCCAGGTGAGGACTGGGCACGGTCTGCCCGGGATGCGATCTTCGGGCCGACGACCTTCCTGGAGATGGTTGGGTTCCTGACCGAGCATGACCGCACTCACCTCCACCAGATGCATGATGCCATTGAGTTCGCGCTCAGTGTCTGCGCGTCTGATGAGGTGTAGCGGGTCAAGATACCATAGCTCTCTGGCGTGCAGGCGATAGCAGGCTCTCACTGCCCGGCCGCGTCCCTAAGTTGCTGCCGTCCCGGCATACGCAGCAGCAGCGCCGCCAGAATCGGCGCTAGGGCGAGCGTAAGCGCAAACGGCGCAGCCGATGCGAGTTGCGTGGCCCAGGGGCCCTGCGAAGTGGCCAGCACCTGGCCGCTGGTGCGCAACCACGCGCCTGCCTGTGGCCCCAGCGCGCCGACCATGCTCCCCACCGCACCGACCATGCCCAGAACGCGCCCACGAATTGCCGCCGGGGCAAAGGCGCTGAGCCATGTGGCGTAGCCCACCATCCCCGCCTGCAGCGCAATCCAGCTCAGCGTAAAGAGCGCGTAACGCCACCACCCTTCAGGTGCAAACGTCGCCCATGCGATCAGGAGCAGCGCGTGCGCGCTGAACAACGCCCCGCTGAGTGCCCGCCCACCGTAACGGTCGGCCAGCCTGCCACCCGCCAGAGCAGCCAGGGTGGAGCCGATGCCGCCCAGCGCAAACAGTACGTTCACTGCCTGCTCGCCCATCCCCAGGCTGTCGGCGGCGTGAAGCGCGACGAATGGGCCCTGGAGCGTCAGGCTCAGCAGCAGCATGTACAGGCAGTGGATAACGATCAGGCGTCGCAGGAGCGGCTCTCGCAACAGCATCCGCCCCTCGACCGCCACCGCCTGCCCGGTGGCAGCATAGCGGCCCTCGCGCAACAGCAGCAGACGCGCCATCCCCGCAATTAGTGCCATGCCGGCCGTGATGCCCATCAACCCGGCGATCCCGAACGCAGGCAGCAGCACCGCGCCAATAGCCGGACCGAGCATCATCGCCAGCGCGGTGATCGTATAGAATGCGCCAAATGCGCTGCCTCGCTCAGAATCGTCGGCACTCTCGGCCAGTAACGCCTGGAAACCCGGTTGCTGCACCGCGCCCACGATGCCGATGAGCCACAGGGCGACGCCCAGCCACACCCAGTGGCGGGCCAGCAGTCCGACAACCAGGAATGGCGCCAGCGCCAAGGTTGGGACAGCGATGGCGTAGCGGCGGCCCATCCGGTCACTGACCAGCCCACCCACGAGCTGCATCGGCCCCAGCAACAACATCACGGAGAAAACCAGGCTTACCTGCCCATCATCTGCGCCCAGGGCGCGGAGGCGCAGCGGGACAAGCTGCCACCACAGGAACCGCGCGCCGACAATGGCGAGCGTGGTTGCCAGCAGCACCAGCATGTTGCGGCGCTGCCCGCGCGCGAGATGTGGATTCAGGGGTAGCTGGGTGTTCAATGCGGGGGGGGTTACAGCTCGAATTCAGCGAGCGGGAGCACAAAGGAAACAGTCGTACCCATGCCCGGCGCGCTGTCGAAGTCCAGCGTGATGTCGTGCGCGTCGAGCACCATCTTAACCAGCGCAAGCCCGATGCCCATCCCGCCGTGGCGGCGTGTTGAGCTGTCATCACCCTGCTCCAGGGGCAGGAACAGCCTGGGCCGCACCTCATCCGTGACACCCATGCCTTCGTCGCGGACGGTCAGGCGGACGCCGCCCTCGACCAGGGCTGCGCTGATCGTGACGGGCTTGCCCTCACCGAACTTGACCGCGTTGTCGATCAGGTGGGCGACGACCCGAACCATGCGGTCAGGGTCGACCAGCACCGGTGGCAGACCCTTTGGCAGGTTGGAATCCACCTGGGCCAGCCCCTCCTGCTGGAACCGTCCCAGGCGTGCCATTGCTCCCTGTACCAGGACGGGGACTGCGACCGGCACCCGCTTGAGGTCGGCAGCGTCGCTGAATGCCGCCGTCTCGTCAAGCCAGTGCTCCAGGATGCCCAGCCGCTTCTCGATCTCGCCCAGCGACTCCTTGCGCCTCTCCGGGCTGATCCCCTCCTGCCGGGCCAAGCCCAGCGCCAGCTTCGCCTGATGCAGGGGCGTGCGCAGCTCGTGTGACACAATCCGCAGCACGTTGCCCTTGACCTTGCTCAATTCCTCAAGGCGGCGATTGGCTTCCTGCAATTCCTGCGTGCGCTCATCGACTCGTCTCTGCAGCTCGGTCTGGTTTGCCTCGACCTCCAGATAGAGTTGGCGCTGCCGTACCAGGGAGCGCACGCGGGCACTCAGTTCCAGCGTGTCGATCGGCTTCTCGAGGAAGTCGTCCGCACCAACACGTCGCCCGTCCAGCCGCCGGTCGCGCATCCCTGCCCCGGTTACGAGGACAACGGGTAGAAACTGCGTCTGCTGGGTCTGCTTGATTTGCTGGCAGACAGCAATTCCGTCCAGGTCCGGAAGGATCACGTCGAGTATGACGACGTCCGGGTGGTCTTGCTCTATGGTGCGGAGGGCGCTTGCCCCGTCGTACGCCGCAAGGATCTGGTAGCCATCCATGCCCAGAATGGTCTGGAGAACCTCAACGACCCGCTCGTCGTCGTCTACGATGAGCACTCGGCATTCTTCTGGAGGGCGGTTGGGTAGCTGAGGCGGCGGCGGGCTGCGCACGTCGGCCACAATTGTCATCAGAGACTGCCTTTCGCTCGGATCCGCCCACAAGTTTACCACGGAGGGCGCTGGCTGCATACGGTGAGCGGGTAGCCGGTGCCGGGCTCTGTCGAGAACACTTATTATCGCTCCAACCCGGAGAAAGCGGAAATTGCATAGCGGTCTGGGCGATTATGGGTTACATTCGTGCTCATACACCATGCGACGCTAGCTCCTGTCGGTGGACTGCCAGCGCAGCCTGGTCGGTGACCTCGAATGCCGATGAAGCCACATTCACCTGGCGGCAAGGCGATCTCAAGCCATCGCTTCACGCGGCCCGGCATCCGTATCTGGTTGCCGCTGCTGATGCTTGGTTTGCTGCTGCTGTGCGTGTGGCTGATCGCGCCCAAGATAGGGATCATCGGATTCGTCGCGCTGCTATTCCTTGTCTACGTCGCGATCAGCAGCCTGGTCTCGGTCTGTGAGATCGTGGTCGTGGACGAGGGGTTGATTATCGATCGTCTGTTGCTGCCGGAGCGTTTCGTCCCGTGGGACGCGGTAGACCGGGTCATCGTATTCGCCCGCGCGCCGGGCGATGTTGACACCCATATCGAGATCGCCAGCATTGGCGTCCACGAGGGACTCTCGCCGCTCAACCGGCTGCCGGGGCTGGTCTACGGGCACGGCTTCCGCCAGACGATCATCATCACACCCGATGCAGTAGAAGATTATGACGTGCTGATGACGGCGCTTGAGACTTATACCCATGTGACCTGGCGCTGACGCCCCTCAAGGCTTGCGCGCCATCCCTGTTGCGGCTAGTATCACCATTGCGTTGGTGGGCCAGAGCAAGGCGCTCCCACCCTACAGCCGTATCCGGTATGCGCCGGCGGAGCCCCTCCTCGTTGAGGTTCCCCCTAGAAAGGTTTGCCCCATGCGCGACGTGATTGTCGCCGTGGATCTGGAGACCACCGGCCTTGACCCGGCCCGCGACCGCATCATTGAGATCGGAGCGGTCAAGTTCCAGGGAAGCGACATTCTCGACGAGTGGCAGACGCTTGTCAACCCTGGCTGCCCGATCCCGGCTTTCATTACCCGCCTGACCGGCATCACGACCCAGGCTGTGGAGGATGCGCCGCCAGTGGCCAGCGTCCTGCCTGACCTGCGACGCTTCATCGGCAGCGCGCCTCTGCTGGCGCACAACGTCCGCTTTGACCAGTCTTTCCTCTGGGCCGAGGGGCTGCGGATTGACAATCCTGTGATCGACAGCTACGTGCTGTCATCTGTTCTGATGCCCGATGTGCCCCGCTACAGCCTGACGTCGCTTGCTTCCCTGCTGGGCGTTGGGGCGTCTGACGCCCATCGGGCGATCAACGATGCCCACATGACAGTAGCGCTGTATCTGTCCCTCTGGGAACGAGCGCTGGCCCTCCCGCTTAACACGCTGGCTGAGATCGTGCGCCTGGGTAAACAAATGCCGTGGGACGGTGCGCTGGTCTTTGAGGCCGCGCTGAAGGAGCGCTCGCGCGAGGTGTTCACCGCGCCTTCCCCGCGCGACGCTGACAGTTCCGGGGACAACCTCGGCGCGCTATTCGAGGCCACCTCGGAACGGAATCCTCCGCTCCAGCCGCGCCCGTCTCTCCAGCTCCTTGACGTGGATGAACTGGAGGGGCTGGTTGGGCCGGAGGGGCCGCTGGCTGCCGCGTTCGATGGGTACGAGCACCGGCCTCAGCAGACCGCCATGCTGCGCCAGGTTTCGCAGGCTCTCAACCAGGGTCGACACGTCTTGATCGAAGCCCCGACCGGGGTAGGGAAGTCGCTGGCCTACCTGCTCCCGGCGGTGGTCTTTGCCGTTCAGAACAATGACCGCGTGGTGGTCAGCACAAATACCATCAATCTGCAGGAGCAGTTGATCCAGAAGGACCTGCCGCTGCTGTCACGGGCGCTTGACACGCCTTTCCGGGCGGCGGTTCTCAAGGGCCGGGCCAACTACCTGTGCCCGCGCCGCCTTGCCGCGCTCCGCCGGCGCGGGCCCACGACGCCCGAGGAGATGCACGTGCTGGGCAAGGTGCTCGTATGGCTCACGGCCAACCAGAGTGGCGACCGGGGCGAGATTACGCTGCGTGGGCCTGCCGAGATGGGCATCTGGCGCCGCCTGAGCGCGGAAGACGAAGGCTGCACAATGGAGCGCTGCCAGGCACAGATGGGCGGCGCATGCCCCTTCTACCGGGCGCGGCGGCGCGCTGAGGCAGCCCACCTGCTGATCGTTAACCACGCCCTGCTGCTCTCAGACGTGGTCGCCGATGGGCACGTGCTGCCTGATTACCGCTACCTCATCGTTGACGAAGCGCATCATCTGGAGAGTGCGATCACCAACAGCATGACCTTCCGCATCGAGCCGGATGCCATCCGGCGCCAGCTTGCCGACCTGGGAACGGCTAAGACGGGCCTGCTGGGCGACTTGCTCCGCCAGACGCAGGGGGTGATCCCCGATGGTTACCATGCCACCCTGCGGGATTACGCTGATACGGTGGCCGGGGCAGGCTCGGCGATGAGCCAGCATGCCGACTGGTTCTTCGAGAAGCTGCGCGGCTTTCTGGAGGACCACGTCCGCGTCCCGCGCAATGAATACACGCAGCGGATTCGCATCCTTGATGTGCACCGCCGGCAGCCAGGCTGGTCGGAGGTCGAGGTTCGCTGGGACAATCTCAGCCAGTTCACCGGAGGTATCGCGGAGGCGATGGTCAAGCTCGCCCAGGGCCTCTCCGAGCTGGAGGATTATGACATCGAGGACTACGACGATCTGCTGGCGGCGATTTCCCACGCTGCGCGCCACCTGACAGCCCTGCACGAGCGCCTTGCCGAGATCGTCTCCGCCCCTGACGCCAACACGATCTACTGGGTGGAACTCCAGCCGGATGGCGGGCGTATCTCAATCCACACTGCGCCGCTCGACGTGGGACCTTTGGTGCAGCGCCACCTGTGGTACCAGAAGGATACCATCGTCATGACGAGCGCTACGCTCCGCACCGACGGCACTTTCGATTTCCTGCGCGAGCAGCTCGATGCCGAGGATGTGGACGAGGTGGTCGTCGATACGCCCTTTGACTATGAGGCCAGCACGCTGCTCTACGTCGTCAACGACATTGCCGAGCCAAGTGATTACCAGGCCTTTCAGCGTGACGTGCAGCAGGGCGTCTTAGACCTCGCACGCGCGACCGGCGGGCGGATGATGGTGCTCTTCACCAGCTATGCCCAGCTCCGCGAGACAGCCAGCGCCATCAGTGACGAACTGGCGCTGGCGGGCATCACAGTATACGACCAGAGCGACGGTTCCAGCCGCACGCAACTGCTTGACGGGTTCGTGCAGAGCGAGCGGGCTGTCCTGATGGGCACTCGCTCCTTCTGGGAGGGCGTGGATGTGCCGGGAGCCGATCTCAGCGTGCTGGTGATCGTCCGGCTGCCGTTCAGCGTACCGAGCGACCCACTGTTCGCCGCCCGCAGCGAGCAATTCGAAAACCCGTTCCAGCAGTATGCTCTACCTGAGACGATCCTCCGCTTTCGTCAGGGGTTTGGGCGGCTGATCCGGCGCAAGACCGACCGCGGTGTGGTAGCGATCTTCGACCGCCGCGTGATCAGCAAGCAGTACGGGCGAATGTTTCTCAACGCCCTGCCGCCCTGCACGGTGCGGCATGGTCGCCTGTATGACCTGCCCGCTGCGACGCTGGCCTGGCTGGGGGAAGACTGAAGGGCGCGACGTTTGTGAGTGGCTTCACCGCAGTCTTTGCGCGTATTTCGAACTTGTGTACAATGTGGGTAAGGTACTTTACTGGACTTCAATCGCTTGCGAACACACAGTCGAGGGTGTTATGACAGACCAGCAAAGCCAACATCGCCGCACCGTGATATGCATCGAAGACGAGCCTGCCATGATCGATCTCGTCAAGCTGATCCTCAAGAACCGTGGCTTCGACGTGCAGGGGGCGCTCGGCGGCAAAGAGGGGCTTGATCTGATCGCGCAGGTCAAGCCCGACCTGGTTCTGCTTGACTTAATGATGCCGGACATGAACGGGTGGGACGTCTACCAGCAGATGAAAGCGGACGACACCATGAAGTCGATACCGGTGATCGTGGTGACGGCCAAAGCCCAGAATATTGACAAGGTGCTGGGGCTGCATATCGCCAAGGTGCAGGATTACATCACCAAGCCGTTCAGCCCGGCGGAACTACTGAAGAGCGTCAACCGCGTCCTGGACGAGGCTGCCCAGGGGGCGAGGGTCGATCTCCAGTCTGATGACCTGGCGGACGAAGGTAGCCAGGAGACCTGAAGCATGCCGGTTGCGGGGCGAATACGAGTGGGTTGCGAACCAGGGGGCGCTGCGCGCCCTCTGTGTCACGTTTGGGGGCAGCACGTGCTCCTCTTGCCAGAGCGCGCGCGGGGTTCGCGATGGTGAAGGTAGGCCGGCTGCTGCATGCGGAGAGTGGCCGGGAGCTTCTCAGCCGGGTGCGCTGGTGTGCGTCGTATGACTGCAAGCTGCGTGGCCTGATGTTCCGGCGCGCGTTGGAGCCGGGCGAGGGGCTGCTCATGGTCGAGCCGCGCGCTAACCGCACCGGGACGGCGATCCACATGCTCTTCGTGAGTTTCACCATCGCCGTCGTATGGCTGGACGACCATCTCTGCGTGGTGGATAAGGTCTGTGCCCGCCCCTGGCGGTTAGCCTATGCCCCGTCTGTGCCCGCGCGTTATACTCTGGAAGCGGATGTTGCGCTGTTGGATCGGGTGGATATTGGTGACTGTCTGGTTTTCGAGGATGCGTCCTAGAGACACGTTGGTTTTCAGAAGGCTGTTCTGGCTTGTGTTAGGCCTTGTAGCGCTGCTCGCTGCTTCGCTCCGGCCGGTGATTGCCCAGGATGGCACCCGCGATGCCGACGATGGCGGGGTGACCGTGCATGTTGTCCAGGATGGCGAGACGCTTGAAGACATCGCGCGTCAATATGGTTCCAGCGTTGCATCAATACGTGAAGCGAATAGCATGGTGGGCTATGGTGAAATCGCCGTTGGCCAGCGGCTGGTTGTGCCCATCGCAGCGGCCCCGCGCAGCGCTCTGGCCGAGCAGACGATCGTAACGGGTTACGCCGATACGCTTTATGCTGTGGCTGCACGCGAAGGCGTGAGCCTTGATCGCCTGGCGGCGCTTAACCATGTTGCCAATCCCTTTGACCTGAATGCCGGGCAATCGCTGCGCGTTCCTGGCCCGGCGTGGAGCCAACCTGCCGCGCTGTTGCGTTTTGGGGCAGGCGATACGCTCATCCGGATCGCGCTGAGTACCGGCAGTAGCCTGCACGCCCTCATGGCTGCTAATGACCTCTCCAACGCCTACTCTCTGGCTGAAGGCCGCATTCTTGTTGTGCCCGGCGAGTCGAATGTTGAGCTTCCCACTGGGGCGCAGCCCGGCGACCCGTGGCGGTCCATTGTGTTTCACCCGCTTCCACTGGAGCAAGGACGCGCAGGCGGGCTGGAGGTCGAAACGGTGGGGCCGGGGACGTTGAGCGTGGTGTTCCTTGGCAGGGAATGGGACGTGGCAGTTGAGGGTAGCGTGTACCGCGTCCTCCTGGCGGTCGATCGCTGGACCTCGCCTGGTTTGTACCCACTCACCCTGACTTTCGACGAAGAGACTGGCGCAGCGTGGTCTCTGACGCGGCAGGTGCTGGTTGCCGATGGGGGATATCCCAGCGAGCGCATCCGGCTGCCAGAAGAGGTTGCGGCGGTGCTCACCCAGCCAGAGGCCGTCCAGGCCGAGTTCCTCTACATCCAGCAGAAGATGACGGGCTTCACCCCACAGAAACGCTGGTCGGGCCGCTTCCTGCTGCCGTCACCGGGGGTGCTTACGTCCGGTTACGGTGCGCTGCGTTCCTACAACGATGGGGGGTTCAACTCCTACCACAGCGGGGCTGACCTGGCTGGCCCGACTGGCACACCAATCTACGCGCCCGCCGACGGCGTGGTCGTTGATACCGGATTGCTTGATGTGCGCGGGTACACCACCATCATTGACCATGGGCGAGGGGTCTACACCGGCTACTGGCACCAGTCGGCCATCATGGTTAACCCTGGCGATGAGGTGGTGGCGGGCCAGCAGATTGGGCTGATCGGCAGCACTGGCCTTTCAACTGCCGCCCACCTTCATTGGGAGATGTGGGTCGGTGGGGTCCGCATCGATCCGATGCAGTGGGTACGCGAGGCGTTTCCGTGAGGTTGGCGCCCCGGCGCATTGCGGGCGGAACGACGGATACGGTATAATCGCGCCTGTTGTGGAGAGCCTCAGACCGCTTTTGCGGCAGAATCCCCGCAGCGCACATCGACGTAGGGAGGCTGTCCCAGGTGCTACACCGACGAACCCAGACCGCTGAATACTGGGCTGAACACTTCCAACTCGAAGACTCCGATATCGAACACCTCTATAGCGTCCTGCTTGAGGCTGAGATGCCGCTTTCGGTTGACGAGATGGCGCTGGCTCTGGTGCGCTACCGTGTGCAGAAGGAAGATGATGAGCTGGCCCGGAAGGCGAAGCCGAAGGAAGTGTATCGCCCAAGCGAGACCTACGAGATCGGCCATGAGATTGCCTTTCCGCAGTTCGACCAGGCCGTGGGCAGGGTGGTTGGCATGCGCCCCGGTGCCAACCCAGATGCAGGTGACTTCGGCGTCATCCACGTCGAATTTGAGGATGGCTCCGACCGGGAGTTTGCGTCCGGTCTGAGCACCGGCCACCTGCTGGATGACCTGGAGGAGAGCATCGAGGAAGAGGATGATCTGCTCCTGCCGCCTGAGGAGCTGTTCATTGAGTACGGCGGCGCTGTGGTAGATGAGCTGGAGGCCCGGCTCGACGAGCATGACGACCTGGTGCGGCTGGCGGGCCGGTGGTTCCCGCGTTCGCTGCTGGTTGATGTCAACATTGGGCATCTCAACCTGGCCGAGGCCGTGCTCGACATGGCTGGCGGCGGGCCGATGACCACCCACGAGATTCTTGGCCAGATCGGAATGCTCAGCGACAGCAATTCCCGGCTGGCCGAGTTCTCGATGAACTATGCCCTTCAGGAAGATGCCCGCTTCGACGAGGTTGGCCCTGCCGGGCAGGTGCTTTGGTATCTGGTTCGGATGGAACCAGAAGAGGTGCGTACGCCACCGGAGCGGTTGGCCTACGAACCGATCGCCTACGATCCAGAACTCCTACCACCGGAGTTGCGCGAGTTGGAGCTGGAGATCGGAGACGAGCACTCCGAAATCCCGGTGCCGCGCCGCTCGGTGCCTCAGTCGGTCACGGTTACGCTGACCTACCCGCACTGGCGCGCCGGGACGCTGCCCCTCTCGCCCCAGCTACGCCGCATGTTCCCTACCGCCTACGAGGCTCCCCGTATCCGCTTCACGCTGTTCGACCCGGAGAGTGACCAGGAGATGCCGGCCTGGGTGGTCCGCCCTGGTGGCTATGTATACGGCCTCTCAGGCTGGTTCGAGGAGCACCAGATCCCGGTCGGCGCTTACCTGACGGTTGAGCGCACAAACACGCCCGGCGTTGTAAAGATCACCTTCACGGACCGCAACCCACGCAAGGAGTGGGTGCGGACAGCCGTTGTTGAGGACGAGCGCCTGCGCTTCGACAATCGCCAGATCGTCATCGGCTGCGAATACGACGACCTGACGATCATTGCTGTCGAAAGCCTGGAAGCGATAGACGATCTGTGGAAACTTGTGGCCCGGCGTGAAATGTCGCTTCGCCAAATCACGCTGAACGCCGGCAGTGCGCTGGCAAGCTTCAACCCGCAGGGCAATTTCCATGCTAAGACGCTATACAGTGCTGTCAACCTGGTGCGCCGCTGCCCCCCCGGCCCGGTGTTCAGTGAGCTTGTTGGCGCGGCGCAGTTTGAGCATGTTGGCGGCCCGTACTGGCGGTTGGCGGGCGGCAGCCCGGAGGCGTGATCGCTCTTCTACAAACCCCTTGCAAGCCGGAGGATGGCCACCGTGCCGAAGCGAACAGCTCGCCCGCCTAGCTTGAGCAAACCGACGATGGATACGCGGTTCTACATCGACTACGGCTGGTGGGAGCAGTCTGACAAGGATATCCGGGTGCATATCCTACAGCTGTGCGAGGAGTTTGGGGAGATTCAGATCGATGAATCCCGCCGCGAAGTCATGGTTGACTGGGTTGACCCGGAGACTGCTGAGGTTGCGCCAGTAGACGAGCTGACCTACGCCTTCTTGGTGGGTTGCAGTCGCCATGCGGAGTATATCACCGAGCGCACCACGCTGATCGAGGCGGTGTTCCGTACCCTTCTCGCATGCGCCAACCGTCCCATGACACCGGCGGAATTGGCCGAGCGCACCGGGCGGCCAGCCGATATGATCCTGCGCACGCTCTCCGGCCCCACCGTCTACAAAGGCATCCGCCCCTTCCTGGGCGACTGATTTCTGTTAGCGACGCGCCAGATCGCGCCCTTGACGGATCGGGCGTGGCTGGCTAGAATGCCGGCCAGAGTTCCAGCCCCCGTAGCTCAAAGGACAGAGCAGCGGTCTTCTAAACCGCAGGTTACAGGTTCGAGTCCTGTCGGGGGCGCTTGCCTGGTGGCCAGGTATTGCCTGGCCACTTCTGCTTGAGGCCACCTCTCCACCTGTGTTATACTGATCTCAACCATGCCTGGGGGAGGGGGCTTCCTGCCGCCGCCCGACCTGGTGTTGTTTCGCTGTCGATTGTCCTCCGACGTGTGCACAATAGACTCGCTGCAATACCTCCACATCTGTCGCAGACTCATGTGACCGGGAGCGGGGCTGGCCTTTCTGTCGCTGTTCGAAGGGAGTTCAATATGCACGACGCCAACAGTGAGTTGAGAATCGCCGTCATCGGTGCCGGTCACGGTGGGCGTGCCATGGCTGCGGATTTGGCGGCACGCGGGTATCACGTCAATCTGTACAACCGTACATCTGAGCACATCGAGGGCATACGGAAACGTGGTGGGATCGAGCTGTGGCTGGAAAGCGAGGAGCCGGTCTTTGGCCGTCTGCAGGTCGTGACCAGCTCGATTGCGGAGGTGATATCCGGTGTCAAGCTGATCATGGTCGTAGTGCCAGCATCCGGCCACAAGGATGTAGCCACCGCCTGCGCGCCGCATCTGGAAGACGGCCAGGTCGTTGTCCTTAACCCCGGCCGTACCGGCGGGGCGCTTGAGTTCCGTCAGGTGCTCAACGCTTGCGACGTGACAGCCGAAGTCATCGTGGTCGAAGCTGAGACTTTGCTCTTTGCAAGCCGCGCTACGGGCCCTGCCGAAGCACGCATCTTCCGCCGCAAAAACTCGGTGCCGGTGGCTGCCCTGCCGGCTGTCCGGACTGCCGAGGCATTGGAGATCCTCACCGAGGTGTATCCCCAGTTCGTCGCCGCTTCAAACGTGCTGTTCACCAGC
>JAANMU010002168.1_pt1 | contig 15405 bp, 10 predicted proteins | sample 7279701 | NCBI WGS metagenome assembly JAANMU01 (sample SAMN14094539, study PRJNA606508) | bioreactor metagenome | isolation source: A lab-scale SPAN reactor treating ammonium-rich wastewater day 57 | place: Ireland: Galway | collected 2017-03-13 | reverse complement strand
AAGGGTTCCGCGATGAGCGAGACGCCGCGCTGGAAAGTTACAACGCCGCCTTGACCCTGTTCCGCCAAGTCGGGTCGAAATTGGGCGAAGCCAACGTGCTTTTGTCTTTGGGCGGGCTGAAAAGAGAGGAAAAAGATTTGGCTGGGGCCAGGAAGGATTTCGAAGGCGCGCTATCGGCTTATCGAGCAATTGGCGATCAGTACAGCGAGGCGCGTGCCCTGTATCGGCTTGGCGATTGCTTTACCGACGAAGAAAAATATAAAGAGGCCATCCTCGAATATGAGGAGGCAATTCGTCTTTGGACTGCCATCGGCCTGGCAGATTTAGCGGAAAGTATTCTGAAACCAAGATTGGAAAGAGCCAGGAAGTATTTGGAATAAAACAAAAGCCCTCCGAGACATTCACCCCTCGGAGGGCTTTCAATTACCAATCTCCAGTTACCAATCACCAATTGCCAACCGTCCTCAATCCGCCGCGGCGGCTTCCGTCAGGCCTGCCTCGTCCACGCCGTAGCGCTCCTCCAATTGCTGGCGGAACTGGCGGGTGTAGAGGTGGTAGTACTGTCCGCGCTGACGCAGGAGCTCGGCGTGCGTCCCCTGCTCGGCGATGCGTCCGTTTTCGATGACCAGGATGCGGTCGGCGCGGCGGATGGTGGAGAGACGGTGGGCGATGACGAAGGAGGTGCGTCCCTGCATCAGGGCTTCCATGCCGCGCTGGATCAGCGCCTCGGTGAGCGTGTCCACGGACGAAGTGGCCTCGTCCATGATGAAGAGCTCGGGCTTCGCCAGGACGGCGCGCGCCAGCGAGACCAGCTGCTTCTGTCCCACCGAGAGCAGGTTGCCGCCCTCGCCCACGTTCTGCTCGTAGCCCTTCTCCAGTTTGACGATGAACTCGTGCGCGCCCGCGATCCGCGCGGCCTCCTCCACTTCCGCGTCAGAGGCCTCCAGCCGCCCGTAACGGATGTTCTCGCGCGCCGATCCGCTGAACAGGTGCGGCGTCTGCAGCACGATCCCGATCCGCGAGTGGATGGATTGCAGGGTGTACTCGGTGTAGTCGCGCCCGTTGATGCGGATCTGTCCGTTGCGCGGCTCGTAGAAGCGGCACAGCAGGTTGACGATGGTGGACTTCCCGCCGCCGGTCGGTCCGACCAGCGCGATCATCTCGCCGGGCTTCACCGTCAACGTGAAATCGGTCAGCACGGGTTTGCGGTCTTCGTAGAAGAAGTCCACGTGGTCGAATTCGATCGCGCCCATCAGCGTGGACGCGGCCTCCGCGCCGGGTCTATCGCGGACTTCGGGCGGGGTGTCCATCAACTTGAAGATTCGCTCCGCCGAGGCGATGGAGTGCTGCATCTCCGAGTAGACGCGCGCCAGGTCCTGCACCGGCCAGAGCATGAAGGTGAGGTAACCCACGAAGGCCTGAATCCCGCCGATGGTGATCAGTCCCAACTGCGCCTGAAGTCCGCCGTACCAGATGATGGCGCCCAGTCCCACCGAGGAGACGATCTGCACCGCCGGCAGGAACAACGCCGAGAGCCAGGCGGCGCGGTACGAGGCGCGGTACATTTTGCCGGTCAACTCCTGGAACTCGGCCAGGTTCTGGTCTTCGCGGCCGAGGGCTTTCACCACGCGCACGCCCTGGATGTTCTCGTTGTACGCGCCCGTGATCTTCGAGTTGGCGCGGCGGCTGTTGCGGAACTCCACCAGGATCTTCCTGCGGAACTGAACTGCGATCACGACCAGAACGGGGACGATGAGCAGGACGCCCAGTCCGAGTCTCCAGTTGATGATCATCATGAAGATCGCCGAAGTGGTGATGTTGACCGCCGCCCAGGTGGAATCCAGCACGCCCCAGGTCACCAGCTCCGAGACGCGTCCCGTGTCCGAGGTGACGCGCGCCATCAGCCGTCCCACCGCCATTTGCGAGTAGTACGAGAGCGAGAGTTCCTGCAAGTGGTTGAACATCCCTTTGCGGAGGTCGTATTGCACGCGTTCGCCCAGCACGCTCGCCAGGTAGATGGCGCCGAACACCATCGCGGCCTGAAGCACGATGAACGCTCCGTAGAAGACGGCGATGCGCGTTACCGCGGCAGGATCGCCGAGGTTGATGCCCTGGTCCACGATGTTCTTGTTGAGATACGTGAAGTAGGCGTCCAGCGCGGAAACCGCCAGGATAGTCAGGACGAATCCCAGCGCCCAGCTCCAATACGGCGCGACGAGTTTCGCAATGCGCCTGAACACCGGCGCGGTCAATTGGGAGGTGTATTCTTCTTCTTCGAGTTCGATGATGGTTTCGTTAGACATAGATAATTCTCCGAGCGTGGAAGAAAAAAGGATGAAGGCTGAATTGTGAAGGATGAATTTCAGCCTTCATTCACGTTTCACGCTTTTCATCACTTGCCCATACGCTTTTTGATCTTCGTCACAATCGTTGTGAAAATGGAGATCAATTCATTGGTTTCCTTGATGAGCGGTTCAAGTTTCTTTGCAGGGACGATTCCCGCTCTGACAAGCAGGTCCAGCCAGAAGTCGGTTTCGTCTAATTCCTGTAAGACGCTCCCGAATTTGTTCACCATGTCAGGATCCGATTTTGCGCGGTTGCCTTCACGGTACTGCGCCCCAACCGAGGTTCCAGAGCGCAGGACTTGTTTGCCGAGCGTTTGGGCCTCGGTGGATTTTGGCAGGCTGGAATAAAGGCGAACGATCCGTAAAGCAAAATCGCTTGTGCGCGTTTTCAAATCCTGAGGCGTTTTGTTTTCCATTGACTATCTCCTTCCAACAGCCATTCATCCTTCATCATTCATAATTCACAATTCTGATTTCATAATTTCCAGCTCGAGTTCCTCGTCAATCCGCGTCTGGATATCGTAGATGCGGCGGTACATGCCGGTCGGCTCCGTCAGCAGTTCCTCGTGCGTCCCCGTCTGGACGACCGCGCCCCGGTCCAGCACGAGGATGAGGTCCGCGTCCATCACGGACTGGATGCGGTGCGCGATGATGAACGTGGTGCGGTCCTGCATCAACGCCTGGAGCGCGGCGCGTATCTCTGCCTCTGTTTCGGGGTCCACGGAGGACGTCGAGTCGTCGAGGATCAGGATACGCGGGTTCTTGAGCAGGGTGCGGGCGATGGTCACGCGCTGTTTCTGCCCGCCGGAGAGTGTGACGCCTTTTTCGCCGACCAGGGTGTTGTACCCGTCGGGGAAGGTCAGGATCACGTCGTGGATCGCGGCGGCGCGCGCGGCGCGCTCGATCTCCTCCTGCGACACGTCGCGGCCGACGCCGTAGGTGATGTTCTCGCGGATCGAGCGGCTGAACAGGAACGGTTCCTGCTCCACGATGCCGATCTGCCGGCGCAGGTAGGCGCGTGGGTAATCGCGCAACTCGGCGCCGTCGAGCAGGATGCTCCCGCCCGTGTATTCATGGAAGCGCGGCAGCAGGTTGACCAGCGAGGTCTTGCCCGATCCCGTCGAGCCGAGTAGCGCCACCGCCTGTCCCGGCTTGACGTGGAACGAGACGTCCTTCAGCACGTCCGACTTCCCGTCCGAGTACATGAACGAGACGTTGTCGAAGACGATGTCGCCTCGCGCCGCCGCCGCCGACTGGGGCTGGACGCGGCCGTCGAACAGCGCTTCGCGGTCCTGACGGACGATATCCATCAAGCGCGAATACGAAACCAGCCCGGACGAGGCCTGCACGATGATGCGCCCCAGGTTGCGGATCGGCCACAGCAACTGTGTGATCAGTCCCGTGTAGGCGAGGTACGTTCCGATCGTGATCTCGCCGTGGATCGCCAGGTTTGCGCCGTAGACGAACCCGAACAGCATCTGGAAGCCCAGCACGATATCCGAGAGCGGCCAGAAGAGCGCGTGCATTTTCGTCAGGCGCTTGCCGCGCGCGTACTTCTCGAAGTTGTCCTTCTCGAACTTGTCCATCTCGTAACCCTGGCGGGCGAAGGCTTTGACCACGCGCACGCCCGTCAGGTTTTCCTGCAAGGTCGTCGAAAGGATGGCTTCCTGCTCCTGGTACTCTTCGTAGCGTTTCGTCACGATCTTGAAGAACCACAACGAGACCGCCAGCACGACGGGGATGGTCACAATGGACAGCCACGCCAGTTTTGGATTCAGGTCGAGCAGCGCGGCGAAGTTGATGGCGAACACGATCAGGATGCGTCCCACGCCGATGGCCTGTTCGCTGAAGAAGCGGCGCACCGAGTCCACGTCGGAGGTGACGCGCTCGATCAGGTCGCCGGTGGGGGTCTGGCTGTGATACGAAAACGTCAGCCGCTGGATGTGGTCGAAGAGATAGTCGCGCAGGCGGCGCGTGATCCCCTCGGCGGTGTAGGCCGCGAGGCGTCCCGAAGCGTACGAGAAGAAGCCCTCGAAGCAGGCCAGCCCAACGAACGCCAGCGCGATCATCGCCAGGGTCCGATTCAGCGTGTCGAAGATGTAGACCCGCTGGACCAGCACGTCGTCCGCGAAGTAGCGCAACAGCAGGAAGGTCAGCGTGCGCGACGCGGCGGAGACGGTCAGCGCGAGGGTCGCGCCGAGGTAGGGCAACCGGTAGTCCGTCATCATGCGCCAGATGCCGGCCAGTTTGCTTTTTGCCGCCAGGGATTGGCGGAGGTCGAAGGAAGCGGGTTGAGTTTTCATGGTTTTCAGGTTTCGGATGTCGGATTCTGGTTAGCGGAAAACAAAAAGACCACGGGCGGGAGCGCCGTGGTCTTGAGAGGACATGAGGGTCGACCTAGGTTCGGTCGGCAGGCGCGCTCCGCGAAGGAATCGAAGAAACAACAGGGCCATCATTCAGGCGAAATTTACGAACGTTCATCGGGCGCGTCTCCTTTCTTTGGGATGGCATGTTTGACATGCGGGCAGGAGTTTATCATGGGTGGGGGAGAGGTGTCAAGGAAACCGGGGAATTTAATCTGAAATTAACCCATCCCGACAGGCTGGCGATATTACGCTGACGACAAACCGTCCTCACGCACGAGGTTGTTGATCCACTTCCGCGAGCGGTAGCGCGCCAGGCCGAGAATCCACTTCGTCGCTTCCTCGGACATCACACAGACCGCCACCCAGTAGACGGGGAAGTGGAACACGAACGCGCCCAGCGCCGAGAGCGGCACGCCGACGACCCAGATGATGACGCCGTCCACGACGAGGGAGAATCTCGTGTCGCCGCCGGCGCGCAGGATGCCAATGATGAGCGTCTGGTTGTTGACGCGCATCCACATGAAGACGCTCAGCACGTTCATCACCATGCCGGCGTCGCGGACGACCTCGGGCGAGACGTTGTACAGCGAGAGCAGCGGCCACTTAAGCGCCTGGAGCAGGAGACCGGTCAGGAGGCCGCCCAGGACGCCGATGCCCAGCGAACGGCCCGCGTACGCGTGGGCTTCGTCCTCGCGCCCCGCGCCGATTCGATTCCCCACAAGCACGGCGGTGGCGTTGGAAATCCCGATGAACGGCACGAACGCCACCTGCTCGATCGAACTGATGATGTTGACCGCCGCCAGCGCGTCGGTGCCCATCCGCCCATAGATGACGGAATAAGCCGTGACGCCGAAGGACCAGAACAACTCGTTGAGGATGACGGGAAACATCGGCCGCAAGATCCTGCCGACGAACGCGGCGTCCAGGTCGGTCAACTCGCGCAAAGACGCGGCCACGGGCGACCTGCCCGCGTAGACGGCATACAGCAGCGCGGCACATTCCAGCGCGCGGGAGATTACCGCCGCAACCGCCGCGCCGTTGATCGAGAGTTCGGGCAGACCCAGTTTCCCGAAGATCAGCGCCCACGAAAGGACGGTGTTAAGCGCCAGCGCGGCTACACCGATGGCCGTCGGCGTTTTCACGTCGCCCGTCGAGCGCATCACCATCGCAAAACACACGGTGACCGAATAAAACAGGAACGACCACGAGAAAATCCGCATGTACTCCACGCCGAGCGCGATCACCGCGGCGTCCTTCGAGTACACCTTCAAAAACGCCTCGGGGATGAACTGCGAGACCGCGAGGAAGAACAGGGAGGCGAGCAGCGACAATCCCAGGCTCAGCCCCAACACGCGGCGCAGGTTCGCCAGGTCGCGCTTGCCCCAAAACTGCGCGGTGAACATCATCGCCCCGCTCACGACCCCGAAAGCAGCAAGGTTGAGCAGAAAAGCCGCCTGTCCAGCCAGCCCCACTGCGGCCACCGCCGTCTCGCCTTTTTGACCGACGAACACCGTCCCGATCATGTTCAGCGCGGCGAACATGAATTGCTGCGCGGCAATCGGCAGGACCAGTTTCTTCATCTCCGAAAAATATTCGGGACTTCGATAAAAATCGGCGAGACGCTTAAAAAAATTCATGGCGGCATATTCTACTTCAAAAGCGGGATTTCCCGAAGCCTGGCTTAACGAGTATACTCGCGCCATGCTCGCATTCCGACTTGCCTCCCAACGACTGATTCCCATCGAAACCGCTTCCGACTCGCCCGACGAACTGACGCGCCGCCTCCCGCGCGGACTCTACACCACCTTCTCGACAAACTCAGGCGGGACGCGCGTCCTCGGCCTGGCCGCGCACCTGACTCGACTCTACCCTTCGGCGGATTCTACACCCGCGCCCTCCGCTTCTCCCTCCAACCTTCGGCTGGCTCTGTCCCAACTGGCCGCGGACAACGCCCCGGGCGAATCCCGCTTCCGCGTCCTCGTCGGCGACTCAGACGGGACGGTGTATGTCGTCGTCCAGAAGTTCGCGCCGCCCGCGCGGGAGGTTTACGAACGCGGCGTCCGCGTCGTCACGGCAGATCTGGTGCGCCACGACGCGCGCCGCAAGGATTCGAGTTTCATCGCGGAGAGTCAGTCCCTGAGGAAGCGAATCGGCGGGGATATATATGAAGCGCTGCTGACAAAGAACGGGAGAATCTACGAGGGGATGACCTCGAACTTTTACGCCGTCCTTGCAGGGAACGAAGCGACCCTCGTCACCGCGCGGACGGGAGTTCTGCTCGGCGTGACGCGGCGCGTCGTCCTGCGGCTGGCGCGAGGGGAGGGGATGCAGGTCGTCTACCGCGCCCCGCGCCTGGACGAGGATTTCGCCGAAGCGTTCATCACATCCAGTTCGCGGGGGATCGTGCCGATCGTGCAGGTTGACGGGCGGGCGGTGGGGCAGGGGAGAGTCGGGGCGTGGACGAAGCGTCTCTCTTTAGCGTACGCGGCCTACGTCGAGGAGAGAAGCGAAAACTTCCGATAGCGGACGTTATCCGCCGCGTTCAAAGAGACTTTCCAGGAGGGCGCGCGCCAGTTCGAACAAAATAGCCTGCTGGTCGGGGCTGGATTCAACGCCGAAATGCAGCTGGAGATTCATGTAAACATTTCCTCGCAGGGCGATGAGATTCATGGCGACGCCGTCGGCATTCGTCCAGTAGCGGGCCTGTTCGCCGACGTTATCCGCCGTGAGCGCCTGCGGATTTTGCGAGCCGATTTCATTGAACCAGGATTCGGCCTTGCCAGGATCGCTTTCAATTGCCAGCGCATAGTACATGTAGGCGGCTGGTTCCGACGGATCGGTCATGCAGTCGTAGGTGGCTGGACCGAATTCGGCGATGGCGGCGCTGTTGATGAGCGGTTTTTCGAGCGGCGCGCCGAGGATGGCCGCGAACTCATCCGCCGTCAGCAGGGAGCAGGCGTCAAAGGAATTTCCGCCCTCCAGAAGTTTGTCCATGCGGACGAAGGACCCCGAAGGGACGCGGCTGGAAGCGGTTGGGGTGGGGAATTGGGAGATCAGGCCGAAGTTCAGGGTTTGGCCGCCTGGCAAGCCGACGAGACTGACGAGGGTGGGCGTGGTCGGCAGGTAGGTATGCGGCACGCTGACTTCGACTTCCAGTTGGTCGCATTTGGGGCCGAAGTCGCCGATGCCGTGGAGGGCGGCGATCCCGCTTCCGTCTGTGTTGGTTGGAAAGGAACGCGATCGGCGCGGGATGGGATACATGGTGACGGCGATGCCCGCCAGCGGTTTCTCGCCCTCGTCGAAGAGTCCGTTTCCGTTGACGTCCTCCCACACCTGCGCCTTGTGGGACGGGAAGCACTCCGAGATGGGACCGTTGCCGAACAGCGGCGGAGTGGCCTGAGGGCCGCAGGCGGCGAGCAGGCACGCGGACAAGATCAGAAAAGCGAACGTGCGTTTCATGGTCGTCTCCTTTCTATCAATTGCCTGTCAGACTCCGCTTTTGGCGGATTTGTTCCGCCGGTCGGATAGTCAATTAGTCGGGGCGTCATTCTGATTCTCTCTCGAAGACGTCGTAGTATGCCTTGTCCAGTTCTTCGTTTGCGAGGTGGGTGTAGCGCTCGGTGACCTGGATGTTTTTGTGCCTGGCGAGTTCCTGCGCGTAGCGGAGGTTGCCTGTGCCGCGCAAAACCGCCGTGACGAAGTAGTGCCGAAAGGTGTGCGGGGTGATCTGGTCGGCCAGTTCCTTTCCCAGCAGTTGCGTGACCCGCTCTTTGACGATGTTGCGTCCTGTGGTCGGCGTCATCGGTTTGACTTTGCCGCCTGAGCCTTTGTCGTGACGGGCGAAGACGGGCAGGGAAGCGAGGCGCTTCCCAGAGTTTCCGTCGAGGGAGGCGCGCAGCGAGAGGTAATCTTTGATGGCGCGCAGGGAGCGCGAGGTGAAGCGGACAACGGCCTGCTTATCGCCCTTGCCGATGATGACGGCGTAGCCCTCGTTCCAGTTCATGTCGCCGCGCCTGAGTTTGCAGGCCTCGTGGACGCGCAATCCCGTGTCGGCAAGGGTGAGCAGAAACGCTCGATCCCGCATTGCGCGTAGTTTAGCGTTTTCGTCGTCTTCCAGGTTGTCAGATAGATTTGCAGGGTCGGAGACGGAAGCCAGGAGGCGTTCGATCTCCTCGTCGGGAAATTGAGGGATGCGGATGCCTGGCCTGCGGACGCGCTGTTCGAGCAGCAGGTCGAGCCGCGGCAGGTTGACCTCGGCCAGGCGTTCGGCGGCGAGGAATTTGTAGAAGCCTTTCGCAGATTGGATGTAGAGACGTTCCGTCGCGGGCGAGAGATCCTTCAGGTAGATCGCAAAGTCCGCCAGGGCCTCCTCCGTGAGTTCGCCGACGGGGGAGACCTCGGGATCGAGGCCGTTTTTCTCCAGCATGAGACAGAACGACCGCATGGCCTTGCTGTACGTGTCCACTGTGTTTTTCTGCTTGGCAAGGCGGACGATTTCCAGGTATTTTTTTACGGCAAAGGCGATGGCGACGGGTTCTATGGGCATTTTGCTTTTCTCCTATATGCTTTCGATAATAATACTTATCGAAAGCGTTGCTATTTTATTCGCTCTGGCTGAGGCTGTCAAGGCGGAGAGGCTCTCCCCCATTTGAGCGTGCAGAGAGCAGTGATCAGTAATCAGTGAGCAGTGATCAGTGAGCAGAGAGCAGTGAGCAGTGGCTGGCGTGCGAGGATAATGGCGCGTGTTGGGATGGCGAGCGCGAGAGTCCCCTGCCCTATTGACCCCCTCCCAGCCTCCCCCAAATTCACGCAGGTAGGGCTGATCGTTCTATTTTTTGTGGATTTGGGGGAGGTGTCCCGAAGGGTATCGGGCATAATCGTTTCAGGCGGCAAACTTTGGGGTTCCTTGTAGCAAACTTCAGTGTTCCTTATAGCAAACTTTGGGTTTCTTATAGCAAACTTCAGGGTTCCTTGTAGCAAATTTCAGGTTTCAAGTCAAAAGGCAGGAGAGCGCGGCAACGACTGGCGTTTGGCGGAGCGCCTGGGATGGCAAGCACGAGAGTCCCCTGCCCTATTGACCCCCTCCCAGCCTCCCCCAAATCCATATGTAATAGGCTGACCATTCTATTTTTTGTGGATTTGGGGGAGGTGTCCCGAAGGGACGGAGGGGGTTATCCCCTGCCCTGCCGTGGGTGTCGGGTATAATCGTTCCTTACAGCAAACTTTAGGTTTCTTGCAGCAAATTTCAGGTTTCAAGTCAAAAGGCAGGAGAGCGCGGCAATGACGGTTCAACTCATCCAGAAATACTACGCCGATGTTGACAAGATCAAGCGCTACAGCGGGGCGAGCAATGAGTCGTCGCTGAGGAAGCCGTTTCAGGATCTGTTGGAGCAGTACGCACGGACGAAGGGACTGGCGCTTGTGGCGGAGGTCGAGACGGAGTCGACGCGCGGGACGAGGATCCGCCCAGACGGGGTCCTGAAAGACGCGCTCCGTCAGGATTGGGGATTCTGGGAGTCGAAGGACGAAAAGGACGATATCGAGGCGGAAATCCAGGTCAAGTTCAATAAAGGCTATCCCGACTTCAATATCCTGTTCGAGGACACGCAGACGGCGATCCTGTACCAGGGCGGGCAGAGAATTGGACGGGCCGACTTCAGCGACGCGGCCGCGCTGGACGCGTTGTTGACCAAATTCGTCGGGTACGAGCCGAAGGAAGTTTCGGAGTTCCACAAGGCGATCGAGTTGTTCAGCGCGGAGGTGGGAGGGCTGGCGGAGGCGCTGAGGGAAGTAATCAGCGAGCAGTTATCGGTGAACAGTCAGTTCAGCGGGGCATTGGCCGAGTTTTTGGAGTTGGCGAAGAAGGCCATTAATCCGAAGATCGAAATGGCGGACGTGCGCGAGATGATCATCCAGCATGTGCTGACGGAAGATATTTTCATGCGTGTGTTCGACGAGGCGGAGTTCCATCGCGAGAACGTGATCGCCCGAAAGTTGCAGGAGGTGGCGGGGACGTTCTACAAAGGCGAGATGAAGCGCAACATCCATGCCAGGATCGCGCCGTATTACGAGACGATCAACGCGCGGGCGTCGCAGATCAGCGACCATCACGAGAAACAGAAATTTTTGAAGGCCTTGTACGAGAGTTTCTATAAAGCCTACAACCCGAAGGCCGCCGACCGCCTGGGGATCGTCTATACGCCCGACGAGATCGTGCGCTTCATGATCGAGAGCGCCGACCATTTGGTGTTCAAGCATTTCGGCAGGACATTGGGCGACAAGGGCGTGGAGATTTTGGACCCCGCCACAGGGACAGGCACGTTCATCACCGAGTTGATCGAGTACCTGCCGCCCGCACAGTTGGAGTACAAATACGAGAACGAGATCCACTGCAACGAGGTCTCGATCCTCCCCTATTACATCGCCAACCTGAACATCGAATACACCTACAAGCAGCGGATGGGAAAGTTCAAGGAATTCGAGAATATCTGCTTCGTGGACACGCTCGATAATATGGGCTTCGAGCATACGGGCAAACAGTTGAATTTCTTTGGCATTACGGACGAGAACGCGGAGAGAATCGTCAAACAAAATAGCAGGCCAATTATGGTCGTGATTGGCAACCCGCCGTACAACGCCAATCAAGCTAACGAGAACGACAACAACAAGAACCGTGAATATCCTGAAATTGATCAGCGTATCAAGGATACTTATATCTATTACAGCACGGCACAAAAGACAAAACTTTACGATATGTACACGCGCTTTCTTCGCTGGGCAAGCGATAGGCTCGATAAAGATGGCGTGATCGCTTTCGTTTCAAACAACTCTTTTTTAGATGCGCGCACATACGACGGATTTCGAAAAGTGGTTGGAAAAGAGTTCAATGAAATATATATCATTGACATGAAAGGAAATTCTCACACAAGCGGCGAAAGAAGACAACGTGAGGGTGGCAACATATTTAGCGATCAAATTCGCGTTGGCGTCGCTATTTATTTTTTGGTAAGAAAAAAAGGCGTAAAAGGATTTCGTATTTACTATAACGCAGTTCCTGATTACGCAAAAGCAGAAGAAAAGAAAGCATACTTACGCGGCAATCAATTAGGGGAATTAGATTTTCAGCCAATTCATCCAGACAGAAATAATAACTGGCTGAATCTTACTGATAACGACTGGGAAGATTTAATCCCAATCGCGACCAGTCAAACAAAATATTCAAAATCATCTAGGGAGATAAATTCGATATTTGAAATTTTCGTTCCTGGAGTGAACACCGCGAGAGATGAATGGGTCTATGATTTTGAAACAAATAATCTTCAAAACAAGATTGAATACTTAATCCAAAAATACAATACCCAGGTAAGAACACAGAAGTCAAACGATGATGATCTTGACTTGTCTATAAAATGGAGCGCAAAATTAAAATCAATGTTGCTCCAAAAACAAACGTATAAATTCAACGACAAGCTTATTGTTCCATCTTTATACCGTCCATATACTAAACTGTTTTATTATGCAGAGAGAGGAACATCTGACAGATTAACATCGGGTCATTTTGAAATATTTGGTAAAAACCTTAATCAACCAAATACTTTATTGAGTGTAAAACAAGGTAAGAGACTGGAGTTTGCAGTAGTAGCAACAAATTTGCTCCCTAACTTTGCATTCTATTCTGCTGACCCTGCTCAATGCCTTCCCCTCTACCGCTACGCTGAAGACGGCTCGCGCGTGGAGAACATCACCGATTGGGCGTTGGATCAATTTCAGAAACGCTATAAAGACAAGAGCATCTCGAAAGAAGACATTTTCCATTACGTCTATGCCGTCCTGCACCATCCCGCGTATCGGGTCAAATATGAGATCAATTTGAAGCGCGAGTTCCCGCGCATCCCGTTTTACGAGGATTTCCGTCAATGGGCGGATTGGGGCAAGCGGTTGATGGAATTGCATTTGGGATATGAGACGGTAAAACCCTATCAGTTGGAGCGCATTGAAAACGTAGGGGCGGAGCTGCGTCTCCGCCCAGGAGAGGAAGGCGCGCAAGGGCAAGGGCGGACACGTAGGTCCGCCCCAACGGCCGTCCCAACGACCGCCCCAACGACCGCCCCAACGACCGCCCCAACGGCCGCCTCAACGACCACCCCAACGGCCGCTCCAACGGCCGCCCCCATAACAAGATTGATGGCGCGGAAAGAGAAAGGCGAGATCGAGATCGATTCGGTCACCACGTTGAAAGGCGTTCCTGCGGAGGCGTGGGAGTACCGTCTCGGCACGTATTCCGCGCTGGAATGGGTGTTGGAACGCTATAAAGAGAAGAAACCCAAAGACCCGACGATTGCCGAGAAATTCAATACGTATCGGTTCGCGGAGTATAAAGAACAGGTCATTGACCTGCTGTTCCGCGTCTGCACGGTCAGCGTGGAGACGATGAAGATTGTAAAGGAAATGCCTTGACCCCCATCCCGTCCTTCCCCCAAACGGAAGAGCATGTTTGGGGGAAGGGGAACGGCAGAAAATATAGAAAGGGTAATTCGTTTCGATTAAAAGCAAAAATCGGCTAACGCTCCCAATCTCCAATCTCCAATCCTCAATCTCCAATCTCCAATTCCCAATCTCCAATCTCCACTTACCAACCCCCATGTCCCCCTCCCCCGACCTCCTCATCCTCGGCGGCGGCGTGCACGGCGCCAGCCTCGCCTACCATCTCTCCATGCGCGGCGTCAAAGCCGCGGTCATCGAGAAACGTCACCTCGCCGCGGGCGCGACGGGGCGCTCCAGCGGGCTCGTCCGCATGCACTACGACCTCGAAACCGAAGCGCGTCTCGCCTGGGAATCCTTCCAGTGGTTCCGCGATTGGAACGAACGCGTCGGCCCCGATCCCTGCGGCTTCACGCGCACGGGCTTCCTCCAACTCGTCGAGCGCGAACACGTGGGCGCGCTCAAAGCCAACACCGCCATGCTCCAGCGCCTCGGCGTCCCCGCCATGCTGGTCACCGCCGACGACGTGAAACGCCTCGCCCCCTCCTTCGTCACGGACGATTTCGACCTCGCCGCCTACGAACCCGAATCGGGCTACGCCGACCCCGTCTCGACCGCGGCCGCGCTGATGAACGCCGCCCGTCGGCGCGGCGCCGTCCTCGTGCAGGATTGCGCCGTGACGGGCATCCGCGTCCGCGCTGGGAAAGTGACGGGCGTAGACACGACGCAGGGCGTTTTCTCCGCCCCCATCGTCGTCAACGCGGCGGGCGCCTGGGCGCGTCGAATCTGCGAGATGGCTGGCGTCGAAGTCCCCATCGGCACATGGCGGCACGACGTGATGTTCGTCGCCCGTCCCCCCGAACTGCGCCTGCCTCATCCCACCGTGATTGATTTTCCCAATTCGATGTACTTCCGCCCCGAAGGCGGACTCACCCTCGTCGGACTCGAAGACGGCAACCCGCTGGACGAAGACCCCGACGGCGATTCAGACCACGCCCGCGCGGGCTTCGTGGAGCGCGCCGTGGACCGTCTCTGCAAGCGCGTCCCGCTCATGGAGCGCGGCGGACTCCACTCCGCGCACAGCGGCTACGACGGCATCACGCCAGATCAGCATCCCGCCATCGGGCCGATCGGCCCCGAGGGCTTCTGGCTCGACTGTGGATTCAGCGGCACGGGATTCAAGATCTCGCCCGCCGTCGGTCTCTGCCTCGCCGAATGGATTCTCGACGGCGCGCCCAAAACGGTGGACATCTCCGCCTTCACGCCGACGCGCTTCGCGCAGGGAATCCGCCTCGTCAGCGAGCATCCCTACGAAAGCATCTGGAGATAGGTTGGATTTTTGTTGTGATTCGCACGCGGAAAAATGCTATACTGACAACGTCGTATCCGCTTGAGCAAGATTCAGCCAAAGGAGGCTCCCATGATTCTGCTCAGACCCGTCCCCGTGCAATTTCCCATCACCCAGCATTTCGGAGAAAACCCAAAGACCTATCCGCTCACAAACGGCCACAACGGCATAGACTTCGGCCTGCCCGAAGGCAACCTCGTTGTAGCCGCGGCGGATGGCGTCGTCACCCGCGCCGAACTGGACACCGAAACGGCGGCGAAACCGAATCGAGGCTACGGCTACAACGTCCGCGTCCAGCACCCCGACGGCTCGACCAGCATCTACGCCCACTTCCAAAAGGACAGTTTCCTCGTGGCGACCGGCGACAGCGTCACCATGGGGACCGCCCTCGGCCGCAGCGGGAACACCGGCTTCAGCACCGCGCCCCATCTCCACTTTGAAGTGCGCCTCGGCGCGGCCGCCACTTCCGCTATTAACCCCGAGCCGTTTTTCGTGACCGAGATCCCGTCAAAGGACCTGCTTTTCACCGTCAAAGTCTCCCCCGACGGAGACGGCGTCAGGCTGCGCATCGGTCCCGGCACGAACTTCAAACCCATCGCCAACCTGCACACCGACGATCAACTGGAGGTCTTCGGGCTGGCCGGCAACAACGTCTGGCTGCGGGTGAAGGATGGATTTGTCATGTACGACCCGAAGTGGTACGCCATCCAAAAGCCGGACGATAACGGCTAAATCAACAAACCCCGTTTTCTTCAAGAAAACGGGGTTCCGCCTTCCGCCTTCCGCCTTCCGCCTTCCGCCTTCCGCCTTCCGCCTTCCGCCTTCCGCCTTCCGCCTTCCGCCTTCCGCCTTCCGCCTTCCGCCT
>JAANMU010002164.1_pt1 | contig 15421 bp, 20 predicted proteins | sample 7279701 | NCBI WGS metagenome assembly JAANMU01 (sample SAMN14094539, study PRJNA606508) | bioreactor metagenome | isolation source: A lab-scale SPAN reactor treating ammonium-rich wastewater day 57 | place: Ireland: Galway | collected 2017-03-13 | reverse complement strand
TTGATGCGTGGCTCAGGTTGAATTAAATGACTCCCGATTGGATATTCGTCTGCGCGCTGGCCAAGGTCTTTCATATTGAAGACCAGGGCAATGAGCTTTCGTCAATCCTGAAAGCGTTCCTATCGGTGGCCTGAAGCTCGGCATCCTGCTGCACCAAGGAGATCGTGCTTGTCCGAAAGGAGGTGAAAGAACAAGAGCGCCTGGGCCTTGTGGAGTACTACCAAGAACGAAAAACGTTGGCTTAACTTCGCCCTCTTTTTCCATCAACTTTTTCGCTCCAGAAAGGATGTCGGCGGCGAATTGTTTTGCTTTCAATTCATCGCTTTGTGCTGCTGCGTCTATCGGAATGATTCCTGCGTGCAACATTTGTAAAGACATTATTTCACCTATTTGAATAGCGATGGTTTATCAAGAGCCAAGCGTTTGAGCTTGGCACCGAGTCTGCAACATGCCTCGTGGTATTTGTCCGATAAATGATTGCTTTCGAAATTATGAGCGAGTTCGTGAATCATCAGCCGATCCACGTCCTCGGTCACACCGTCGTCGAACCATTTCCGACCGAGCCTGAAAAGGTTGTAATGGAGCGTTGGCCCAGAGTGCATGAATGCGCCGCTGAAGTAGTTCGTAGTGCGCACGATTTCGACGTGCAGCTGCCTGTCGATGAGCATTGAGCCAATCCTCTTTGTATATTCGACTACCTTGCGCATGCCATCCGAGTATTCAGACGGATCGATGATCGTCACCGGCTCCGCATTCGGATCGTCAGAGTATGGCTTTGGTGTACCAAACATGGCACTTGAAGATGGCGCGGCTTCGAAGCGCCTGGCATTCTGCCATTCACCAGCGCTGAGCGTTCTTCCGCCCAGCACTTCGAAACCTGCGGCCATAGCTCGCGCCGCGCTTTCCGGATCGTTCGGATCGCGCACAACACGTTTTTCGCCAAAGCGTTTGGTTAGAACATCATCGAATGCCTCTTTTTCACAACGCTCATCGGCAGATGCGTCTCGAACCCAGGCTTCGGTTGTTTCACTTTCTGGCACATAGTTGTGCATCTTGTTCAACACGAACACTCGAAGCGTTTTGAGATAGGCCGGAGGAACGTTGTTCCGCTCCCAATTCATAGGCACGCGCTGCTGCACATCGTAGTGCCACTTGTCACCAGTCTCGATGATGGGCAGGCCCATCTCGTAGATCATAGCAGGCTCGTCTTTATGCGGCTCGATGATATGCACAAGAGCTTTTCTGGTCGTCTGAACCAGATTTCCTTCTTCATCGGATCGAACCGTCTGAAGAGGAGCCTCGAACGAGTCGAGAAGCTTCCTGGTTGGAATTGGTTCGCCATTGAACCACGTGGGAACGGTCGGCATGACTCTGAATACATCGCGCACCATCTCACCATACTCGTCGCGCGTCATCTTGAACGTTGCCTCGAACAACGTACCAGAAGCGCGCTTTTCTCGCGAATGCGTTCGTTCGTCCCCCTCGATGATGACGGTGCCCTTAGTTGTCGTGATCTTGGCATCCAGAGCGAGGGCCAGCACCATCTTTTCGCCCAGCTCGAATCTGCCGCGCTTGGTTGGATCCGGCGCTTTCTTTGAGTCGCGGAACAGGGTGTAGACGCTTCTCAGGTCGGCAAAGCCTTCCGGAGAATCATCCTCCACGGAAATGCGACAGGCTGGTCGGCCCGGCAGCATCTCGGTAGTCACTTTGACTTGAGTGACTTGTTCGTCGTATGCGTTTTGGAGCAGCTCATACAAGATGAACGCTTTGGCACGCTTAGCAAGTTTCTTCGCTAGACCAGCTCTGTCTACTTCGAGTATGGACATTTCTTCATCTTAACACGTCTTAGATGAATGTCAAGTTCGTCGTTTATACTTCTTCATCTCTCTCAGCTTACGATAGCAGTGTTCTGCGATTTGATTTTGCACGCTCGTTTTCCGTTTGCCTGGCGCACCCACGCTTGCCCTATATTCTAAAGCAACAAGTGCCTGGTCCCGTTTCTGCACTAGGTACGGAAGCATTTTCTTTAGCGCATCCTCGGCTGTGCCACAGACTACCTGCCAGTACCATTTTGGAGTTCTGATACGAGTATCTGTATATGGATTGCCAATATTACCACCATAAAGCTCTTGTAACTTGGAAAGCATCACCGGCAGAGTATCTCCTGATTGTCCGACGATGATTTGGAAATGATAGTATTTTCCACGCTGCTTTTTAATTGTTATACAACCCTCTCCATCGATTATCCCGGCTGCCCATGCATGATCTGTTACTTTCATACATGTGAATATATCCAGCCGTGGTGGGATTATCTCAAGCCACATCATCTGGCGGTTCTTTTTCGCCACTCCAAAAATTGATGTTGGTTGCAGCAATCCTTACGAACTCTTCTTGTGCTTCAGGGATGTCTTCCAGTCCTGGATATGCATTTATCTCAAGCAACTGCCAATGTCCTCGCTCACCAATGTAATCAGCGCCAACAATATGCAAATTCAATTTAGATGCCATGTTGGTTGCCCTAAGAACAAGCCATGGATCTACGCTGTCCGGCATGTGTCCGCCAAACAATTTCGTAACAGTTGTTTTGGCGTTTACATTTTTGCGCCAATCATCTGATTCGTAATCGATTTGCCATGCTTTCTGCCCGACAATCAGGATTCTACGGCTCTTACCACTGATAAACGGCTCAACAATGGCACCTTCATCGAAGGCGCGCATTGTCGGCTCATCGATGCGAACTTTATTCTCACCGCAATGAATGTTGCCAAACTTAGCAACTGTACCTGGTTCGATTTCTACTTGAGTGTTTGGCGGGATCCAACCGCGCGGCAAAGGCAGCGAGTCATCCGCCTTGCGACACTTTATCAAAGATAACGCACGGTCTTCGTGAACGATTGTACTTCTTACGCTAGGAAAGCTCAACGCATCAGAGAGAGCAATCGTCTTCATTGCGGAGACGGAGTTTTTCTCAGGAAAATAGCCGTACCACAGCACAAAATCAACTTTCAGAAACTTACCCATGATATTTGGGCTCTCGACATACAGCTTCCCATTCATCGAATACATATCAGGAATGTTGTCGTACGCAATGATGTGTTGTTGGCTGATGGCTGCGCGAATACGCGCCACCATCTCGCGATCTAAACCAATCGAAATAATCACTGACATGGGTAATGCTCAACGCCCGAAAGCGTTTTTATGGATTAGCAGACAGTGGCGGCCTCGTGTATTGCTCAACGCTCGGAAGCGTTCGAATGGCAGGCTCGTGCTCGGCAAAGGCGTCGATGATCTGGCGATGCTCAACGCTCGGAAGCGTTCGAATGAGTAGAAGAGGGGTTCGTCGGTGCGCGTCGAATTCGGCCATTGGCTATGCTCAACGCTCGGAAGCGTTCGAATGAGTAGCAGGTTTGTGCAGTCGATGCGTGTGCTCGTGGCGCAAAAATGCTCAACGCTCGGAAGCGTTCGAATGAGTAGCGGCGGCGAATTGCCCGTGGTGTTCATCTGCAACGAGTGATGCTCAACGCTCGGAAGCGTTCGAATGAGTAGCAGCTACATCCAGGAAAATTACGACATCGATGAGAACTAATGCTCAACGCTCGGAAGCGTTCGAATGAGTAGCAGAACGCAGATCAGCGCTCAGTCTCATGCCGCGATAGTATGCTCAACGCTCGGAAGCGTTCGAATGAGTAGCAGATCGGTAGTAGGACTATACGTACCTCCGCCATAACATGCTCAACGCTCGGAAGCGTTCGAATGAGTAGCAGGGAAACCGAGATGACCGCCGACCCGAAGAAAGTCTTATGCTCAACGCTCGGAAGCGTTCGAATGAGTAGCAGAGCCCTGGTTGAAAGTCGTTATTTTTCAATGGTATAAAAAGCCGGATTCAAGCACAAGCTGCTATGACTGTGTTGCTCTTACGCTTGCGGCAGGTCGCATCGACGCAAACGTAACGAAAACCAATATTTGAAGCATTCAAGCACCGTTTGCGCCTTTCTTCTGTGATTTCGGTTTGTTAGCACTTTTGTTCAAAACGACGGTCGGTGCTTGAATCTGTGGTAAATATGCGACTGATGGCGCTTTCTTGATCTTTCGAATTGTGCCGACAACATAACGTGTGCCAGCTGTACCGACATGATCGACCCACACAGGCAGACTTATATCACCATTATCCTCTAACAAAAATGTTGAACACTCATCCGGCGGGTCTAATCCGTCTATCAATTGCATGTCGTTGATGAGGTGGCTTGACTCGCCCAATGATAGCGCGCCAAAACGGTTAATCCTTTCTGGGAATTCAAGAGCCTCTATTACTTTCGCCTCTAGTGTTCTTTTGTTTTCCTCTTCACTACTGTCCAGCCAGACGACCAAATGATTTCCTGTAAGAAGCTCTTGGAAATCTAGTCGGCTATTTCGTCCGTGGCCGCGTTCAACCTTCTTGCTTTGTACTCTCCAGAGCTTGCGGAGAATTGTTGATCTAACTGGTACGCCAATTCTACCAGAAGTGAGCCGGCAACCTTGATGAGTGTTTCGGTCCTCCTCTCCTATTAAGGAGAGGAGGGCCCCATAACATGTTGAAGGAGGAGGAATGTCATATGACTCCATGAATTCTCTCGTGGTGCCAACCCTCCAACAAGCAATTGGAACATCAACATGCAAAGCAATCATACATCATCCAATTTGCTGCAAACATACTCACTTGCATCAATAACTCCATCAAAGATATGTGCTCCTTTGAGGAGTTCTCGGTCTTCTTTGGAAAGCGATGCTACAACGGCCCCGCCGATTACGAGTTCTGATGCTTTGATATCGCCTACCCTAACCAGACGACAAATCTCGCGCATGTTAACTTTATCCTGATCTTCATCAAGATCGAGACCAAATTGAAGGCGAGATGGTTGACAATGCGTCAACAGAAATACAGCCGATTCGGCCGCGAAGCTGTACATGAATCGAGCGTGGTTTCCTCCGACATTTCCAAGATTACAGATTGCTTTAATCAGAGCCTTCGCGCGGATCGGTTTTTTGAGGCCAGCTGGTGTAATGCTGAAACCGAATTGGTATCGGGTCGCGTGCATTTCGGTCCCGTAAGGAACTGGATTACTTCCTTTTTTCTGCGCGCTTTCAGTGGCTCCAGGACTTGCGGCGTTAAAAGACACATCTCCAGCGAATGCGCTCATACTAATAGCGCGGCTTAATTCCAGCCGCGATCTGCGCGCATCACAGCTTCCCTTTTCTTTCTCGGTTTTCGCGCCCTCTGCGGTCATGTATCCCAGACCGTCATCGTCGATGTATTCGTCCGGGACATGCTTCTTATTTTTCCATGTGTTGGCTCTGCTATCATCATCATACGAGCGATTGCAGGTTTCCGTTTCCAGATCTTCTAATGACTTGCGCAGGCCCAGTCTTATGGACTCAGCGCTTACCGTTGTATGTTCTTTTCCCTTCCAGATTATTTTCTGCAAAGTGCTAATGTTTCCTTCTGTCATGCCACGATTATTGGCTGCTATACCATAGGCAGTTGCGATAGTTCCATGTATATGAAGCGTCATTGTGCTTGCTCTTCCTTTGTCTCTTCGGTTTCCTCGTTTTTCGCCCTCGGGTAGCCGGCCACCGCGAGAAGCGCAAGGTCTTTTACTGTCTGCCAATCATGGCTTAGCATTGGGAATATTCTATCTAGCCCTTTTTCAAGTGTTTTGTTCGGACCGGCCTTGGATATTAGTTGCGACACGGCGCGCATAAAAGAGGAGCGGGTTCGGCTGCCGGATAGAGCTAAAGTAACTCGTTCTCGTTCGCGCTTCAGCCTGGGGCCACTTGCAGAATGCATCTCTTTGCTTTCTCTAAAAATCTGAGCAAAGCGATGTCGCATAGCCTCTTGTATCATATCGACAACCAATTTCTCATTTTCAGTCATCTGATGTTGGATCATATTGATGATACCTTTTTGTTCAAAGCTGTACAATGCCCCAAGATTGTTTTTCTCACGGAAGCGATGGATAAAACGGTCACCGGACGCGTTCTTAGCAGTGGCAAAATTAGAATACCATGGCCTACGTTCGGCTAAATTCTCACATACCAACGCTCTGAAAGCGCTCGTTCTGATGTATGAAATCTTTTCTTTTTCGTTGTAAACTGGCTTGTTCGGCAAGCTTCTAGCAATTTCATCATAAATATCCAACTCCTCAGCGGTATACTTATCTGAAGTATAAGCTGCACATCTTGTTTTTTGTCCTCCCTGTACCCAGGGAAGCAACTTTAGAACGTAAGCCCGCACATTCTTTACGCCGCTCCGCGCTGATATGTCATCTAAACGAATAGCCGTCGAGATTGAAAGAATCGCATCTCCAGGGCCAGAAACAAAACAGCCCTTGACTGTTGTTGGTGTCAACAAAGGTCTTGTTTCAGCGAACAATCGTAAATCATAAGGCTCTGGCGCAATGATAATGCCGGTTTTACTGCTCGATCTTAATGACACGCAGCCAACAATTGCAAATAGCGCGCATAACGCCGATGCGGCATCATACGATACGTCAGTGTCAGCGAATGCAGGATGCTTACTTACAGCTCCTGGGTTAGCCCAGCCGGGTAATTTCACAGGTTTTTGTTTTTCGATTGATGTTGCGATAGCTTCTATGAACTCTGCTTTCTGATGATTATAAGCAGAATATTTTTGTATATCAAACAAAAATGGCACATCATCAATTTCCACAGAGTGCGTGGTTCGAGCCCCCAAAGGCTGCACTGATTTGCCATGTTGTAGAAAAGTAGTCCTTAGATTATCTTGTAATGTTGATATTGCCTCAATACCTGGTTTCTGATTATATGTCCCAGGCAGATCGATGATGCCATTGTTGTCTATCTGGAAACTTACATGGAACAGCTTTAGCAAGGTATCTAAAGGGCTATGTCCATTCCAGAAAAAACGGATAGATTTGCTCTCGACAGCGATGGTGCCAGGCCCAACAATGATTGGCTCTGTAATGTTTTGGCCAGTTGCCCTGGTGTAGGCTCTTATCGAGCAGGCAAGCCCACCCAGACCAGCCCGCAGAACAGGGCTAAGACCAGGATGAACAATGCCAATTTCAAAATCGGCTATCAAATTCGCCATCGTCCGCCTTTAACAGGATCGTAGTCGATTATATCTGTCGGAGGACATGGGTAAATACCCGCCACTTTTGGCCATGTCCCCCACAGGTTTTGTATCGTTAGGTTGGTGTTCATTGGCAGAGCGTATCGCGGGCCCTGGGATGGTTGTTCCTCCACTAAGCTGGCATCCTCGCGAAGGATAACCTGGATGGTAGGCATGGCGTCCCGGGTACTTTCAGGCTCGGATCTAAACATCCCATCCAGCCAAGAGCTATGTTTGTGCTCGTCGTCTATCTGGATGTCGATGGCGTCAGGATCAAGGTACCATTCTCTTACCAAGTCGCGTTGACTCAAATTCCTGGCTCCCAGTCTTTCTAGCCAGCGTCGGCTTTCCGCAAGCTGAGCCAAGGTGTACGGAAGCGGGTTTTCCGGTTCAACTATGATGAACGGACAAGGCGACATCTTCAACCTCATCCATCGGTTCAACCTGCCAAGGCGTTGTATGAGAGCGTAAATCGGTGCCAGCTCGGTAACTATCAGCTGGGCGCTGATGTCCAAGCTCATCTCTGCTGTTTGTGTTGTGGTTGCCAAGACGCCGCCTGGGCCATTGAAGGCGTCCATTATCGCACCGTGTCTTGCAACACGATCGATGTACTTGAAACGGGAATGGTACACGATTGGGCTGTGGGTTTTCAGGCCATCTGATGCCTCGATACAACGGTTGACTGTGTTGCTTATGTATAGAACTTTCTTGTTCTCTTCCAGGGCTCGTTTGATGGATGGCTCGGCAGGAGCTTTGCTGACGTAGTAACGCGGAAGCTCTTCAATGTCGCTGGGGCCATCTATCTCGACAAGAGGCCGCCCATGCACTCTCTCCACCGTCCTGCGCAGCAGCTCCAGACGATCTTTAGGCATGGATGCGGTCATGAGCAGAACCGGTATTCCCGGAAATTCCTCGATGAACCTGAGCAATGTCCCGAACAGCGTTGCGTCGTATGCGTGTATCTCGTCGAATACGATCACAGATCGAACCAGCGCCGGGAAGGCGTACAGTCCTTTTCTCTGGTGGTGCATCAGGCCCAGGACAGTATCCACAGTGCAAGTGATTACGTCCTTGTCCCAACTGCGAAGAGCTTCCAGACGATCGAAATCACGACCGTCGTTATCGTCATCAAGTCCAAAAATCTCGACATCTACTTGCGCCCTGCTGTGCTCAAGCTTGCCGCGCACATCGATGTTTTGGATGTATCCTCTATATCCCTCGGTTGTTGTATTGGTCGTCGGGTAGCACTCGTAGACACGACGACCCGGGTATTGCTTCCGAGCCCAGAGATACGAAGCGATGGTCTTGCCAGTTCCGCAGCCGGCCTTCACCATTGTAACTGGCGCTGTTGATTCTGATGTCTTGATCTGGAAATCACGGAACCTATGGCCGCCGAGCCTATTTGTTATGATGGCGTCAAGTCCGCGCGGATCGCGTTGTTTGCCCAACGTCTCTGATATCCATCTTGGACTTTTTTCGCCCGAGCGAGGAAGGGCTGACCCAGCTACGTCTGCGGCAATTAGTAGCGCCTTTGCTATGGCTATCAACTTTCGGCGTTCTGCCGTAAATGCGTGGCCCACAAACTCTACTTCGGCTTCCTCGAAAACGCGCTCTATCCTGTTTCGACGAGTGTTCTCGATCACATAGTCGCCGTATGCTCTTGGTTGGCTGATTCCCAACTTGGCAGCCCCAAACAAAAGTGTGCTGGCGAAATCCTCATGCGAGAGCAGCAATTTCAGTTTGGTTCCGGCCCCACTGTCTTCTGTGGCGACGGAACGAGCATAGAACTTTCTGTGATGTCCGGCAGCTATTACGAGGGCCATTTTCAGTTCTAGCTCATCCCTGAACGCCTCTAGTAGCCACTGTGAAAGAGGCCCGTGTGACGGCCACCCCAATAGAAGAGAACATGCCTCGTGGCGAATCAGTTGTCGTATCTTCTCTCCGCGAACCATCCATTGGAAATGCTCTGATGCTTTTCCAAGATCATGAATGAAGGCTGCGCCTTTTACGAGCCGCGCCAACTCCGGAAACAAGGACAATGGCAATCCAGATGCACGAAGCGCATCCTCCCCACGACATGCTAGGAGGTTCTCTGCTCCAGCAAACACATACGCTGTGTGTCCGCGTAATGTTTCAGCGGCCTGTGGTTTGTCAGGCGTTTTGGTTGATTTTGCCAGAAGTTTCATGTTGCTTCGTAGAAAATACCACAGCCAAAAGCCCTTCTGCCGCCAAGACCATTTGCTTGGATTATGATGGAATCATCTAGGCAAAGTTTGTTAAGTTTCACAGCGAAGCCCCTAACCTTGCGCCCATGAATTATTACGAATCTTTGGCCACCAATCTCAATGTCATTGATGTCGCAAATAACATTGTATGAGGCAAGCTCTCGCTGAAGCTGATTTTTGTAGCGATTTGCCCAAAGCTCATCAGCATCGATAGGTGGATGCGGAGGAGTTAACCTTAAGCACACGTTTGGCGAGTACAAAGCAGGTGCCGCACTAAGCATCTTAATTGTAGACGTACCGATTGTGATTTTGCATTTGCCAACAACCAATGTCTTGCCAGATAGGCCGAGAACATATCCAACCCGATCAATTGGTATACGCAGCTTCAGCCGCGATCGATGATCAAGTAACAGCTTGTTCTCCTGCGGGCGGCCTATTACAGAATGAATACCTAACCATTTTGCACCATGGGCATCTGGGAGTATGCTAGCAATTGCGGCATACAGCATATGCCCATGGTGCAAGGGTATTGCATTTCCTCGTATTGTAAAGCACATATCAACAATGGGATTAGTATTTTGCATCTGGGCGTTATTAGCGGCCTTCATGAGTGACGTATGTTAGCACAGGAAACAACTGCTGTCAAGCTTATTCGTAATTCGCAAGGCTCATTATGCCTCAATATTTGAAATTGTTTTTGTAGCGTGCCGTATCGGTAAAGACCAAATGCAAATGCGGCTTGGCGCGTTCCGCAGACGGCCTGTGCCAAGAAGGCTGAGCACCAATGCGAACCAACGTATCGTACGCCATTTGATCTTCGCCGATGTATCTTTCTATTTCGGCGAGTTCTACTGGTGAGCACAGTTTGTCTGGCTTGCACATTAACTCTAGAATGGCAATGCATTCTTGTAGCTTTTCTTCTGTTGTCATTGCTGGTTTATTATGGTATATATTGCAGATATGAAGCCCAGAAGACGTGGCCAGTGGCGGCGCATGCGCCCAAAAGATCGCAGGTACTATAGTCGAAACATTGGTGGCGCAGAGCGTAGAAAAAAGCGTCGCCGCTTATTACAAGAGGAACGAAGGAAACCTCAGCAGGAAAAGGATTAGGGCCTCACAATCGACATAATCATACCAACTGTTGACCAGTCTACTAGATTGCCGTCGAGAATTTTTGACAAGCTCACGACCTCTACATACGTGCGCTCTGATTCGCCAGACACGCCGTGAGCCGACCGATCTCTACGCAATATTTCGATCTCATTTTGCGTTAGCTCGACAGAGAACAGATGAGACGTATGCGCAGAAAAAGTAGACAGCAATTGTCTGCTGCCATGATCTTGAAATCGGCTGGCAGCAACTTTTAAACCGGTTTCCTCTTCAACTTCGCTAGCCGCAACAGCCCGAGCATCTTGCCCAGGCTTGATCGAACTTCCACCAGGAAGCTCACGAACAAACCCTGAATTGTTTCTAACGGTGCTGCGGAACTCTTTTACAAGTACGATTTCGTCACCATGGTACATCAAGATTGATGAAATATCAGGGCGAAACAAAACAAACTCGTTAACCTTATCTCTTTTTTCACTGGCAACATGAATGTTTACATGAAGCGCGTAGGAAAGAAGGAACTTAGGCGTTCCTCCATTGAATGCTGGTTGCGGAACGTGCAGCGTCCAGATTTGCCGCGCACCATTTAACGTGTTGCCAACTGCTCGTTGTTTTAGATACCAGTCTTGGAATTCTGGCTTGTTCCAAATGTACAATGGAACACAGCACTCGCCACCAATCCTTCGCGCGCCATCTCCGACAATTCTGGTCGCCATATCCAGCGTCCTCTTAAGATCGAAGAACGTAGGAACTCCATACTTGTTAGCGTAGTGCAGTTGATATGAAGTGTTCTCGGCAAATGATGGTACGCCGAGCACAACTTTTCCGGAATCCTTCCAGAACCCCCACTCATCATTTGTGGTGAGGCCAGGCATCGGGAAAGTCCAAAATTTTTCACCCGTAACGTCGCGCGGAACCCAAAACACAATACAGTCCGCGCGATGAAGCCCTTCCTCTTCCCACTCGATCTGTACGGCCTTATCTCCCTTGAACGGCTCTGGCACGAAAACGTGGCCATCAAAACCAAGTCCATCCAGAATAGCCAGCGCTTCGCCGCGCCAGCCTTCAACGCTTGGATCTCGCGGCGTAGGGCCGGCCAAAAAGATTGTCTTTGTGACTTCTTTGGGAAAGTCAGATTGGGCGTAAACTATCTTCATCTTTTATCTCCAACAAGCTCTACAAGCGCTTCCGCATCTATCTCGACGTCAGCCGCGGACTCCACGTCGCTATCGCGTGCCAGCTTCTTTATCGGGCTGGTTATTGTTGACTTTAAGATGCCGTCGTCTGTGGTCTCCCAGACTATCACAAGACTGCCGTTCACTTCAAGATAAACTTTCTCGTACGAACGCCACTCGCCATCTTCTCCCTGGCGTTTGGTCGGATCTTTCTGTCCGAAAATCCTTCTGACCTTTTGCTCTTTATGATTGAATTCGTATATAGAGCCTGTAATTGTATGAGCTATCATAATTTCTGTGTCAGCCTAAAAGCTTCCTTTTTTGCTCGCCTCCATCTATTTAGCAATGATGGGTCATCGATGGCGTCTTCAATTGGAATGCCTGTATCCGTTTTATCTGACGCATCTAGTATAGACAGCATCTCTGACATTGTACGCTTCAGAGATATATTTTCCATTGTAATAGACAATAGTTCTGCTTGCATGGTTCACCTATTTAGTCCGAAATGAATTTTGCCTTCGCTTGTAAGACGGTACTGTAGTTGAGAACTTTGCTCGTCGATTTCAACGAACTTTTCTGACAACCAGCCTTTATTGACGCCCAATTGCGCAGAGGCAATTAGAAACCTGTCACGGTGGCTGTCAATGATAACAAAATCTGCTCGATGATCGACGAATGCACGTTTGATAGCCGCCTCAAGCTCGGCCTCTTTGTATTCTTCGCTCATTGATTTCCTCCGGACGCGGCTCGTTCGATTTCTGTCATCAGCTGCTCAGCAAACTCCGCTCCGCGTTCTTTAAACGCTTTGTCCAAAGCTTCGTCCATGGCGTGCGCCTCTGGGCCGCAGACATCGCACCAATAAATGAATCCTTTACCGATATCTTCGAAGCTCATCGTGTATTTTGGGTCTGCTTCGCGCCCACAATCATGACAAGTATGAGTCTCGGCCATGGTCATCTCTTGCCGCCACGTGTCGTCTTTTTGTTCGCCCGCTCCCACTCAATTTGAGTTTTGGCGGCCTCAAGAATTACTTTAGTCACTATGTCGTTGACAAATTCTTGTTCAGAACTGTCAAGCTTATTCAGCAGCAATGCCTTGGCAACGCCAAGCGGGTGGCCATATTTTTCTAGCAGCCAAGTTGCCCCAATTCTCATTTACTTCATCCTTATCGAATAAACTTTGTTTCCGCGAGCAAACAACAAGGATGCGCCATTTTTGCAAAGCCTCATATCGTTCCCAAGAACAGCATCCTTGAGTACTTTGAGGCCAGTTGATCCTTTCCTATTTGAAAAGACTTCGATCTCGTCATCTTCGTTTAGCGAAACACAGATGCCATTGTCCAGCGTCACGAAATTTAGACCGCTGAACGAAATGTTCTCAATCTTTCTGACATCGTACGAAGACCAATCTTGTTCAAATCGGAACACAAGACGATCGTAATAGAGGTGTTGGTTTTGCCGCCTGGTTCCAACCACCATCAAGACACCATTGTCAAACTTGGCATCAATGACTCGGTAAGCATCCAGCTCTGGCATTTTTACTTGCCTATGAATACCAGGCATTGGGAACATCGATAGATAGTGTGCGCCTAAAAGGTTCTGAACCACAACTCCTTCAAAAACATGCGAGGAGTTCTCTAGCACATTGGCAACGACCTTGCTGGATACAAGAATCTTCTTACCAATCTCGGTGAAGTCGATTTCCAAGATACTATCAACATGCTTGATGTAGAAGCGGCCATTGTAAGCCATAATGGCGGATGCAGCGAGCTGACAAGGGATTTCTTGCTTGTCGTTCGCATCAAATGTTCTCAACATGCCGCCTTCGATTTTGGCCAACACGACATGATCCGTTTGTGGAATCATGCCAATCTTAAGCCCAGATGAAACCGAAAACTCTTTATGGGCAAGATAAAACTTCTTGTCTGAAAGGATAGCTCGGTTGCCGCTCGCAAAGAAAATGCTGACAACAGTTCCATCCACCTCGTACAGTTCTTGAATGTCCAATTGGTTTGTTCCGAGAACACGCTGTACAGTTGGAGTGATGAAAACAACACCAACCGTTCTGCCTGGAGGAGGAAGTCGTTTACCTTCTTCGAACAACGCAATGTACCAGGCTTTGTATTCATCTGGAATGACATCGAACGGATAGCAAACCCGCGGGACTGTAACGTTACTATTGAAGACAGAGATGTTCTGTTGCATTCTGTCGTCGAGCCCGTTCACTTTGGGGTGCTTGCCTTTGTATGGATGGATGCCAATCATCATCTGAAAAGACACGATTGCAAACGCGAACCAATCAGTAAGCTCAGAGAACCCTTTAGTATGCCGATCGCGTACGCTCTCCATCAGAGCGGTAGCTGGATAGCTTCTGGTTTGATAGCTATCAACATCAATAGCAAACACCTCTTTGAACTTCTTGTCTACCAAGAAATTCATCTCGTTTAGATCGACAACAAGTATAGATGATTTGTGAATTGACTCTACCATTTCTTTGAGGCGTTGAACCAGCTCGAACATCGTGCTGTGATCGATGCCCTCTCTATCTCTGAACGCCTTTGTAAACAACTGGCATAGGGCGTAGGTGTCCTTGATGAAACGCATCGAGTAACCAACTGGATGCTTTTTCTGATCAACAATTACTTCTAGCGGACGAATAACGTTAGGATCACTGATGGCAGACAGTTCCTGGATCTTGCCGGGCGGAATCATCTTTGAAGGATCGGTGTAGATTTTGTATGCCACACCATCCTTGGCGAACACTTGGCCTTCGCCACCGCTTGCTACGAAGTGGTTCTTGGAGAGGTTGATTTCACCCTGTTTTGTCCAGATTTTCATCTGTTAAAACCAGCTATCCCATTGATCCTGCGTCAGCAGCATTGCCTCAGTCGGCACTGACTCTAGTTTGGTTCCATCAATTTTGAAAAAACCGATATCGCTTTTGATTACAACCTTACATCTGGCATGGGCGATGTCGCTCTTCCATCCTGATTTCTTTTCGTACCACACGATGACGTCGCCATCTTCAATTGGCATTAAGCATATGGCGCAGATTTGTTTGTGGATTTTTACTATTGCTACCTTTGGATACATAGTCTTGTCGTCGTCTTCGACAATGAATAGCGATCCGATTTTGGATAGAATGCTCATTTGTTGGCGAATTGGCTTGACGTTACAGGCTCGATACCAAGACTGCGCAACAAAGCGCGCTCGCTACCTCCCTCTGGAAGAGCTGCGCGCTGTTTGATGACGCCAAGCGCTTTGTTTAGATCACTCATGGCTAGGTAGCACCTTGCCAGATTGGCAATCTTGCTGTTGCTAGCCCGCGTAGCCCAATCCATTGCAAACGATTGGGCCTGTTTGTCATCGATGCTCCAATTCATTCATCAGTACCTTTGTACATATGATCTGAAATAGCGTCATAGACCGCACGAACTCTGCGAAAGATCTCTTTAAAGATGCGCTTCACAGGATCGTTGACGATAGTCCACAGCATCGATGTTGGCCAATACGTCATCCAGATCATGATTCGGCCTTTGTTTGCTGAGGCTATTGGTTTTCTAGCATCACTAGGAATAAAAATATCACGCTTGCCGCGAGATTGGCCCGGCAACTCTTCCGGCTCTTCAGTGCCGCGCTGCCTCTCGCTTTCGGCGACGCGAATCGCAATGCTCAGGCGTTCCAGAAAGCGGGGGGAGTCTGGCACGGCGCTTTCGATCATCGCGCGCCGCTCGTGTGCAAACCGAATAGGTGTGACAAACGACTCTGTTTGCTGTCCACTTTAAGACC
>JAANMU010002160.1_pt1 | contig 15469 bp, 10 predicted proteins | sample 7279701 | NCBI WGS metagenome assembly JAANMU01 (sample SAMN14094539, study PRJNA606508) | bioreactor metagenome | isolation source: A lab-scale SPAN reactor treating ammonium-rich wastewater day 57 | place: Ireland: Galway | collected 2017-03-13 | reverse complement strand
CGCCGCGAAGGCCGGCACGCGCCTCGTCGTCAATACCTCGCCCGAGCCCTTCAGCAACTGGGGCGCCTCGGTCGGCGAGGACGTCGCGCATCTTTGCGGTAATCACACCGCAATCATCCATTTCGATCTGGTCGGAAACGATAACTGCATCAAGTTTTGGCAGGAGCGCATCCAATCCATCAATCACCCTGTCAATTAAGCCGGCGGGGGTCGGCGTCCTGTTTTTTGTGTCGTATCGCTCATGCTCTCCCGCAAGCGACGGATCGGTCATGCTCGTTTCTGATTTGGGAAGCATACCTGCGCCGGACGACGTATTTTCAGACGCCGATTCCGACGACGGATTTACCCCCACTCTTGCTCCTTTTTTCCAAACGCCGGGCGGCGGATTTTCAAGGGCGCCATCCCCGTTTGCGATTTCTGAATTCGGCCGGTCTGCAAGCCAGGCTGGAAGAAATACGGTACTGTCGGGCAACTGGGTCGTTCGCACTCCGCCTCGCGGCGTAAAGCGAATCGTAGTTGCGGTTTGGCCTAACGGCTCCGACGTCGATGTCGTCAACTTTATGATTACCGGCCCCGATGGAAGGGAAGGAGCGAGCGATATTGGCGGAAATCCGGTTGCTACCGGTGAAAACGGTGGCGACGCAATGACTTGCAACATTCGGGTAAACGGCGGAGCGCTGAACATTAACGGCGACGTAACATTCAACCTTGGAAACGGCGGCCGCGGCGGAAGCGCAATGGCACTCGGAAATCCGGACGCTGAAGCCACCGGCGGAGACGGAGGTCAGCCGGGCAAACTTAAATTCCGTGCAGAAAATGGAATAAACATTTCGGGTACGTTTCATATAAATCCGGGCGACGGCGGTGCGGGCGGCTTCGCGGAAGCTTACGGAGCCGACGGACAGGACGGCTGTCCGGCAGAAAATGGAGGAAATGCATCGGCATTCGGCGGTTTCGGCGCAGCAGTTGAGCGGGTACTAACCGCACGCGGAGTTACCGGACTCGGAAGCGTGGAATTCGGGTTTCAGTTCGGCGGCGACGGCGGTTATGCAATTGCATATTCTGGATTCGGCGGTAACGACACATGCGTCCCCGGCGGCATCGGTGGCAGGGGCGGCGACGCCCTTGCGGATGCCGGAGACGGCGGAGATTCCTTCCTGACCGTCACCGGAACGCTCGGTGGAACCGCACTCGGCGGAAACGGCGGCGATTCATTCTGTGCCGAAGGCGAGGGCGGCGATGGCAACAGCTTTGCCGACAAAACGCCGGGCGGCGACGGCGGCGACGGCGGAAGTATGTTTTCTTACGCCGGAAAAGGCGGTACGGGAACCGACGGCGATGGCAACGATGGAACGCCGGACATTGACGCGAACGGCGGCCACGGCGGCGACGGTGGCGATGGCTGTGGACCGGGTTTCCGTGGATTCGGTGGCGGCTGGGAATTCGGCATCGGCGGACAAACGACGGGCACCGATTTCGGCATCGACGGCGCGGACGGAGTTTCCACCTGCATTATGTGGTTCTTCCCTTGGGATTTCCTCGTTGACGGTCAAATTCCGGGCGGCTCGCTGTTTACGGAAGACCTGTTTTCGTCTCTCGAACCGCCTTCGCTCGAAGGTTCCATGCCGGTTGAATTTCTCGACATAGGCGGAGCCGAATATTTTACCCAAGGTACGCCATTCCGTCACGTCGGTTTTGCAGGCCCGGGGGTGTTGCGCATAAACGTTGGCGGAATAGCACTTAACGAGGGACAGCCGGGCGATATCGTGGGCATTCGATATATGACGGCGCAGCCGATGTTTGGAATCGGCGAAGAGTTTCCACTGGTGTTCAACGCTTACGATTCGGGAATGAATTTGATCGATTCCGTATTATGGACGGATCCGAATGCGGAAATTGTGGATAGCTTTTTCGATGTATTCACCGACTTGAGCTACATCGACATCATCCCGCCGAATGGCTGCTTTGTAACAATCGGAGGTATTTTCATCTTCGATCCATAGATTGCCTGTCGGGAAAACCGTAAACTGGCGAACTCTATGAAAGTGCGGGCGTTGCCTTTGTTACGCTCGCACTTTCGCGTTTATACATTGCATGTATAATTCCCGCTCGTGATTTCTTGAGGTTTGAAATGGACGAAAATAGAGACAACGAATTTGAATTTGCTCCCGGAATCGACGAAGCCAAAGCGGAAAAGCTTGAGGCGTTCAGGGCCGCGGGGCTGGATCCTTACGGCGAAGTGCGTTTTGAGAGGACTCATTGCGCGACGGGCATTCACGCGTCCTTTGAGGAACTCGAAGGCAAGCCGGTTCGAGTCGCGGGCCGGTTGTTGACGAAGCGCGTAATGGGGAAAGCAGGTTTTGCGGATTTGCACGACCAGTCGGGAAAAATTCAGCTATATTTCACTCGTGACGACGTATCTTACGAATGGGGGGAAGGCGCGCATCGGCCGGAAGGATTGCCCGACGGTGCACCGGCACACAATATAACGGCATACGAGCTTTATAAAAAACTCGATTTGGGTGACGTTGTCGGTGTCGAGGGCGAGGTTTTCACGACGAAAACCGGCGAGGTCTCGATACACGTTCGCAGATTCACGCTTCTATCCAAAATTCTGCGCACCCTTCCCGAAAAGTTTCACGGGCTAACGGATGTCGAAGCTAGGTTTCGTCATAGATACGTCGATCTTGCCGTCAATCGCGAAGTTCGCGACCGCTTCATTAAAATTTGCAGAGCGAAATCCGAAATCCGCAGATTCCTTGAATCTCGAATGTTTGTAGAAGTCGAAACTCCGATGCTTCATGATATTGCTGGCGGCGCAACGGCTGACCCGTTTAAAACGTATTTTAACGCGCTAGATCAAGAAATGTTTTTGCGAATTGCTATCGAGCTGCACTTAAAGCGCCTGATAGTCGGCGGAATGGAGCGCGTTTTCGAAATGGGCCGCGTTTTCAGAAACGAAGGCGTCGATACGTCCCATAATCCGGAATTCACTATGCTAGAGCTTTACTGGGCTTACGCGGACTATGGCGACGTTATGAAACTTACCGAAGACCTAATCGTGCACATCGCGGACAAAGTTTTCGGAACGCGCAATTTCGATTTCGGAGGCGCACCGCTTTCGTTTGAACCTCCGTTCGCCAGAATAACCTTCGCCGATGCTATGAACAAATTCGCCGGAGTGAATATCGAGGAAATACGAACGCTTGCGGATGTAACCGCAAAGGCGCGCTCGCTTCAAATCGCTCTACCCGAGAAGAAGACGTACGAAAAAGTGCTCGACGAAATTTTCAAGGAAATGGTGGAGCCTAATCTCACTCAACCGACATTCGTCCTCGATTATCCTGTAGAACTTACGCTGCTTGCCAAGCGGAGGCCAGACAATCCCCGGCTGGTTTACAGGTTCGAACTTTTCGCCGCAGGATTCGAAATTGCGAATAGCTTCAGCGAAGCCAACGATCCGATCGATCAAAGAAAACGAATGGAAGAGCAAGTAGCGGAGGCGAAGTCTGCCGGAGAAAAGTTTCGTGACGTCGACCACGACTTTCTTGCCGCGCTCGAGTACGCCATGCCTCCGAACGGCGGTCTAGGAATCGGAATTGACAGGCTGATGATGCTCCTTACGGGCCAGACTTCGATTCGCGAAGTACTACTTTTTCCCCAGCTCAGGCGCGGAAAAAAGGGCGGGGAATAAACTCCCGCCTTTGGATGTACTTGGTCTTGCGCGCCAAAAACGCCGCAATCCAGTTCAATACTGGCTTAGTTTACGTTAACTGTATAAACGGGCGTCAAACCGGAGCCGTAGTCTTTGCCTAGCGTTCCGAACGTGTAATCCGTGCCTGCAAGGCTTGAGTAAAAAGTTCGATCCTGATTTCCATCAAAACCGATAACCTCGAATGTAACCGGCCCCGGAGTCATCGCTCTGAACCTTATAACGCCTGCCAATCCTATCCCGTTTAGTATTTCTACGCTATTGCCGCCATAGTTGATTCCTAAGTCGACAAAATAATTCTGTGGTATCAGCAAAGATGGAAATTCTGTACCGGTATGGCCGTAAAAATACTCTCCAATCCAGATTTTGGTGGCAAGTGCTTTCGATTTTTCCACCCCGAATCTGACGGTGTTTAAGTAGGCAAGAGGATTCGCGTTCAGATTAATGAAGCAACCGACCAGAATGTCTTCGCCAGCGGCATACTCGCTTTTGGTTGAATGAAAGAAAACACTGTCGTCAACTGCTCCCGCGTATGGATCGGTTTCAAAGACCAGAATTGGTGCTGTATCTTCGGCAAAAAGCCCGCTTGAACTCGTAACGCGAAGCGTCGCGATATGGTCGCCTACTCCGGTATAAGTGTGATCTACGGTAATTGGAACCGGACTTGACCAATCGAATATCCCATCGCTTTCGAAGTCGATTTCGTAAAGCATAATGAATTCTCCGGAGTTTTCTTCGACGCTTCTTCGTGGATCGAGAGTTGCAATTACGGTCATCGCTCCCCTCTGTGGCACCGCCCAAAGTCTTGCCTTTGGCGGACTTCCATCGGTAACGCCTAAGGTGAAATAAAACCAATCGCCTCCGAAACCGTTTTCTACGTATAGCGAGCAATCGTAATTTCCCGGTTGTCCCAAAGTGACTCCGGCCACTATTGAGCCTCCCGATCCTGTAGGAGTATTGGGTGATGCTCCCCCGCCGAAGTTCCATTCATAGTTAAATGGGGAATCACCGGCAACAGTAGCCGAGAAAATGGTAAAAGCGTCTTTGGCTCCCGTCAATGGACTGACTTCGATTATCGCCGGGGAGTTGCCTCCGGCCGGTTCTACGGTGAGAAAGAACACATACGACATAATGAAGCCGAAGTCATTCGCAACTGAAAACCAACAATCGTATTCGCCGGCCGGACCCAAAGTTACCGTTGCTTGAACTGGGTCTCCCGAGCCTTCGACAACGGTAGGCGTTGCGGCGCCACCCAAAAACGCGAACGACCAGCTGTTTAGAGGTCTCGAACCAGCAATGTCGGCCGTAATTGTAATCTGCTCACCTTCGGTTCCCGATAACGGTCCTATGGTGGTTACGCTCGGCGGTGTTCCGGTTTCCGTTACGTTCAAATTGAAATCGAAAGTATCGCTGCCGAACAGATTCGTTACGGTCAACGATGCGCTGTATGTGCCTACATCGCCAAGCCTTACTTCAGGTGCAACTTCTGCCGAAACATCCGGCGAGGCGCCTCCTCCGAAATTCCACTCATAGGTAATTGGCTCATCGCCGGTCACTATTGCCGTAAACATTCGTAAGGCTCCCGTAATACCTCCGGAAGGTGAAACAGACGAAATGGCTGGCGCTTCGCCCGTAAATTCAATCCTGTTGCTTAGCATAGCGGCCCCGCCAGTCGAACTTACCGCGCGCACCCAAAGGTAGGTTTTCATTCCTTCAGGAAGAGCGTTTACGGCAAATTTTACGGGTGCAAGAACCGCGGCGGCGCTGGGCTTTTTCCCCTGCGAAAACGGAATTACCTCGCCGATTTTGACAAACGGTCCCGAAATGGAATCCGAAGTAACGAACTCGTATCCTTGAACCGTATTCAAGTAGTTTTGTGCGATGGGAGTTACATCCGGCACGCCGACTTCGCCGTTTGCGTCTCCGTCAATCCACGCGACAAGTTCGCTCTCGGTGGATTTTTTCAGGTAATTCAATGCAATCGGTGTAATGTCAGGCACGCCGACTTCGCCGCTTAAATCGTAATCTCCGGCGTTCATGTAACTCCATGTAAGCTCGCCAGTTTCTGCGTTTAGCGTCAAATCGGTCACTTTGCCGGTGTTTCCCGCAGGAACCTGCGAAACGATTCTTCCTTCGTTCTCCATTCGTTCTTCAAGCTTACTTATGAGTTCTTTTCTAAGACGCTCGAAAACTTCGGAATCGGCTTCCGCGGGGGCGGCGTAATTGCGAACTTCCAACAATGCGCCCTGAAGATCGAGTATTCGATTGGAGTGAAAATCGGAAGCGTATCCAGCTTCCGGCATTTTTAGTACGTCCGAACTTCCTCTGACCCTTTCGAGAGAGGATCCTCCGCATCCTCCAGACAACAGGGAGAATGCAAGCAACAATGCGAAAACGACAACGCTGTAATCCCTCATCTCAAACCCTCCGCCATTATTTTATGGCGGACTGATTATAACATGCCCAAAAAAAATCTCAATAGTGTTTAGTGGATTTCCGGGCGAAACTTTCTCTATTGCGGATTAGTCGTCTTCGGGGAAAATCTTTTCAAGCACGGGCTCGTCGGATTCAATATGCCCGTCACGGAACCTAATGATGCGGCTCGATTGATTACCTATTTCCATTTCGTGGGTAACCAAAATAATTGTTATTCCGCTGTCGTTCAATTCGCGAAACAACTTCATTATTTGATTGCCCGACTTCGTGTCGAGGTTGCCCGTGGGTTCGTCCGCAAGAATAATCGCCGGGTCGTTGACAAGCGCGCGTGCGATTGCCACGCGCTGCTGCTGTCCTCCGGAAAGCTCGTTCGGCTTATGGTGCCACCTTTCGGAAAGCCCGACCTTGTCCAGCGCTTGAAGCGCCCTTTGCCTTCGGTTTTTCGCCGCGCCCGCATAGATTAGCGGTAACTCGACGTTTTCCACCGCGGTTGTTCTTGGAAGCAGGTTGAATGTTTGAAAAACGAAACCTATTTTGCCGTTACGAATTTTCGCAGCTTCGTTATCCGATAGGTTTGCCACGTTCACGCCTTCGAGAATGTACTCCCCGGAGGTTGGCCTATCAAGGCAGCCGATTATGTTCATTGCGGTTGACTTCCCGCTCCCGGAAGGCCCCATGATTGCGACAAATTCGCCTTCAGATATATTGAAGCTTACGCCGTCCAGCGCGCGTACTTCGTATTGGCCCATACGATAAATTTTGGTGACGTTTTTGAACTCGGCCATTACGGAGTTTTGCCTGATTGCCCCGGCGTTTTTTATTGTTTCAATGTTAACGTTCATGGCGCAAGTCCCGCAAGGACCCTTAAACTGAAATCCGCCCGTTTGTGGTCCGAAATCGCTCGCAAATATGTAAGCTTTGCGCTAAGGAGGTTTTTCTCCGCCTCAAGAACGTCAAGCGTCGTCGCCAATCCGACACGCTGGCGCTCTCGCGTGATACCTGCGTTTTCTTCCGCTACATCGACGTTGCTGCTTGCGAAATCGAGGCCGGTCAAAGTAGATTCCAATTCGCGAATTAGCCTGTCGTATTGGGTGCGCAAAGACTCCGTTACTTGCTTTCTGCGCGCCTCAAGCTCTAAAAGCTGCAGCCGATTTTGCTCGGTTTTACTTTTAATGTCTCGCTTGCCCCAAGGAAGCGCATAATTTAGCGTCAGTGAATAGCTTTGCGCAGCCGTTAACTCGCCGTAAACGCCACTGAAAGCCGAATCCTCTCCCTGGGTGCTTGCCGATGCTGAAAGACTGAGGTCGGGTTTCAATTGATTTTCATAATACCTGGCCGAAAGCCCCAGATTTTTTTCCTGATTCTCGATTTGCATAAGCGCAAAACTTGAATCCATAACGCTTTGCCATAAATCGCGATCATGAAGTTCGGACGGGGCGAATTCCGTTGTGTCGAGCTGCTCGATTTGTATTGGCGCGCCTTCAGCATATCCGATAAGCTCTTCGAGCGATTGAATGGCGTCTTTAAGCGAAGCGCGTAATTCCACAAGCGACGATTCTTGCGAAAGCATCGCATTTTCGGCCTGTAAAACTTCCGTCCGAAGGCCAAGGCCGACTTTGAACCTTTCCGTGTTCCTGTCTACGAGACGCCTGTAATATTCGAGAGATTCCTCTCCTGCCTTTACTGCCTCCGTCAGGTAAACGGCGTTGTAATACCCCGTTGCCACGCTGCCTGCAAGCTGTCTGCGCTCGTTGTCGAGTTCCAAGTATGCAAGCGATACATCGTTGTCCTGAGTGAGATATGCCAGTTTTGTCGAAATTTCGCCCCTGTCTTTGCCGAGAGGCATCGTATAGGTTGCTCCAAAGCTGCCTCCCCATGTTTTCGGGATCGTTGCGCTGGAAATGCTGACGTCCGTCATGCTGAATGAATGTCTCAGTTGAATCTGGTCGCCGGATTCCAGAGGCTTTGTAAGTGAAAGCTCGAAATTAACACCTTCGGTTTCGGATACGCCGCTCTGCGTCGCCGACGACGTCGAGCCGGCGCTTTCCCTGTGGAATGCAGATGCCGTTATCCCTATCCGCGGGTCGAACAAAAAAAGCGTTGCGTCACGCGACAGCGTTTTTCGAATCAGGGCGGTTTCGAGCTGAGCCAAGGTATGGTTGTGCCTGAAGCCGTATGCCACAAGGTCATCCAGCGAAAAAACAACGGGCACTTTCGGGCGCTCCGCTTCTTCGCTGGACTTGGAATGTAAACCGGAGTTTTTCGGATTGCCGACCTCTATAATCCCGCCGCCATCCGTGGCGAAAGCCGGGGATAAGCCGACGATAGCCGCAAAAACAACCGCAAAAACCAGCCGCGTGACATTCATATCGAGATATAGGATAGCATCTGACCGAAGAAAGTTCGATTTCGTCACATGAATTGACATTTCCGGGCAGAATTGCCTAGCGGATGCCCCTTGATGGATCGAAGCTGTTGATTACCGACCAGTACTCCTGCCAGCTGGGCAACATATATTGGTTGTAAACCAAATATCCCGCTCCACCGATGATTACGAAGGTGAGTATTAAGCTTACGCCGATGCCGACCGGAGCAATGTCAAGGCCTTGCGCGAGCGAAATCATAAAGTGTACGACACCGTAAATCGCAAGAACGTACGCGACCGGCATCACCCACATCGGCGCCGCGGTTCCGGCTGCCGTATGAATCTGGTTAAAGGTGAAAAAGCCGGCGCCAAGGCCGAAAATGAACGAGTTGTAACTCATTGTTCGGATGAAATGCCCCAGCGTTATGGGAGTTTGAAAAAGCTTTGCGAACAGCCACGTCAAAAACAACAACACCAACCAAAATAAAACCGGAATGAGCGGAATCAAAACTATGTTGGTATGAAAAATCTGCTCGTAGTAATTATTAAGGTCTGCCATCGCCTTTGCCTGTGCCAAATCCTTGTAATTGCTGCTCGAAGCGGCGGTTTCGGACATCGTTACGTTCTTAATCCAAGACTCGCTGAACGTATCCATAGACGGTCCTGCAAACGTTATGCCGGCAACGAATGCGGCCGCCCCAGCGAACGCAAGCGCCAGCGCGAAAAGGAAGTGCACTTCCTCGGCGATTCTGCGCAAGCTTATGTTAGGAAATACGTACGCTTGGAAACTTTGGAAAAGAAATCTTCTGCCTGCCGCAAACAGACAAAGCACGATTACAATTACCAAAATCCAGGACGGGTCGACCGCGGAGGACGCGGTGACGTTTTCCAGTGTGTCATTGCTAATCTGGGCAGATTCGGGATTCACGCTCCACTCCTTTACATATCGATAGATATTGTTTCATAGGGATCTATATCCTTGATCCCGCTGTAGTTGATCGCAACCGTTTGCGCAAGCCAATCATGTAACGCCTGCTTGCGGCTGTTAAAGAACGCAAAGAAAACCGTAACATTAAGTGTTACGACCATAATCAGCGTTCTAATCAACACGGCGCTTACACCGGCGAAATCGCCGTAAATCGTGACAATTCTGAGATTCAGCCAGCTCATTCCGAATGTTCTGTTCTTAATAGCAAGCTGAATGAAAAAATAAAGGAAATCGGCCAAAAGGAAAGCGTACCAAGGTCGAAAGTGGATTAAAGCGGGCCAATAAGCTTTGATGAGTTCGCCGAAATCGTAAAGCGTAAACTTCCCTTGAACGGAGATGTAGACGAATGCGGCGAAAAAGTAAATGACGAAATAGAAAATCCTCGCAATCACGAGGTCTAGCAGATATGCGACAAACCTGACAATGGGATTCGCATATCCACCTTCCGCGAAGGAGGTAGAACCGTAAGGATTGAAATCCGGTGGACGTTCCGGACGAATTTGCTCCTCGAGCGTTGCTTCCTGCCTTGCAAAGATCTGGTCGTCGCTAACCGCATGCTCGACTTCGTAACAAGTCTTGCAAATAAGCTTGCCTTTTCTAAGCGTAAGGCACTCGCTGCAATAATAAATCTGGCATCTTGGGCAAATCGAGGTCGCACGTCTGTCCGGATGATGATAGCAATTGACGGCAATTTCCTCAAAATGAGCCTCATGTGCGTGTGTTTGCGGCTCGTCCGCCGAGCGTTCGTCATCCTCTTCCTGATAATCCCAGAACCCTCTGCTCATACCATATCCGGAACACGATTTTACAAGTGGAGACGATCGGACTCGAACCGACGACCTACTGCGTGCAAGGCAGCCGCTCTCCCAACTGAGCTACGTCCCCATTGCGGGCGCTTTTGAAAGTGGGTCGACCTGGATTCGAACCAGGGACCTCATCCTTATCAGGGATGCGCTCTAACCAACTGAGCTACCGACCCGCGCTGTGAATTCTATCCCAACCGCATATAAGTGTCAAATAAAAACAGTCAAACTAAGTAAGCGTTTTAGCCGGCAAGAAAGTTCTTTGACCATCGAACTTCCCTGTTATACTTTGCCGGTGGCGAAAATCAACCGCGAAGAAGCCATAATCGACACAGCGTGCCGATTGCTCGGCGCAAAAAATCGCGCTTATGGCAATTCTCAATCGCCAATTCGGCAAGTAGATAAATCGGCATACGCGGCCATTTTGGACCTCGTCGGCGATAAAACCGTCGTACAAGGCGATGATTGCGCGGTTTGGAATGCAGGCGAGTTTGATTTGCTGGTAACCACCGATATGCTTATTGAAAACACTCACTTCCTGCTTCCTTCGGATGATCGGCTAAACTCGCTCCGAAAAGCCGGATTTAAATCCGTGAGTGTGAACATCAGCGATATTGCCGCCTGCGGAGGCATTCCGATTGGCTTTGTTGTAAGTTTGGGTATTCCGGATATCGCGTCCGATGAAGAAATCAACTCCTTTACAAATGGCGTTGGCAAAGCTGCAAGGTTGTATGGAGTGGAGATTTGGGGCGGTGATTTGGTGGTCGGCAGGGAGTGGACCATATGTATAACGGCCATCGGAGCGGTAGAAAAGGGGCGCGCTGTTCTTCGAAAAGGCGCCTTGCCGGGTCAATATCTCGCAGTTGCCGGTGCGATAGGGCTTGCATATGCCGGTTTTTTCGCTGCATTTCCCCAAACAGCCGGGCAAAGCAAGAAGTTTTCGCCGAATCCGGGCGGTTTTCAGAAATCATTGAAAGCCTTTCATATGCCGGTCGCCCAAGTCGAGATTGGAAGATATTTAAGTACATCCGGATTGGCAACGGCAATGATTGACACGTCGGACAGCCTTGCCAAAAGCGCCAGATTACTTTCGGAAGCGTCAAAGTGCGGAGTGATTTTAGATTTTTCCCATTTGAAGCCGCATCCGGAAGTGACCCGAATGGTTGAAGAAATTGTGCAAAGCAAAGCCAGGAATCAAATTGGAACAAAATCGCCGGAAGATGCGTTCGAGGAAGCCTTAATTCAGTTTCTGCTCGATTCCGCCGAGGATTTCAATCTAATGTTCGCAATCGCGGAGCCGGATTGTATTTCGCTTGATGGAGTAACGAAGGAAATCCTTTCGATAATCGGGAAATTCGTTAGTAAGCCGGGAGTTTGGATTATGCGAAACGGGATACCTGAAAAGATCGCCGAAACTGGATTCGAGCATTTTAAAAACAAAGGCAGGACTACCGGATGAAACTACCATTCATTTCGACATGTAACTTGCCCTTGGCGCTTCAGCTAGGAAAGGCGGATTCCGCAATCGAATATGCGCGCGAAAGCTGGGGATATTGGCTCGCGGCGCTGGTTGTCGTCTTTGCGGTCCTATTTCTTCGACGGCTATTGACTTGGTACATAAATAAGCGGGTCTTTGCGGTTACCGATGGCAATTCCGATATCGACCCCAAAATTGCCGCCGAAATGCATAGAAGCGCAAACTGGCTATTGCTGTTTACGGCGATCTGGTTGGCTATTCTGATTGTTCCAATTCCGCCAACCGAAATCCTTACAATCGGCAAAAGCACATTCACTTTGGGCGAAGTTCTTCAATATGTTTCGGTCACGCTAATCATTTTCTTCCTTGCCAGATTCCTGAACAGCATTCTCGAATGCATCGTTTATTTCGCGAAGAGAAGGTCAGAGGAATCCCAATCCAAGGCGGACGATGTGCTTTTGCCCCTTATCCGTGACGCCGTTAAGGTCGTGCTTTGGATTTTTACGACTCTGGTAATAGTTCAAGTTTGGGGATTCAACATTACGACACTTCTCGCCGGACTTGGCATCGGGGGTCTTGCGGTCGCGTTCGCCGCTCAGGAAACCATTTCCAACGTTTTCGGCAGCGTGACGGTTTTAATGGACAAGCCGTTCTCTGTAGGCGACTGGGTGAAAATCGACTCCGTGGAAGGTGTTGTTGAAGAAGTGGGAATGCGGTCCACTCGCATTCGAACATTTTACAAATCACAAATTACATTGCCCAACTCAAAAATCACGAGCAGCGTGATTGAAAACTTTACAAGAATGCCGATGCGGCGCGTAAGAATGCACGTCGGTCTGGCTTATTGGTCTACTCCCAGGCAAGTTAACGAATTCGTTTTGGGGGCGCGGGAACTTCTTGCATCTCACGAGGGCGTAGATCCTGAAACCACGGCTGTGTTCTTTGAAAGTTTCGGAGCGAGCGACCTTGCAATACTCGTGCAGTACTTTACGCCGACAGTGGACTGGAAGGATCATCAAGCAATAAGGCAAGACATTAACCTGATGCTAATGCTTCTTGCAAAGCGAGTCGGCGTCGATTTTGCGTACCCCGCCGCCATAGAATTTCAGGCATCGCTCGAAAAAGAAGTCCCACATCCATGGCTCAAATTGGATTATTCCAATACTGGAGATGGGGAGCCTTCGGCTTGAGGTTTTCTGGGAGGATTTTGCCGCATCATTGGATGAACTGGTATCAGGCCCGTTTTTTCGGACAGCCTTAACAAGGTCATATCTTGAATTTTCCTTATATTTGCAGCACGTTCCGGATTTTGCTCTAAAAATTGAATGGCGTTGGCAGTTTGCCCCGCAAGAAATGTATATGCGGTCGGAGGGTCTGCCAAAACGTTCGGAGCATTTGAACTCCTGCGGCTTTTGGAGGCAGTGGATAAATATTCGGCGAATTCTCTCATTTCATTCGGCGAAACGAACAATCCTCGGGAATTTATGAAAACGGTTTCGATTTCCGCCATTCCGGATTTGCTCAACACCAAGTACTCAAAAAGTGCAAGCGGTGCAGGGGATTTTTCTCTTTTGGCATAAATCTTCTCCGCCATAATCTGGATAAGCTCATTCCCGAAGGAATCAATGCGTTCGCTTTGTTTTACGATTTCTTTTGGCAAGTACGAAATCTCAATCGGAAACGCATTGCCGTTTTGCATCCTTATTTCAAAGTCATTGTCTTTGCCTGTTGCGCCAAAATACCAGCGGACGGCATCTAGGTTAAGTTGAGCGGAATTTATAGGGCTGCTTTCCGTCAAGCTGGTCCAGGGGCTAAGGGTTTGAGCAAAAATCCGAGATTGTTTAAGTGCAATCTCGTTTGCTCGTTTCGGATGATTTTTCAAGTATTTAAATGCGTCCGAGCCTTGCTCAGGAAGAAAAGTGTAACTAACGTAGAATTCCGGAAAGAATCCAGAGGGGACGAAAGAGCTGTTGATGAATGGCAAGTCCATAGTCCATTCCGAGATTTTCTGAAAATCGTCCATATCGGCGAATCGTCCGTCCGAAGCAATTAAGACTACGTCGACAGTCACACGACCACCAAATCCCAAAACCATGAATTCGGCCAATGAAAGTGGCGCTGGGTCAGTGGTTCGCATTCGGACGATTTCGTCTTTTAGCGCAAGCAGTTCCTCTTTTGAAAATCCCAGAAATAGATGCTGCGGCGATTCTCCCGCATCCATGCTTTCTATCGCCAAAAAAAGTGCGCTTCCCTCAAGTTGCATCAAACCAGTTTGAGTTTCGCACCTGCAGCTTTCGGTGTTGTCCGCCGCATCGGACTTCATAGCAGCGATTGCCAGAAAAAAACATATCGCCAACGAAAACGACAATAGCAGTTTCATAACGCCTCCGGATATCCCGCGTTCCTCTCATTCAATTCCGGCTGATTGCCTGCAAACTGCACAGCCGATCAACCGTATGACATTTCAAATATTCCGATGTTCAAGACATTTCAAGATTTGTCCCCAAAAAACGTGCGAGTTCATAAAATAAACTTCGTTTAACTTGCTCTACCCGCGCATATAGCGACCGTATGATTGTAGGCCCATGTCAATTTTTCCTCTTCGAGCGCAATTAGAGCCTTGTTTTGCCGCTCGATTCGCTCGTTCCAAAAGCTGTCGAATTCCGCATCGGTTCCGCCTCCCGCCTTGAATTCGCTGCGCAACGTCGGGAAAAATCTGCGGCAGTTTTCTTCCGATAGCGTCACTCTCAAGTTTTCCGCCAATGCCAGCTTCTCTTCCGTGTCGTAAGGAGGAAGCAAATATAGAAACCGGTCGCTTTTGCGAAAGAAAAAAACTTCGAGTCCCGCGTCGCGGAATAAAAGCGGCATTCTCCTTGCAACGGCGCTGTCTCCTTCTCCGGCGGCGATTTTTCCGCGGTAAAGCTTCTGTGCATATTCGAACTTGCGCGCCGCCCAATCGTAATCCGTTCCATCCGGCTCGGATGCGCAATCGAATCCGGAAGGGAAGCTTGCGAAATTGTCCGGCTCACAAGCAAATACGGTTCCGCCGGGCTTGACTACGCGGGACATTTCCTTAAGCGCTCGCACCGGATCCGTAAGGTGAAGCATTAAAGTGTGTGCGCCTGCAAAGTCGAATTCACCATCCCTATAAGGCATTTCGTAACAGCTGCACTTTTCAAAACTGACCCTTTTTTGAAGTTCCTGCCGCTCGCACTCTACAGCTGCCGAGCCGAGCAGGTCGTCGCTGGTATCCGTACCCAGAATTTCAATTCTCGAATCCAGTTTCGCAAGCTCGAAAGCCAAATAACCGGCGCCGCAACCTGCATCCAGACCCCGCATTGGGTTTCCTTTGCCCAGCCCGATTATTTCCCGAATTGCATTTTCAAACCAATCGCGATGATAAAGCCACCTGCGTTGGTCGGTAATGATTCGCCTGTAATGCTCGCTGTTCCAATCCACTTTTGAGTTTTTGGTCATAACTTACCAATTATATCTTCACTCCAATACGCCAAGCAGGTGCCTTTGAGTTCCAGCACCGCACCGCCGGAAAACTGGGAAAAGTTTCCGTCCGGCCCGGGAAATGCACTGACGCCTTGCGCTTGAAACGGCGGACAGCGCGCGAGCCCGACTCGACCCGCAGCAAATCAAACAGGTGCTGATCAATCTGGTCCGCAACGCGGCGGACAGC